>WNFL01433276.1_pt3 | contig 28903 bp, 21 predicted proteins | sample 5400361 | NCBI WGS metagenome assembly WNFL01 (sample SAMN13153351, study PRJNA577476) | soil metagenome | isolation source: 40 cm soil on Douglas fir-dominated hillslope | place: USA:California | collected 2013-09-17
GGCGTGATACGTTCTGCGATTTCCAGTCGCGCCCAGAAAGTATCATCCACTTCACTTGCTCCCATCAGATGAAAGGTGAGTTCGCGACATCCAGCCCGATAAATTGCATAAAGTGGAGAGCCATCAAATCGAACTTTGGACTCGTAAATTCGCAGAGGCTGCCGCTCGGAACGGAATCGTTGAAGAAACTGTTCGTTCTTTTTTCGAGAGAGGCGAACAACCCGCATTTTGGTCACCATCACAGACCAGCTGAAGATCGAGGCGACGAAGAGCGCGAGAAGGACAAGTTTTCCTTCGAAAGTCGCGTTCGTGAAAGCGTAAATTAGCCCACCAGACGGGGCAGCAAGCAACAAGATTGGCGCCAACACAGCTCCTTAAGCAATGTTTCGGCCAAGGATACCGGGAAATACCAAAAGAGCCAAACGGTTTTATGAAATCCGGAATACGGATTGTGGATTAGACCTGGACCATTTCTAAATCGGCGTTGCCCAATCGAATACTCGGGTCTCACATTCCACATTCGTAACTGGGTACTTCTTGTACTCGTTCAACTTCTGAACTTCTGTAGCTACATGCCACGGATTTCTGAATGGGGGAGCTTCATCGCTATGACGTTTTTTCTGTGCGGGCCGCGGATTTGCCTGGCCCAAAACAAATATGATGTGCTGGCAAAAGTGCTGCAACCTTACGGAGCGCTTTTCTATTCTAAGTCCGTTAACAAGGCGATGGTCGCTGAGGTGACAATTCGCCAGGCGTCTAAAATCACGCCGCTCTTAATGAATCGTCGGATGCGAATTAGCTTTCAGTTTCCGGATAAGCTGCGCATCGAAACCAGTGATCCAGACGAAAGAGTGATATTGTGCCGAAACGGTCAAAGCGTGTGGGTCTATCCAAAAAATTTGGGCGAACAATTGGGAGCTGCTGGGTCGACCGGATCGGGGCAAACGATCCCCGACTTCCGCCTGCCAATTCGAGATCAACAGATCGTCCTTCTGCCCGCTTTATTTCAGATTCTCCGTTACGAATCGACTAGGGATCGAACCAATCAGCCGGCCTGGAATTTGGAGTTTCGGATCGATCCGCAATTGATGAAGAGCCTAAAAGAGATGTTCGTAGTGGACGCCCTGGTCCGGCAAAGCGATTATCAGGTAGAGAATATCCGAGCGAAGAGCAGCGCATTTTCTGGTGAATTGGAGGTAGCATCGACCCGGTTTTTGCCGTCGCTTCCCGCGGAAACGTGGCTCCCCGAGGAATCGATTGCTGCCGAGGCCATTACCCTTCCACCCAATGTCTATAAAGGTGCGCTGGAGAAATTATCGAGTCTGAATTTGTTCTAATGAAGTCAGGTTTTTTGGACAAACTGATCGAGCGGATTCGGCGGGTTCAACCGGAGGAAGTACAGAACTACCTTATCCGATTGGCTCAGGAGAAGGGTTTTCTTGAGCGGATCTTTGATGCCCTCCAGGAGGGAGTCATTGTTACCGATGTGCAAGGCAAAATTCAATTCTTCAATGCTGCTGCCGGCCATCTATTTGGCGTGGAACCCGAGGAAACTCGGGGCAAACCGATCGATGATTTCCTGCGTGGCTTGAGTTGGACTTCCCTGCGCTCGAGCGAGGGCACCGTAAGCCGCGACATCGAGTTGTTCTATCCGCAGCATCGATTTCTCAACTTCTATGTTGCTCCTTTGCATTTAGATAAAGCTGTTCCTGAATCGGCTGCAATGGTGCAGGACCTGGTCGCCTTCGCTATGATTCTCCGCGATATCACCGAGGATCGACGAACCACTGAGCGGACTATTGAAAGCGAAAAGCTTTCCGCGTTAACCATGCTGGCGGCTGGTGTCGCTCATGAGATTGGCAATCCGCTTAACTCTCTGAATATACATTTACAGTTAATCGAGCGGAAGATTAGACGGGTGGCGGCTCCGGTTCGGGATTCGATCGAGGAACTTTTGGAAGTCGCGCGCACTGAAATCCAGCGTCTTGATTCGATCATTCATCAATTCTTGCAAGCGATTCGGCCCAGCCGACCTTCGTTTGAGCCACATGACCTGAACGAAATCATAGAGGAGTCCGTGGCTTTCTTGCGAAGGGAAATCGAGGATCGCGATATCTTGGTCGAAACCGATCTGGCCGCCGGGTTGCCGCGAGTAGAGGTTGACCGAGATCAAATGAAACAGGCGTTCTACAATGTCATCAAGAACGCTTTCGAGGCGATGAGGACCGGAGGAATTCTTCACATTCGCTCCTGGCGCGACGATAATTTTGTGTCGATTGCGTTCACCGATACCGGCGGAGGGCTTTCGGCCGAAGATATGAGCAAGCTCTTTCGACCTTACTTCACCACCAAATCTTCCGGCAGTGGTTTGGGTCTGCTTATTGTACGGAGAATCGTTCGAGAACATGGAGGCGAGATTGAAATTGAGAGTAACCAAGGAAAGGGAGTGAGGGTGACAATCCACCTCCCGTATGGCGAGAAGCGGACCCGGCTCCTGAGCGATCGCAACGATGCGGCGAACGAGTCAGCGGAACCGACCGTAGGCACTGGAGGTCAATCGACCGACTAGTCAAGCGACGTTGTCTTCGGCGGCGACTGTCCCGTTACGCTTTCGGCGTTCCTTGCCGAAGCGGTGGAACGAAGGAGGATGAGTGTCGCTGACCTAAAGACTCAGTCGCCACGGTTTGCCATCAACCGACAGCGCAACCTTCCGGCCAACGATAACAAGGCGAGTGCGATTCCCGGCTGCTGTAAACCAATCGCTCCGCGGAGGTTTTTAGGTTGCACGAGCAAGCGAGCGTAACGGGACAGTCGCCGTTACCGAAGATAACGATATCAATGTGGAGAGTACTCCCTACCGGCTCAACCGATTGAGCAACTGAGCATGATCATCGTGCCAGCGAGTGCTGACGCCGCTAGAACGAGAACCAGAACGAATTCCGCAATATCGAAGAAGATGTTCTGTTCAGGGCGTTGGACATAGGGGAAACGAATGAATATCCCGGTGGCAACAGAAGCCTTTGCCAAAGGAATGAGACAGATCGATCTCTTCCGGCTATGCGATCTCCGTTTGGCGTTAGTTATTCTCACGAGAGGTCGTGAGTAAGAGAAACGGTTAGTTTTCACGTCTGATACCTGGCTTTGATTCGACTCCTATTTGCCGCCTCCTGGCTTGATAATGGCTTCCAAGGCCGCCACGTGGGCGTCAAAGGCTTGCCTTCCTTGCGCCGTAATAGCCAGAAAAGTTTTGGGGCGACGGCCGACAAACGTCTTTTTGATCTTGAGATAACCGGCATCTTCAAGCGTTATCAAATGGGCTCCGAGGTTTCCGTCGGTCAGAGCGAGCTTCGTTCTGAGGAAAGTGAAGTCGACCTCCTTGGACTCGGTTAGTTCACTAAGCGCTGCCATGATCTGAAGCCGGACGGGTTGATGAATGATGGAATCTAGTTCGGCCATACGAAGAATGATCAGCGCATCAAGTAGCGGGCGTTGTCTTCCTGCGCCGACTTGGCACACCAGGGCCTTGGAATCTGTGCCTTTAAGTGGCATTGTTTGGGGACGAGATTTTATTCATGCAGGGCACGATTCTGATCGTCGATGACGAAAAACATACTCGCGACGGATTGCGACAATCGCTGGAAGAGGATTTTGATGTCTATACAGCAAGCAATATCGATGAAGCTCTCAGTGTGATTGCGGCTGACCGCATCGATCTGGTGATAACAGATCTGCGGTTGGGCGGCGGTGAAGATGGTCTGAGTTTGATCGCTAAAATCCAACAGAACCCGCGGGCTCCGATTTGCATGCTGATGACTGCGTATGGATCAATCGCGACGGCGGTCGATGCGATCAAACGTGGGGTGTATGATTTTGTCACTAAGCCGATCAATCTCGACGAGCTTTCGATCAAGATCACCAGGGCGATCCAGAGCCGGCGGCTGGTGGAGGAAAACGCGCAGTTGCGTCAACAAGTAGACGACCGCTATGGGCTGGAAAGCCTAATTGGAGAGTCCCTGGCGATGCAGCGAGTTTACGGTACCATTCGCCAGGTCGCTCCCAGCCGGGCTACGGTGTTGATCACCGGCGAGAGTGGTACGGGCAAAGAGTTGGTTGCTCACGCGATTCATCACCTCAGCGGCCGGGCGAAGAACCGTTTTGTCGCCTTCAATTGTGCGGCTTTTTCTCCGCAGCTCGTTGAGAGCGAACTTTTCGGGCATGAACGCGGAGCGTTTACTGGAGCGATGGAGAGAAGAATCGGCCGCATCGAGCAAGCGGCTGGTGGGACGCTTTTTGTCGACGAAATTGGTGAGATCGACGGCAATGTTCAGGTGAAATTGCTTCGTGCGCTCGATCCGGGTTTGTTTGAGAGAGTCGGCGGCAATCAGACAATCCAGGCAGATTTCCGGCTAATTGCAGCGACTAACCGCGATCTTCGTATACTGGTCAGCGAAGGCAAGTTCCGGGAGGACCTGTTTTATCGCCTGAACGTCGTCGAAATTCGGATCCCGCCATTGCGTGAAAGGAAGGAGGACATTCCGCTGCTGGCAAACGCTTTTCTCAAGGAGATTAGCCAGCGCGATGGAAAGCCGTTTCGTCCACTTGCTCCCGAGGCAATGGATTATTTGCTCCGCTATGATTGGCCCGGCAACGTCCGGGAGCTCAAAGGGGCGATCGATTCCGGTGTTACGCTGGCGTCCGGCTCCCAAATCGCTTTGCATGATCTTCCGGTGACGATCTCCGAGCCTGCCGGTTCGACGTTCGGCTCAGGCGTAGAAAAGGCCGGACAAATGAATTTACACGACCAGGAGATGCGGCTCATTGTGCGCGCGCTCGACGAGACCGGCGGAAATCGGACCGAGGCGGCAAAAAAGCTTGGGATTAGCCGTCGCACGCTACACCGCCGGCTGAAAGAGCTGAACATTTCTGAAGGCGGCGGCCGATGAAGAGATGAACGTGCAAGAATTCGTCGATTCCCCCAAACAAGGAAAAATCGCTGGATTTTTTCGACTGGTACTTTTGCTCTTGGCGGTCATCGGGCTGGCGCTTGCTTATCTCCTGATCCAATTTCGAGGTCTTTCGAGTCCGGCTGGTATCGACCAGGCTCAGATTGCGCACGAAATAGCCCGCGGGAACGGCTTCAGCACCAAGAATATCCGCCCCTTGGAAGCGCATCTTCTCCAGCAGACATTAGGACAGGTACCTGCTGGGAATGTTCCAGATCTTTACCACGCGCCGTTGAACCCGATTGTGAACGCCGGCGTCTTGTACCTCTTAGCCCCACAGCTCGATCAAAAAGTAGACGATGGGGATCCAGTGTATCGAGGTGACCGTTTGATTGCGATTGTATCGATCCTTTTTTTCTTGTTGGCGCTGTTCGTGAACTTCTTTCTCGCCCGGTTGTTGTTTGATGCCAAGGTGGCTTGGCTGGCGACCGGGGTGGTGCTGGTGGCCGATCAATTTTGGCAGTTTTCGCTCTCGGGTTTACCCCAGATGTTTCTCCTGTTTCTCACCAGCGGTTCGCTTTGGTGCCTCGCTAAAGCGGTGATTGCGGAAGCGAATGACCGAAATCCTTTTCTCTGGCTCTTTATCCTCGGACTTTTTCAGGGCGCGCTTGCCCTCTGTCATCCGATTACTCTCTGGATTTCTGGGGTAAGCTGGGTGTTCTGCTGCGCGTATTTTCATCCCCGGCCTCTCGGGGCGCTCTTACCTGCTCTAATTTGCCTGGCTCTGTTTTCCGCTTGGATAGTGCGGGATCTGCAAATCTCGAAGACCCCGTTTGGGATTAGCCCGTTCGCGCTGCTGGATCACGTAGTCCATTCCGAGGCGGGTTGGATGCGTCTGAACGATCCCGACCTGTCGGAGATTACGCCTCCCGCATTCCAAGGACGACCGATCATTAACTTCAAGGAGCAGCTAGGTTCTTCGTATTCCTTGTTAGGCGGAATAGCGGTTACGCCGCTCTTTCTGGCCGCCCTGTTCCATCCATTTAAACGGCCGGAGACCAATAGCTTTAAGTGGCTGATATTTCTGATGTTGCTCGGTGCGTTTGCCGGTTCGGTGCTCATCGGTACGAATGCGCAGGCGTTTAGTCCCAACCAGACCTTGATCTTACTCGGCCCCTCGATGGCCATTTACGGATACGCAATGGTTATCGTGTTTTTCTATCGGCTTAGGCTGGAACTTTCTATTTATCGGTATGCGATTTATGCCGTTTTTTTTCTCGTGACCGGATTGCCGACTCTCTTTGGATTCTTGGTCGGCGGCGCGCGCATTCAGTTTCCTCCTTATGCTCCAGGAGCGATGCAAATGATCGGAACTTTGACCAAGCCAAACGAGATAGTTGCCTCTGATATGCCGTGGGCGATGGCTTGGTATGCCGACCGCAAATCGCTTTGGTTGCCTTTACTCCGAAAGGAGTTCTATGAGTACCACGATTATGAATCCTTAGGAGCGCCGATTGTCGGCCTATACCTGACCCCGATTTCGCGCGATTCGAATTTCCTGTCGGACATAGTATTTGGAGAGTACAAAGATTGGGCCAGCATCGTCCTCGGTCTTCCGCAGGGATTGAACGATTTTCCGCTGAAGTCGACTGTTGGGTTGATGAACAATGAATGTTTGCTCTTGATGGATCGGACCCGATGGAGCCAGACCCCGGAAAAGCAATAAGAAGCCAGATCCTTTGTCTTGCCGGCCCTTCGGGCATCGCTGGTAGCCGCTTGGTTGACCCTTCTGACCGTTGACGGAAATCGGGCGCGGCTCCAGAGCGAGCGTGCGTCTTTGTAGGTGTGAAACCATCGCTGGCGGCACAATTGCTCGCTAACTCGGCACGAAAGGTGCAGCTCAGCCGGGACGACCGTCTCGGCCCTGTGCGTTGACGAGGAATCGTTTGAAATCGAACTGGAAAACACCATGAATTTTGCAAGAAAACCGACGCGATCCGCACGGAGGACAAGGAGACTTATTTTTTCCCTATTACCAGCCGGTCGGAAAACCGTGTATTATCCTGGATCGCAGCCAGGCCGGCTGCCGGCGCCGACACGATCCTGGAAATGAATATGCGTAGGTCTCGTTGGATCATTCTTCTAGCGCTTTTGGCCGGAATTGCAGGAGTGTGGTGGTATCTTCATCAGCCGTCAGGCTCTCCTTCTTCTGAGAGTCCCGCGCAATCAGAGGGACAAGCAAAGAACCCGCAACACCGCGCCAATGGTCCCGGCGGGCCGGGAGGGGCCGGTGGAGCACCTGTCCCCGTGGTTGGTGGGACGGTGAAGAAGCAGGACGTGCCAATCTATTTCAATGGGATTGGCACCGTTCAGGCATACAACACTGTAACTGTCCGCGTCCGAGTCGATGGCCAGATCAAGGAAATCGACTACAAGGAAGGGCAAGAAGTGAAAACCGGCGATCTTTTGGCCGTGATCGATCCCGCGCCATATCAAGCAGTTTACGATCAAGCGCTGGGAAAACGAGCTCAGGACGAAGCTCAGCTCGATAACGCACAGGTTGTCTTCCAGCGCGATAGTGATCTTCTGGCGAAGAACGTCCTCGATCACCAGACGTACGATACTGCCAAATTCCAAGTTGCCCAGTTTCAGGCGCTCGTGAAATCCGATGAGGCTAACATCGAGAGTGCCAAAGTGAATTTGGACTATACTCGGGTGACGTCACCGATCCTGGGTCGAGTTGGCATTCGCCTGGTCGACGTCGGAAATATTGTGCACGCGTCGGACAACAACGGCATCGTGACCATCACCCAGCTAAAGCCGATTTCCGTGCTCTTCACGCTTCCGCAGCAGCAGCTGGATCAGATCAACCAGGAAGCTGTCAAGGGACAACTCAAAGTGCTGGCCGTGGACCGCGACAATACCAAGCCGTTGAGCGAAGGGGTGCTCGCGGTGGTGAATAATCAAATCGACCAAACAACCGGCACGATTCAGCTCAAGGCCACCTTTCCGAATGAAGACATGAAGCTTTGGCCAGGTCAATTTGTTAACGCTCGACTTCTGGTTACGACGCGTAAAGACGGACTGGTAGTACCGGCCTCGGTGATTCAGCGAGGACCGAACGGCTCGTTTGCCTATGTGATAAAACCGGATCAGACTGTCGAAATGCGACCGGTCACGGTCAATCAAATCGACAACGGTCTGGCTCTGATCGATGATGGTTTGCAAGAAGGCGAGCAGGTCGTCGTCGACGGGCAGTACAAGCTGCAGCCCGGTTCGAAAGTCATTCTAAACGCTCCGGGTAATTCACCGCAACGAATTGGTGAATCCAATGGCACCGGCCGAAATCATAAGGGCGACCAGAAAACGGTTGCTTCTGATGAAACGCCAGGCGCACAACCGCAAGGGAGTACCAGCGGTGGTTGATCGAGCCGCACGGACCGGCCTAGGCCGGTCTGTTGCGGACGAGCGGGAGTTCACCCCTACCGATAACCGGTCTCTATTAGTTTTATGAACATCTCGGAGCCCTTTATCAAGCGGCCAATCGCCACCTCGCTACTCATGGTAGGCGTCATTCTGCTTGGCCTGCTCGGATATTCGATGCTCCCGATTTCGTCGCTACCCACGGTCGAATTTCCTACCATTCAGGTGGTAACCCGTTACCCGGGAGGAAGTCCGCAGGTGATGACGTCGGCGATCACGACCCCGTTGGAATCGCAGTTTGATCAGATCAGCGGCCTGACTTCGATGACCTCGACCAGCTCGTTCGGAGTCAGCACGATCACTTTGCAATTCGATTTAAATCGCGACATTGATGTCGCCGCCCAGGACGTGCAGGCAGCAATCAACGTAGCCAGGGGTTACCTCCCCAACGATCTGCCAAACCTTCCAGTCTACAACAAGGTCAATCCAGCGGATACGCCAATTCTGACCTTGGCAATTCAATCGGAAGCTTTGCCTATTGCCAAAGTTAATGACTATGCCGACACGCTCCTCGCGCAAAAACTGAGTCAGGTTGCTGGTGTCGGGCTGGTCACGATCGAAGGCAATCAGAAGCCGGCGGTTCGGATTCAATTCAATCCCCCTGCGCTCGCTTCACTCGGCATGGGCCCGGAGGATCTGCGTAACGCGATAACTCAAGCGAATGTGGACGCACCAAAAGGCAGCTTTAATGGATCAAAGCAAGCCTACATGATTGGATCGAACGACCAATTGATCTCGGCCGAGCAATACCGCCCGTTAATCATCGCTTACAAGAACGGAGCGCCGGTTCACTTGAGCGATGTGGCGGATGTAATTGACGGGGTAGAGGACGATCAGTTGGCCGCATGGGTCGGCTCCACGCCCACTGTGTTGCTCGACGTGCAGCGACAGCCGGGCGCCAACATCATTCAGACTGTTGATCGCATCAAACGGCTCCTCCCCAAGTTAACTGCCTCAATCCCTCCGACCGTGCATGTTTCTATCCTGACGGACCGGACCGAAACTATCCGCGCCTCGGTCCGAGATGTGCAGTTGACACTTATTCTTACCGTGGCGCTGGTCATTCTAGTTATCTTTCTCTTCTTGCGACGGGTGTGGGCCACCGTAATTCCTAGTGTCGCCTTGCCGCTCTCTCTGATCGGTACGTTTGGGATTATGTATCTGGTCGGCTTCAGCTTGAATAACCTCTCTTTGATGGCGCTAACGATCTCGACCGGGTTTGTGGTCGATGACGCCATCGTAATGATCGAGAACATCTTTCGTTACATTGAGGCTGGTGATGAGCCGTTGCCGGCCGCATTGAAAGGCGCCCGACAAATCGGCTTCACCGTCATTTCGCTGAGTATCTCCCTCATTGCCGTATTCATCCCGCTACTCTTCATGACCGGTATTGTCGGTCGCCTATTCCGGGAGTTTGCGATTACGCTGAGCGTCGCCGTGATCGTTTCCGCCATCGTCTCATTGACGCTCACACCCATGATGTGTGCGAAATTCCTTAAACCGATCGATGATAAGAAACGCGGCCGGCTGTACCAACTGAGTGAACAGGTGTTCGACGGAATGTTGCGTTTCTACGAAGCGGGACTGCAGTGGGTTTTGCGGAATCGCCTATTTACCCTCATCGTTGCGATCGCCACGCTGGTTTTGACCATCTATCTTTACCTGATTGTTCCGAAGGGTCTCTTACCACAGCAAGATACCGGAGAAATAATTGGGGTAACCGATGCTGCTCAGAACATCTCATTTAAGGCGATGCTGGAGAAGCAGCGACAAGTTTCCGATATCGTTGAAAAAGATCCCGATGTTCAAAGTGTCGCGGCGTTTGTTGGCGCGGGAACGGTGAATGCGACCGTGAACACTGGCCGACTGTATATCGTTCTCAAACCGCGCGAAAAACGCAACTCCAGCGCCGAACAAATCATGGGGCGGCTCCGCGCTGCGACCAAGGATCTGCAGGGGATCAGTCTTTTCATGCAGTCGGTGCAGGATCTGCAGATCGATACTCGAGTCAGCCGCACTCAGTATCAGTATGTCCTCGAGGATACAAATTCTGAGGAGCTGGCGCAATGGACGCCGAAGTTTCTGGATGAGTTGAAGAAGTCACCTGCTCTCAGTGATGTCGCCAGCGACCAACAATCGCAAGGCCAACAAGTGGTTGTGGATATCGATCGAGAGAAAGCATCCCGGTTTGGTGTGCAAATCGATGCGATTGACAACGTGCTTTACGATAGTTTTGGTCAACGCCAGATCTCAATCATCTTTACTCAGCTCAACCAGTTCTGGGTAGTTTTGGAGGCGCAGCCCAACTTCAAAACCTCCCCCAGCGCGCTGGATAAAATCTACGTCAATGCTTCGGGCTCCAGCCAGGCAAATCTATCGGGAAGCGGTTCGGTTACTGCGAATGGTGCAATTACCACCGGTGGGCCGGAACTTCCACTATCGGCTTTCGCGACCTTGCGCACAACTACCGCACCGCTCTCGGTGTTGCATCAAAATCTGTTCCCTGCGATTACTGTCTCTTTCAATTTGGCGCCCGGGCAATCACTCGGTGAAGCCGTTAAAGCGATTCAAGCGGCCAAGGCGAAGATTGGGATGCCCGATACCATCGCGACCAGCTTTTCCGGAACTGCCGCTGAATTCCAGCGATCGCTGGCATCCGAGCCTTACCTCATCCTCGCGGCAGTGGTGGTAATCTATATTGTGTTGGGTGTCCTCTACGAAAGTTACATTCATCCGATTACGATCTTGTCGACCCTGCCTTCCGCTGGGGTGGGCGCGTTGCTGGCGCTGCTGATATTCAACATCGACTTTTCGTTGATCGCGCTCATCGGAATTATCTTGCTCATCGGTATTGTGAAGAAGAACGCGATCATGATGATCGATTTTGCTCTCGATGCCGAACGGGAGGAAGGCAAGACACCGGAAGAGTCGATTTATCAGGCCTGCCTTTTACGTTTTCGGCCGATCATGATGACTACAATGGCGGCTTTGTTGGGCGCTTTACCTCTGGCCATTCAGGAAGGGACTGGCGCTGAGCTGCGCAAGCCGCTCGGCATCACGATTGTGGGCGGCCTTCTAGTCTCACAAATCCTGACCCTCTACACGACGCCAGTGATCTATTTGTACATGGATAAACTGGGGAAATTGCTTAGCCGGCGACGCAAGCAGACCCCGCCTAAACCAGTTGAGCTGGAGCCTGTGATGACCCATTAACGCTATTGCGGATTACGAATTTCGGATTGGACATTCCGCAATCCGCAATCCGGATTGAAAGTATGAGTATTTCCGAGCCATTCATTCGTCGGCCAATTGCTACCTCGCTTTTGGCCATCGGATTGATGTTGGCCGGATTAGTCGCCTACCGTGTCTTGCCTGTAGCTCCGCTACCCCAGGTTGATTTCCCGACGATTAATGTTCAGGCGAATTATCCTATTGGAGCGGCGTTTCGCCAATATTGCCGGCGTTAACGAAATAACCTCCGTCAGTCAGTTAAACGGTACGGTGATTACGCTCCAGTTCGATTTGTCCCGCGATATTAATGCAGCCGCGCGCGACGTCCAAGCTGCGATCAACGCCGCTCAGAATGAGCTTCCGCCGGGTTTACCGAACCCGCCCAGCTATCGAAAAGCGAATCCGAACGATTCGCCAGTATTAATTCTTGCAATGACCTCTGATGCGGTCCCGCTCTCGCAGATCTATAACGAGGCGACGGAGCTACTGGTTCCGGCGTTGTCGCAGGTACCTGGCGTAAGCCAGGTTGGCGTCGGCGGGGGAGCGAAATCAGCCGTCCGCGTGCAGGTTGATCCGGCGGCACTCGCTGCGATGGGACTCAGCATCGACAATGTGCGTACGGTTTTGCAGGGCCAAAACAAAGATGAACCCAAAGGCGCAATTGATGGCGATATTGTCAGCTTTACCGTTAACACGAACGATCAACTATTTACGGCCGCTGATTACAAGAACTTGATTATTGGCCAAAGAAATGGCGTACCCATCACGCTCAGTGCGGTCGGTCATGTGCTCGATGCGACCGAGGACCGACTGCAGGCCGCCTGGTTCAATTCAAAACGGGCGGTCGTACTGTTCGTTCGCAAGCAATCAGATGCTAACGTCGTCGAGACGGTCGATCGCATAAAAGAAATTCTGCCTCAACTCCGGCGCTGGCTGCCCCCGGCAATTCATCTTGATATTCAGAGCGATCGAACCCTGACGATTCGTGCATCCGTGGCCGACGTGCAAACATCTTTGCTTATCAGTGTTGGGCTCGTCGTCATGGTTTGTTTTCTGTTTCTGCGACGAATCTCAACCACTTTCATCGCCTGTACCGCGGTGCCGTTATCACTCGCCGGTACATTTGCGGCGATGTATCTGTTGAATTTCAGTCTGGATAACATTTCGCTGATGGCGCTGACCATCTCGGTAGGTTTCGTGGTAGATGATGCGATCGTCGTCATCGAAAACATCGTTCGGCATGCCGAGCAAGGTTTGTCTCCGATGGAGGCTACTTTTAGGGGTGCCAGACAGATCGGCTTTACCGTACTCTCGATGAGCATTTCGCTGGTCGCTGTTTTTATCCCATTGTTATTCATGGGAGGAATCATCGGACGACAATTCCACGAGTTTTCGGTCACGTTAAGCGTCGCTATTTTGGTATCCGGAGTAGTCTCTTTGACCGTCACGCCGATGCTCTGCTCCCGTCTCATTAAAGAAGAGCGTTCCGGCCGGCCCAACGGCCGCTTTTACCGAGCCACTGAAGGCGTGTTCAACGGGATGCTTGGGTTCTATGCTCGATCGCTGCGGTGGGTATTAAAACATTCCTTTCTCATGTTGCTGGTCACCGTGGTAACCATCGTTTTGACGATCTGGCTCTACGGCATTGTCCCGAAAGGATTTTTCCCGCAACAGGATACCGGGAGCATCATGGGGATTACCGAGGGCGCTCAGGATATTTCATTCGATTTGATGGTGCAGAAGCAGAATCAGATCACGGATATTGTAAAACGCGATCCGGCCGTGGCATCGGTCACCTCAGCAATCGGTAGCGGCGGCGGCGGCAGTAGCAACCAAGGACGCATGTTTATCACTTTGAAGCCACGGAGCGAACGACAAGACAACGCTACCCAAGTTGTTGCTCGCCTACGGGCGAAGACCTCACGCATTCCCGGAATAGGATGTTTCTTTCAAGCTGCTCAGGACATCAAAGTCGGCGGACGCGCTACCAAGGGCCAATACATCTACTCGTTGGTGTCCACCGATCAAAATGAGCTAAATACCTGGGTTCCGAAGCTAATGGCCCAGCTCCAGAAGGATTCAAAACTCAAGGACCTGACAACGGATCAACAGCAACGGGGTTTACAGTCAGATGTGGTAGTCGACCGGAAGAAAGCGGCTCAGCTCGGCATCCAACCACAGCAAGTGGACAGCGCATTATATAGTGCTTTTGGTCAACGGCAGGTCTCGATCATGTACACCGAACGCAACCAGTTCCACGTGGTCTTGGAAGCTCTCCCGGAATATCTCCAAGATCCGACTGCACTCGACAAAATTTATGTGACCGGCGCGCACGGAATCGTCGTACCGCTCAGCACAATTTCTCACTTCCAGACAACGAATACGCCGACCGCGATCAATCACCAAGGCCAGTTTCCAGCGGTTACCTTTTCGTTCAATCTTGATCAGGGTACGTCGCTAAAGGAAGCGACTGACGCCATCGGCCGGGCGGCCGCTGCCATCCGCCTGCCTGATGATATCCGAGGCAGCTTCCAGGGCACAGCGCAGGTTTTCCAGGATTCACTCTCGTCGGAGCCGGTGCTGATTATAACCGCGATCATCGCTGTTTACATCGTGCTGGGCATTCTTTACGAAAGTTTTATCCATCCGATTACGATTTTATCGACTTTACCATCGGCCGGTTTAGGTGCTTTGTTAGCGCTTCTTATTTGCCAAGTCGATCTTTCTATCGTCTCGATTATCGGAATCATTCTCCTGATCGGGATCGTAAAGAAGAACGCGATCATGATGGTCGACTTCGCGTTGGAGTCTGAACGGGACCAGGGACTGGCCCCAGCCGATGCGATCTACCAGGCTTGTATTGTTCGGTTTCGACCGATCATGATGACCACTTTGGCGGCGATGTTTGGTGCGGTGCCTTTGGCTCTCGGACAAGGTGATGGTTCGGAAATTCGCGAACCGCTTGGTGTTGCGATCATTGGCGGATTGATCGTGTCGCAGATGCTTACGCTCTATACCACGCCGATCATTTATCTGTACCTTGACCGGCTCCGCCGGCGCACTGAAGCCAAGGTCGAACACGGAGCGCCGCAGCCGGCGTGAGGGGGTGTCGACGCGATGGGCATCTACCATCATGACTAGCTGCTAACCCCTATTTCTTCTCCCCGATTCAGGCGGAGGGCAACCGCGACCGATTGACTGGCGCCACGTCGGGTCGGACAATGCGCGGCTAAATGCCGAGCCGCGGCTGTGTACAACAATTCTCGCGCGGCCTGGTATGTCGGCCATTGTTGCGCTTGAGTCACGGCCGCTTCAAAAACTTGCATCTTATGGAAATCGAGATCTTCCCGAGTCGTTGCCAATGTCAGAAGATCAATCAACTCTGGCTCTGAGTACCCGAGCCGAAGATAGCGCGCCACGAGACGAGGAAGAATCGACCAACCTTTGCGCTGATCGAGCGATTCGAGCATCGACTTGCGCAGTTCATCGGCATGTTGAGGAAGATCCTCCAGTGGTTCAACTCCAGCGAGTTTTGCTGCCGGAATATTAAGGAACCGATCAATATAAACGGACATGGCGCCATGTAACAGACCTTTGACGATCTCTGGACCGGTTTCTCCTCGACCGAGGATCTGGGTCAATGCGTTGCAAAACGAAAAGGTGTGCATCGGCGCGAACCAATCGTCGATATCATTCGATTCCGGGAACGAAGCCAAACGCCATGCTGCTGCGAGGGTGAGGTGTCGAGCAATTTCGATCGGGGCCGCACCTCGAACCAGGACGTCGACCAGAAGGTCAAGAATCAGGCGAGGATCCTCCTCAAGAAATTCATGAAAGAACTTCGGTGACATTTGAACGGCGGAAGCCAGTTTGGGCGAGTAACTCGCTAATTTTGCCTCAGCCTCTTCGATCAGTTCGATCAGGTCGATCGGCGACCGCCAAGCGCCGCCTTCTTCCTCCGATCGCGAATCGGTCAGGTGTTCCACCACCAATGGAAGTATCTCCTCGGCCTTTTCCCAACCGATGATATCTAAGAGTTCGAACGCCTTGTTCGACAGATCCAGCGCATGACCTCCATCGGCATAGATGCGTACCTGGAGCGGTCCAAATATCAGGCGGTTCAATGCCTTTTTGGCGAACCGCGACCGCGCCGCGGTCAGCAAGGTCCGTTCCGCTCCTTGCGAGTGCCGGACATTCGCCCAATGAAACATCCAGCGGGTTAGCTGCTGCTCTTGGAAGCCTTCTCCATCCAAACCGCCGGGATCGTGCCGGATTGGTTCGCCGGCACAATTCTCAGCCACCGACCGTGCAGCCGCCGCGAATGCATACACCAACGTTGTCTCGCTCAGATACGGCCTCAATCGTGCTGCAATCGTCAACATCGTCATCCCTTCGCGCCACGTTCGATGATGCCAGGCGCCGAAATGGGCGATCTCACGAATCACTTCTTCCGCTCCATCGGTCAGAAGCGGAATCATGTTCTTTACTTGGATCAATCCGATGTTCTGCTCCAGCCCTCGACGCAGCCTTGAAATATAAAGAGCACGATCCTGAGGGTGTTTTGGCTCTCGCGACACCCAGATTTCATCTCCGACAATCTTGACCTCATACGCAGGTGCGTCGTCGGCCCAAAGATCGAAGGTGCATCCGCTGCGCAAATCGAACTGGGCATGATGCCAATGGCAAGTCAGCACTCCATCCGTGATCGTCCCTTTGCTCAATGGGAAGCCCATGTGAGGACAACGATTGTCCAGCGCAAAGACTTCTCCATCATGCCAGCAAACCAGAACCGGACAATGCAGTCCCGGAACCGTCGATATTCGCTCCTGTTGGATGCGGGCCAGGGAACCGGCCAAGAAGAACTGTTTAGCCGCTGGGGGAACGATCGAGTCATTCATAATTAAGCAATTCATAACTTATTAAATTCAAGATCCTTTGTGTGCAAACGTCGGCGCACCGGAGCGAAGCTCGAAGCTAGACGCTCCACTGGGGCTTTGAGTCCCTACAATAAGAGAAAACTAACAGGATCCGACGTCGTCCACCTGCTGCGCCACCGAGTGACCAAGCGCGGGACTGTGTCGGACAGGCAAGTCGCCGCTACCGAAAACGCTCCCATGCCGAACGCCAACGCCAATCGCCGAACGCCGTTACGCCGACACGCCCAAGGTCGACCCAACCGGTAACGGAAACCCGCGCACGAATTCACTGGCACTCATCCGGCGTTTGCCTTCCAGCTGTACCTCGAGCAATAATACGCTGCCGGTTCCAGTCCCAACAATTAACCCTCGTTTTGCGAGACCCAGAATTTGGCCAGGTGCCCGTGTCCACCGATGCATTGGCAAGACTCTGTGCAATTTAAGCCGGCGAGGTGGTTCATCCGCCGCCAGCGAAACCAGCGTGTAGGCGCCCGGCCATGGATTCATCGCTCGAACCAGTCGATCGATCTGCCAACATGATTCGGTCCAATGCACCAGCCCTGAGTCTCGATCCAATTTACCTGCATAAGTTGCTTGATCCTCTGCCTGTGGGACCCGTGGCGCCTCGCCCTGGATCAACATTTCCAGCGCTGACCCCAATGCTTCGGGCGCTAATCTCGCTAAGCGGTCGTGCAAGCTTCCACCGGTCTCACGATGCCGGATGGGCAAGCTTTTCTGTAGGAGAATATCTCCAGAATCGAGCCCTTCGGCCACGTACATCACCGTGATACCCGAAGCAGCATCTCCGGCGAGAATGGAAGACTGGATTGGTGCCGCGCCGCGGTGTCGCGGAAGAAGGGAAGCATGAAGATTCAGACAAGCGACTGTAGGCATCTCCAAAAGCGGTCGAGGTAAGATCTGCCCGTAGGCCGCCACCACAATCAAGTTGGGCCTCAATTCTGCAATCTGGTTTAAAGCTTCTGGTCTGCGGACACGGATCGGCTGCAGCACGGTGACTCCGATTGACTCCGCCAATCGTTTGGGCGCCGGAGCAGTTAGAATCTGCGATCGTCCGACTGGTTTGTCCGGTTGGGTGACGACTCCGACCAAATGAATCTTTGGTGATTCGATCATCCATTGCAGAGTGGGCAAACCGATTTCTCCGCTGCCCATAAAGATCGTGCGCAAAGGAGTGTTCACAGCGGCACTTTAGCAGCCTGTCGAGATTCGCGCTGAACTGAAACGATAAATTGAGCAGCTCGCTTACACGGTCCGCTTGCTTTTCACGTGAATTCACCACATACGGCACGGGTCAGTTGCACCAGTCCGGCGGGCTACTAGGCGTTGAATTGCAACGATTCGCTTCGGGTGGCCCAGATTGCAACCAGCATGTCAGACAAGACCTTCACCGGAGGCTGCGTCGCGTCGATGGTAGCCACGATGCCATCGAAATACGAAAGTACCGGTTTGGTCTCTTCATCGTAAGCACGCAGCCGATCTTGAATAACCGTTTCGCTGGCGTCATCGAGACGATTGTCTTTGAGCGCACGCTTCCGCAAGCGACGGACCAATTCGGTCCGATCTGGACACGAAAGATGCAGAACCCGTTTTACGTCGATGATGTCTTTCATCAGACTCGCTTGATTCGGAGTCCGTGGAATACCATCGAGTACCAACGCGTCAATATCTGGTTTGAAGTGACCCCCCACTACCTGTGCATCGATGCTGCTGTGCCAAAGTTGGACCGTGAGATCGTCGGGAACGAGCAGCCCCTTGCTGGAATACTCGATGAATTGCTTCCCCAGTGGAGTGCGGGTGTCCAGAGACCGGAAAACCTCTCCACACGCGCAGTGAAAGAAGCGAGGTACATTACCCAGGATTTTGCCCTGCGTCCCTTTTCCGCTTCCTGGGGCGCCCATGATCAAGTAGGTGACGTAACGGTTCATATTGGGGGAATAGGAACAAGTCCGGGGAAACCGTGCGAATGGCAAACTCTTTTTGATGGCCAATAGCCGAGCATTGGCGTCTGAACTCCTGCAATTTGGCTATCGGCTATTGGCTATCGGTCATTCATCAGGATGCTGTCCCTTGGGGGTGAGCGCATCCAAAAACACAATCTGTTGCGTTTTTCTTTGATCGGACTTGTGAGTCGTCAACTGCTGCGATACAAGAGTGTTAGTGTTTAGCCTCACCGTTCTCGGCAGTGGAAGTGGCGGTAATTGCGCTTTGGTGACCTCAGACCGTTGTCGGATCCTGATTGACGCAGGTTTCAGCGCAAGACGAATCTCGCAGCGGCTGCAATCGTTGGGCATCGAGCCGGAATCACTCGATGGTATCCTGCTGACGCACGAGCACAGTGATCATATCGCCGGCTTGAAAGTCTTTTGCGGAAAGTTTGATGTACCGGTCTACTGCAATTCGCTCACTGCGGAATATCTCTGTCGAGAGGGAATTGCTGAGGCCAACCGCTACAAGATTTTTTCCACCGGTTCTTCTTTTACGATTCAGGACATCGACGTACAGGCGTTTTACGTGCCTCACGATGCGGTTGATCCGGTCGCGTTTGTTTTATCCAGCGATTACGGTTCCGTCGGGTTTCTCACCGATCTTGGCTACGCTCCGAAGCTCGCGCGGGAACGCATCCGGGAAGTGCACACTCTCGTCGTGGAAACCAATCACGATGAACAACGGTTGCAGGCCGACTCGAAGCGACCTTGGTCTGTAAAACAGCGCATTCTGTCACGTCATGGACATCTTTCCAACGAGGCTGCTGCTGCATTGGTGGCAGATATTGCCGGCGAAAATCTGCGGCGCGTGATTCTTGGGCACTTGAGCCGCGAATGTAACTCTCCGGAGTTGGCGTTAGGAGCGATGCGACGGCTCAGTCTCGATTCTCTGGAACTTCATTGCGCCGAACAAAACCAGGTCAGTCCGCAATTCGAGATCGGACCGCTGCCGGTTGCCAGGCCGTTGCGACAGAATGATTGGGTCACAACGGGCTGCTCAACGGTGAGCGAGAAGATAAATCCAGTTGCTGGTGGCCACGATAATGAGCAGCAGGCTGAATACTTGCTTAATCTTGGCTGGGATGTCGGTTAGGCGCAATCGCGGCAATCCGAACCAAAGCGTGCCAACCGCGTACGCATCGAACAACCCGACACCGAGATAGGCAGCGAACATCATTGGGTTCAACCGGAGTGCGGAACCTATGTTTCCGTGGGCCAATGCGAGAGCGCATCGAGTCGATCCACAGGTCGGACAAGGAAACCCGAATGTATGTCGCACCCAGCAATGCGGCCAGGGCAAACCGAGGCCGAGCCAACCAAGGCACCCGACCGCCAGGATCACCGAGGCAAAGAGGAACCACGCTTCGAAGTTTGTTTCCCCTGCAGTAGACTGCCCATTTATTTTGCGAATCCGCATCAATACGAATAGCGCGACGATCCGTGCGAAGCCGCGGCGATAATGATAAAGGTGTAAACTCCTCCGACCGCAAAACAGCAGACCGCAAATGGCAAGAGCATGGCCACGGCGGTTTTCCAGGTCTCGGTGGCATGCACTTTCTGGAGACCGATTATACTAGCGATGAAGAAGAAGACGATCGCTGCGATCGAGCCAATGCAGGGGACAAACGCAAGCAGCCAAGCCGCGTTTGAATACGTCACCACCTTATAAGTCGCTTCATAGCCCTTGCTGGCGCCTCCCAGCATCGAGAGGACGAGATGGTAGATACCGGCCAGCGCGAAGTTGAAACCAACATTCATAGCGACCGCCAGCAGGACACCAAAAGGAAGAATTATTTCCAGCAACCCCGCCGACACTCCGGAGCGCTGGAACTCACCCGAGGAGAACAGGAACGGAATATAAACCGCGTAAAATAGATAGCCGAGCGCGGACTGGATCGCGAGCAGCATCAAATAAAATGTGGTTGGGCGCATCAATTGGCCGGTAATGGGCAACCGCGAGAAAGTCGGGCCAGGTTCGAAGAGCACTTCCCGGATGGTACTGAAAAATGCTGGAAAAAGTTTGATCTCTGGTCGCCGTTCCCAGGCCGGTGCGATGGAAGGACCTTCAGTCGTCGAGATTTCGTGACTTGGCGGCGGCGTCACCGGATATACCTGAGGCGCTTCCAACGCGGTGCTCGGTATCCGAACTCCGGGAAACTCCGCCAATGGCTTCCATGTCTCCATACCTTCCTGCCAAGCCAGGTCGGTAGCGACGAATTGACCTTGGTCGAGACCTCGCTGGACTTCCTCCAGAGAGAAAGTGCCGAGATTTTGTCCCGATCGATTGATCCAAATCTTCATGCAGCATGGGTTGTAGAGGAAGAGCAGAGCGGGGTCAATCGCTGATGAGCGAGGGAGATCAGAGGTGAGAGGCGGTAATCAGTAAGCGGTAATCAGTAATCAGTAATCAGTAATCAGTAATCAGTGATCGGTAATCGGTAATCGGTAATCGGTAATCGGTAGTCTGTGAGATGTGATTGGTGAGGGGTGATTAGCAAGACAAAGAGCGGGCGCTGGTTGGCGAGGCAGAAAAAGGGCGACACGACCCCGCTGAAACCTCTCACTAATCACTAATCGCTGGTCACTAACTAGGCTAATGACCGATCACCGATCACTGCTGTTCCGTTACCGGTCGATTCATGAGCGCGAGAATGTGCTGCCGCTTTGCGTCATAGCTGAGCGCATGGAAATTGCGGATCTCATCCAGGCGACGCGCCCCGTTGAGCGAATCCAGATAATGGGTGTAGCTGGCCGCCAACTCGGTAGTCTCGAGATAACGAGCGCGCAGGTTACGATCCTGATATGCATCCGCGGACCGAGACTCGAACAAGTGGAATCTCAGCCAGCGCCGGTCGGTGCGAGACACCTTTTGTGTTCGTCGAAAAAAGGCCACGAAAAGGAGCAAAACTAGGTAGGTGTCTACCAGCCCTTGTAGTTCGAGATTGCGAGCAAAGTCTTCGCCGTCAATCCGGCGCAGGCCGGCCTTGAATTGCAGCGCACCGTGTAACGCGTGATTGATCTCTTCCACGAACATGATTAACGATTGAATATTTGAATCGGAAAGTCCGGAGCGCGGATCATGTCGCTCGAGCTGTTCGATGAGCCAACCGGAGTAGTAGATGCCGACATACAAGCGATCATCCGCTGTACGCAGAAAGGTACGCGCTAGGTCGCTGAGTTCGTGTGCTGCTGCGCCCGCCAGCCGAGTCAATTGGCGGCACCGACTTCGGTCAATGAGACAATCCTCTAGATTAATGCCAACATTCGCATAAGTCCGCTCAAACAAGCGCTGCACCTCACTGAAAAGAGTAGGATTCATAACGAAATGATCGGCTGCGCATAACGGCGATCGCCCAGATCAAACAACTCATCCGCCAACCGATTTAGGGCGAGACGGCAATCATGGAATTGCTCAGCCAATTTCTCGAACACATCGGCGAGTTGGAATTTTTTTGCTACCTCGTGGCACGCTGCATCGTGAAAGCTGGTCCGGCCCAGTTCTTCGTAAAACGAAAAACTTGGAGCACCGCGTTGCCGCCTTGATTCAACGTTCTCGTAAAAGATACCAGTAAGTAAGAGCGAGTAATTGCCGATGTAAGTTCGAATCAAAAAGGTCTGATAGGACGACGCGTTCTTCAGGGCGGCCAACAAGTCAGAGAGGTAAGCGGTTTGAACCGCCTCTACCGGAGCCGACCATTGCCGAATCTCCGAGAATTTCTCCAACAAAGCAGCGAGGTAATCGGCCATGGTCCGATCGTCAATTCGCGTGCGGCGCAGAACCAGTCTGGCCAAAATATAGAAATAAAATTGTGGGGAAATGACCAGGTTGCCTGGATTTTCCAGTACGGCCCGGGAAAGTGCTTCATGATCAAGGATCTGATCGCGGACCTCCGGGTCGGTAAGCAGATCGACCAGACTGATTGATTGACTTGGGTTTCGCCCGAGAACGCGGACAACAAAAGCAAAGTCTTCCGCTGTGAACCGGGCCCGACAGTTCGGTTGAATCATCGGGATTCGATCTTTAGCACATGCCGGGCCAAACTGGAAGCCAAATCGGGCGGGATCGCGTCCACAACGCACGAGGGTCCGTGCCGCATATTGCAAATCGTAACCGGGCCAAGCCCCCGACCCGCTTTGTCGGACGGCAGTGCACCTCTCCCAATCTCCCGCTTTCCTTTTCTCAGCTTTGGCCGATCATCCGCAGATGATTGGCCGCATTATTCGTATTGCACGTTGGCCACTCTTATTACTTTTGATCGCGGCGGTAGCCTGGATCAGCTGGTATGGCTACGCCAGAGGGTTTGGCCGACGCTGGCGTGGCATGCTCGAAAAGGAATTCGATCGCTACGGTTTGTCGATTGACGTCAGCAAGCTGACGCTCGATCCGTTCCATGGTTTAATTGCTCGAGATGTCGCGATTTTCGATAGCAAATCCGGAGATACGCTGCTCGCCGAGATCAACAACATCTCCCTCGATGTTAACTACGCCAACCTGTTCCAGCACGAACCAGCGTTAAATTCTGTCGATCTCCGCGATGCTCGGATTGTTATTCCAATTGATCCGGGAAAACCGTCCGGAGAAAAGATCCGTTTGACCGATTTTCACGCTCGAATCTACTTCCTGGCCGGACGCATCGAGATACGCCAAGCCTCGGGCAAACTTTACGGAATCCGATTCGATGCCAGCGGAACGATTCTGCATCCGCAAGAATTACCCGTACTTGCTCTGGCCGAGGAACATGATCCCGATTCTTCTAATGAACGTCTCGGGTTCCTCACCGAAATTCTTCATGAGCTCAAGTCAGTTCGTTACCCCGAGCAAACGCCGGAGGTGAAATTTTCATTTCAAGCGGACCTGATGCACCCGGCAGATTGGCGTTTGGACGGCGGTCATCTCGTGGCGACTCGATTCCTTCATGGAGACGACGAACTGCGCAATTTGACCGCCGATTTTACTTATCAGAATCATTCCTTGCGCATTGCTCATTGCCAGGTGCAGGATGCGCAGGGCGAATTGTTTGCGGTTGCTGATTGGAACTTCGCCTCTGGAAAGAAACAGTTTCAAGCACGAAGTACATTAGATATCGGACGCCTGCTGAAAGATGAGCCGCGAGCTCGTTGGTTAAAGGATTGGGTCTTCAACGCACCGCCGCAGATCGAGTTGGCGGGAACGGCCCAACGGAGCGGAGCATTGCAGTTCATCGGAAAATTGAACTTTGAACGATTCGCAGTGCAGGGAATCGAGTTTCAAAGTATGCGGGCAACTTTCTCCCAACAAGGCAATGACGCCTGGATGATTTCTAACGCCGAGGTGACGCACCGATCGGGGACGCTGACCGGAGAAATCTTGCATATGCCCGATAAGTTCCGGCTTCGGGTCCAATCGGCGCTCGACCCGGTCGCTATCAGTCCGCTGTTGCCCGAGGAACTGCGCTCGATATGTGCTCCGTGGGAGTTTCTCGCACCACCGGTTATTCAGCTCTCATTATCCGGAACCTCGCCGCGTCCCGAAGATATCAGTGGATCGGGTCAAGCTTGGTTGGGAAGAACCCGGTTTCGCGGTGTTTTTCTCAACTCGGCCTCGGCGTCGTTTCACATTGGAGATGGCAAGGTTATCGCCGAGAATGTCCAGGTTGCGCGTGATGAAGGCACCGGAAACGGCAATTTCAGTTACGATCTGTTGGGTCACGAAATCTCATCTATTAAGGCTCGGGCGCACATCAATCCCTCAGTGTTAGCCAGTTGGATCGATCCGCACTTGCCGGTACTGATGGATGCTTTTCGGTTTAATGTTGCTCCGTTGACGGTGGTTGAATCGGTCAGCGAACCGGTTGAGCCTGCGGATCGCGCGCTTTCGGTCAAGGTCCATTCGAGCGAGCCGTTTTCCTTTCGCTGGGGTATCCTCGATATCCCATTTGATAGCGGTGACAGCGAATTTTGGGTTAATTCAAAGGAGGTCCGTCTTACCCGGTTGAACGGTAACCTCGGTCCAGGTATTTGCACTGCCGACGCAAGGTCCCAAGGTGAGAACTCGCCGATCGAGGCCCAACTCCGTTTCAACGAGGTCGATCTGGCCAGATTGGGGCATGCGAGTCATTGGTTGCAGCCCTATTCGGGGCAGGCCACCGGAACGCTCAGTATTCGGCAAACGAATCGAAAAGACGCCGTCGTGACCGGGTCCATTCATTTGGCTCAGGCTCGAGTCGAGGATGCTCCATTGTTTCAGCCGGTGGCAAACCGTTTACATGCTATCGGATTGCAGGAACCGTTTACGCTTGATCTGCGATTTGAAGCCGCGGGCGAGAATCTGACCATTGAGACGCTTAAGCTGTGGTCTGCTGGTCATTCGTTGAATTTGACCGGTTCGATCGGACTACTCGGTGGTTTAGTTGATCTTTCCGGCGCAGTGGACGGAGAGGGTCCGTTTGCGCGTGTAACCGGTACGATTGAATCGCCGGAATGGCAGGTGGTTGGCCCCACACGGAAATGACAGGATGACAAATGACAGATGACAAATTGGCATCAAGAGCTGGTCGTGCCAAGGCAGCCCTGCTTCCGTTGACGCCAAGCCCGATTCTCTTAGGTGCGCACATGTCGATATCGGGCGGCCCGAGCAAGGCTCTTGAACGCGGTCAGTCGATCGGTTGCACCGCGATTCAGATTTTCGTGAAAAACAACATGCAGTGGTTCGCGAAACCGTTTGCCGAGACGGAGCTTGCTGCTTTCCGCACGTTTCCCGAAAAACCAAAAATCGTGTTTGGACATACCAGCTACTTGATCAATTTGGCGGCAAACAATGACGACATTCTCGAGAAATCCCGGCAAGCGCTCAAAGCAGAGCTGGAGCGAGCCGATCAACTAGGATTACCCTTTCTCGTCCTTCATCCCGGTTCCCACCTCGGCGCAGGCGTAAATGCCGGAATTCAACTGGTAGCACAGAGTCTTGACGCAGTATTTGCCGACTTGCCAAAGGCGCGCTGCAAGATCGCACTCGAGATTACTGCGGGTCAAGGAAGTTGCCTGGGACACACTTTTGGCCAGCTTGCTGGCATCATCGCATCCTGCCGCTATCGGAAGCGGTTGCTGGTTTGTCTCGACACCGCGCATCTATTCGCCGCTGGCTATGATATTAGTTCCGCGAAAGGTTTTTGGCGGACCTTCAAGGAGTTCGAAAGAGAAATTGGCATCGATCGCTTGTCTGCCTGGCACCTGAACGATTCCAAGACGGCGCTGGGATCGCGAGTTGATCGGCACGATCACATCGGAAAAGGAAAAATTGGGATCGCACCGTTCCAAGAAATCATTCGCTCCGAGAGGTTCGCTCATCTACCAAAAGTTTTGGAAACACCGAAAAAGGAAGATCTGGCGGAAGATCGTCTGAACCTGGCTTTGCTTCGGAGCTTCGTGAATCGGTAGGATGGGATCCCGACTGCGTTCGGCGGCCCCCAAACCCTACGGTCTTTCCTAAGCCCAACCCTAGGCCGCGCCGAAGGCCGCGCCGTAGGTCGCGAAGGCGGCTTGCCGATGCCTACCGCACTTCATCCCTACTCTTGCAGAACTGCATTGTTCTCGGTCGTCATTGGTCCGCGTTGTTTATAGAAATCATACCGAGCAAGAATTGTCCGTACGTAATGTGCGGTGGAGGGAAAATCGATGCTATCCTCAAAAACTTGGGCGTTTAGTTGCGGATTTCGCTGGGAAGCGACTCGAACCCAGCGATCCACGCGGCTGTGGCCGGCATTGTACTCGGCCAGAGCAAACGGCACTGCGTCATCTTGATTGTTCCAATGCTGCATCGCCTTTCCTAAATACCAAGACCCGATTTCAAGGTTAATTTTCGGGTCGAACAACTGATCCGGCTCAAAATTTGGGATGGCGTTGGCCGTAGCCCATTCCCGGGCTGCGATGGCGGAGATTTGCATCAGCCCACGTTCACCGTTTCTTCCTAACATATCGCTTTGAAACCGGCTTTCCCGCCATACCACCGCTTTCACCAGTCGTGGATCAAGTCCGTGTTCCTTCGCAACTTTGGTGATCAGCGTATCAAAGCGATGATAATCGCCCCAATCTTTAATCTCGCGGACCACATAAAGTGGATCTTTCGAGCGCACAATGAGGTAGGATACCGCGGTAACGCCCGATAACACGATCACTAGAGCGAATCGGAACAAGAATTTTGCCACCGCTGGAATGCGGGCAAACGCGTTTTGGCTTCGCTCTGGTGTAGAGACCATTAAACTACCACTAAGAAACCATGCAGCGGTATGCGCGAGTCGTTACTGATGACCCTACCGACAAGGAATTAGATTATTTCATACCCCCGGCTTGGAAAAGCAAGGTCCATGTAGGTTCAAGAATTAAAGTACCACTTCGGAACCGGGAAGTGCTAGCAACGGTTACTGCGATACTCGACGAAACGGTAGCGCCGAATCCGCGCGCCATCGCTCAGCTTCTTTCCGAAAAGCCGATTCTGAATGCGGAATTGCTTCGTCTCGCGCGATGGATGTCAGAGTATTATTGCTGTTCCGTCGAAGCGGCCATTCGTTCTACTTTGCCGCAGGTCATTCGCCATGCCTCACTTGGCTTTAAAAGAACTCGCACTGTACGGGTAGCGCGCAGACCTGGTCCGGTCGAGTTGGAGCAGCTTGCAACCCGAGCGCCCCGACAGGCGGAGATCTTACAGCTCCTTTTGAATGGAACGGGCCCAATTCGTTGGAGCGACTTGGTGGAAGAGGGAAAAACCACTGACCGAACGATTCAGCAACTGGTGAAGAGAGGCTGGTTAGAAATCCACTTCGAGACTCATGACCGTGATCCTTTCGCCGCTGATCAATATGTTCCAACGCAACCGATACCGCTCAATGCCGCCCAATCCGCCGCTTTGTCCATCGTCATCGCAACCATGAAGGAAGAAAATCGAAAGCCGATTTTGCTGCATGGTGTGACCGGAAGCGGAAAGACTGAGATCTATTTGCAAGCGATTCAAGAGTGTCTCGATCTGGGCCGCGGCGCTCTGGTGTTAGTGCCGGAAATAACTCTTACGCCGCAAACCGTCGAACGGTTCAAAGCACGTTTTCCCAGAGAATTGGTTGCGGTATTGCATAGTCATCTGTCTGCTGGCGAAAGACACGACGAATGGCACCGTCTTCATCGCGGTGCGGCTCGAGTGGCGATTGGGGCTCGCAGCGCCGTATTCGCCCCCGTCCAGCAACTTGGACTGATCGTCGTTGATGAAGAGCACGAGGTCTCTTACAAACAAGAGGAGACCCCGCGCTATCACGCGCGCGATCTTGCCGTAGTACGCGCGCAAATGGAAAAATGCGCAGTGGTGTTGGGTTCCGCTACACCCTCCTTGGAAAGCTTTCACAATGTCCGAACCGGCAAATACCGGTTACTTCGCTTGATTGCTCGGGTCGACGATCGCCGAATGCCGATGATCCGTATCGTCGATTTGCGCCAGGAGTTTGCTCGAGCCAAGCATCATCCCATCATCTCCCGGACGTTAGGACTGGCCATCGAAGAACGGCTCCAACGCGGCGAGCAGACCATTCTGTTTCTGAACCGGCGTGGATTTGCGTCGTCGTTGGTTTGCGGCAAGTGCGGCTTCGTCTGTGAGTGTCCAAATTGTACGATCCCGCTGACACTTCATTTAGCGGAACAACGGCTGAAATGCCATTTGTGCGGCCATGTTGGACTGGTCCCCAAGCGATGTCCCGAATGCTCGGATCCCACTATCCGTTACGCCGGCTTCGGCACCGAAAAGGTCGAAGGGATCGTCCAGAAGCTTTTTCCAAAAGCCCGGTTGGGACGCATGGATTCTGATACCATGGTACGAAAGGATTCTTATCGACAAACCCTCGGTGCTTTTCGGAGTGGACAGATCGATATTCTCATCGGCACGCAAATGATCGCCAAGGGTCTCGATTTTCCCAATGTCACTTTGGTGGGCATTATCAATGCAGATATCGGACTTCACTTACCCGACTTTCGAGCTGGTGAACGCACATTCCAGTTGCTCACTCAAGTCGCTGGCCGCGCCGGAAGGGGAGAGATCACCGGGGAGGTTTTTGTGCAGACATCTACCCCGTTTAGTCCGTCGATCCAATTTGCGCGGCATCATGACTTTGACGGCTTTTGGGAACAAGAGAGCGAATTTCGGGAGCGTTGCGATTACCCCCCGTACGTTCATCTCATACTGGTGCAGGTGCGATCCAAGCATCAGCGATTAGCCGAGTTTACTGCCCAAACCGTTCACCGGCGATTAGCAGAGCAACTGGATGATACGACGACACTGCACCCGGCGGTCCCGGCACCGATCGAGCGA
>WNFL01333156.1_pt2 | contig 28893 bp, 41 predicted proteins | sample 5400361 | NCBI WGS metagenome assembly WNFL01 (sample SAMN13153351, study PRJNA577476) | soil metagenome | isolation source: 40 cm soil on Douglas fir-dominated hillslope | place: USA:California | collected 2013-09-17
TATGCGTTCGGGCTTTGGCCTGCTGCTCAGTTTCCGGATATTCGAGCCTATGTGCAGGCCGTACCAGCAATCTGTCGCTTTGCCAGTGAGTTCAGGTTAACGCCTAGTTGCCTCTGTGTAACATTTTCAACCAGATATAGTCAATGATATCCTGAGCTTTTATAAAGAAGAGCTCGCCGGAGAGACGGTCAACTACGTTCATCTCCTTCAAATGGTCCGCCATAAAGAGAGTGTACTAGAGATAGTACATGATCTCATAGATGAAGCTGTTGGACTTTCAGATGAAATCAGTGTCCTTCTGGCAGGTGAAGCCAAGGAACCGTGGGAGCGCTATAAGACTGGGTATATCACTTGGCACCTCTGCGATAGCCGGTACAAGCTCTCAGAGCTGGGTTTGAATTACGAGAAACACCACGCTAGTAATGCAAAATGACGACTCTAGTTCTTTTCTGAACAATACATGCAATTTTACGAATTTGATAGGTTGAACCCCCGATATCAATCGCTTGTACAACAAGATACCAACACGCATGTTATAAGCGGGCAAGCGCACAGTATGGGCTAGAACCCGCCTGCCTCCCTCGCTTTTCCAACCAACCCTTTACTCTTTGGCGGCGGTACCTCCGGCTTGAGGGAGCAATACAAGAAATGTCTCCGTAGTCCTGTGCCACCGGGCGTAGCGGCCACAGTTACGCCCGCCGCTCCGCCGACCACGCGCGCGTTGAGCGGACTGGCATCCGACCCACTTCCTCGGACTCCAAGAGAGAACATTCGATCAAAAACTACGGCATTTCACACTATAAGCGAAAAGGATATCACAAGCGTGGGACGATGACAAACTCACGAGTGGCAGTCCACTGCTTCGCGTGGTTTTGGCATGACAATTCCTTCAATGCCAATGGCGGTCCAACTCCCTCGAGGGATCGCAAGTACCTAAATACCATACTCGGCTGGGCAGGGCCGAACCGGAACAGCGATTGGTAGCCATGTCTCCACTTCTCCTCGAGGCAGCGAGCACAAGCGTGTGGGTCTGGGCATGTAGGACACTGCAAGGCGGTGAATGGCCGATCCCGGGAGAAGGGAAAAAACGCACACATTGGTATTCCTTCGCGATCGAGACCAGGCCAATCTTTAGCACTCGTTCGAGGAACCAATTTCTCCTGGACCTCTATGTCAGCTTCTCCCGACCTGATATTCGTAACAACCGACCTCTTCTCCAGTTTCAATAACGTCTCCTTGCTCAATGTACTCAATTCACCCTCACTCCACCCACCCGGGTTTTCTAGAACGAAACGAGATGCTTCCTTGTACAGTTCATCGATATCAAACAGTTCGGCAATACGCAAGGCCTTGATCGGTTTGCCCGCTGCGTGGGTGAGGAGGAAGTTCAAGCATGCTGCTTGTAGTTGGGGAACAACAAGCTTGTCGGAGATATTCATTAGGCCCTCTACGTTGTTCCTGCGGTGTCCGCAAAAGGGTAAGCATCGAAGAATTAGTGGTTGAAAACGATGTACCACGCAATAGTACATTCTAGACTGAGATGATGCTGTTAGCATTGGGTTTGAATGCGGGATGGGCCACATACTGAGGATATATAAACTTCAGGAAATCATGAAAAATAGTAGCCCTTTCCTCCTTGAGGATGATGATCCCCTCGGTCATACTATTAGTCTTACTCCTTCTCTTCCTCTTAACTCGCAACTTTGCTTTTGGATTAGCGCTCTCCTCGTTCTTCTCGCTAGCGCAGTCGGACACCACGAGTTTCTCCAATGATCGAGCACGTGCAGCGGACTTCTGCTCTTCCGTTGCAACTGCTCGGATGTCCGACTCCGAGTCAGTGTCATTTGAGGAAGGATTGCTATTTGTCGTAAGAGTGAACTGTGAAGGCGCAGTGATATGGAGTTGCGGCGCTCCCCATAGGGATGAGTGCTGCGCGTCAGGGTCACTGTCGGATTCGCTGCGGAGGGTGGTGAAGTTGATTTGTGGGTGTGTGGGGTCGGAGGGTTCGCCTGGGACTATTGGTGGCTGGGAGATGGTGATGATTGAGGAAGTTGATGCGGGTCTATTTGACGGAGATGTCTCAGACCACCTATGGTTCAAGATTAGTGGTGTTTGTTGGGAATATGAGATAATGATGGAAGGAGTGGGTCACTCACCTTCCGCTTAGGGCCGCTTCAAAGAATGGAGAGGCAAAGACGAGGATATCTCTGTGTGCCCTGTTCAAATCAGGAATATGTTGTAAGCAAGAGCAAAGCAGTCGCCATCCCGGCTGACACTGGTCAACGCGTACCAAAATGTGGTGGCCTCGACAACAATCTTGACAGTGCCAGGCCACCTTCCTTCTTTCGTGAATGTAGAATCAATGTCTATAGGGGTAGCCTCTCCACCGTCTTCGCGACCTGAGTTGGCGTTGTCCTGCTCATCCTCGTTTATATCCTCAAACAGCCATGGTGGAGACGCAGACTGTCGTGGAAACGTGCCGGAAGCGGCTATGGTTGACTGAAGTGGGTCTGCAGGTGACGAATGATGGTGATGGGGCGAAGCTGACGACGACGTGTGAGGAGAAGAGGAAAACGTGCGGTTATTCCTCCCGATAAGTATGTGGGCTGGATTTGAGAGTGTTGAGGGTGATGAAGTGTACCCTGGAGGCATCTGAGTCGGGTCCAAATCTGACTTGGGCTTTCAACGCCACCTGCTGATATCGCCACCTGCTGATATGATGCCCTTCGCTTCGCTTCGGCTTCGTTGGGTCGAGGTAGCTTCGGAGAACACGCTAGTCACACTGGTGCCTGCCGTCTTCCCTTGCATCTACGGTGCGTACTGACCGTAGGACTGCAAGGATCCACCGTCTTACTTTGTTCTGTTATCTCGGTATGTCTATTTTAAATTGTGAGATATAAGGTAGACAGTACGAGATGTCATGGTGAGGCGAATCCACGTTCTACACACGGGAGCGTGAAGGGATTGTGGAGGGGAACATTAATTATTGTGCTGGATATCATCGAAACACACACTTGTGTGCGATTCTGTAGAGATTCGGTATAATAGTGCACAGTGTGTTAGCAGCTGGTCAAGCGGGGTTGACTCTAGTAGTACAGTAGTGCGGGTGATAAGTAATTCTCGAGATACGGACAGAGACTAAGCATCACCTGAGACCGATTTGGTTTAGATAATGCATGTACAGATAATGTACAGCGGCACTATTGTGCGTTGATGGAGCTCACCATGGATTCAGTAACCATTCTGGTAAGGAGAGAAACCGAAAACTGTATCAATGCATCAGTATTTGATTGATTTACTTTTTTTGGTGTCGATAAATGACTCATAGACGAGAATATCGTGAGGCCCACCCGGTGTTGCGAGCAGCGAAACGAAAGGCGACTAAACAAAGGGACAACACTTGACTTAGGCGTATGTCGATCTGTAGAAACCCAGAGTGGGTTATGGAATGGCTCGGAGGGGTACCCGTAGCCCGTAGCCCGTAGCCCGTCGCGTAGCCCGTAGCAGCTTCCGTTGCCGTTGGTTATCCTGTACTCACCAATCAATACATATACCAATACCAATGCCTATGCTCCTTCCCTATGCCGTTTGCTTCGATGAACTGAGATCCCTGTTCTGAGGGTAGTTCAGAGTGGGCGGCGCTTCCTTTAGCTATATAAGCATTTATGAAATCGCTAATAGTGGTAGCCGTCAATGTACTGGTCAACTGCTGTCGGTCTGGGATTCAAATCAAACTTGACCTCCTCCACATCGGTCGGTTGGTGGGACACGTTCGTACTAGTACTCGTTCCACAAGCAGCCAGGAGATCGGTAGGAAGCTCAAAAACGCTTGCAGCTGCCGCTTGAGCCGTCCCAACGGTCTTCGTTGTCATTAACTGTTTCGACGAATCTTTGCCCAGCATGCAAATGCTCACAAAATTCGAATCTAAAAGCAACAGAGTAAAGGGTGTGTATATTATAAACCAGTCCTCTATTTTCTTCATGAATCTCACGCTTACGTTGTCATTTCGTGTCTCCTTTCTAGGTCTTGCTTTCCACCCTACGCGCCCGCTGCTCGCCGCATCGTTGCATAATGGAAGCGTTCAGCTATGGAACTACCAAATGGGTACACTTGTCGATCGCTTCGATGAGCACGAAGGCAAGTTCCATTTCTCCGTGCGCCAAGATCTGCTCGTGTCAGGCTGTGTCCTGGCGTGATACTTACGCTGGGTATTTTAGGGCCTGTCAGAGCTGTGGCAATCCATCCCACTCGCCCTCTGCTTGTGAGTGGCGGTGACGACTATAAAATCAAAGTTTGGGGTGCGTTATTTCTTTGGATCAATGTAATTTCCGTTTCTTACGATCGTCTATCGTAGACATTAGGCCACAAGGGCGTCGCTGTCTCTTCACGTTAAACGGCCATCTAGACTACGTCCGCACCGTCCAATTCCACCACGAAATGCCCTGGATCGTACGCTCCCCCTCTATCACACTAGCATAGTTATAATGACGGCTCCAATAGATATCCTGCTCTGACGACCAAACGATCCGTATCTGGAACAGTACCTCACGCAATTGCATCGCGATCCTCACCGGCCATTCGCATTACATCATGTCCGCCTTCTTCCACCCGAAGGACGACCTCGTTGTTTCTGCATCGATGGACCAAACGGTACGCGTGTGGGACATAGCTTCTCTTCGCAAGTCCACCCCGAGCAGCCTACCCGCGGGTGGTGGACCGGGTGGCGCAGCAGGCACATTCGACTCCTTCGACTCCTTCTCTACCGTCAAGTATGTTCTCGAGGGGCACGATCGCGGTGTCAACTTTGCTAGCTTCCACCCAACCCTACCACTCATCGTATCGTCCGGAGATGACCGACAGATCAAACTATGGAGAATGAGCGAGAATAAGGCATGGGAGGTGGATACGTGCCGTGGGCATTTCAACAACGTATCGAGTGTATTGTTCCACCCCAAGCATGAGTTGATTGTCTCTGCTGGCGAGGATAAGACAATTCGCGTGTGGGACATGGGCAAACGGACCGCTATCCAAACTTTTAGGAGAGAGCACGATCGATTTTGGGTGTTGACCGCCCATCCTGAGCTAAACCTGTTCGCTGCTGGTAAGTATTTACACCGTTTGTAATATTTGCAATACTTGACAGAACACTAACACTTTAGTTTAGGTCACGATAATGGCCTGATCGTCTTCAAACTCGAGCGCGAACGACCGGCATTCGCTATATACAACGACACTCTCTATTATGTCCGAGACAAATACGTCCGTCAACACGACCTCAATAACGGCACAGACACTGGTGTATTGAGCGTGCGCAAGCTTGGTTCCGCCTACGTAGCACCGAAGACCCTCAGCTTCAACCCTGCTGAACGGGGTGTACTCCTCACTACAACTTCCGAAAACGGAATCTTCGAACTCGTACAACTCCCAAGAGAAACGAGCAACGAAGTAAAAGATTCGAGTGCGGACGGCAAACGCGGACCTGGTAGTGCAGTCGTATTCGTTGCGAGGAATCGGTTTGCGGTGCTCGACAAGGCAAATCAGGTATAACCCCCACGTCAGACATATATGGGGCTCTAAGTTTTACATGCTTTCCCAAAGGTGATCGAGATCCGCGACCTCTCTAACACTATAACCAAGACTGTCAAGCCGCCGGTGCAAGCAAACGAGATCTTCTACGGTGGTACAGCCTCTTTGCTACTTGCGAGTCCGACTCAGGTTGTTCTGTACGATATCCAGCAGCAGAAGACCTTGGCGGAGATTACCACTCCGCCAGTCAAGTATGCCGTTTGGAGCGCAGACGGCAGTATGGTTGCTCTGTTGAGTAAACACAGTGAGTCGTCTTGGTGATGTACGTGGGTGATAGTGCTGACCTGAGTGTCACATAGCTATCACTTTGGCGAACAAGGCTTTGGCACAGACTAGCTCCATTCATGAGACTATTCGAATCAAGAGTGGTGCTTGGGACGACAGTGGAGTCTTCGTCTATTCGACACTGAACCACATCAAGTATGCTCTGACAAATGGGTAAGATACCTCGATAGTAACCAAGCCAGTGGCTCACGAACGCCCAGTGATAATGGCATCATCCGGACCCTGGAGCAACCCGTGTACCTCACCCGTATCAAAGGCAAGACGATTCACTGCCTCGATCGTTCCGCGAAGCCCCGGACTATTGCGATGGACCCCACTGAATACCGGTTCAAGCTTTCGCTCATCAAGAACAACTACGACGAGGTGCTACGTATCATTCAGACCTCCAACTTGGTTGGTCAGAGCATCATTGCGTATTTGCAGAAGAAAGGGTTCCCTGAGGTGCGGCCTATTATGCCCTCCCGGAATAGACTCATTCTTAACAAGAATTGCAGATTGCATTGCACTTTGTACAAGACAAGAAAACCCGATTTGAGCTCGCGATCGAATGCGGTAACCTAGACGTTGCAGTCGAGACGGCCCGCCAACTCGATCGACCCGAATCTTGGAACCGTCTCGGCGAAGCCGCTCTCGCGCAGGGTAACCATCGCATCGTCGAGATTGCATACCAGAAGACAAAGAACTTTGAGAAGCTGAGTTTCCTCTACCTTGCGATTGGTGCCACGGACAAGTTGGGCAAGATGGCGAAGATTGCGGAGACAAGGAAGGAGCCCATGAGTCGGTTCCATAATGCGCTCTATCTTGGAGATGTGGTTGGCCGGATCAACGTGCTACGTAGTGTTGATATGTGTGAGTGGGCACATTGTTCCACACGCAGAGGTCATATTGATTCGGGTTTGCAGTGCCTCTCGCTTATTTAACAGCAAAGACAAACGGCTTGGACGACCTTGCCGCAGAAATCCTCCACCAGGCAGGCAAGACCGAAGCAGACCTCGAGGATCTTCCACCTCTTCGCCAGTCCCCACTCTCTATCCCGCCCATCATCACGCCCACTAGCAGCCTAAACTGGCCCACCGTCCCAACCTCAGAGAACTTCTTCGAAAAGGCACTTATCAACGGACACATTCCTGAAGCACCGTACGCCGATGGCCTAGACGATATGGCAGCTAGTGCAGCTCAACCTGAGCGTGACGAGTGGGACGAGGATGGTACTCGTCCGCTGGCAGCCGAAGAAGAGGAGGGTGGTTGGGACTTGGAAGAGGAGGAAGAGGAGGCACAAACTGCTGATGAGAATGAGGAAGAGGAGGTAGTTGGTTTACCTGGCGTTAGTGAGGTTGAATTCTGGGTCCGAAACTCACCGTTCGCTGCCGATCATGTCGCCGCTGGATCATTTGAAACCGCTATGCAAGTGGGTGGTGCCAGGAGCGTGGTGTTGTGTGGATTACTAATAGGCATTGCCCTTTCAGCTACTCAATCGTCAATCTGGTATTGTCAACTTCGAACCCCTCAAACCGTTGTTCCTCGCTGGGTACCGTGGAGCACACATTTGGTTCTCACCCAATACCGTACTTCCACCACTACAGTTACACGTTCGTAGGAACCCTGAGGAGTCGTCACCTAGCAAAGTGTTACCCGCCGCGAGAACACTCAAGCAGGCTAAAGCGGAGTTTTTGGAAGCAGCCAAACTCGTTTCACAGGCGAAGCTAGCCGAGGCTATCGACGCGTTCAGAGAGTTCTTGCACCGATTGTTGTTGATCGTGGTGGCGGATGCAGCCGAGGCTACTGAGGTGAGTTGCAGAATTTGTCACGAGATCACTTTATTGACTCAGCTTGGTGTCTGACTAGTGGCGCGAACTCGTCACAAGCGCAAAGGAGTATCTGGTCGCCTCCACTTTGGAAGTCGAGCGCCGCAAGCTGGTGCAGGAGCAGCCTGACAATGTCAAGCGCAGCCTTGAGCTTGCCGCATACTTCACACATTGCAAGCTACTCCCGCAGCATCGAGTCATCGCTCTTCGCAATGGAGTGCAAGTTGCGACCAAAGCAAAGAATACTGCCACTGCTGCGAGATTTGCGCGACGGTTAGTCGAGCTCAATCCAGACAAGGCCGTTATTGCCAAAGTACGTATAGTGAGAATGACCCTTGAGAATGACATGATATTAATGCGCCTGACAGGCGAAAGAGGCAATCGCGGCAGGTGACCGAAACCCCCGTGACGCTATCGAGTTTTCGTATGACGAGTTCACGGAGTTTGAGGTGTGTGGAGCAACGTTGACGCCGATTTATAAGGGGTCTCCGAGTGTACGGTGCCCTTACACCGGTGCTGCGTACTTGCCTGAGTTGAAAGGGAAGCTGGACGCGTTACTGGGGCTTGCAGAGATTGGAGCGGCAGCGTCTGGACTGCCTGCGCCACGATAGACTGCTGTGACGAACCTAACTAGGGTAACTGGTGTATAATTGTTTGTTTCCGGACTGCAGACGCCCATGTTAGGCACGTTTGGTACGCGGTAGGCACGTTTGGGTCGCTGACTGAGATGCTTTGTGCCCTCGCCTTGCTTTGCATCTTGCACCGCTACCACCGAACACCCAACATCCGACGCACTTATCGATCTCAAGTTGGCTTATACTCATGTTGTCGAATATGAATATGAATCCGCAAAAACACCTCGCTAGTCTCCGCCCCACGTACGTTGGCTCGATTCTCCCGAATTTCCATCCTTGTGGCTGCTGCGTGCGCTCTGCAAGCTCATCTCGGCTGCCAACGCAAGGATACTATTTACACCATCAGTCGTTGTTCACTGACATGCCCTCTTTTCATTTTTTCATTAGCAACAGCCATAGGCAAGCCGTTGGAGATGGGGCACCCCTCGACGCCAGCAACACCCCGAGCGTTCTCGCTGTATGCAACGTCCATGGCGGCAACGCGAGTACTCTCTACTACTCTACTGCTTTCTCTGGCGGACCTGCGGTGCGTACACACCCTGAAGCCCACCGTCTGGAGGGTCGGTAGAGCACGTGAGAGGTGCTCTGCCGTCGGTCCTTACCGCAAACCGCCATACCCATACCCCTAAACAACCACCCTCTTCCGCCCACTCCCTTTCTTCCTCAGCTCCTATGGCCTCCTCCCCGCGCCCTATTCACTATTCTGCGATCCACGCCAACAAGAGCTACCCCATCACCCCACCTTTAACCCCCGACAGCATCCACAGCACGAGCAGCTTCGCCAGTTCCAAGTCGAGTTCCTCGTGCCCTAGTGGTGCCGAATTCTCCCCTGCCAGGACCAATGAAGAGCCCTCTACGTTCCTCAAGAGTCTCTTCCCCGAGCACGTTGCCGCCGCCCATCCATTTGCTTCTCCTATTCGCATCGACTCGCAGCCCGACTCAACCTGGGACGGCTTCGCCCTTAGCCTCCCGGGAAAGCCACTCACATTATACGTCGACGGAAGTGGCGCTGGTCAACACATGCTTCGTGAAAGGTACGATCCCCCGGCCCCCCCACAAAATAAAATAAAATAATAACTCCATTTTGTTTCTCAACAGCGTTGTGGCTCTCCTTGACCTTGCCGACGAACACTTCAATTGCTCTGCCCTCGTCATTGCGCTTCCGCGCACTACAGACGGGCTCGACCAACTGATCCACTCGCTCATGTACGTTGGTGGTCAAGTTGTCACCCATCCACCCTTCAAGGCATGTTCAAGCTATGTACTCATCGGCGTGGAGATTTAAAAAGAATCGGCAAACTTGCTTATTCCTGTTATGAGATCCTCTATTGGATATGTTAGGGAATGGCATGGTATCGACATCCATCCATACTCATTGCGTGCATGCACACCACGTCATGTTGCTTCGGAGTCTGCATTTTTTGTTCCGTGATTGCAGTATCTTACCCTGATTTGCTTGTACTGTCTGGAGGCTTTTACTAATGTTAATGAAGCTCCTTTTTCTCCCTTATATCGTTTATGATCTCAAACTTAAGACCCTTCATGTTTCTTGTGCTTGTCCTTCGAAGAAAGAGGAGCACAGGGGTCAGGCTCCTGTATAATGGTCTAACGCTGTAGCTGAGGGACTATCATGCTCATGGCATCCAAGTGTTTGTACCTATAGACCAGCTGACCGGTTTTCTCGCAACGAAGCCGATGTTCTGTGGATATCATGTAAGTCATATTATGAGAGCAGCTGTCTTGCGACTCAGAGAACACGGCTGAGCGCTTCCCGGTGAACATATCATCCGGCTCTCATTGGCGGGTATCTTTACCCCATTACTACATATGCATCACACCAGCTCAGATTTGAATGGCCCAAAGACGTCATCGTTCAAAAACCTGGGAAATGCGAATAGTTATTGTGACGGATGACGAGGCGCGTGTGGGTATTCTATATCGGAGAACTAGTCTGTAAATTATTCTCAAGAGTCCTTTTCATCTCTCCCGGAAGGCATGTCACCATCCTCATCGTTTGGAGCAACACTAGTCATACTCATACTCAGCTTCAAACGTTCCTTTTGTGGCGTATCCGGTTCCGTTTCATATTCCTGGGAATAAAGAATTGCGACTCAACGAACACTTCGTGTCTTAGAAGCCGAACGTACACACCTCGGGCACGCGACCAAAATGCTTGGACAGCTTCTCAATCACAAGACCATAATCAAGATGTTGTGTAAGCCGTCTATGAATGACCGGTCAGGATTGCGAAGGCCTCGGGTGCGATGAAGAAGAGTGGGATAATGGCTCACTTTCGTGCCTGAACATTTAGGGCATGTCGTGCATCGATGGCTGAATCGAGTACATTAGAAGAATGGGCTCCTTCTGAGAGACTCAGCCGGATCGCAAATTCCTTGTCAGGTTTGTTCGCTCCAGCACCCCTGTCTTCACGTTCATATAACTCAAATCTGACAGGAAAGAGAGGAAGGTCAGGTCCCAAAGCATACAGTAAGCAGCCAGTTCAGAGCGTACGTACTGTAGATGCGACTGAAGAGCGGTGGACAACCGGTAAGATGCCGGTGGTCACAATCACGATCAGAGAGGGGTCTCTCCACCCGAGCAACAGCATTTCACGTACAGCATAGTCCAATTCTGGTATGGTAGGATTCGCAATTGGAAGACCAGAGAACAGCACGAGGTTGAGGAGGGTGTGGATATGTGATTCTTTTGTGAAATACAAACTAAGTGAATACTCTCCGCTATTCCGGGCCTGTTCCAGGTCCTCCACGATTTTGCGAAGTAATGGCAGTGAGGTCAGTACCCCTATTTCCTCCCTGTCAGAACACGAGGTCGCCCCGTGAGGGTCAGCAACCGTCCAAGTTGCCCAGCTGAGTCGAGACCTGACTCACTTCTCCCATGGCTCGATTCCGTACTCTTGAGGCGCAACGAGGTCAAAGAGGGCTTTAGCTCTCGAGTACAACTCGTGCAGCTTGCGCTGTGGGGGTGGCTTCTCCTTCTCCTTGGAGTCTTTACAACTTCCGTCGAGGGTCCTTTCTGGCTCGGCTTCCTTCTCCCCAAAGATGGCGAACAAGAAGGTGCGATGGTGGAGCGCGCAATACTTGAGCGTGTCATACAATTCGCTGACCTGCGCAAACCGCAAGGCAACCTTCAGTTGGACATTTATACACCATGCATGGGACCCGTGACCCCAGCCGGAACCCTCCTTTAGACTCCACAAATCGACTGCTCGTGACGCACGTTCGACCTGAACAAGAGAAAAAAAAGGGTTCCTTTGGGGGACGTTCGGCCACTGCAATCTATTACTCAGTGCTCACCCGGGACGGATCGAATTTCTCCGGTTTGACGTCGCAAAAGTCTTCGAAGAGCTTTTCCCACCGCTCGCGGAAGAACCAGGCCTCGTCCCCGCAACACCACCGTTGCTGGATATTCTGAAACCATCGAGCAGATCGATCACTTCCTATATTGGTACAACACCGATCCCATAAATTCCAGATTTCGGGAGAGGCGGTGAAATAGGTTGTTCGGAGTTGCGAGCGCGTGTTCGGGGTTGACGAGCGCCGGCAAAACAGAGCACAGGCAAGACATGCAGAGAGGCAGATCGCAGGCATAAGAAAAAAAAACGAGAAGGATCATTTCAGTGGGACGCGAGATAAAACGGGAACAAAAGCCTTGGCAGCAGCAGTTGCACCTGCATACTTGGCTGTTGCACCAGAATGCTGCTGCTTGGCCCCACACTTACAGCTACCACTTCAACAGGCTCTTTCTTGAGTCTCTTGGGCCATATGAGTTGAGGTCTTCGGGTTGCCTCACAAGGACGTAGCAATGTTTTGAGCCGCTTTTTCACGTCATCCATGAGATCTTTGGCCGCGTTCGAGTCATCGAGGAGGTCCTTTCGAACGATGAGGTCTACCTGGCGTTGTGGCTTTTCGACACTGCCGTTGACGGAAGGTGAACTGAGTGGGGGGTATAAGGACGTTTTGGGCGGGACAGACGGGGATGCGTTAGGACTTGGATTGCGTGAAGACGCCGAGGACCCCGCGTGTCCACGTGTGGTTGGCGGAATGATGATAGAGTGCTGTGCAGAGTTCGAACCAAGTAATGCAGCAGCGAAAATCTCTGCTGAGGCGACGACGCGGCGCTCAGAAGAGGTATAGATCTTCACGTTGTTGAGTACTTCTTTGTCTAAAAGGGACCGTGAGTATTTGTCTATTTTAACAATACGCACTTACTCGTGATCGAAATGTCTTTCTTCAAGTTCTCTCCTAGGTCGCGAGATTGATAGCGACCAGCGTGGGTGAACTATAAATAGAGATTATGTATTGGGCTTAGAGATTGAGAACTCGACTGACCTCGCCGCCCCACTTGAGGACCAACACAAGCTTCTCCAGCTTTCGTGTCCCCGGATTCCGACCTTTCTTGTATCCTGGCTTGAGTTGAGCCTTTGTGCCTGGGAGGTGTTGAGCTGAGATAGCTTGACGAGTTCATCGCCCGAAGCGCCGAGCGACCGCGCCTCCTCCACGGCCAAGGCAATCGCCTCGAGCTGGTCTCTTTCACGTAAAATGACTTCTTCACGTTCGCCGTTGAGTAGACGAACGAAGGGTTGGACCCAGGTCTCCGAGATAGGGAAGTTGTACTTGAGCTTTTGTTTGGGAGTCCGGTCGGCATGTCGGAAAACAGTAACATTGGCTTTGAGAGTCCAAGAAGGGCCTTCGGGAGTTGCCCCTTGCAGAGACATGGAAAGCGCGCGATGGGGTGAGGCAGAGACGCGAGTGCAGATGTTTGCGAGAATGTCGGCGGCTTTGTCTGAAAGAAGCGCGTCCAGTGAGACGCAATCGCGAATTGGCTGAAGACGTACCATAGTAGGAATCGTTTCCCTTGACGAAACTCCACCCATTGACATCGATCACCATGCTACGCTTGCCCCCTCCGCAGCGAAGCAGATCGAACCCACAAACTCTCTGGCCGAAACCTTGGCAAATTTTGCCGGCCCAGGCACGCTCTTCATCTGACAGGTGGGTGATATATCGGATCTCCTTTCCATCTGTATTCCGGCGAACCAAGCCGTCAACGACAGGCGACTTGCGTGTTTCGGCGTGGCAAAAGCTAGACCCTACGGTATAAACCTTGATGTCCTCAGCTGCGATACCGGCTCAGTTCGTTCAATCATGAGTCTAATCAAGTCGTGCGCACCATTATCCACGTCGACGAATTCCTCGTAGATGTAAGACCCATCCATGCGAGGAGCCAACAGGTCCGGGTCGAGTTCGCTGGATTGATTACCGACCTAACCCAGATGTGAGGGAAGAGGGTAGACAAAGCCGAGAACTGACGTTACCTTCCGAAAGAGCTTGCGGCCGCCTTTCCCGTCCCTAAAGTAGACATAGACGTCATGATCCTCTCCACTGACGGGCTTCTCGACGAATGGCTTCTCAATCGTGACGCCGTTGATGATAATCGCGTTTCCGTCTTCGCGCAACCTAACCTCGGCCGGGGGGACACTGGTTGGGAACTTAGTGCCTAGGCGGTTCCCAATTTGTTCGCGCAGGGAATCCGGGATATTCGGTCCTCCGTCACGCGAGGCCTCCACTCGCCGAGGTGTGGGCACACCCAGGTGGTCGAGCATGTAGCCCACGATGCGACGGTCCCAAAGCAGTGCTTGCATCGGAAGATCATTGACGCAGAAAGGCTTCCGAAGTTCTACGTAGGAAGCCGCCTTGGCTAAGGGGAATTCGGTCATCTTGTCCTTGCTGTAGAAGGAGATGAGGACGTCGCATCGCGGCCAGTTTTTAACATCTACAGAAACGAAGGTGAGTTGCAGTATATACCGTTTAGAGCGAGCGATGGGGAGCAGACCTTCGTCGAGAATGACCTTGTCCCCGAAAATCTTGACGTCCACCGTATTGCCGCCTCGCTCAACGAGACGCGTCAGGATCTCTCGCATCGCCTTGGAGCGAGCTTTGACGTCCATCGCACATACGCCAACAACGACGGCTTTGGCTGGGGGGACATTGATGGTCTGGTTGGAAAGAGCCGGAGCTGAGACAACAGACTCGAACGATGTTCGAGTAGAACCGTCAGAAGACATCCTTCCTGGTTGTAAATCGGGTCCAACGACGAGCGGAAGGGGTGTCAAGGCAAAGAGGGGAACGGTGAAGTCGAGGGTCAAGAGGTTTACAAAGGGAGACCGACACTCGACATTTTAGGGTCCTATACTGCTCGTGTGACCAACAAGTCAGCAAAGGAAGCAAGGGAACGTGTGTGACGGTTCTTGAGATTCGCCGCACCCACGTGATTTACCCACTCTCCCGATTCGGAAACAGTAATATAATTGAAAAAAAAAAGTTTAAATGACAGGATCGAGACATTGGTGCCTGGGAAGGGGTTGAAGTCGCAAGCAAGAGTTGGTACCAAGAATCTAAACCGCGGAGGTGAAACCAGGTTTCAAACATCCAGAAAGTACTACAGTACTAATACTATTACACCCAGTGCCTCACCAGAAACCTACCGCATAGAGTGAGTACTAGGTGATGTCAAATACATAGTCAATTACTACATTATCATTCATGATCACCAACGCAACAAAGGCCAGTTGAACCAACGGGAAGAAGATTTCCTCGAGTAATGTTCTCATAGAATAGAGTATTCGGAATTCTGCGCAAAGGAAGAATAATATTTTCGAACTCTAAGCATTTCGAGGCACCATAGTTCAGCAAGTGGGGGGAGTGCACCCTTGGAATTACATGCGTTGCTGATGTTGTTCCCAAACGTGAACGAGGGGAGCGCGCTTGCAGATAATGTATAAGAGAACAGCGCAATGAAAGTGCATAGCCAGCCATTCCATACTATTACCACTCGTAAGACACGTCAGTTACTTTTGAGAGAACAGGGTATCCATTATATTGCGACTGGTTCCATTTGTCGGTCGTTTCCGATCCCGCGAGGGGGGCAGGGGTCGACGCCCATTGACACCAACTTTCAACTGGTCCACCAGATACCATCCCAATGCCTCTCCCGACTCTAGTGAGGTGATTCCCGCATCACGCTTACTAAGGCTCTCGATAGCAATTGAGACGCGGTGCCGCCTTACTTTAACCAGAGTGGGTGTTGGGAAGCGCGAAGCCCCGCGCATAGTTACGGTTATCGGCTATTCTACATTGGTCAGTACGCCCGTATGATATCGTGGAAAAGGCAGGATGCGCCGAGAGTTTGGTCCGACTGACCCTGAGCGGCCGTAGATCATACTCAGTAGACGAGTATGACAGATAAATATTAAAATATGAGGCTAGGAAGATAACTTAGAAGTAGTTTCCGAGTATTCCGAACGAAAAGGGCGCCCTTCATCATTCATTCAACAACCCCGAAAACAATTATGGGCACCCCAGACAGGGAGTGGTGGGGCGTGCTCAATAGAACAGCATAAATTAGGGAGCTTCAATCAACGAGGAGTAAAGTGCTACAAGATGGTCGATCTATGCACTCCAGGTTAGATAGTGGCGAGGGGCTTTCAAAGAAGATTGAAACGATAGCCAATGGTCATACTCGATGCTACTGGAGTCTAACTGACAATGTATTGGGGCTGCCGTCGCGGGAACGGGTTCGTATTCCTCTTCTCCGCTGCTCCGCACGGGCCATTCAATCGAGGTGGAACCACGTTGGCTTCGTCTCTCAGTCGGACCGAGCGACAGTCAAGGGCTGGTCATTCTCCTATCTGAACTGTACTGTACTGTCACATTCCTTCCCCAAGTGTTGCGACGGTCGACTGCACAGTATCGGTCCGTGTCGCCTAAAGGGCACTATTCTGTCTACGAAGAAGTTCAACAATCTGCTATCCCTGCCATTGTTGGTGGATCGGCGTCATTCTCGAAGGGAGGGGATCATTCGATTTGTAAATTATTGTGTTTCAAAGCGCAAATACGCAATCTTCGACATTACCTGTCACCGGGACGCACATGTCGGCGAAGGACCCACCTGTGACCAAGAGAGGGCGAAGGAGCTAACCCTCTACCCTGTGGGAGAGTCCTGGGAGCATCGTACGTAGGAGGGAAGATCGTTGACTGTTGTTGAGGGTTGGGGTAGAACGATCACATATTTTACAAGACTTCCCCCTCCAATGCTACCAATCTGCCGCATTTACAACTAGACCAGTTAACCTGGGAGCCCATTTGGTCGTATGTCTTTCCAAAATCTATTTGCGAAGTGGATAAAACTTTGCAGTCGCTAATTGGGTTGTGATTACATTCTATGGAAGAAGGCAGGATCCTGCTGCGTTGTGGTATGAGAGTACAAAAATGAAGTCTTATATATCCAGGTCCTGAGGTCGTGCTTGAAACAAGAGATCGAAAATTGTAAGCGCAAACGGTTATTGATCTTACAGTCAATATGCTCATAATGCATAATCCCATAATGCATAGCTTCAGGTGTTGAGGGAGTTTTGCCGACCAATTCATTTCAATTCAGTTGCAGTCCTCATAATGCACAATCCTGATGATGCATATCTTTTGGGCGTTGACCGACCGTTTGCATTATGAGGTATATTATGTAATGTATCGCGTAACTTATAAGTCTCGCAGCCTCTTTATTTGTACACCCAGCACTTTACCCTGGACATACTCCTCCAATATACAATATTATATACTCACTACTACAAAAACGGTATAAATTAGGGCAATAAACTACACCCTCAATGTAGCGCAATAAGGGTGGCAAAATAAGGGTGGGGCAATATGGACCTCCACACATTCGGGCTGTGAGTAAGAGGCGGGGACAAATTGTCCAATGTCGAAGCCCGCTTGGACTGCCGTTGGAAAAAAGGACTGCAGATATAAGAAGCCTACAGAGTGTATCCAAGACAGGACGATAAAGCCCTACTGTGGTTTGTCCAAGCTCGGTCGGAACGGAGTGATTAGCCAGCGGGACACGTGGCGATTAAATATCATTTGGAGAGGCATTGTCACATATAGCAGTATAAGAGGTACAAACTGTCCAAGTCCTACGAAGTTTGGCAAACGAGTGAAGAACGGCAGCCTCGGTTGACTTTCCAAGGAGCGCAGCAGACTAGTTGGGGAATCCGTTCTATGATCACAAACCAATAGCGTCACTAAAGACCAAGAGAACACGTAATAGACCCAGAACTTACCCTGATTGAGTCGATGGACGGGACAAAGAAGTACTCGCCCCCACGACTGACAATGTTGTGGGTTGGGAAGGTGATGTTCTTGTCTGGGTTACCTGGGATGAGTCCAGAAGCATTATGGGGGACCACATTAGTATCGATATCCAGTGAGCCGATGAGGGGACTATTTGTGACGGTATCAGCAAACGGGCCGCCAAGTGACGTGCATAAGTATTTCCGGAAACGACTTACTCCGCCCCGGGTGCCGTAATATTCTTGTCGAAGAAGAAGTTCGGGTTGTTGGCCCAGATCCTCTGTGCTGGTTGAGTAAGTGGAAACAGACGAGAAAATAAAGATCAACCTGCAAGAATCTACATATGATTATTTAATATAGTTACTCTGAGCCGGAGATGATCAGTTTGACGTACCGGAAGCCAAGGTTTAGGTTGGTCTGGTAGGAAACTGAGGGTTTTCAGTGAGAGGTTGGAAAAAAAAAGTACGCATTAGACATTGTGTCCATGTAAGTGCGGCTGATACTTACCGAAGGCAAGTCCACGCTCAATAGTCGTTGTGTTGGTTGCAGCTTCCTCTGCAGTCACTTCGGGACCATACCTATGTTGAGGTTGAATAGGAGGACCCGAGCCGACGAGGAATATACACACGGGATTCCTGATCTGATGATGTGGTTCTGTGTATTGGTTACGGCGAAGTCTGCCCGAGGACGCGTTTTGCGGATGTGGGCGGTGAAAGGACACTTGGACTGGTCAGATTTGATATCGCTAATATGGAGTGAGTCCAAGAACCATCGAAGATAATTCACAATGATCACTTACTCCCCTGGATGACTAAAGGTGAAGTTGTTGTTATGTTGGGGGTCTGCAGCGAGGGTAGCATTATCCTGAGTCGGCGAGTCAGAGGACAAGCCATTCTCCGCGGCCCTGTCAGCGACAAACTTGTGGAACTCTAGATCGGTGTTATTCATAAAATGTCAGAATCAAAATTGCTACTTACCCGGAACGAGTTGCTGTAGTTGCCGGAACGCCAAGAAGGTGCCATCTTTAGCCCAAGCCGGCCGACTGCTAGCCAGGCTGTCACCGTCCTCACCGAAAAGGAAGAAACCTGGCTTGACGATAGTCTGACCAGGGAATGGGGTCGTGGTAAAGCCCTCTATAGCTGGCTGGGAGATCCCATCCATGAAGCCAAAATGTTCGTGCCCAGCTTCGTTCCCTGGACGAACTTGGCCTTTCAAATCGTAAACGAAGGTAGCGTCCGAGCCAAAAATGCTGACGAGCTTGGACCTTGCAGCATTGATCTTGTTCCAATCATCACTGTTGTATCATCAGCTTGGATCACACCTTCGGAGTATAGGAAGAGACTACCTAGCAATGGTGAATACTCCATGGATATTCGTTCCTTTGAATGCGCTGACCCATCGATCCGTTCCTGGGTCTCCCTGGAAGCATGTTGGTGCTCACCTCCTCGTCACCCGAAGCCGGAGCAACTCACCAAGCTTACAGCATCTGCGAACTGGCCACCAGGGAATGAAGTATCTCCTAATTCGCCGGTAACATTAAGGGCTTTAAGGCCAGACTGGGAGATGGCGAAGTTGATTGACTCTGGACATTTGAACTGGGCACCCAGGAGCTGAGCCGTCGATGTAATGAGTGGGGCAACCTTGGCCTGCAGCTTCTTTTTGAAAGAAGCCGGGTTATTGATGTCTAGAATATCATTAGCAATATATCACTGCGGCTGCATCGAGTGGTTCATACGGAAAAACGAAAAGATCTGTTTATCTTTGCGCATTCCGATGCTGTATAAGAAGTTAACAATTGATTGTGCTCTTGGACAGCAAACGTACAGGATGTCCGCCTGAATAATGTTCAGGTTCAATGCTCCTGGGCCTGGTTTAGTGGCATTGGTGAAGGATGATATACCATTCTGCTGGATGGTGGTCTGGGTGACAGTAGGAAGTGGAGCTATGGATGGAAGTGAGTGCGGATAGAGCAGCTGTTATGTATTCTTGGACGAACGGAATTGAGGGAAATCTGAACGAAGCATATTAGAAGCAAGTCGGAATGGATTCGGACGGAACATGCTCACTGTGTAGGATACTATCCTCTGCATACACCTTAGAGGCAATGAAAGTGATAACGAAGGAAGTTACTGTGACCACTCTCATGGCTGGGGGAACAGTATTCGACAATCAAACGAGGGAGGGTGGGTTGGGGGTCGATGAAGGATGAAATGGTGTACCTAGCGATTATATAGAGCTCCCATCATTGAGAGAAGGTCATGGACGGAATGCCCGGCTCATTGACTTACCTGTTAGGGACAGCGGAAAATAACGATATCACGAGTGCGATATAAAAGGACTGACGTATAAATATCCACCGGGCATTACAGCGACATGGTCCCAGAGGGTATTCAAATGCTTTGCGCGAGAGGGACAGACGCCAGGCGGTGACATTAAATCGATCCTTCGCTTGGCAGGAGATCCCGACTGTCGAACATTTGGCTGACGACTATACTGTGGATGGAACCCGCAACATTCCCAGAAATTTAAATCGTTTTGTACTGCGGGTGAATGGACAGCCCGCACCTGATGGCCCCACCCATAATTCAAAAATTTGCAAGCGCGCAGAGACAGTTTATGGTGGTGTTTACGGCGCCGGGCATGCGGGGAGACCGGCACGAGAGGGGCATCTCATAGCGGCGTTTACTCATCGTAGGCCGAAAGTCGAGGGCGGATCAAGACTACTGACCGTGGACTGCCGCGGGTTACGCGGCTCGGGTTGTCTCGGATGTCTGGCAGATGCCCATAACGCCGCTTCCATGGTGTGGGTGAATCTCGCGCTTCTCTGTTGTTACGTTCAGGATGAGGCAGATGCCACTCCTGTACTGACACGCGTGAAGAGCGCTCAATTTTGCTGGTCTATTTTTAAGTGGATGCCGTTACTCTGTTATACTAGTTTGCCAGCTCGGCCACTGAATCATGCGCCTTGCAACCGCACAGTTTGGACTGGGGTGTCTAGAGAGTGGGGGTGGCGGGCATCGGGGGTTTGCCTTCAATCTCTCTCTCACAAAAAGACGAGTCGGACACGTGACAGGCGCAGCCCTTCTGCCATCGAATTCCACACTTTGCGTCTCGCAAAGGGTTTGACAGAACGGCATAAGCGGTGCATTCCTTCGCGAGCCGGAGCAAATCACAGTACGTGTATTTCGCATACAGTACTGGTGGTCAAAAGTGTCCGGAGGGCCGCGCCGGAATGAAGCACTTTCATGTGGATGCCAGTCTAGGTCCAAGCGCGAAACGAACAGCCCTTTTGTATTTGCTGGAACTCCGGAGTTCTGTAGGTGACTCCGTTTCGGTTTACGTGCGGTTTTGGTGATGAGTCGAGTGGAGTACTGCGACAACAGGTCCAAGTTGCTGCGCCGCTTGCCGATCCAGACGGAGCCCAGCATGTCCCTGGAGATAGACAGCGAACCCACAGGTTCTCGATCGACGAACTGGCCATGGTCAAAGCCGTTCTCCTGACGTATTGTGGCTTTTTAGGGACTGAACCTACCTTCTCTGGCCTTCTCTGCCAACTTATACCCGGTACAATACCTCGAACCTGATAGGGTCACTTGGTTTGAATTCCTGTGGAATGTGATTGCATTCAGATTGTCTTTGTCAAGGGCTGCAGATGGCGACGTCGACGTCCGAGGGTCGCCCGCAACCTGAAACACACCTGGTTCATAACCATAATCTGACACATCTAATTGGCTGTTCAACATTTCTTCATACATTATGTACGCATGAGATCACGGATTTAGGGGCCTTCTTTTTGCCAACAATTGCGATGCGAGGCATCCAGACCTGCCTGCTTCTGTTTCTTCACACTTATCATCATAGTTTCCCTATCTAGGACTCTCCTTCCTCCGCCGGGGCATCCAAATATTCCCCATAATGATCCACAAGGACTTTCATCGTCGCCTAGGTCTCCAGTGTAGCTGATGCGTTGATCATTCACGCGAGAGTACCTAAAAGGCGTCTAATTTTGCTCACTTTTCCTCATCGGGACTCCATTTTCTGAATGCATGGTAGAACCCCGTTCGGGTTCCCGCATCCGAGTGATAACCTCGTATTTGGGGGGCTCCTACAAACGTGTAGGGACACATCATCAAGCGTGCGGGGACTCCGTCTTCGGGTTGCTCTCCCGGCTGTGCGATCGCCGAGAGCGTGTCGTGTACTGCGACCCAGTCCTGACAACGGGCCCAGACGTCTATTCCTAGTGCCCTACTTATGATGTCCCCTTTCCCGTGTTTACCCCGAGACGGGACAGCTGATGTGTTCTCGGTGGGCAGCCACGAAATTCCCCGAACCGCAACTCTTGAATTCACAGTGCATTTTGATGAAGCAGACTTTCCCAAGATCATGACCAAGCCTAAGGACGACCGCGGTTCACTCTCCACTACTGAAAGGCTGAACCGCACTCGCCTGGGTGTAAAGCACCTTTCAAACCGAGTAAAATCACTAACTTGGGAGTTTCGAGCTGCAATTGGATAGCCTCTGGTGAGAACACTGGGTACGACTCCCTCCGCTGATGTGCACTTCTAAACCATGCTGCGCGTGGCGTTTCTCCACAGGTCATTGAATGTATTTGTCGTTCACTGCCTCTCGTAGGCGAGTTGGGCATGTTTCATCTTTATATTTCATCTCTACTTGTATGATCGAAGCATAAACCTATAACCTTATTACGCACGAGGACGTATGCGGATTCGGAGGATACAGTTTTAATTGATCGGGTACGACGAATCGCTGGCCGAGAGTTTCGTATATGTACGCAGTTCTCCAGCAACCAGTGCAGCAACTAAAACAATGAATAGAAATCAAGGGAGATGCTGTGCTCATACGAACATGGCTCACCAAAGTGGGAGCTGGTGTTGTGAACAAGTGCAAGTGGGAGCTAGGCTCGGAGGACTTGTCTTTCTTCTTGGATTCAAAGTCAGCCATTTGAGGTGCACGACAGTAGTGCAAGAAGGGAACAGCCGACCAAGCAGGTATCGCGCAGTGCCCGGAAAATGCAACAAAAATATTCTCGGACTCCTTTTATAGGTAGCGTCTTATAGAACCCCTGTAAGTCCATCAGGGTGACCTTGATCTCCTCGTTCTTCTGGTATAGCGTGACGGCCAACACCTGATCCTCGGGTCTACTCGAAGCTACGTGACCAATGATAGGTGAGGAGTCGTTAAACAGGTTCCCGAAATAGGTTGATTTATCGTTAACATGTGCATATAGTGATCCACCTTGCTTGCCACCCATGGCCGACCAAAGGATATCCCCCAAAAATATATGTTTCCTATATATCACCCTGCAAGCTACACAAAATAAATGACACGAAACATCATGTAGCCGCTTCACCCTAGTTTTCCTCCAATATTTGGAATATTTCCATCCGCCCTATGAGCCTGGCGAAAACACGCCATTCGCATTACCACCAAAGATTGAATCTACGGCTTCCTGTTCTAAACCCAGCTCGGCCACAACTTCCCGCGCTATTTCGTACCAGGCTCCTGGGTTTACAGAGCCTGACGAGGCGTAAAGGATACGGTCGGTGCCGAAGGCTTCAACGATCGGCCCCACTGGTAGAGATATACCGTTAGTAGTTTGTTTCATCATTTCGAGACGTGACGGGTACGCAATTTGGTGGATGAAGAGGGGGTTAATGGCGGTTGTACGAAGAACGTGGAATGTACAACGGGGATCGAAGGGTGTACGTACAATACATCTTAATGCGTCTCTTCCACTCTGAATGGTCGCTCGCCCCATCGTCGTTTGGTGTCGGAACGGGTCCCCAGGCAGGAGGAGCATACTTGACATTCACGGAAGTCATCAAGCTGAGCGTAGCAGTATGGCTCTGATATGAAAGATAAATTGGGTGGGTGAGGAGCTTGACGGTTTGGATTTCTAGGGAGCGGGGTGGGGGTAGGATATTGGCTAGGAAGTTCGCGTTCAACTTTAGGTGCCAATATACAAATTAATACAGAGTAAATGATACACACATAGAATTATGTTTGGTTTTGGGCCCTCGCCTGGTGCAAAATCGAGTATGTCTGAGATAAACGCCTCGAGTGCTTCCCAATCCGGTTCATCGAGCTGGGCTGTCTGTACATCAATATCAAGCGTTGGAGTGAGTCCAGATGAATAAAGTTCCTTGAGGGATTCCGTTAGGGCGTTGTCTCGGCGACCGGTCCAAGTGACGCGATAAGAAAGCGGGACAGATACAGATGTCGAGGGAAGCGTGGAAGGAGATGAACGGAGTGGGATGGAGACTGCTATCACTGGGAGTGGTCCAGCTGGTACCCTACCCACGCAACGGAACGAATCGCAACATCGTCAGCCCTTTTCCTCGATCTGACGCGACGACTAGGCCGATCGCGGCAGAGGACTCACGCATCAGCACTATCGAGTGCGAGTACCACTCCTGAAATACGTTTATCGAGATTGGAGCCCAGGGACGCCTTCCAGCTCTCTAGGTCGCGCGTAGTGACAGCGGCGTCGAGGACGGCGTCAGGATGGACGGTGCCAGGGGACGGAGGAAGTGGAAACTTTTCGCCAGTGCCCGAGTTTGGAGGCGTGAATGCGCTCAGCGGGAGACGCGGGATCGCCTTTAGGCCGCCTTTTCGACGCGCGCCTACGCCAGGCGGGGTGAGAGGGTCGGCTGCGGCTGTCGACATCGTGACTTGGCTGGCGTGGTAATTGTACAGTGGGCAGATACCGACTGGGTTAGCGGGGAAGTTCAAGTTCAAGGCAGTGGTTGAGATCAAATAGCCAGATGCTCGTTGGTTCTAGCGACAATATTGCGACGATCACCTCCAGTTTCAGTGTTACTCGTTCGCAATATATAATTTAAGCCATAGGCCCACGGACACTACTAGTGCTCTTAAAACGAGGGCGCAGTGCCTGAACGGCTTGTACGCTTTGAAGACACTGAGCACGAGCACACAGAGCACACAGAGCACGATGTGAAAGAATAAATAGAATAAATACCTCTAAATATGGGTTTATTGGCCGCGCTGACTGTACAGTAGTTCGGGAGGCTGGGTGGCAGTCAACTAGCTCTCGTGATTGTTACCTTGGTTCGTATATTATTCATGACAAATCGTTCTCTTTCTCTTCCCATACTTTGTCTTGTCTTGAATCGAGTGGTCGGTGTTTGGTGTCTCCAAAGCACCTCACTTGACGCGAGGGCGCCTCTGCCCGTGATGCGTACGGGCGGGAGATGACCAGATGACCTCCCAGTCAGATTACGAGGACGACTGTATATGTACGATCAACTATCAGGTAGATGCTCCGACATGAACGGCGTCGACCCGGCAGGCGACGCACTCTCGACAAGGTCCAATGGGCGAATGACGGGGCAGTTGTTTACCAGACGAGCGAATATCCTTGTCATTGCATACAGGCTTGTAGAGTGGGCCTCAAGCTGCGGTGGGGATTGGCTTGCTGATGCTGCGGAACGCGAATCCAGTTCTGCTGCTGCTGCTGCTGCTTGGCGGGGCCTCTTGGTTAGCCTAAGTAATGTTGGGCACCTTCCTTGGAGGCTTGCTCAGCAACTCGTAATCCACAATTTTATTCGGCCTGGGCTGCCGTGTCCTCGTACTACACGCCCACAAAATCAACGTCGACGTGCACGTACGTCGCAAACGAAAACACTCACAGAAATTCTGTTGGGGCTAAGCTGATCAGCTCAGAATACTGCGGCTGCCTCCGAGTGGTGGACAATTATGGATTACTGGCCTGCTTAGCCAATGCCGAACTCGGCGGGGTCACACGCTTAGTCATCAAGCTTGGTCTCTGCCACCACCCTCACTAAGCCCCTCGCAACACACAACGACGACGAGATACACACACACGATGACGAGCTACGACTCCTACTCCAGGCGATGTACGCCCTCTTTTTTTTCCTCTAAAATTTCAAGTTGTGCCGAACCTCCGGCCGTCATCCAACTGGCGCGGGTTGCTGACCAATCTCCGCTTTCGCATATTACCGGTACCATATATTAGCAAACTCGCCATCCAACGCCTTTCACTCAACGACCTCTGCCGCTTTCCAACCACAACCTCCCTACGACCAAATGGCCGCTGCCGCCGCCGCCGCTGCTGTGAACGGGCAGGACTACTACCAGCACCAACATCAACAACCTATGATATACATGCCCCCGGTATCTCATAATCATAATCCGCCTCCAAACCCAGTGCAGCCGACCGCGATGGACCATGTCCACGCTCAGCCCACCGCAGCAGTGTCAGGTGCATCACCCCAATCACAAAGCGTTAGCCCCGGGAGGGAGGCCAGTTCAGCACCTACAACACGTGCCTTGAACAACACCAAACGGGCTGAGCAGAATCGAAAGGCTCAGCGGGCTTTCCGCGAGAGAAGAGATGCGTGCGTATTATCTCTTGATTCTCTGCCCTTACAAATCCCTACAATGGCTTTAATTAACCTATTTGCTGCTGTTTTCTGACCGCTCTTCACCCAGGCACATCAAATACCTCGAATCACGCTCGGAACTCCTCGATGCAGCCTTGCAACAAGCGGAGGAATCGAATCGCCGTTGGGAGGAGGCACGAGGGGTGATGGAGGTACTGAAGAGGGAGAACGAGATATCCTTCGACGCGCACTGGCGCAGTACAACCAAGCAAGCAACCCCGTCGCACTCAGCTCGCTCACCTTACCTCCTCATAACCCTTCTTCACGACAATTGCCGTCAGTATTACAACAGCAGAACGGCCAGAGCGCGGAGGATCCGCACCCGATTTTGTCGGTGAATTCATCCGGTCCGGTCGGCGCGGCTCTGAATTCACTCACGTACGAAGGGCGGTCGCTGCAAGAGCGTGCAAGGGATCTGAGGGAGGAGGGTACACGGATTGAGAAAGTGCAAACCGGTGCGCGGAAACGGCGCCGTGGTGCGGGGCCCACTGCGAATATCGACGGAAAGAACGACGCGGAGGAGGATGGACAGATGCAGGACATCATAACTGTAGCGACTAATGGGCCCACTGGGAAGAGGAAGAGACCACGCGCTGTGCAGGAGGCGTCGTAACACCTGATACGGACGTCTTGTTCCTCGCTTTCTTGTTCCGTATCGGACGTCGTTCGTGGCTCGAACCCGTTTACTTTCCGCTGAGGGGAGTTATGTCGCTGGCGTTGTCGCTTGAGGGTCAATACGACTATCACCACTCTTCTTTCTTTCGACTGTCCATATGACGCGCCTAACATGCATTCTCAATCGCATTGTATGAATCTGCCCATACATCCATGATAGTCTCTGAATGTATATTCGCAGCTTGTTATTACAAATTGACTAGTTTACCATATCAACTATATAATTGTGTCGGCAGAGGTGTCTTGCAGATTTCATCAGAGAATATGAGTCCGAAATTGCGCCATTGGGGATGTTCACATTTACAGTGTAGAGTGAAATATTTACAAACCTAGTACCTTCAAATAGAGAGGAGCCTGTATCAAGTGCTGGGGCCATAAAAATGTGGATTTGGAGAAATTGTGTCATAGTCCGAAGGCGAAGTTACGACAAGCGTGGAGCTGGGAAGAGGCAGAGGCCGTGTAGGAGGTGTCGTGGCACCTGATTGTCTTGTTCGCGTTGGGCATCGTGTAACGCTCGAATGTATCTACAAAGCTGCCAAGAGGGCTGAGTATCGCATGATTCCTTTTCTCTTGCATTGACCCTTGAGCACCAATACATTTTTATCACCGCTCTACCATTCTCTTCTATTCTTCAGCCGTCAATGTGACCTGTCCAGTTTGCATTCTCCTCGAATTTTATCATATATCATGATCGTTCCGGGTGCATACTCAATGCACCCTGTCTACAAAGCTAATTGAACTATATATCGTATACTCAGTTATATTAGCGTAGGTCGGCCACAGAGTGGCATGAGCTACAAGCGTCCATCAGGCAACTTAAGGGACGACGCCATTGGCAGTTTGATAATGCAGTGTCGAGTAAAATATACAAATCAGGCACGGAAATATGTACACAAAACAGGTCTACATTTCCAGGCAAGCAGACAATTGGCGTAATGTGGGCACAGCCCGGTAGCCTAATTAAATTGGAACATCGCATAAGCAATTATGGAGTAGGTGTACGTCATGTGAAACCCACTGGGTCAACTTCCCAGTTTCCTAGGGCTACTGGACATGGAGAGCGACGTCTTGGCCACTCAAAGATTTCTTGCATTCCTCTTCCATCCATCTGGGTATATAGAGCGACGTAACCCTAGTGCACTTCTGTACAAGCTTTGAAAGCTTTGTGGCCCACTCTGGCTCCGCAGCGGAAACAGCCTTGGGAAGGAGTGCGTGGATAAACCGACAAGGAGGATTGAATGAAGTTTCTAGTGCACCAATGGATGTCAGATTGACTTCATTTGCCTGAATGTGCAGCTCTTCCAGAGCAGGGGCCACAAGCTTGGTCAGGACTTCAAGCGGAATCCTCCCATGAGCTATGAGGATACGAAGGTTTTCGAAAGTTACTGGCAGTTGGGGATAATCACCCAATAGATGTCCCGTGCCACGCACAGTGGATAGTGTAAGGTTGCGGAGCACAGGAAATAGTGAGAGTGTGGTCAGGTCATAATGTACCCAGGCATAATTATTCCCAAAGGAGAGGTCAGTGACATGTAGAAAGTTTGTTCCCCAGAAATGAGAAGAGCGCCTGGTATGACGCAACATTTCTACTCTTTCGAGCACTGGGCAGTTTGGAAATTGGGATCCACCGCTTGGTTCCTGAAAGCCGGTAAAAGAGATGTGTTTCAAAGAGGGAAGACTCTTGGGGAGCAAATCCACGACCATCTGGGTCGTTGTCGCTTCATGGCGTCTAGCATTCCATATAAGTGAGGTACATCTCTGAAAGCCTCTCCACTCTGGCTTCCCAAGTGTCGCCAAGGGGGGAAGGAGAAAAGTAGAGTTATTTACTTCGATATCAGAAAGGTCAATATAGAGGCAGAGCGGAAGAGAGCCACTGCGAAGAAGGCAGTGTCCAACAAATCTGTTGCCTTGTTCAGGCCTATGGTGAAAATGGTGGAAAAATGTGGAATCAAGGGATACGGTTGTCCAAAGGTACGCATTATTCACAGTCACAGAGTAGAAACGCCTCGAAACAAAGAGCAAGTGGCGAAGCGACAGGGGCCCAGGCTCACAAAGATGATGGAATATCTTGCCCAGGAGGTCATCTGTCATGTGGGAGGGTTCACCGGTCACGTGTTCAAATTGAAGGAAGTGATAATTTCCAGCAACGAGGTCATCTGTCATGTGAGAGGGTTCACCAGTCACGCGTTCAAATTGAAGGGAGTGAGGGTTTCCAGTAACAAGGTTATCTGTCATGTGAGAGTTTCCAGCAACAGTCGCGTGCTGTGATTGAAGAAAGTCACGAAGCTGAAGCCAATAATGAGATGGAATGGTGTC
>WNFL01103517.1_pt1 | contig 28875 bp, 34 predicted proteins | sample 5400361 | NCBI WGS metagenome assembly WNFL01 (sample SAMN13153351, study PRJNA577476) | soil metagenome | isolation source: 40 cm soil on Douglas fir-dominated hillslope | place: USA:California | collected 2013-09-17
GTGTTTGTACGCCGTCTCTGGCAACTCTGCCCCGAGCTCGATACTCTTATTGGAACTCACATCCTTACCACTACCTTGTATATCCCACCAGAACATACCCCTTTGCGGACACTCATCCACACACGTGACTTGCTGGATCGGTCCAGCTCTGGATTAATACTACTCTGGGATTACGCAAAACACGCAAAGGCCAATCTTCGGCCATTGGATGGAGGACTTCGCGGAGAGATGCGATGGTCAGAGAATACATGGGAGGGACTCTACACAACCAATCCGCCTGTAGTTGCAGCGGTGTTGCGAAGCCTCGTTGAGACCTGTGACATGTTGGGCTATGGTGCTCTGGACGCTGATGGGGTAGACGCACGAGACTTCCTTCATAACTTGATTCCCTCCTCTGGCCCCGAGTGAGTTTCAGCATGAGCGTACAGACTATTCTTACAGTGCGTAACCACGGCACAGTTGAAATGAAGCCGAAATGGCTGCAGCTTTGATATCTGGGGACTAACATAGATGCCTAGAATCCTAAATTGAACCGAACATAAACGTCCTAGTATATTGAAAACCCGCGTGGCCATAGAACCAGCCGCACAGCCACCCTTTCCTTGTTGTGGAGAAGTGGACAAAATATTTGGGACTCACTACTGATAGACCCAATTGTCCGTCTAGTGGCTCTGTCCATCAACCTTGATCTCCATAAAAACTTATTCAGGTAGTGGAATATGGACCAGTCGTGCTTGCAATCTTCCAGTCCCGTGATGTGCCCCTTTCACTCTGTGTTTCCTTATAAGTGATGACGATTGAATGGGTAGCAGGGGCCAAGGCCCTTTGCGCTCGTCCTTTTGAGAGTGGGTCGTGACATGTGGTGCTTGTCTCCGGTCATAGTGAAAGGGAATATCTTTCCACTCGGATCCTGTGAGACATGTGAGCCTGTGCAAGTAACGAGACCAAAGAACAAGTCTCATGAAAGCGTACCTCGATTCAAACTGACTGATGTCCACCGTTAGGAAGGTCTCCTGGGCGGTGAGCTTAGATTGGGGGCCGTCTGGTAGCTTGGCGAGATTCAAGTTTTGGACGTGTCCCTGCCATCGTTGACTCGGCTATAGCATGGCGAGTCCGACAGCGCTAATGGACGTGCATTTGTATACTGCCTACCGTGAATAGCTGACTGGCCATTGTAGCAAAGCCAAAAAAAATTGAGCTTCCCCAGAAATAGAGAGAAGAGAACTTGTGGTTATACCTACCCTCGAATCTGAAACTTTAAGCTTCACATGCTAGCGCCTGTAGCTTCGGAACATGGACTGAAAGTGGAATCCCTGTCCTTCCTGGTTCTGCCTTCGGTTGAGCTTTAGCCACGGCACAAATACCAGGTATCCGAATGAAGCACGAAAACTGGTGACGGGCGGAAGGGTGGGAGGACCACGGTAGTTCAACGAAGGAACCACCCAGACATCCTCCACTGATGGGAGCAGTTGGTGATTGAATACAAGGTGGAAGTGAAGGCCCGCGTTTCCTTGAAAATCATAGGCGCATCGGTCCACTTTCTAGCCGAGAGTGATGCTTGGACCATTGACATGCTCGAGTCGTGCCTGAGAAAGGGTCATAACTGTTGGTCCTCGCATTCTAAGGTGTAGTGGTTGGATGTGATGGATCGAAGAGGGCGAAGGGCAAGTTAGATAAAGATTAAGAAAACGTAGAACATGTGTCGCTATGCGTAAAGGCACCAGTCTAGAAAATCTATGTCTTTGGTTTCTTCGCTACGGAGATTATCAGCTCAAACTGCAAAGCTCAGAATAGCAGAACGACGTGCCTCCGTACTTGCTACGTGCTGTCTGACGGTTGACGACACCATTGAAGTCTAATGCCCCTCGCACCAAACGATACCTAAACATTCGATTTATATGAGCCTTAGATTGAGAATGACAGAGGAAGGCATTACCGGACACCAGGAAGATCTTGAGCGCGTCCACCACGGACAAGCACTACCGAGTGCTCTTGCAGGTTGTGACCCTCACCAGNNNAGGAATGTAGCAAAGAACGCTCTTTCCCGTTGTTAATTTGACGCGTGCAACCTTTCGTTGCGCAGCGTTGGGGTTCTTGGGTTTCATCGTCTTAATTTCAACGCATACACCCTTACGCTGGTAGCAGCCTTCGAGGTAGGGAGACTTCGACCGCGATCTTCGTTCCTTTTTTGGAGATAGTTTCGGTCGTCTCATGGATTGGTTGAGTGTCACATTAGCTTTAGGAGATGAGTGAAATGCCCTCGAAAGTGACGCTGTGGGCAAAACTGGCTGAGTGGATTGGTGGAAGCGAGCATTGAAACTCGTGTGCCGGGCAGCAGCACGAAACAAGTGAGGTGAATGATGGAATGCAACTTGCCCCTGTGTAAGTGGTGTAGGGAATATTCTGAATATCCTTGACATTTTCGACTGCTGTGGTTAGGAACAGGTGGTTTTCGGGGTCCTTTCCGCGTTCGTTCTTGAACCACGACTTCCCAGAGAAATAGGTACGGAACCCCGACCACAGCCATGGCACGCTCTGCAAATAGGAGAAGACGTGATGACAGCGACGAGGACGCTATCGAGGGCATAAATTCATCTCAGCCACAAAGATGGACCACACAAGACAATCCCGACGTTGAAATGGAGGACGGGCCAGACGCGTCACAATTATCTGCTTCGGCTACTGCAGATAGGTCAAGAGACAAGGGAAAAGGAAAGAAACGCGCTGCCACGCCTCCTTCGTACGATGGCAGTGGACCGGACGGCGATGCGGACCAGGACTTACCGCCGTTTGATCCCGCTGCATTTCGAGATCAACCAATACCTGGTAGAGCCTCTGATAACTTTGCCGAAATCTTCCAAATGTGGCATAAGGGGATCACTCCTCTTGACATCCTCGAGAAGAACATCCGTGAGGCGGCCATAGCTCTGACCGAAGCTGGAGAACAAGGAAACCCAGAGGTGTGTGTGTGTGTTAATCTGCCGTGTTGGATCTCTCCAAATGTGAATGCGTCTGCGGAGCATGCTCGTTGCTTTCCTGTCCCTTTTGAATCATTCGCCTGAATCATTGCACATAGGCACTTGCGCAGGCCGATGCTCTTATGCGCCAATCCATCGATTTAACGCAGTTAGCGAAGTGTCACCAAGACTCGATCAACCTCATCCGTGACGACCTTATCCATAGCAGATCTGTAGTATGTAGGAACCGTATGTTATTCCCTTTCACAATTAAATCTTACTCCCCGTTTCAGGAGCGAGCCGTCTCCCGCTATGAACAAGCCACAAACAGCAAGCTAGAGGATTACCACGGGAAGACATCCAGACAAAAATATTCCGCACATCCTAAGTACAGGGGATACAGAGAGGACATCTGGGTACGTCCATTGCTTATTTTGTGGTGATTGACTTCGAACTCGTGCAACCTCAGGGTGTCACTCACGAGGGCGCCATGCCCCCAATCACTCGATTTATTCCTCGAGGTTTGTACAAGGCACTGTTTTGATTCGTTTGTTGGACTAAAGAGCGATCCCCAATCCAGAACCGGGCGATGAAGATGACGAAGACAGCGATATGGAAGTAGGCGGGATGACGGTGAACCTCAGATGCCCTCTATTACAAAGATATCTCGAGGAGCCAATGACTTCGTACGTTCTCTGGCAAACAATTTCGTGATGAGGGTTTTTGGGATTGTGGTACTGATTTCATTCGCTATAACAGGACGAAGTGCCAGCACTCTTACTCTCGAGTAGCCATTGTTGATTATCTGAGGCGCGGCGCGAAGCAATGCCCTATGCCCGGATGTGGACAGCTCATTTCAATGAACGGGTTGCAGAGGAACGAGGAGCTCGAGGGTAGGGTAAAGGCTGTCCAGAGGAGGGGGGTGATAACCACGCAAATGGGCATGGATGTGGACGATGATGAGGACGAAGTCGTGGGTTAGGTTTCACAACCACACCAACCACACCCCGTGTGTACCACCTGACCTAGTACTTGCTCACCGAACGTCTATCTGTATTATTAAATGCTAAATCCACTCTCTTCTCGCGTGAAATCTTCATGTTCGGTCTCCAACAGCCTCACAGCATTCAGACCAGCCTCGAGAAGGCGGTTTTGACAACACGTTGCTTACAAGATAGCGAGTGTACTGGTCTTCTGGTCTTCTCTTTTCCCCGGGTCGTTCAAACCCAACCCAAGCCAATCCGTCCATCCTTTCAAAGACGACGCCAAAGGCGGATCGTCTGTGGTAGGATTCATGTCTCCATCAACCTTTGCGATGTTCCCATGAATATTCCTTCTTCCCGCCTCCTCAGCAATTTAACTCACGTACTGACCCCTGTCTATATGAATTAAGGGGCAAAACGACCCTGTTCGTGGTCCAAGTAACGAGGATATAGTCTGTGTGCCTCATTGCGCAGACCCCTGTCGGCGTTGTGCGCACAGCATGTATACTCACCGGCTCGATTGCCCGCACAGCTTAGGCTGTGTGTCGACCCGCGAAGGGCTAGCCTTCGTCTCTTAGTCTCTCCCACATCTACCAGTTGGTAGAATACGACCAGTTTGGAGAACACGACTGATTTGGAGAATACGACTAGGACCTCCACCCTGAACCACCCACAACCTCTCTGGATACAGCCCTCGACCACGACAATGCCACCAACGCCTGTTTGCGGGTATCTTCCTGTCCTTGCTTTCCATTCAACGAAGAACCCCGCAGATTTTACCCGCAGGGATGGAGCATGTATCACTCGACCTTGAGCGACGTTTTCGTGATTTTCCAGTAAAACAGCACATCTACAATGTACACGCCTCCTCGGCGAAGCTACCGCCGCTCAAACGTGTGCTCGTTACGTCCAGTGGACAACAGTTATGTGAATTGGGCGCAAGACTCATCGGGACCGGATTCTTCAGCTCTTCCTTTCCCCCGAAGCAGACCCCCTCTGGTCACGAGTCCTTTCGCACTTCCCATTCCGCCCAGCACCACTTTCTCCTGCCCACCCTTCACCCTTCACGAACCGACCCCCCACGATGACTACATAAGAGACGGTATCTCAACGCACCGCATTTCAGTCATGGAAGTAGATCCGTTTTTAAACACTCATAGTGCAGTCGGCATGTCTAAACTTCTTTCAAGGAATAGTAGTCACTGATCATGGCGTCTCTTGCAGTAGGTCATTAATTCTCAAACTAGCAAACTACACAACCCATGAGCGGAAGTAGAATATGTAAGTGTATCCTTGCCAGCGGCGGTCCATGCACCGATAGGTGGTGGAATCCTATTGAGTGACTGCTCCTTCAGCGACTGCCCAACCTATTTCTTACAACAGCGTGCTTTATAGCGGTGTGTCTGTTGAGCTCATTCGCAGTCCAAAATATCTGTTTGCTGCTGGCTTATGTTAGTGGTATCCAGATCGAGCAGCGAAAGGGAAGGCCGACCATTGTGTGCATTGGAAACCCATTCCAAAGTGATCCCGGAGGAGATGGCGAAGAGCATCGCGGTGGTGCTTGTAGTCCTCCGCCTCGCCGTGGCGACACAACCGACAGACATGGCGGACCATCAATACCCCAGCTTTCTCCATCCTTACTACGTCCAAAAGCATCCGGTACCGCATTCCACTCCGCAGCTCGTGCTTTTCGCACTCCTGCCGCGTCATCTGTGCTTTCAGCGCCTCAATTGAGACGCCTTGAGCGAAGATCGCAGAGCACAACTCTACAACTGTTCGGTCTGCTCCTTGAATAGTTAACCGATGGGTCAATTTCGAAATGTCATCCTCAAATTCTTCCGCAGGAAGACCGCGACGTATGTGGCCCCTAATCGTTCCGGAGTTATCCATCACACCATAAGAGAGACTTTGGGAAGTCGAAGTCGACGTCGTGGTGCTGATCGCGTTGTGTCTTTCCGTGTCCTCTGGGCCAATATCAGTTATGAGTGTGAGGCCACTGGTCGATGGCCCGGGTTGAGAGCCAGTTATAGCTGACGTCCCTGGAGCTACAATTTGGTACTCGCGGAATGCCGGCCCTCCTACTTCCATCCCATGGCTTTCGCCATGTTGAGACGCTGGAACCAAATCAATCGTTGCAATAGTACCAGGATTCAATTGTCCTTCACCACCCCGCCCCTCTGAATGGTAACCGGCACTTGGGTTGTTCATCGGCCACCCGTTGATCTATTATAGGATCAGTCTGCAGCTATCGTCGGCGGCTGTGCGATACGCTTACGACATCTCCTCTGTGTATGGAACTCATCAACGAGGGCACCTCTAGTGGTCCCGCATACGATGCCGGAATACCCAATGTGGAGGTAGCATTCGTTGGCGTTGCGTCTTGGTGAAGGGATGTGTTTAGGGTCGAACTCATACCACCCTCGTTGCGGGTAGTGCCCTGGGTGGCCTGAAGGGCGATCATCCCAGTGATTATATCATGATTCGGACTTGTATTGGGATACCAAGCCGATGCTTCGATGAATGCGTCCACCTTGTTTCCATGCGTCCAACTGCCCCCTGTAGTTGGAACACCTGACAAGGATCAGCACCACTCTGGTTTATGGTGAGACCGATACGCACGCTCTGTTCGTGGCGGTTGGGTTGTGTTGGAGCAGACCACCATTTGACTCGTATCCGGATAAAGTTCGTCAATATGTTGGGGTTTGTTTCCCGTGCCAGAGACCCAGGGAGGCCTGCGCCTGGTCTTCGTGTCCCGTTGTCGGTTCATGGGGGCGTAGAAATCGATGCGATTGGGGTGCATTGCAGTCCTTGACTCCTTTTATTAGGACATTTTAAACCAATAACTGACCCAAACTGCCCCACACGCGAACAGCGAGGGCCATGCGGCTAAGGCCGGTACGCCCTCATCACATTATCTCCCAACCCGATCCCTTCTACCTATCACTGTATTCAAATGTTGTCACTCTCTCGTATCGTTACACTTCTCTCTCGAATGTGTCTGCTGCAGAGTGACCATACTGATTTCCTTGGATATCCACTTCAGATACGCTGTCAACAATTTTCAATATTCTTTACAAGTAGAGGGGTGAAACAATTTCCAGTTCAACAATTTCAGTCATTTTTTCTTCCACCGGTTGGCTACCATCGAAATCTTACCTCTCAACAACACGGCCTTAAAGATACCATACAACGAGTCACTGATGGAAATCTTCTTCTTGACGGCAATTTGTTAATTTTACGTGTCATCGGACACTCCGGCGACGACATTATAATTATTCTTCAGGAAGCAACGCGTTTCGATCGCGTTGAAGCAATGACAACCCCATATGTTCAACCTACCTTTCATCTAAACAAGTGACACCGGAGATACCCCCTAGGTGTTAGACCATGGTTGGCTTTATGTCATTGGCTTTGACGCTAACCCTTTTTGGAAAACAAAGGCAGCCGATCCTTGGTATAAACGCATGATTGCCATGAGGGATCCAACAGGGAACAGGAGTAGGCTTACACTAGATGGCAGGGAGCATGAGTCTAGCGTGTGGCTGGACTGTCTGCTGACATCACCACCACGCACCAAATGCACGATAACCTGGGGTTGCTGGGGCTGACACAAGGATCTAGCAGTCCTCATGAAATGGTTATTAATCGGAAGCCTTCACACGTCCGACACTCCAATAAAATGTCCCGACCAGCGTCCAGTGAACGACCGTTCGCCAGTCATGGAGTTCCGTCGCCTTCAAGAGAGAAAGTATAATCTTCACAAAACGAGGTCTCTTGATAGCAACCAGGGTAACCAAGGCCACGTCCACCATACAACAATGACTGAGTTGATGAATCATCTCGATCGAGATAGAACGACTGTTTTGATAAGGTCGCAAAGTCGGAGTTCTTGACTTCTTGACCATATATTCTTGACCGATACACCTCGAGTAGAGAACCAGACGCGTCTACACTTGACATTCTGCGCTCACCCGATCCTGGGTGGCGATCGACAAATATGAAATGGAACTTACATTGAACTTCACCTCGCGTATGCGTCGCATTGTTTCACGTGGTTACCCTCCCACGGAGACTGTTGCCAATATTGCACCTTTGGTCACAGCAGACCACGTTTCCGATTGCTCAGAATCTTAACGTCAATAGGAAGGCCTTTTAAATCGACTGCTGACGCTTCACACGATGTCAAACTTCCCAATTATTCACCACGAGTGAATACGCTTGCAGGGCGTCCCACTGTCTTTGTACATCAAATACTCAACAGCTACAGATACCCAGATATATGCATTGATTAGGCTTCCTGGGTCTGGCGGTCGGTCTTGGGCAGAGCGCGAAAGTAGGAAAGGTGGCGACAATCATAAAGGGAGCGCTTATTTGCATTCCTTCTTGCTGTAATATCAATGTCTCTTGAGCCTTTGAGCCGTTCGCACGTTGGATGGACGGCGGGATGTCCCACCCTGTTCGCCATCTCGCAACGCGCGGGGATTGAAACAACGACGGGAACCTGATGCGAAGAGGTCGCTATTGTAGACCAGAGAACCGTGAAGTTGGTAATACGTGCCTAGCCACCTAATAAATGCAATACCCCCGGGCGATCGACAGTGTCATAATTAATAGGCAAATTTCAGTGTAATGAGGTGGCCGCCCATCACGATCGCCTAGCTACTCACTTTTTGTTTCGGGTGAACCTTCCGTTTGCCTCATGAAGGGACCATAGTCATTATCAGCTCACTACCGGGGTAACGTGAGGATCGCCGATCAAAAGCCCCTATGTTCGGAGATAGTTTGTATCGAACCGGTTTATGTCGGCAGGGTGATTCTTTGGGCCGATGTTGGATCGACCAGGTTTAGATGGTTACTCGAGGTTTATTCACCCTCTCCGACAACACCACCGCGGATGGACTCCGCACTAGTTAATCACTTTTAGAGGCGTTGTGCAGCCAAGGTGCTGACAGTAATTATCGGGGCTGATTCACCGCTACTGGCGAAGGCCCTTCACGGCAGAACATCGAATGCACTTGGTGATACAGTACCTTGGATAGATGCTTTTACCAGGGAACCTTCATGGAATGGGCTATGGCCCTATAGTTTCTACTGGTTCGTTTGCATATATCCGTTGATTCGAACGTCCTCTCCGTATTTGAAAGGCATGAGGTTCGAAAGCTTTATCCAACAGAAACTCGAAGTGAATATACAGTATTTTCATACTGGAATCGCACGCGCCATCGCGGTACTAAACACGAGTCAGGTGTGGTCGAGTCCAACTGTTCCGTCATAAAGTAAAAAAACCACGCGGGCATACGGTGGCATGGCACATACAAGGAAGTCCAAATCCTGCCATGGTGCCTGCAGAATATGGACCCTTCTAGGTGGGTGTTCGTTCACTCAGCGATTGGCAGTACTTCCGCAAACCTTCTTTGCCAAATGGGTGACCTCGTGAGAGTCAAGCCTCCTCCGTGGACTATGTTATCATTTAAATGCTCTGACAGCAGAAGATATTCCCACTGGCATTGTCCGTTGTCCAGATGCTTCTTCATTCACGTTCTTTGCGTGCTTCGAGCCGTCAACCTTGCGACTGATCACCATCCCAGGAATCCGTCCCCTCGTTCTCTACAGTTGATTGACACACATGCGTGGCACTCGCCATAAGTGCATGCTACTCGCGTGCTACTCGCGTGCTACTCGCGCGAGACACCAGCGTCTCACACTCTTCACACCGGCGTCACGCGGGGCTTCTCTCAGCACCAACACTATCATTGCCTTCGGTGGTGTCTGTCTCACCAGAAGTGCCCGATCATACCTGGTTCGCAAGGAGCCACGGCTGAGCCACGGCTGAGTGACGCCCGAGTCGGACAATGAAATAGGGACACGCGCGGGAATTGTAATCTATTAAAATTCTAATTACCAAATCCAGAGCATACCAGGCCCTTGCAAATACGTCATGTGTCCCTATGGCGTTCCCCTATTCGGGATCATCGAATGGATCTCGTTCGGCCACCTTCGGCACAGGGCTGTGTGTTCTCGGCAGCAGTACCTGGTCGCCATCGTGGTGCAGGAAGTCACCCATTGTTAGAGGTCGGAGTGTGAAGTCCTGCGACGTGTTCATCAGCTCAATAAATCTAGGCCGACAGAACAGTCACCGACTTCAGCTAGGGTCCCCTTCATCCCTTCTGGACTACGCATGAACTCCTTCAAAGGGACCATTGCCGCGTTTCTACATAGCTCTTGTAGGTCCGACCCGGAAAAGCCTTCTGTCTGCGCTGCCAGCAGGTTTATGTCGACGGACGGCAATAGGGACGTTTTGTAGAGCATCTGCAGAACAGAGATCCAGTTAGACTCGGTCAAATTGGGCCCCTGGAATGGGGAGTGAACGCACCAGATCGAGGATCTTCCTCCGCTGGTCGCGATCAGGTAATCGAATTGCAAATCGTTTAGGCATTCGTCGTAGGATAGCAGGGTCAATATCATTGGGTCGGTTCGTTGCACCTAGGACCATTATTTGGGTGTTTTCTCCTGTGAGGAGGCCGTCCCACTGTCTGAAAAATGAAAAGAAAAGAAAGGCTTGTTTTCGCATCAGAAGAGATACGTAAGACTCACGTCATGAACTCTGCTTTCATCATTCCAGTAGCTTCATGATCACTTTTCCCTCTCTCACGCAAGAAGCAATCAATCTCGTCAATGAAGATCATTGCAGGTTGAGCTTTTCTCGCTAGACTAAAAAGCGCGTGTACAAGCTTATTGCTCTCACCGTACCACTTGTTCGTGAGAGTTGACACGGTGATATTGATAAAGGTCGCGCCAGATTCCTTGGCAAGGGATTTGGCCAGCATAGATTTGCCACATCCTGGAGGTCCATACAGTAGGACACCCTTTGGTGCTGTAAGGAGGGAGGAAGTGCCGAAGAGCTGGGGATGGGTGAGGGGGAAGATTACAGATTCGCGGAGTGAGGTTATTATATTCTCCAGGCCACCAATATCTACGGAAGAGTGAGAGATACGTCAAGCAGGTAGTAGGGGCTGCATACCAGAAAAGCGAACGGCTATGTCATCAGGGTGAATGAGACCCGCAGCAATGGTCCCTGAAGGGAGACGTCAGGAGAAACCGATGGTTCGAGGTGATACTGCATACTTTCGTATTCATCTAGGATCAAGTGATTGAGATTCAGTCTGCGCAAGGCTTTGGATCCTTCTTCGAGCTTTGCTCTGCCCTCTTTGCTATGGTCACCTTCCAGCTGTCGCATCATATACTGCACAAAATGGACACGCAACGTCAATACAAGCAGTGTAGAAGAGAAGGACGCACTCTAATAGTATAGTAAAGAGCGACCTAGAGCGACCAATGCCGATGCGTTAACCTGCTGGCGAAAAGGGGATACATCTATGAGAAGAGGCACACCTGAGAAGCAGCAAACATCCCCACTACAAAGACACGTCAGCCAGTGAGGGAGGGCCTATGGAAAGGGCGGCAGACCGTCTATTGCAGTGCGTGTCCAGTCCCGGGCCATATTTGTAGACGGTCCAAGATACAATACAGTCCTATTCTAGCGTCTTTGGGACCGTCGGGCGCGTTCTGCGGGTGAGGGCCACTGTGGCGGAGTTCAAGCGTGAAATTATTAGTTGGCTCCTCCCTCGATGTCTCGCGGGGCACTAGAGTGGATGGCATCGATCATTTATCTCTTCCTTACTCTTTCTGCGCTTGTCCTCGTTGTTTGGCTCAGCAAAAGAAGCTATTCTAGAGCCAATGCTCAACGACGCAGAGCCCTGCTAGCCCAGCTTGGGATCACTGAGGAAGATGAATATGGAGAACGCCGCATAGCTGGGTTCTTCCATCCATACTGGTTCGTGAAGCACACTCCGCATGGGTTGACCGTGAGCTCTGAACGACTACTCCAACAGTAATGCTGGCGGTGGTGGAGAGCGGGTTCTCTGGACGGCCATCGCCTATCTACAGCGCGAGGATCCTCAAGTCGTCAGTGTCGTATATACCGGCGATACAGGAGCCTCGAAAGAAGAGATTGTCGCCAAAGTCAAGCAGCGATTTGGTATCAGTCTCGACCCGCATACCCTGGCTTTCATCTATCTCCGAGGTCGTTGGCTCGTTGAGGACGCCACATGGCCTAGGTTCACCCTCCTGGGACAGAGTGTCGGTTCAATGCTCTTATCCACAGAAGCTCTCCAAGCCTTGGTACCTGATATATTCCTAGGTATGGGTTTGGCAATCCTGAAGTCCATCTGACCAACGCTTTCCAGATACAATGGGTTATGCCTTTACCTATCCCGTAGTTCGTTATCTCACTGCAGGAATGCGACCAAAGCGCGTCCCCATTATCGCATATATTCACTATCCAACCATTTCGTCGTCCATGTTTCGTCGTGTCTCATCTCGCGAATCTAATTATGCGAACTCTGGGCAAATTGCTTCCTCGGCTGTTCTTAGCACTGGCAAGCTGATGTGGGGTCCTCGCTCCTCTCTCATCACCTCATGCTAACTTAACACCCAGTTATTATCGCATGTTTGCATCAATGTATATCTATTGTCTTCGTACTTCGCACACAATACTCTCGGCGAACTCATCCTGGACAGCCGGACACATCAACTCCCTACTATCCACCCCTGTGGGTTCAATTCCTGCACCGGTATCTTTCCTCCTTTCCGCATTCACCCTCTCAATTCCAACCGACGACGACCGTAATGAACGTCGAAACTCGATTAAAATCATTCACCCGCCTTGCGACACCAAACTACTTACCCAACTCCCGTTAGAAGGGCGGCGGCAAATTATTTTGAGCATTGCACAATTCAGGTTCATCGTGTTCCTCAAGTCCCGTAATAATGGAATTTAGTGACATGCCCCTGCAGACCAGAAAAGGACCACCCAACTCAGTTACACGCGTACTCTCGCCTACTCGCAGAACACCCTGAATACGCTGATGGGACGAGGGGGACGAAGCTCGTTCTCGTTGGCAGCTCGCGAAATGACGAGGATGGGCAGCGAGTTCAACAGCTTAAGGCGTTGGCCGCCGATTTAGGCATTCAGGTATCCTCACATGTCCCTCCAGTCCCTTTAGTGTGCTTGTTTGACCGCATGTATCGCAGAACCACGTCCAGTTCATTGTCAATGCTCTCTACCCCGACCTCCTGCACTGGCTCGGGGTTGCTAGCATCGGAATTAGTACTATGGTAGATGAACACTTTGGGATCAATATCGTGGAGTTCATGGTGCGTGTTTCGTTGGCAGCTTCTCTCTGCAAGTAACTGACAACGGAGGATCTGTCGCCCGCTATATAGGCGGCGGGCCTCATTCCAGTAGCACACGCGTCAGGAGGGCCGATGATGGATATTGTAACACCGTTCAAAGAATCACCAACTGGTGCGTCCCTGCTCCGTTCTGGTTCTCACCGCCGCTTTCGGCCGGGAAGCTTCTTCTCTGTAGTGACGCCACCCCCGGAATGCGTGCCAATTGATCTCGGCTGACGCGTTCAAATCATCGCAGGGTTCCACGCACACACGGTCAAGGAATTCGCATCCGCTCTTCACAAGACACTCCGCCTTCGCGAAAGCCACCCAGAGGAGGAATTGGCAATGCGCCGACGTGCCAGAGCGAGCAGTCTACGGTTTGAACAGGCGAGATTCGAAGACGGCTTCAGGGAGCTTTGGGATTTAGGGTGTGTAGCGCCCGATAGGTGAGCGTTTGGTGAGCAATAGAATATTTTTTTAAAAAACAAGGGGGACCTTGGTTGGCAAGGTTAATAGAGCGTTGACAGACATTGAAAGCCCAAGAGGGAGCGACAGGACCATAGTTTAAAGACCCACCCGCGCATGCCAGTTCTTGTTCTTCGTTGCCCCCCTCCCCCAGTTCGCCATCTAAGCCGCCTTCCTCATCGTGATCACGCTCGATGTCAAGGTCAGCAGAACAACCCAGCTCCCCGGTGATGAAAATGCAGCCTAAGTATCAATATTCGCCACTTCTCCTGAGCAAAGAACCTTTCCCTACTCTTCATCCCCCCCCAAAACCACCGAAAGAATCGAGAAAACAATACACGACCCGCTTTCTCTTCACCGCGCTTCTTTCTATTCTCTTGACTTGTTTGATCGGGACCTACGCGCTGAGGAAGCCCACCTCAACCCCGGCGCTTCGCTCAAGTGATTCTGTGGATGAATATGCAGCAAGGGAAGGCCCGGTCGCTCTCCAAGGCCTCTTCGCCAATATTGGAACTAAGGGCTCGAAGTCGAGCGGCGCACACCAAGGGGTTGTCATTGCTTCACCGAGCACTGGTACGTCTGGATACTCTGCACCATCATCTTTTACTGATGCTCGGGATAGTGAACCCTAACTATCTCTATACCTGGATTCGGCGAGATGCAATTTCCGGTGTGGGAAGTGGTTCATCTGACTGATACTGTCCGCAGCGATTCCTCTCTTGTCTTCAAAGTCATTATAGACCGCTATGTCTCCGGACGCGACTCTGACGGCGCTCCGCTCATCAATGATTGGGTCGCGTCCATGGCCAAAATGCAGCAAGTTGAAAACCCGTCTGGCGGCGTGTCCACGGGTGGCCTCGGCGAACCAAAGTTCAATATCGACGAGACGGCCTTTACCGAGAGCTGGGGCCGCCCTCAACGGGATGGGCCAGCACTCCGTTCTACGTCGATAATTCGATTCGCCAACCACCTTCTGGCACAGGGCAATGAAACATGGGTGAAACAACACCTTTGGCCTGTTCTCAAGCTCGACCTGGGCTACGTCGCCGATTCGTGGAATTTAACCGGGTTCGACCTTTGGGAGGAGGTTTCCGCGTCATCTTTCTTCACCACTGCAGTCCAGCACCGTTCACTGAGAGAGGGTATTGCTTTCGCCAGTGCACTTGGTGACCCGGATAAAACGGTCGCGGAGTGGACCACCCAAGCTGATAACGCACTCTGCTTCCTCCAAAGCTACTGGAGCTCGGAGCGCGGGCGGTAATGTGATCCGAAGCGGCTTGGACTCGAACTCGATTCTTGGGAGCATCCATACCTTCGATCCCGGTTCGTCCCCGAAGTTCTCCCAAAGTTCCTGTTACTGATGTTCCATCAAGCCGCTGGGTGCGATGCAGTTACTTTCCAACCTTGCTCAGATAAAGCACTCGCCAATCTCAAGGTCTACGTCGACTCTTTCCGAAAGGGTGTATACTCCATCAACAACGGTATCGCCGCCAACGAAGCCGTCGCAATCGGCCGCTATTTTGAGGACGTTTACTTCGACGGCAACCCCTGGTACCTTACTACCCTCGCCGTCGCGGAACAGCTCTATCGTGCCGTTTCCACATGGGACGCCTTAGCCTCTGGCATTGAAGTCACTGAAATCTCCCTTCCGTTCTTCAAGCAATTCCTCCCTTCTCTCACGGGACCAACTAACATCGCTGCTACGTCTGATGACTATGCGACTGTCATCAACTCGATCAAGACTTTTGCCGATGGATTCGTCGCAATCGTGGCTAAGTATACACCAGACGATGGAGGCCTCAGTGAGCAATTCACGAAGGATGCTGGCGCCCCGCTGAGCGCTGTGGACTTGACGTGGAGCTATGCATCTGCTCTCACAGCCTTTGATGCAAGGGCGAATGTTCCTGTCGAGAGCTGGGGCGCGGACGGTTTGGTGGTTCCGACCGTTTGTGGTACAAACCCTGGTCCAATGTCGACGTTGACGTTCCAGGTGCACGCCGAAACGATTTTCGGGGGTAAGTCTTCATATATTCCTCTCACTTCGTGTCTGACACTTTCGGCAGAGAACGTATTCGTCACTGGTGGTATGGATGCTATTGGTTCATGGAGCCCAGACAAGGCGATCGCTCTGTCTTCGGCAGACTACCCCACCTGGAAGGGCACCGTCACCGTCCCTGCAAATACGAAGTTCCAGTACAAGTACATCAAAAAGCACGGGTCAAACGTTATTTGGGAGTCGGACCCCAATCGTCAAGGCACGACTCCAGCCAAGGGGCAGAGTGGCACTTTCCAAGACAGCTGGCGATAAGTGAAATGAGTAAGAATGATTTGGTTCGTGTGGAGGGCTGTTTGTTCACATTCTTGTGTACTGCGGGCAATTTGAATATATCAACGTCAACGTTTTGTTGTTTGTTGATTACAATTGCCATTTAGCTACAGTAAGTGGGGCATTTCTGGTACCGATGAATCTGGGTAGGCTGGGGTGATTATTAGGAAAGAAGCTCTGCGTGAAGGCGGTGTGGAGCATGAAGGCATTGCTATGGGCCCAACCCCATTCCAAAAGTGTTTCTGCCCACCACCCTGGAGCAGTAAACCACACCAGCAGTTCGTTTGGGGCAACAAGCTTTGCAGGCGTCGGCAATCCTGCCACCACCAGTGCAATAGCGGTTGCAGATTTCTTCGCCCAGCAGCCCGTTCACGACATATCCTGAGACAGGTGGACTGCGGGCCGTGCCAGATGCGGTCTTCGTGAATGGTACCGGCTTCCCCTCGGGCGTCTTGCCTCCAACAGCGGTCGGCCGGTCGCGTGGTCCTCTACTACCTGTGGACCCTGAAGACAATATAGAAAGGTTGAAAGCCCAATTGCTTGCGAATGGCGGCGACGCGGAAGCTGTGAATTAATGTGACGAAGTGTTCAAAGAGGGGATCACTACAGAAATGTTTCGACGGCGCTTGACGGGCGATCAATGCAGGATCCTTGACCTTCGAATGGGGAACAGTTCCGGATGTTTCTTGAGAAGGTCAGGGGGGCAGGGGGGACGAAGGCCGTTGCCGTCTTTGTTCAGAAATCAATGCGGTCGTGTATAAGAACTATCGCGATGCGTTGCGCCATTGCCTCAAAGGTCATTTTGGACTGTGGTTCGAATGCACGTATTGGTGAGTCTGATCCAACAGAGTACAAACTGCCGCTTGCTCACTGGAACTCACAGCGGGCACAAAGCCTTCACGAACCCAGAACTGAGATGGCATGTCAAGATCTCACACAGTACGATTTGAGGCGTGGTGGGTACCACATATGGGTGTTTGTCGACTGCGAGTCAATTAATACGGCTTCTATGTGAAGAGAATCAGAGGAATGACGAGGGACATACGGACATGTTCTACTTTATATATATATCAATTTACATGTGAACCTAATAAATAGGGGAAGTCCTATGAGTAAATGAGTGTCAGTATGAATGAAAGGGAAAAAGGCAGCTAGTCGAGAAAACGGAATAGCAACAGGATATTTACCGGTCTTATATCGAAGAGTGTCCATAACATTGCGAGCTTTTCTACCACATTTGACGGACGAGGCGCTGATCTAGTAGTAAGTCGGCAATCGCAGGAGCAAAAAAGCATTCGATAGGTGATAGAGTGGTGGGAGGGGTCGAGTAGTCTTTCGTTTGTGCAAGGTTGCTGTAGGGTCAGGGCACACCATAGCGATAGTATCGCGGAGATGGCAAAAACAAAGCCGTGATGGGAAACAGCCTCGTTGAGACCATCATTAGCACGACAGAGCTGCCTTGAACCGCTGAATACAGCGCCGTGAACTCTGGATCGCTTAACATCGTCGGAGGTTGGGAGAGACATCCGTTGAAGGTGCAATTTCAACTGACCTCGGGCTCAAGAAGGACAGAGTGAAGGGCCCAATCCCAATTGTCAAGGCACGACTCCAGCCGAACAGTCGGCGATAGGAAGTACGTTTGTGGTTCACATCTCTTTCAATCAATCACTGAGTATTTTTGGTTCGCTGCGGAGTAGCAAGACGTTTAGGAACAATCTGAATATATTGCAGTAAAATCTTTGCTAATTACAAATGAATGTCTGGTTAAGTGTGGCTGTTTCTGGTACTAACAATTCTCCTCGAGCAGGTTTGATTATTGGACGCCCTGTGCGAAGCCCGCGCGAAGCCCGCGTGACGCCTGCGCGACGCCTGCGCGGAGCTTGCATGAGGCTTGTGTGTGCAACCCCAACTCTTGTCGGTGAGAGTCGGTCATCACTGCTGGAAGTCACGATGTAACGAAGTCACGTCACAGGTCGAAAGGTCACGTGACGTACCCAGACCGATCCTCTATTTGTTTTGTGTTATTCTCCACGTTGGCTTCGAATGAAGTTTGTCGACGGTGGTGAGCAGACGGAAGGATTCGGATTTCCAACATCGTCGGGATTTGGTGCCTCTAAAAGGCGTTGGGTTTGAGTTTGAGGCGATTTGCGTATGGGACCTCAACAAGGAGGGAAGAACTCCGCCCAATGCCAGCACACGGAGAGGGAAGGGTACTTATCAAAAAGAGGAAAAATCTTGCTCGAGCGAAATGGAGAAGCTACCTGTAATTTAGATTAAAATATGATGGTGCAGAGGTGACTTTAACATGCGGAAATCTCACCGCTTCTACAATCTCCAACGAAGGTTTCAATGCAAAGGATTCAAGTCACTACGGTCTATGGGCTTCCTCATCGAGGTAGGTGCCCCACTTGAAATAAGTGTCTCGTAATTTCCCGAAAAATGACTTTTTTGAGGCAACTCGTCGCAGATTTCCAATGTAGATCGAATGGTAAATTTTGAAAATAAAATGGTTTCCAGCACAAGAACGCGGGTTTCGTGTCACAAAACATGCTTGTACTCGCCTGACTTGCTCGCCTGATTTCTAGACCCGACCACACCAGGCAAGGGAACTCCGAAAGCGTGCAAACTTGAACATTTTGAAGACGCCACACCAATGGACGACCAACCTAGCAACATAATTCATTGGGACGAGTTGGTGAGATTTCCACCTGAGGACGGGCCTCACGGCGAATTGGGAACAGACGGTGAGGATTGTGGGTTGACGGATCAGTTCGGGGGCGCATGGGAATCCATACTGGAACCGGAAAGTAAGTGCATCGCGGTTATTTCGAGCGAGATATTGGCGGCCCCGCGGTACCCGTTGACGTAACAATAACGTATAGGTACCCCCATGATACATGATAGTAGTGTGGATGTCGTGGTGACACTTCCTGGTCGGTTCACTAGCTCGCAAGGCAACTTTGGCAGTGATCTCGGGAACAACCAGCTGGGGGTGACAGCTCAGAACGGTATAGGGAGTAACCAAGGTGACAAGGGGATTGTACCATACATACCTCTGTCCGGGGGACTGGAGGGGTCGTCGACGTACGTTGGAGGTGGGTTGAATACGTGGAGATGGGGGGATATGCTCACGGGTCCATCTGTTGCAGACACAGTCAGTAACAGTGTGCAGGTAAGCCTCTCCTTGTTTCCCTCTGTACGATGCAGTGACAGACGGGCGAGAATAGACAATGCCTAGTCTCCAACCCCTGTCCAACGGTGCCTCCGGCCACCACCCTGGACCAAGGAACCACACCGGCCGTTTGTTCGGAACGACAACATCTGCAGGGACTGGTGGACAGGCGAGTAGTAATGAAAAGATGAATGTCCGGGTCACTATGATGCCACCTACTTCGTTCGACGATCCCTTAATGACAAATCTTGCGGGGGATGGAATGCAGACCATGCCAGTTGTGTTCCCTACGAGCGGTGGTCTCGTCATTTCGAGCGGCTCGCAACCCACCACCTCCCAAGGTTGGGATCATATGGAGGAGGTCACACCAGGAGCATACGATAGTGGTCCCGAACATGCTGCGCGTGGAACTCAGGCGAGACGAACCAGAGTGCCTCCAACTGCAACTAGCAGGTCGCGTCGTCCTATTCTACCAGTGGACCCCGAAGACAACGTCACGAAATTGAAGACCCGTTTGATCGAAGGCGGTGCAACTGTGGAAGCCGTGGATTTATGTGACGACCTCTTCAAGGATGGTGTCACTAGAGAGGCACTTGAAAGGCGCTTGACACACAGTCAGTGTAAGAAACTTGGCATTCGAGATGGGAAGAAGTTCCAGATATTCCTTGAGAAGGTCGAGGTGATGGACGGCACGAAGAACCTTTGCCGACTCTGTCCAAGAAATGATGCGATGTTGTACAAGAACCATCGCGATGCTTTGCGTCATTTCCGCAAGGATCATTTCGGGTTATCTTTCGAATGCGTGTATTGGTGAGTCTGGTCCAAACGCGCCCGAACAGTAACTTGCTTACCGGGGCTCTCACCAGCGAACACAAGGCCTTCACAAAGCCAGAGCTGACAAGGCATATTAAGGTCTTGCATGGTGCGATCAGAGAAGTGTGATGGATATCGCATATCGTGGGACCGTTCGTGGCTGGTCAATTGACGTGGCTTCTGAGTGAATGAGTGGGCGGTTAACAAGGGACTACATGTTCTGTTTTACTTTCAATATGCATATGCCTTGTATGTATGACAATAGCTTACGCGGTTCTGGAGTGGTTTTGAGAGGTAGTCTGAGACTGAGAAGAAGACGTGGGTATATCCGCTAGTGAATGGGATAAGGATGCTAGAGGCAAAGGAAGACTTGTGGTCAAGGGTGAGTGCAAACGAACACGAGGGAAACAAGAAGAAAGACGAATGGTGGACAGCGGAAAATACACTCACTCTGGTATGTGGTAGTCCCCATAGCGCTAGAGCTCTTCTGTCGAGGTCGCGCCCGTTGGGCCCACGAAATGTCCTTCTGATAGCCAGCAAGGCAAAGAACAAGAAAGCATCGAGAACCGTTGGCATCACCGAAGACGGGGAAGGACTAGTGAAGGTAGTTTGATGCTTGCCGAGGCCTCCCTATGACTGGAATATCCGTCCCTAACAATCAGTTATCAACTAGGGCGAGAGTGAGAGGACAAGCTCACCACTGGCTGCCTTTCGAGGAAACACACGAATGGCTGGTGATGGAAGTGGTTACAGCGTTGGTGATAAATGGCATCCTTGAGGGAACGAGTCGAAACCCTTCTCCATTTTTCCAGTAGCAGGCCTCACGGCGAGAGGCGTACGTCTTATATGGGCGAGGGATATGAAGTACGATCTTCCGCGTTCACCGCCCCCGATGCGAGGTTTTGGTAGCTTTTCACGCACTAGAACGCCTCTTCGAGTCCCTTTAACACTCATGAACGATGTTCCGCTGTGGTAGTTGACCCCGAAGGGGTTAACCTGCAGGCAAGGACGTTTGGTCGTGCGGAGATAGGACGACGGAATGGGGCTCGGTGAGGTAGGTACTGCATGAATGGAGTCACACTGGGGTATACATTGATGATGAGTTGAGCGTGATTCAACACGGTGGGGATGTTGGATTTATTTTTTCCAGTGGCGGGTTCAATCCTGTGAGATATCTATGAGGTAACACAACAAAAGGAAAACATGGGATAGTACCGAGTATGCAGGTATCGGCGAGTCTGATGACCGATAGCAACAGCTATTGATGATGTCGACAGAAAGGGTCGTCTATGAGGAGCATTCCGTATCTTGATTAGTTGATTAGTGCTTGTGGTATCTAGCCCAGCATCGAGACTGGGCATTCCCGTTTTGCCGGCCATTCGCCTCTCGTAGTCATGACGGCAGCGGTCAACATACGCAAAGGTGAACATTCCGTACCTTGCTTGAATAAAGCTTATGAGTCTGAGTCTGGTCCTTAGCGAGGTCTGCGACTGGCCATGACCTCCGGGGGGGCCATACCTTGGTTGATGGGGGAGGTGTCAGGGTGAAGTCAAGGGTAAATCATAGGTGCGTCTGAATGGGAATGACCACCGGCCACCAGGACCCCAAAACCACCCAAAACCGCATGGCAGACTCGGTCACATTCCACATTCATTATTTCCCATTCAAATTGGACGCTGTAGGAGCATGACACAGATGACATTCACCTTCACCCAATCACGACCCGCTCGACACCTCACCTAACCCAGAGCCAAGACCACACGCGTATTGGTTACCACAGCAAAAAGGCAATATTTGCAGAGCATTTTCCATAAGTAAATCCATTATCTAATAATTGCTTGGGCTTTGACAACCGATCGCCATTTCATTATTGCCATTATTGCAGATGGTCGCAAATCCAATCCAATCCAATCCTGGGAGTCCATCTTCCGTTTCCCTGCGATCACCTACGGGCAAGGTGAAAAGGTAGTCCTTCATCCCCATCGACACCTCACCAGATCGACCACTGTATCATCTCTGCATGAAGCATACGGTGGACGCGGTAGATCAATCATTGCTTCATGGGTTTTCGCCCATAAGAGTAAGAGGAGCAACGGCCCGCATATCTCCAAATGCAAAAGGAGAATTTTCGATTTGTTCGGTCGAGTGTGCTATTCGTCATCAGCGCCATCGCCATCACCACTTCTATCATCAGTCGTTCGTATCCGTCCCTTGAACGAAACCCACTGGTGAGCATGTCCACTCACACTACCAGCCGATAACTGAAACTGATTTAGGTTGACCGGCAGAGATTCCCACCCCAACCAGTACCACTAACACCACCACCTTGAGTGGTCTCTCCGCCTGCTCGATGACTGATGCTATACCGAGCCCAACGCTGTCTTCCATAACCGATCTGACAGCGACTGATGGCTATACCCTTTCCCAATACAAGATTTACACCTTGGCATCGTCCATTTCCTATCTCCTGTTATCACCATCAGCACCGCTGTGTCATTCTCCAATCCCATCCTCTGATAGATAACCGCCGTACAGCCCTTGATTAACCTTCGTCACGCGAGCGAAAGTACCGCCGCATACCGTCCAATTATCACTCATACTGTATGTGTGACTCCTGACAATATGCCTGTCGACCTAGCACGGAGCCCTGATATTACTTTTGTAGAGAGAAAGTGGCAGACCGGGGGTCGAACCCGGGTCTATCTATATCTAGTAAGGGCGTGCTAACTGCTGCATGCACTACCCAGCCCGCAAGTGGAGGAATCATCAACTCAAACAACTTTTGCGCCACCCATTCCGGTTCCACTCCAGAGATGAAGGGTTTGGCTCAGCCTTGTCATGCTCTATCTTGTTACCCTCCTCCATACTGATATCATGAATGACAGAAGTCCTTCATGCACCGACCTTACTCAGTTTTAGTAGTACTGGTTCGCCTCAGACTTTTTGGGACCGCATATTTTGGCGTCTCCTGGCTGCAAGCCCCTACTTCATTCTGGCACTCTGTGTTCAATCCACCAACCACTGCGGCTCATCATGATCTCCCCTCTGCCTCTGTAAGAACCTTGACCCCGGCCAACCTCATCAACAAGGTTTTCGACCTCTTTCTGAGAACATACATGGTCTTTGCTTCAAATCCATAGTAACTCTTCTGCGCATTATTCTTGCTTGTGATTTATGTTTAAGCTTCACCGCATGCTTTTGAGGTATTAATATTCGACCTTCATCGTGGCAGAGAGCGGTGCCATATGACCTCACACCAGACGAGATTCCAGTGATCGACATTTAAGTGGTCTGATTACTTTTCCGACCGATGCTTTTACTGGAGGAATGGAGGGAATCCATACGGCGCTGGACAATAAATAAACACATCCCATGGTCCTACTATAGTGCCCGATCGACAAATCCTAACATACTCTCAAGCACATAGAGTAGTTGAAACGATGTGGTGACAGTGGAAAGTCTCCTCAATGGTATTATATTATTTGGCACATACACATGTCCAAGGTCCAAACAATGGTTCTTGCGGCCTGTTCCGGCCTGTTGCACAGGCGGTACATATATCACCTACACCGACACGTAACGATCTTGGCGGTAGCGGCAGTTTCCATGATTTGGTGCGGAATCCACCTGTATCCAACCCCCGGACCTCCCCGCTCGTGCACCCGGACCTTCCACACACCAGCCTACTGTTCGACAACGCAACTTACCCATTGAATTACGCGTCTCACTGTGCTTACTTACTTTATCGCAAGGGGCACTACGGCCACCCTCAATTGGTGTGATCGATCAGGGTGGCACAACCATCACACCTGACACACCTGCCCTCTTTATTAAATGTCCGCGTAACCTCCCTATCCTGCAGGCCCGTTGCCCTCGCTTAACACACGTAGCCCAAACAATTCCTGGGAAACGGTCGTCCCATCTGACGGCCTGGTAATATTATACATTCAAAATAGGTATATTATATACCAGATACGGGGACCTAATCATAGTGTACAAAATGTGGGCAGGCCCCGCCATTGTTTGGATTCTGCAGAACGTGGTGTGACTCGGCCAGGTGGCTAATTCCCGATAGCGTAAAAGCATTGAGTATCTCTTTCAACTCTAAAAGCTCAAGCCGGCGAGCACGACCTGCGTGACACCTGCGTGAAGCCTGCGTGACACCTGCGTGGCGCCTGCGTGAAGCCTGCGTGGCGCCTGCGTGAAGCCTGCGTGAAGCCTGTGTCAAGCCTGCGTGAACCTTTGTGAAGACTTGCGAAGAGGCTTACGTAAAGTCCAGAACACTTCTCGCAGAAAGCTGCGTGTTCAGGGTCCGACTTCAGGGAGTCGGGCCAACTTCACAGCGGCGTCAAGCATCCATGCAGTGACGTGTGCGTGACGCTGGCACAAATCCTTTATGTACCAAATGCGGAGACCGCGTTTGTTTGTTGACGTTATGTTTGTCGCGCGTTTCCTCGACCACGCTAGTAAACGACAGCGATGGAAGGTGGTAAATTCATCGAGGTGGTCCACTCCTCGATATTCGCGCTTTGATGGGCCTTGAGACGCGTCAAAGCACCTTAATAGCAAATTCGAGGCCTTGGGGCCGAACCATGCTCCCGGGAAATCGGAAGTAAGAAATAGAACATGCAGGGATGAAGCAGGAATCAACATGCAGGGCTCAAACTTGAGCTTTATTTATTGCGATCGATTCATCTAAGATCATCCAAACTTCTAAGCGAACAACGGTAGACCGTGTACACTTTATTTCCCTCCCACAAAACCCCCCATGAAAATCCCAATTGAATAAACTGAATGGCCGAAGTTAGCGACCTATTAGAATTAAATTAGGAAGGAAACGCACATACAGCAAAGGAGCTACAGAAAATTTCAAGAAAAATGGGCTCTGAGATCCCTTCCTTCACTCTTGATGCAACAACCTTTTCCAGGAAACCATATTGAGAGGCGTTTCGATCGGCGGAATGGGCCACAAGCCTGTAATATAATAGGCTCGCCGTCTATTCCCAGGACCTGACTTGAACATTACCCACCAAAAGAGGGCACTTTGAGACGACTCAACGAAGGATACACATTACAAGGCGTGCGATCCATGACGAACCAGGGCGATGATGGTGTTCCGTGGCATCAGTGGGTGAATCTTCCGCCTCAGAGGAGTTCTTCGAACGGTGAAGAGCTTGTACAAGGCGGAATGGGTGCGGAAGGTTTCGACAATGCATCACAGTGGCATAAGGAATCAACGAATTGTAAGTAAAGCATTGTGGACCGCGAGCGGGAAGGGGAGTTGCTCGATACAAGGCTGAAGACGATCATTGACGATTACTCGGCATCTAGGTGCCACTGAAACAAACACGATTGGCACAGAGACACCTTTAGTGAATCATTTGACGCATCCTTTCACTCCGCAGCTCGATTGGGTTCGCCCAGACGCCCAGCTCAGGACCATGCGTGAGCCAGAAATGGGTCGTCAAAATGGTGGAGATGCATGTTATACATTTATCTCAGGAACGAGCGCAGAATTGCCGAGGGGAGCTGCGTCGGGGTCGAGTGCATTGGTTGCGCCTGTGCGTGGATCGAGAGCCACCCTGGATATGCAGATGACAAGAGGTAGGGAGAGAGAACTGGCAAGTTTTTCTTTCCTTCTCCCTCCACGCTTGACCTGACTGTGGTAGCAGCTGGCGCAGAGAACGCTCCGCATCACGCCCTCATCCAATATAGACCCTACACATCATAGTGGCGATACGGCTAGCATTGATAGCATGCCGTTAACAGCGGATATCGATAGTAGCAACCGCTTGGCAACCGTAATGAGAATCATGGCCCCCAGGGCAACCGGAGAGAACTCTCCGTCTCGCGACGGGATACCCGCGAAGACTTCTCCAGTAGGATATGAAGGCGTTTGGCCCATCAACGCCTCCTTCAATGCGGGCACCGTCGCTTCGAAGGGCGAATCGCCCAACAGAAACCTTAACACGGGCAGTGCCGAAAGGAGTACCGACGTGGAGATGGATGAAGGGCGAATAGTCGACATTGCGAACGAAGATACCGAACCCGGGATCGTGATCGGCGCATCCCGCAACCCGGTGCTTCCCACGGAATTCGAAGGCGATGTCGCGAAGTTGAAAGCACGACTGCTTGCGAAGGGTGCGAATGAACAGGTCGTGGAGCTATGTGATACCGTCTTCAAGAATGGGGTCACGATAGAAGCGCTTGAGGAGCGGATGACGCGGGAACAATGTGAAAAACTCGGAGTTCGCGACGGAAAGAAATTCAGGGTATTTCTCGAGTTGGTAGGGGGAACAAACGGGCAGATGACCGGACGACATCGGTGTTGTCTATGCTCCCCCGGCAAGGACTACAAGAATCACCGCGATGCCTTGCGGCACTTGCTCAAAGACCACTTCGGACTAGGATTCAGATGCGAACGGTGGTAAGTCTCTCTGATGATCGGGGAACGAGTGCTCACGGAAGTTGGGCAGCACTCACCATTCCTTCACGCGCCCGGAGTTAAAGAGACACACTCAAGTCAAGCACTGTGTGCTCATCGATAGGTAAGGAGATTCAGCGGATAAAGGGAGCTGGCAACAATGGGTTATGAGAGGAGGGCCCGCAAAGGGTGGGAGAATGAGAGGGTTATGGCTTGATAGGAAAGTACGTTACCTTGAAATTTCAATCATGTTTCATGGTGGGTCTGTTGGGAGATGCAGGGGTTGTGTTGTGGGGTGGGTCGAAGGAGGAGGAAGGAGAAACGGGTTCTGGATCATATCATTGTATTCAAGCAAACAAATATAGGTTCCAGCAGGATAGAGAACGGGTGCGACGGGCGGCAGGCGGTTTGAGACAACTGTAACTGTGTGAGGCGTGGGGCACAGGTGGCAGGTGGACACGCCGGGCACAGGTGAAAATTTCAGGAACGCCCTGCCCGGTGCCCGGTGATTGGACATAGAACCATTGAAAACAAATAGAACATTCTATGCCGAACGCCTTACTCCTGGTTAACCTCACACTCACGTAACCAACCACCGCCCGCCGTGCCTCCCTCCGTTCGTTCTAATATCCATCCTGAGATGTTTGGTCGAAGAGCAGAACCGACTAGAATGGGCAAAGTTATACGACCCGCCCGCTCGAGTCAGGCTTGCCTTATCGGGTCGATACCCGAGTCGAATGTCGTTTGGAATAAATGGGGCCGTGGGAATACGAGTACTGTTTGGCATGTGCTCCGGAGTGCTTTGAGATGTGACGGGTGAACGGTGTAGAGAGAAAGGGGGCGATAAACGCCGAGTATTGAGCTGAGCTGATCAGATGTGGCGACCGGAGCGAGTGGGGTGTCGATAACTATTAGCCTCACCAAATGTCCACGGTTGATCCCAACCCTCTGGTTCAGCGTCAGCGAGCGAGGTGACTCGTGGATTCTGCCTCGCGGTAGTCACACAAGCGCAATCTGACAGGCGAAACATCTCACCAAAAATGTTAATTCGATTCTATTTCTAAGTTAACATAGATAAAGTATGTGTTACTATCAAGCCCTGGGCGCCTGCCCGAGATACTCATCTTTCGTCACCTTCGGGCTAAATCTTCCACACCTCTGGTGTTTCTACAAAGTGGCACCATATGGTGACAAATTACGCGTGTGGACATGCTAGGAAGGTCAAAATGGGCGCAGCATCTAGGATGCTTTCTTGTAGGTCTCGCCTAAATGCAGTAGAAGTACACCTACGGCTTCACTTTATTATAACATCTATATGGCAATTCCAGCTTCTTGGAATGAAAGCACGGCAAGAGATGCCCGTGTGCTCCGCCCCTGCCTAAATGCAGGGCTGAAAAAGCACAACTGCGTGGATAAATTAACATTCTAGTGTGTACTTATGTGATAACTATCTTTTCTACTGTACTTCTAGCACTTTTGAGAGCGGATCAAGACATACATACATATGTTATAAGGATTCTCTGCCGTCAACGCAACGGGTTGACGGCACCACATGGGACCACTCTTCTGCTCCTACAAAGATAACACTGATCTACATTCTATATGAATTTACTATATTTATGGCTTATCTAGTAAGGGAGCCAGAGCAGGAAGTGCAAGGAGTGGTGAATGGCAGTAATACCCTCGGTTCCTTCCACCCCCACCCCATCCATACGCCCGCCAAATCCTTTTGGTCATAGTCACAGAGCCATTTTCGTCTTACGGCGGGTCCCCTGGCCCGGCCCAACAGATGGACAACTCAATTCAGGTGATCGCAGAAACAACCCCCTGAATACTATCCACCAGAACATATATGTACTACGTGGGAACCGACTCGTCTCTCACTCCGTACCGATCAGTGACTCCACAAGGATCGAATTCGGTCTCGCCGACGATGGGGGATGAGAGTATGGAGCCTGGAGGTGTGGCCACTGCCGGGATTTCATTGGACCGAAAAGAATCCGAGGCGATTCAACCTACAATTAATGACTGTTATGCAGCGTCGGCAGAATTTTGCCAGTGAGAGAGACCGCAAGAAACCACGGACCGTCACCAAGGCGAACATGAAGAGAGTCGCGACCAAAGGGATACGAGGGGGCGTTGGGAAATGACCATGCACAAGATACTCAAGGCGTGGCCCTCCTGTGTACCTCAGAGTTTCGAGCCTCGGTTTCGAGGCGGCCGTGAAGGCGACTTAGCTGGGGAACTAGGTGAAACCTGGGTATTTGTATGTTATCTCTACAGTAGCCCAAAATATAAAACACATTCGAAGGGCTAAGATGAGGTCAACAGGAAGACGGTCCAAGATGAAAAGATAAGACATTACCTAAGAAGTAGGGTCAACTCTGGTGAATCGTCCAGGAAATTGAAGCCTGGGATGTGAGAAGACACGATGTCGGGGGGAGACTGAAAACTATAGTGGTAGGACGGAAGCTTAGGGGCCCGACGCACAGACTAGATGA
>WNFL01013239.1_pt1 | contig 28836 bp, 33 predicted proteins | sample 5400361 | NCBI WGS metagenome assembly WNFL01 (sample SAMN13153351, study PRJNA577476) | soil metagenome | isolation source: 40 cm soil on Douglas fir-dominated hillslope | place: USA:California | collected 2013-09-17
CGACCGCGTGCAGGTGTACTGAATCCGCTGAGCGAAGGTCTCGTAGTTGGTGCTCGCGCGATATTTCGTCAGCGTGCAGGGTTGCCCGTACACCTGGATCGTGCCTTTGCCCTGATATTCGAGCGAGGCGACCATGTCGCGTTCATCGTGGCCTTTCAACATGCCTGTGCCCCACATCCACTTGAAGAGCACGGCCTTCAGGTCTTTGGCGTCGGGTGCGGGCGTGTAGGGTTCAGCAACCCCTCCGCGCCCCTGCGCATGGGCCGCCAACGGCAGGCCGATCGCGAGGACGATTCCGAGCGCGACCTGTGTCCAACTGATCCTTCGACAAAAACCCATGATGATCCTCCCTCTGGCCGGCCGGTATTTCGGTTGGAGCATGCCCGTCCGGAGGGCCGAGGTCAAGACCAATGTTCGCGGTCCTGACATCTGTCCTCGCTCCGCCTGAGGGAACGTCCGCCGGGTCGCCTCCGTCGATTGCACCGTGGATCTGCGCAACGTGGCCGACACTCTGCTCCTGGACGTCCGCTATGGCTGCCGCATGCTCTATCGCCATGCGGGGTTCACCCTTGTAGCAGTCGTGGCGTTGGGGCTCGGTATCGGGGTCAACACCGCGGTCTTCACCGCGTACAAGGCGATGGTCGCACGGCCTCTCGATGCCCGCAGTCCCGACGAGATGGTCAACCTCGCGCTCAGCCGCCAGTTGGGCGCCCTGCAGTTCACGTTCAGCTATCCCGACTACGAAGGCTATCGGGATTCCAGCCACTCCTTCAGTGGTCTCATCGCGTTCATGACCGACCGCCTCGTGGTATCGGACACGGGTGGCAGGGCGCCTTCCGGTACCCGTGTGGAGACGGCTGTCACTTTCGTCGTCTCCGAGAACTACTTCAAGGTGCTCGGAGTCAACGCGATTCGCGGCCGCACGTTCGACTCGATGACGATCCCCGAGCTGATCGCCTCGCCGTCAGTAATGATCAGCGAAAACTATTGGCAGAAGCGATTCTCTGGCGACTCGTCCGCGCTCGGGAAAACGGTCCGTCTCAATGGTGCGGCCGTCACGGTGATGGGTATAACGCCGCACAACTTCGTTGGCACGGCCATGGGCGCGCCGGACTTCTGGCTGCCCGTGAGCCTCGCCCCGCTGGTGCATGCGGACGACACATGGCTACGCGACCGTGAGAACCAGCACGTCCGTCTGTTTGGGCGCCTCGCACCGGGCGTCGGCGCCGAGCAGGCTCAGTCGGAGATGACGATTCTGGCCGATCGATTCCGCACACTGCACGATCCGCGCAGCCAGTCCGCCACACCCGCGACGGCGATGGTGTGGCGTGGATCCCCGACTCCCCTTCCCTTGACTTCGTACCGGGGCATCATTCCGGTGATCGTGTTCGTCTTGTCTTCCGCAGCGATGGTGCTCATCGTTGCCTGCGCCAACGTCGCCAGCCTGCAGCTGGCTCGGGCCAGATCTCGTTTGAATGAATTGCAGACGCGCGTGTCATTGGGCGCCAGCCGGCTGCGGGTGATCCGGCAACTCCTGATGGAGAGTGCGCTCCTCGGGCTGCTCGCCGGCGTCGCTGCGCTCTCCTTCACGTGGGCGCTGCTGCGGGTCGCGGTCACCCTCGTCGCCGGCGCGCTGCCTCCCGGCAACATGACGTTCGTCGCCGACGTGTCACCCGACCTCGCCATCTTCGCCTACGTGTTTACGATCTCTCTGGTCGCCGGCATCCTGTTCGGCCTCGCTCCAGCCGTTGAGAGTTCGCGCACGGCGCTCGGTGCCGCCACGAGAGGCGGTACCGCGTCGGCTCGCAGCCGCCGGATCCAGGACGTCCTCATTGCCGCGCAGGTCGGCCTGTCCCTTGTGTTCCTGATCGCTGGAAGCCTGTTGATCCGTGGTGCCATCAACGCCATCAAGACAGATCCCGGCTACGACAACAAACACCTCGTCATGCTCGAGGTCCAACTCCCCGAGGCATCGAGATACACCGCCGATCGCAAGAACGCTCTCATCCGCGAGCTGCGCACGCGCCTGACGAGGCTGCCAGGAGTCGTCGCGGTCACCAACGCGCTTGCGCCAGCGACGGCTCCGTCTCGAACGGCCGCCGTCACGCTGGACGCCGATGCGTCCACGCCTTCCAGCCTCCGCTTCAGCTACGTGGAGGCCAACTACTTCCAGACGCTTGGCATTCCTTTTGTCTTCGGCCGCGCCTTTGCGCCAGACGGTGGTCAAACCGGGCAGGCCGTCATCCTCAGCGAATCAGCGGCTCGAGAGCTGTGGCCCGGGCAGAACCCGATCGGCCGCAGCGTTCGCCTGGGCGTCACAGATCAGCGCCTCAGGATTGTCGACGAACTCCTGCAGAAGCCGACCGCACTTCTCGCGAACGGTCCGGCCTACCAGGTGATTGGCGTCGTCGGCGACATCCTTGGCGTCGAGTTCGACGGCAGCGGCGCCAGGCAGGTCTACCTGCCGATGCGCACCGGCAGGTTCGAGGGATATCCGATCCTCGTCCGGACGCAGTCGGATCCAGCGTCAGTCATCCAAGCGATCGACCCGTTGCTCGCGTCGATCGATCCCGACGCGCTGGGAAACGCTTCGTCGCTCGGCGAGATGTTTCGCCAGTCGGGACCGTTTCTCGTCTCGACGCTTTCCGCCGCCGTGGCATCGACGGTCGGCCTGTTTGGACTCCTGCTGGCCTCGATGGGCATTTACGGCACGGTCAGCTACGTCGTCCTCCACCGCACGCGTGAGATCGGCATTCGGATGGCGCTGGGCGCTAAGGCAGGTGACGTGCTGGGGCTCATACTGCGCGAGAGCACGCGGCCGGTAGTGGCGGGACTCCTGGTCGGACTGTTGTTCGCCGTTGGCGCCTCTTACCTGCTCCGTGGTCTGCTGTACGGGGTCCGCACAGTTGACGGCGTCTCCTTCGTCGGCGTGTCCCTCCTGCTCCTGGGCGTGGCTCTCCTTGCCGCGTACGCGCCGGCACGGCGAGCGGCGAGCGTCGATCCCAACGTCGCCCTCAGATACGAATAAGGCTTCGGCGCGTCAGCGCCGCGCTTCTGCCTTCTGCTTCACCCTTCACGGTCAGCGTGTGCGGGGCAGTAGCATGAGGGTTGGATAGAAAGGATGTGCAGGTGAAGAGGATCGGATTCCTGTCGTTCGGGCACTGGACGCCGTCGCCCCACTCGGAGGTGCGCACGGCGTCGGACGCGCTGCTCCAGTCGATAGACCTGGCGGTGGCCGCCGAGGAGCTGGGCGCCGACGGCGCTTACTTTCGCGTGCACCACTTTGCCCGGCAGCTCGGGTCTCCGTTTCCTCTTCTTGCGGCTGTCGGGGCGCGCACCAAGAAGATTGAGATCGGCACGGCCGTCATCGACATGCGCTACGAGAACCCGATGTACATGGTCGAGGACGCGGGCGCGGCGGACATCATCGCGGGCGGACGGCTCCAGCTGGGCATCAGCCGCGGCTCACCGGAGCAGGTGATCGACGGCTGGCGCTATTTCGGCTATGTGCCTGCCGAGGGCGAGACCCACGCAGAGATGGCCCGCCGCCACGCCGAGGTCTTCCTCGAGGTGCTCAAGGGCAAAGGATTCGCGCAACCCAACCCGCGGCCGATGTTCTCCAACCCTCCCGGGCTGCGCGATCGGATCTGGTGGGGCTCCAGCTCGAACGCCACGTCCAAATGGGCAGCGAAACTGGGCATGAACCTCCAGAGCTCGACGCTCAAGGACGACGAGACCGGAGAGCCGCTGCATGTTCAGCAGCGAAAGCAGATCGACGCGTATCGGGAGGCATGGAAGGAAGCCGGACACACGCGTGAGCCGCGCGTCTCGGTGAGCCGGAGCATCTTCGCGCTCGTGAACGACATGGACCGGGCCTACTTCGGAAACGACGCTCGCAGCCAGGATCAGGTCGGCAACATCGACGCGAACACCCGCGCGATCTTCGGCCGCTCGTACGCCGGCGAGCCCGACGCGCTGGTCAAACAACTCGCCGAGGACGAGGCCATCGCCGCCGCCGACACGCTGCTGCTGACGGTGCCGAACCAGTTGGGCGTGGCATACAACGCGCACGTCATCGAGAGCATCCTCACACTTGTCGCCCCGGCGCTCGGCTGGCGGTGAGTTAGTCGTCGTCAGACGCAGGTCCCGATGCTCTCGTGACCTCTTCGGGCTTCACGCGGTCGATGTTGAACTTGCCCGCGGAGGCGGACATCTTCTCCAGCACCTCGTCGAAGTCGAAGCTCGTCGCCTTCGAGAAACGAATCGGATTGATCCGCGAGATGACGAACGGGCGGAGGTACGGGCTCGTGAAACCGCGCCCCTTGAGCTTCTCGACGATCGCCGTGACGCGGTCGTCGATCTTGAGAACCAGCCCTGCCCGCCGCTCACGCTCGGCGATGGCCTTCGACAACGGCTTGTCGAGAAACTCGTCGATTCGGCGCAGCACCGATCGATAGACGGCGCCGCTCAGCCGTGGCCGCGACTCATACGCCGCGCCAAGCGTGAGAAACGACGGCTCCTCGAATTGAAACGCGAACGCTTCCTCGGGCTCGCGCGTGTCGCCGGCGAGCGCGCGGGCCATCCGGATCACCTCGAGCGACTTCTCCTTCAGGTTGTGCGCCTTCTCGGTGTTGAGCGCCAGGATCTGGTAGGCGACCTCCGCTTCGGGAATCAGCAGCGCGACGATGGCCTTCGCGCCGAGGCGGCGCATCGCCTGCAGGCGATGGTTGCCGTTGGGCGTCCAGTAGCTGTCGTCGCGACGAATGACGATGAGCGGATCGAGAAACCGATCGAGCGTCTCGATCACCGTCATGAGGCGCTTGACGTGCGTATCCGATGCGTCGCGCTGATACGGCGTCGGCTCGACGCGGTCGATCGGGAGCGAGACGATCAGGATCGGTTTGCCGCCGAACGGATCGCGATACGTGCCGAGGACGACGCCGCCGTCGCGCTCGACCGTCGGCGCCAGGGCGTCGGCTGCTCCGGTGTCAGTGCGCATCTCGGCCGGCGAAAGCCCGACCGACGCCGCTGCCTGTTTCTTTCTTCGAGCTGCCCTCTTCTTCTTGGCCATGGGAAGAGCAGCATACGTCAGCGCGCCGCGAGCCGGCGACTGACGGTAGAATGCCCGGACCAGGACATCGAGGAGCAGCCATGCGCATCACCAGCATCACGGTCGCTTTGATCTGTGCCGCCGCTCCGGTTGCGGCGCAGCCGTTCGCCAATGCCAAGACCTCGCTCGCCGGATACAGTGCCGCCGCCACGACGCCGAAGAAAGCCTGCGAAGGGCTGAGCGCGTTCACGGGCCATGAGATCGCGACGATTCAGGCACGCGTCGTCGCGGCCACCGCCGACACGCCGCAGCACTGCCGTGTCACCGGCATCATCACGCCCGAGGTCGCGTTCGAGGTGGACCTGCCGGACCGGTGGAACCGCCACCCGGTCGACCAGCCGACGACCGTCGATCGTGCCGCTGCGCTGACGAACGGTTTCGTGATGGCGCGAACCAACACCGGGCATGACGCGCGCAAGGAGCCGAGCGGCTCCTTCATCCTCAACAACCCGCAGAAGGCGATCGACTACGCGTACCGCGCCGTGCACGTCACGGCCGACCTGGCGAAGGCGATCGCGAAGGACTACTACGCCGAGGCCGTGTCGTATTCTTACTGGAACTCCTGCTCGAACGGCGGACGCCAGGGCCTGCTCGAAGCGCAGCGCTACCCCGGCGAATTCGACGGCATCGTCGCCAACGCGCCGTGGGTGGACCAGACCGGCTTCACGATCGGCGCGATCTGGAACCAGAAAGCGCTGACGGAGGCACCGCTCACGCCTGCCAAAGTGACCATGGTCGCGCAGGCGGCGGTGAACAAGTGCGACGCCGTGGACGGGTTGAAGGACGGTCTCATCGACGACCCGCGCAAGTGCAGTTTCGATCCGGCGCGCGATGTCCCCGCGTGTCCCGCGGGCGCAGACGCGCCGGACTGTCTCACCAGCGCGCAGGCGGCGACGCTGAAAAAGATCTACGGCGGACCCGTCAGCAACGGCAAGGCGTACTTCCCGGGATTCATGGTGGGCAGCGAAGCCAACTGGCAGAACGCCGTTATCGCGGCGCAGCCGGGCGGAACGCCGGCCGACTTCAACCTGGCGGACGGCGTCTTCAAGTACCTCGTCCTCGATCCACCGCAGGCCGCGTACGATTCGCTCACGGTGGACTTCGACAAGGCGGCGACGACCGTGGCGCGCTGGAGCAGGCTCGCCGACGCAAAGGACGCGGACCTGTCGAAGTTCAGGAAAAACGGCGGCAAGCTGATCATGACGTACGGGTGGGCCGATCAGATCCTTCAGCCGCTCATGGGCGTCCACTACTACGAAGCCGTGACGTCGAAGAACGGCAAGAGCACGCCGGATTTCGCGCGCCTCTTCATGGTGCCCGGCATGTCGCACTGCGCGGGAGGCGTCGGCCCCGATCGCAACGACGCCGTCACTGCCGTCATCGACTGGGTGGAAAAGAAAAAGGCGCCGGATTCAATCGTCGCGAGCAAGGTGACCAATGGCCAGGTCGTTCGCACGCGCCCCCTGTGCCCCTACCCGCAGGTCGCGCGCTACAAAGGACAAGGGAGCATCGACGAGGCCGCGAGCTTCAGCTGCGTCGCGCCCTGAACCGGATCACGGCAGCGGCGCGAACCCTTCAGGCGGCCGCCGGTTCTTCGTCGCGGCCTCGTAGGCGGCGGCGATGCGGAACAGCAGCGCTTCACCAAACGGCCGGGCAATGAAGTCGACGCCGACGGGCAGCTTCGCCGCGATTGGCCCGATGAGCCGTGTCTCGTTGTTGCCGGCGCGCTCCCGGTCCCAAACGTTCGTCGTGAAACCAGCCGGCACGTCGATCACCGGGAATCCCTGCTGCCCGAACATGAACCAGCCGATCGGGTTGCGGCCGTTGCTGGGCGGCTCACGCGGCGACAGGAGCTTCCTCGGCGGTACGGTGGACATCGGCGCCACGAGCGCGTCGAGCTTCTGCTCCGCCATGCAGTTCATCAGGAGCGTCTGCGACGCGAAACGCGTGTGCATTCGCGCCGACGTATCAAACGCGGTCGCGCGTTCCGCCTGCTCGCGTGCAGCCCGCCGGTTCGGGAAGTTCGGATCGTCGTAGAACGTCCCCTTCGCAATCAGATCGGCGTTGGTCTTGATGTTCGCGTCGCCGCGCTCGCGCAGGTAGCGATTCATCATGTACTTGTCTTCGCCGGCCTGGCCGAACCCGCCGCCGAGAGTGCGCAACGTCAACGTCTCGGGCACACGCGACGGGTTGGCGCGCATCTCGAGGAGCGTGGCGATCTGATCGCCCTCCGGCTGCCCGGCCGCGTTCATCGGAAACAGCTGCGGGTTCTGCCGTGTGAATGCCGACGACAGGAGCTCCGGCGCTGCGCGCGCGATGCACTGCTGAAACAGCGCGCCTTCAGGTCCTGGATCCACGACGGTGGCGCCAAGCGTCTTCAGCACGCCAATCGCCCGCTCGACGAGGTCGACACTCTCGGTGTCCGCCTGTGCGAGCAGCTTGCGATTCAGATATTCGCGCACGACGCCGATGCGCAGCCCGGCCAGCGAGCGGGCGTTCGTGGCCTCGAGATACGTCGACGTCTGTGTGGACGACGTCGCCGGCGTTCGCCCAATGCTCAACGCGGTGTACTCGTCCTTCGGGTCGTAGCCGGCAATCGCGTCGAGAATCCTCGCCGTGTCCGCCACCGTGCGACACATCGGTCCGACGCGCATGTTGAGACCGGCGCCAATCATCCCGTCGGTGCTGACCAGCTCCTTCGTCGGCGCCAGGCCGACGATGCTGTTCAAGGCGGCGGGCCAGCGGACGGAGACGACGGTCTCCTCCCCGATTGCGCAGGTCACCAGGTTCGCGGCCACGGAGCTTCCGGAACCGGCGCTCGACATGCCGGGCTCGCGCTCGGTGTCATAGGGGTTGCAGAACGTGCCGCCGAACGCACTGCGGGCGCCGTCGACCGCGTACTCCGCGAGGTTCGCCTTCGCGAGGATGATGGCGCCCGCGTCTCGCAACTTCGCCACGAACGTCGCATCGTCGGGCGGCCGATCGTTCGCGTATTGCGCGTCCCCACCGGACGTCGTGCGCATGTATTTCGTGTCGTACTGGTCTTTGATCGCCATCACCACGCCGTGAAGCGGCCCGACGAGCCGTCCCGTGCGCGCGAATTCGCGGTCCTGGGCGGCGGCGGTTTCGAGCGCATCCGGCATTGCGGACGCGGTGTCCGTGCGATCGGTCAGGCTGCGCGCCTTGCGGGCATCGAAACCCAAACGTTCGCGAGCCGCGGGCCTGAGATTCAGCGTGGAGAGCGCGTTGATCTGCCCGGCGCGAGGGATGGTCGTGACCGGCCCGAGTATCCCCTGCGGCTGATTCACGCACGTGCCGTTGTAGGCCTTGATGCGCCGCAGGTATTGCTCGACGAGCCCCACCGTCGTGATGCGCTTGCTCAGAAGGGCGCGCTGGATGTCGGCGACGGTCGCCTCGTGAACGTCGAAGGCGCGCGAGCGCTGTGCATCGCCGACTGAAGCTCCAACCAGTAGCATCGTCATGACGATACCGGCGGTACGGATGCGAGTGTCCTTCCAGTTCATGGGCGGGACCATATCACGACGCGTCGGCTGCCATCGGCCTCTCCCGGGAGGAACCGGACGCGAGGCTTTCTCGCACGATGCCGCCGATCTGATCGAGTCCCGCGACGCCGGCGGCGAATTCGATCTGCGCGAACAGCCGAAGCGCCGGATCGGGGATGCGATCGAGGAGGCGGGCACCGCTTGCGGGGTCGTGCTTGCCGGCGGCGTACAGAATCGTCCGGAAGTCTTCGGCTGATGGCCAGCACTCGCGCGGTTCGCTGTTCGGGCGCTTCGGGTTCGCGTCGCGATCGAACGCACGGAGTGCATGCGCGAACGAGTCCTTGAAGTCGCTGCCCTTCTCATCGTCCATACGGAAAAACTTCTGATCGAGTACAAAGCCGGTCCAGTCCCGTTTCCACTGCGCGAGTGCTTCCGCGGACAACGGTTCAACCGGCCGGTCGCTGGGCGTGTCGGGCCCGAACGGATAGAGAGCGGCGGCGCGGGCCAGCTCCGGATTCTCATTGATCATGGCGTCCGCGAGTCCGGGGTCGAGCTGCCTCAGCGGCCCAAGGAGGTTGAAGAGCAAACACGCTCGCTGCGACGAGAACGTCACGCTCCCGCGATGGCTGCCGAAGCTGCCGCGCAGGCGTCCGTCCGGTTGTTCGCGTATGACGCGGACCACGTGCGCGATCTCGTCGCGCGCCTCCTCTGCCGGCAGAAGGCGCCACTGATGCCGCAACAGCGGCAGAAGTGGGTCGACCGCATGCCATGTCCGATCGGTGCGGCGGCGCCACGCTCGAAGGGCGCTCCGCAGAATCTCACGGCGCGCATCATCCTGTTTCGTATAGGACATGGTCTCCGAGGCGGCGGCATAGGGGAACTGGCCGTCTCCGGACCAGCGCGTCAGGTACTCGACCGCCTCCCGCACGTGCCCGTGGCGCAGCATGTCGAAGAGGAACTTTCCCGATCCAAGAGTGTCATCAGTCACCGCGTGAAGCGCGAAGGCGCGATTCGGCGCCACGCATGCCGCCAGACAGACCGCCTGAGGCGCCATCGAGGATCGATCCTTGTCTGGCAGCTCGGCAAGGAGCGCGAGCCCGTGGTCGAGCAGGCTTTCTGCATCAGCCTGATCGAATTTCGTCAGCACGCGCGCGATCCGCAACAGGGCCGCCGTTCGCACCGGTTCCTCCGCCTGTTCGGCGTCATGCATCGCCGCGACCAGTTCCGGGACCATGGGCCCCATTATCAGCTGGCCGGTCATTGAATCGGTCGTACGACGCCGCCGCTACGTTACGTGGCCGGAACCGGTGCGTCCGGGACCGGAGCTGACGGCGACGCGGGCGCCGACGCCGGTTTGCGCGCGCAGCTGCGCGCGCGCGAGCGCTGTTCGATGTGATGTGCACGCTCCCACCCGGCGTACGTCGCCGGATCGTCGTCCAGCCGGTTCGCGATGATGGCATCGAGCCGTCGAACGGCGATCATGCCCGCCTCGATCGCGCCAGCGAGGCCAGCGCGCGCGGCCACGTTGGCCGAGACGCCGGCAACGTGGTCGCCGATCGCGACGTCGAAGGCCCGGATTGTGGCATCGAGGTCGCCGACGAACGTCACGGGGAGTCCGTGAGCGACCAGCGCCGCCGAGATCGCGCGCGCGTCCTGGGCGAACGCGCGCTCAGAGGCCACGAGCGCCTGCTCGCCGCGCGCGAACGGGCGCCGAAACCGGCCGTCCGCCCCCGGCGTGTCGAGAGCAACCACCCGCGCCATGCGGCGGAGGCGATCGGGCGCCGCGCGCAGCCTCGCGGCGGCTGCGTTCCTGGCGCGCGAACCCTCGTTGGCCGCCCCCGGCTCGAGAACGAGCGGAATTGTTCGGGAAAACGGTGACGGACCGATCAGAAACGGGCCTGCGGCTCAACGTGAGACGGGTCGACGAGCTTCCGCTTGAGCGTCGCGAGCGAGATCTGGAGTTCCTCAGCCGCGCGGCGGCGGTTGCCGCCGTGCCTCCGCACGACGAGCCGCACGTACTCACGCTCGACCTCGCGCAGCGGCCGGGGCGCGTGGACCGGTTGGAAGACGACGCCGCGCTGAATCGCCTCGGGCAGATCGCCGGCGTCCACGAGCGACCCATCCGACACCGCGGTCGCGCGCTCGATGGCGTTCGCCAGCTCGCGGACGTTGCCCGGCCAGTCATGCCGGAGCAGGAGCCNGCGGCTGGCGGCGCGCGCGAGCAGCTGCTCCATCAGGACCGCGACGTCGCCGGGACGCTCGCGGAGCGGCGGTACGTGCACGTCGACCACACGCAGCCGGTAGTACAGGTCGTGACGGAAACGTCCCTGCGAAACTTCGAACGCCAGGTCGCGATGCGTCGCGGCAACCAGGCGCACGTCGATCGGACGGAGCCTGACTTCTCCAACCCGGCGGACTTCGTGGGTCTGCAGCACCCGGAGCAGCCGAGCTTGCAGCGCCGGCGACACATCGCCGACTTCGTCGAGAAACAAGGTGCCGCGCCCGGCCGCTTCGAACACGCCCGGACGATCCTGGACGGCGCCCGTGAAGGCGCCGCGCGCGTGGCCGAAGAGCTCGGTTTCGAGCAGCGTCTCGGCGAACTCGGCGCAGCTGACCGCGAGGAACGGCGCCTGGCTGCGCCGGGACCGCTCGTGGACCAGCCGGGCCACGTGCTCCTTCCCCACGCCGCTTTCGCCGGTGATCAGTACAGTCGCGTCGGTCGGCGCCACGCGGCCCACCAGCGCGACAACTCGCTGCATGCCCGCGCTCGGCAGCGGAATCGGCGCGTCCGCGGGCCTGAGCATGCGCCAGCGTGACACCGCCATGAGTCCGTGTCAACACTTAGTCCTCTATGTAGACTAGATTTCGTGCAGGCCGCTGGATTTGTGGTCTGGATGGGGCAGCCAGCCAGTTGGCCCTGAGGACAATCGATTGGCCTTCTGTCATCTAACTGGGCGCGTTGGCTACAATTGCAGGCTCGTGAAGCTCTGGATCCGGCGGCTCGTCCTCTCGCTCACCGTTCTCGCGGCTGCCCTCGTCCATACCTGGCAACTCGACCGCGCTCCCGTCTATCTGGGCAACGACGAGACCGCGTTTGCCCTGCAAGCCCACTCCATCGCGACAACGGCGCGGGACGAAGACGGCCGCTTCCTGCCGCTGTACTTTCATGTCTTCGACAATATCTGGTTTCATCCGGCGCTGGTGTACGCGATGGCGCCGGTGATGGCTGTTGTGCCACCGGTACCTTGGGCCGTCCGGCTACCGACCGCGCTGCTGGCGCTCGCCAACGTCGTCCTCGTGTTCGTCCTCGCCCGCCGCCTCGGCGCGAGCGACCTTGCCGCGATCGGCGCGTCCGTACTGCTGACGATTACGCCTGCGCACGTCATACACGGCCGCCTCGCCTGCGACTATCTCTATCCCGTTCCGTGCGTGCTGGCGTGGCTCGTTCTACTCATCGACTACAACCGCGTCCGAACGTCATGGCGACTGTTCGCGGCGTCGATGGTGACGATGCCGGTGCTGTTGATGCTGACGTTCGTCGTGCTGCGCGCGAGTGGCATTCGGCAGGCCAAACCGTACGCGATCGTCGCCGGCGGGTTTGCGCTGATGGCGGTGCCGCTCGCCATCTGGCTGCTAGCCGTACCCGAGGTCTACGCGGGCTTCGCCGGGCGCTATCGCGATACGGGCGCCGACGTTGTCCACAGTCCGCTGGGGTTCTTCCGGTTGACGCTGATGAAAGAACGATGGTCCGTCTACAGCAGCTTCTTCAACTGGTCGTTCCTGTTCGATCGGGCCGAGGGCCACGTGGTGAGTTCGACGTACGCGTCCGGCGTCTTTCTCAAAGGGATGACCGTGTTGCTGCCGGTCGGCATCTATCATCTAGTACGAAATCGAAGAACGGTGTTCACCATGCTCGTGCTTGCGGTCTTCTTCTGCGCGCCTATCGCCGCCAGCCTCGTGAACGAGCGCTATACGATCGACCGTGCGATGGTACTCGTGCCGGCTGGAGCACTGATCGGCGCATTCGGCATCGACTGGTTGCTGGTGCGGCGGCGCCCATGATCTGGATGGCGGTCCAGTTCAAGGACTTCTATCGCGACTACCTCACCGACTATCGGAACCGCTCGGCGTTCTGGTTCAACGGGAACCATCCGGGAGCGTTCGGGCCGATTGTGCAGGACCACCGGCCCGGCGACGCGAGGCTCATCTATCTCAGCGAGAGCTTGCCGTGGATTCGGCAGCACTGGAAGCTGTATCTCATCCGGACCGGACGAATCGATCTCCTGCAGCGGACCGTGTACTTCTCGCTGGAGCATCTCGATCTCCGCAGCGTCCGGCCAGGGAGCGTTCTGCTGACAGGCTGGGACGATCCTGTGTCGCGCGCGTTCGCGAAGACGACCGCCGTCACGATGGCGGGAGTGACGAGCGATCGCGACGGCAGCATCTCGTTCGTGCGCTACGAGCGCGCGCCCGACTAACCTGCCCTGCTCGATCCGAACGGCTTCTCGATCGACTCGCTCGGCGCCGTGAAGAACACCGGGCCCTTGTCGGTGATGTGCAGACAATCCTCGAGGCGGATCCCAAACTCGCCGTAGATCGCGATCGTCGGCTCGTCGCTGAAACACATCCCCGGCTCCAACCGAGCGGTGTTGCCTTTCACGAAGTTCGTCCACTCGTGGCCATCGAGGCCGACGCCATGGCCGGTGCGATGCGGAAGGCCCGGCAGTTTGTAACCCGGACCGAAGCCTGCCGCCGTGATGACACGACGCGCTGCACCATCAACCGATTCGCACGTCGCACCAGGCTGCGCGGCCTCGAACGCCGCGCCTTGTGCGCGCTTCTCGACGTCCCACACATCGCGCTGCCGCTCGGTGGGCGTGCCGTACACGATCGTCCGCGTGACGTCGGACAGGTATCCCTCCACCCGGCAGCCGGCATCGACGAGCACGACGTCGCCCTCGCGCAGCTGCTGCGGTTTGCGGCTGCCATGCGGAAACGCGCTCTCCAGCCCGAACGCGACGAGCGCCCCGTCGTCGTCGCCGCCAAGCGCGGTCGTCGCGGCCGACACGTTGGCCCCCAGCTCGTGCTGGCTCATGCCCGGACGGAGCGTGTTTAGCGCCGCGTCGATGGCGCGCAGGGTGATCGCGTTCGCCCGTTCGAGCAGCGCGATCTCCGCGGGCGACTTGATCATGCGGCCCCCGGCGGTGACCGGCGTCGCGCTGACGAACTGCGCGCGTCCCATCTCGGTGTGCAGGCCGTCGTAGACAAAGAACCGGACGCGCTCCTCGATGCCGATCGTGCCGGTGGCTGCGCCGCGATCGCGCAAGATGCCGGCGATGATCCGATACGCGCTCTCGTCTTCCTGCCAGACGCGCAGCTCCGTCGCCGGCTGCAGCAACTCCTGCGCGCGCTGCTCCTCGAACGCCGGCGCCACCCAGGCCGGTTCTCCGCGCACAGGGATCACGACGCCGAATGGCCGCTCGCTGAGCCCCCAGCGAACGCCGGTGTAGTAGAACAGGCTGCTCCCCGATTCGAGGAACATCGCGTCCAGTCCGCGATCGCGCATCAACCGCCGCGCCCGCTCGATGCGCGCCTGCCGTTCCTCACTGCTGATCGGCGCAATGCCGGTTGTCATGGGCGTCAAGTGACGGAACTGCGCAGCGACGTCTTCCGGCTTCGCGCTGTTCCGCGCGCACGACGTGCCGGCGGCGACACCCACGACTGTGAGACCATCGCGGAGAAAGGATCGTCTGTTCATGCGACCTGCACCCCCCATCCCGGACGAGTTCGAAGAGCACCGCGATCACCACTGGCGTCGCGAGGCCACACGATCGATCGAGACCGTTCTCGAGGCCGAGCGATTCATCGAGCAGACCGGATTCGCCGCCTGCCTGACCGATTCACGCGGGCCCGGCCCCTCGCTGTACGTCGCCGTCTGCGGGCGACGCGATGCCGTGCTGCCGCGCAACGTCCAGAAGGATCCCGAGACCTCGCTCACCTGGACGCTCAAGGACGAGCTCGTGCGACGAGGGACGGTGTACTACGGCAAGCTCGCGCGCGGCAAGGCGATGTTCATCGCGCCGCGGCTGGTCCCGTACTTTCACGCGATCTGGGGCGTGCGTCGTTCCGAAGAGAGGCAGCGATTGTCGCGGCCGGCGCGTGCGGTTTTGAAGGTGCTGCGCAAGGAATGGGAGATGGCCTCGTCCGATCTGCGCAAGGAATCCGGCATCGCCGATCGAGCAACTTTCACGAAAGCGATCGACGAGCTGCAGGCCGCGATGATCGTCCTGCCGAGCGAGGCTCTGTATCTTCCCAAGTTCACGTATCTGTGGACGCTCGGCGTCGGGCGTTTTCCCGACGCGCTCCTGGCGCGCGTGAGCCGCGACAGCGCGCTCAGCGAGATCGCCCGCAGCTTCCTGACGTCGGCGGGGATGACGGCGCGCGGCGAGCTCGCCCGGGTGACCGGCCTGTCGCGCGTGGAGGCAGGCCGCGGCAATCGCGCGCTCGTGGCCGAGGGCTATGCGAGGATGCGCGCGCCCGGCGTCTACGAGCTGGACGCCTTGACGTGAGGAAACCGATCTAGAATCCTGCCGAATTGACGGAGCCCATTCGCCAATGGTTGTTCGCCGCCGAGCGCGGGGAACTGGCCACGATGAAGCGTCTTCTCGCGACGTCGCCCAGCCTGGTGGATGCCCAGGGCACGGGGCCGTACTGGGTGGGGAATTTTCGGGCGCTGCACTACGCCGTCTTTCGCGGCCACCGCCGGGTGATTCGCTGGCTGCTCGCTCGAGGATCTTCCGCGAGGCCTCTGGCAGGAGACGCCGACTGGGCGCCGCATCATTTTGCCGCGATGCCGGCGCGACCCGACATCCTCCGTCTGCTGCTCGAACGCGGAGCCCGCATGGACATTTTCACGGCTGCCGTCACAGGCAACGTGCGAGTCGTCCGGCGGATGCTCAAGAGTGATCCCTCGCTCGTGGCAAGGCGCGGCCCCGATGGTGCCACACCGCTGCATTTCTCGGGATCGCCGGCTGTGGCGAAAGTGCTCCTGGCGGCCGGAGCCGATCCCGCCGCGCGAGACAGATTCCACAACCAGACGCCGGTGGAATGGACGAGCGAGAAGCCTCAAGTCGCCGCGGTCGTGGCGAACGCCGGGGCAGGCGTCGATATCCATCTCGCCTGCGCGATGGGCGACCTGCGCCTGACCAAGGCGCTCGTCCGCAAAGATCCGCAGGCGATCAACGCGACGGTCGTCGAAGCGAAGAAAACGATTGGCGAGAACGGCGAAACGCCCCTCGGTATTGCCGCACGGTACGGCCGGGGCCGCCTCGTCCAGTTCCTGCTCGAACACGGCGCCAGCGTTTCGAATGGCCCTTCACCGCTTCCAGGCGCCGTGCTGAAAGGCGATCGACTCATCGTCAAGCGATTGCTGCAGGCCGGCGCCGATCCGAATGCATTCGGTCCGCACGGCCACCCGGCGCTTCACGTCGCCTCGATCAACGGGAAGGTCGGGATGATGCAGCTGCTGCTGACGTGGGGAGCTTGGCTCGATCTCAGGGACAAGGAGCACGACAGCACGCCGCTCGGCTGGGCCACGTACCGCAAGCAGACAAAAGCTGCAGCTCTTTTGAAAGCCGCCGGCGGGAGGTAGAGCCTATGCCGAGACGTCCATCGTGCGCGCCAGGACGGCGAGTCGCCGATCCAACGTCCACAGGTCCAAACGACCAAGCAGCGCGCTGGCGATCAGATGCACGTCCACCCAGCCGATCCCTTGTCCAGCCAAGCGCCTCCGCTCGACCAGCGAGAGCACATCGTCGTGCGGAACGACCGGTGCCATCGGAAGCTCGGACAGCAGCCCCAGGACCTGGTCGCGCTTCTTCAGCGACCCGAGGCTCAGTTCGCCGACGACGAACGGGTGACAGACGACCTCGCCGGCCTCGAGCCGCGTGGCGAGCGTCGCGTTGCGCCGGCGCAGGTGGTCCACCCACACCGACGTGTCAACCAGGATCAACGGGGCCGCCGGGCGCGGGCCGGGCGACGGCGGCGCGCGATGCGCAGCGTGCGCTCGGAGCCGCCGAGCGCGGCCAGCCGTCTGGCGCTCTCCCTGGCGATCAGCGCGCGCAGCCCTTCGTGCACCAGCGCGGTCTTCTCGTCCAGGCCGGTGATTCCGCGCGCTTTGGCGATGAGCTCGTCGTCCAGGATCAGCGTCGTGCGCATATGCATCAGTATGGGTGAATGATGCATATCAGTCAAGGCTCTGCGGACACGCCCCTTTCCGAGGGATAATGCCGGTACCCAATGAATGTCATCCTCTGGACGGCGGCGAGTGCCATTGCGTTACTGATCGCGGTCGTCGCCGTCCTCGCTGCCAGGCGCGACCGTCCGACCGACAAACCGGACCTCGGGTCGATTAGTGGGACCTGGCTCAACGAGCACAACACGGGCCGCGACGGAAAATCCTGACCCGTCGATCGGCTGACCTTCGCCCTGCCAGTGCGTGAGGCAGACTCAGACCGCGGTGAATTCCGGCCGGTACTTCACGACGCCGCCGGAGCGCGTCGCCGCGCCCGTCCGCAGTTCCAGTACGAGGAAGGCCTCGCTCGGCACCAAGCGCTCGTACTGAATCCCCTTCGTGGCGGCCTCCACAAATCCGAACCGCTGGTAATAAGCCGGATGCCCAAGCACCACAACCACTGCGTGTCCCAGCCGCCGACAGACGTCGAGTCCGGCACGGACCAGCGCTGACCCGACTCCCTGCCGCTGGTGCTCAGGGAGCACCGCCATCGGACCCAAGCCGACCGCCGTTGTGCCCTGGCTCCCCTCGATCCGGACGGACGTGAAGAGGACATGACCGACCACGTGGTCTCCCACCACGGCCACGAGCGACACGGCGTCCACAGAGCCGCGAAGAGCGTCGACCAGCGCGGCTTCCTGCGGCCGCCCAAACGCGAGTTCGTTCACACGACGAACGGGATCCGCGTCGTCCGGCGTTTCTCGTCGAATCGTCGTCCTCATGATCCGTGATGATCCGCGCGCGCATCCGCCATCGCCCGATCATAAGGCACGAATCGTAAGCGAGCGAGGGGCCGTGAGGTGGTATGGTCCATTGTCATGGGGCCATTACGTGAACTGTTCGCGACTGACGACCGGCAGACGCTGGAGTTCTTCGTCCTGGGCCTGCAAGACGTCTCGGAGGCCGCCGTCGATCACCAGGAACTACTCTACAACGCCAGCGTGCTGGCGCACTACGCTCAGGTTTCTACTCGGGGGAACATCGACTGGCCCGCACCAGAGAATCTCAGCGTCGTCTTCGATCATTTCGTGGCCAATGCGGCGCTGCTTCGCGATGCTCATATGATCGAAACGGCTGGCGCCCAGTGCCTGCTGCTGACCGGGTTCTTCGAAGATCAAATGCGCGGACGGCAAAGCATCCGCTGGTACGCGGAACGGGGCGCGGGCTTCTTCCGGCGGGCGGCCATGCATGCACCGTCCCCGCCGAAAGCCCGACTGCTCGATATTCTCGCTAACCGCTTCGAGCCCTGGCGCCAACGACATGCGCGCCGCGTCAGTACATCCCGCCCCCGCCGGCAGGTATCGCGACGTCCTTCTTCTCGTCAGGCAACTCGCAGATGATCGCCTCTGTTGTCAGGAGGAGGGAGGCAATCGACGAGGCGTTCTGGAGCGCCGACCGCACGACCTTCGCGGGATCGATGACGCCGGCCTTCACCAGGTTTTCGTAGGTGTCGGTCAGAGCGTTAAAGCCCTCGTCGCCCTTCATCTCACGCACTTTCTGCACGACGATCGATCCCTCCTGGCCGGCGTTGGTCGCAATCCAGCGCAGCGGCGCCTCAATCGCGCGCGCGACGATGGTCGCGCCGATCTTCTGGTCGCCCTCGAGCTTCAGGCTCGTGAGCACACTCGACGCGCGCAGGAGCGCCACGCCGCCGCCGGGGACGATGCCTTCGTCGACCGCCGCCTTCGTGGCATGCATCGCGTCTTCGACGCGCGCCTTCTTCTCTTTCATCTCTGTCTCGGTCGCCGCGCCGACCTTGATTACCGCAACGCCCCCCACCAGCTTCGCGAGCCGCTCCTGCAGCTTTTCCCGGTCGTAGTCGGACGTGGTGTCTTCGACCTGGGCACGCAGCTGTTTGACGCGCCCCTGAATGGCCGTGGACGAGCCGGCGCCCTCGATGATGGTCGTGTTGTCCTTGTCGATGGTCACTTTCTTGGCCGTGCCGAGGTCTTCGATCTTGAGGGACTCGAGCTTCAGTCCGAGGTCCTCGGTAACCGCTTTGCCGCCCGTGAGGATCGCGATGTCCTCGAGCATGGCCTTGCGCCGATCGCCGAAGCCAGGCGCCTTCACTGCAGCGGCGTGGAGCGTGCCCCGCAGCTTGTTGACGACGAGCGTCGCCAGCGCTTCACCCTCCACGTCTTCCGCGATGATGAGCAGCGGCCGGGCCAGACGCGCGACCTGCTCGAGGACCGGCAGCAGATCTTTCATCGCGCTGATCTTCTTCTCGTGGATCAGGATGACCGGATTCTCGAGGACGATTTCCATCCGCTCGGGGTCGGTGACGAAGTAGGGTGAGAGGTACCCGCGATCAAACTGCATGCCTTCGACGACCTCGAGCGACGTCTCCATGCTCTTGGCTTCTTCGACCGTGATCACGCCATCCTTGCCGACCTTGTCCATCGCCTGCGCGATGATCGTTCCAATCGCCACGTCGTTGTTGGCCGAGATCGTGCCGACCTGCGCGACCATGTTGCCGCTGACCGGCTTCGCCATCTTCTTGATTTCGCCGACGACCGCTTCGACTGCCGCTTCGATGCCCCGCTTGACGTCCATCGGGTTGGCGCCGGCCGTGACGTTCCTGGCGCCTTCGCGATAGATCGCCTGCGCCAGCACGGTGGCGGTCGTGGTGCCGTCGCCCGCGGTATCGGAGGTCTTGCTCGCGACCTCTTTCACCATCTGGGCGCCCATGTTCTCGAGCGGATCCTTGAGGTCGATCTCCTTGGCGACGGTGACGCCGTCCTTGGTGATCGTCGGCGATCCGAATTTCTTGTCGAGCACGACGTTGCGGCCCCTGGGACCGAGCGTCACCTTTACCGCATCGGCGAGTTGATTTACGCCGCGTAGAATCGCCTGTCGCGAGTGCTCGCCGTACACAATCTGTTTTGCCATGGTGTTTTTCCCTACTTCGCTTTCTTGTCGTCAATCACCGCGAGCACTTCGTCCTCGCGCATGATGAGGTACTCGTCGCCTTCGAGCTTGATCTCCTGGCCGGCGTACTTGCCGAACAGGATGCGGTCGCCCGCCTTCACGTCAAGCACGATGCGCTTGCCTTCGTCGTTCACCTTGCCGTCGCCGGCGTGGATCACTTTTCCCTGCTGCGGCTTTTCCTTCGCCGAGTCGGGGATGATGATGCCACCGACTTTCTGTTCGCCTTCGTCGAGGCGCTGCACAATGACCCCATCGTGGAGCGGTCTAATCGTCATGTCGTGTACTCCGTGTGGAAGGGCTTACGTGGCGACGTGTGGGGCCTTCTCGACCGAGTCTAGGCCCTCCGGGTCTGCCGCGCGTGTTCAATCCAGCACACCACCGGATCCGCCGACTGCGGCGATTCCTTCTCGAGCGGAAGACTCTGCTGTGCAATCCAGCACAGCCTGTCGTACGAGCGACGTGTACGCTGAACCCATGCTGAAAAACATCTCTCGTGCTCGCGTCGTCGGCATCTGGCTCACCGCGGTGGCGGTCATCAGTGCGGCGATCGTGACGTTCGATCCGAACGTCGCAATCGATTTCTCGCCACTGCTGCTCACGCTCGCGCTGGGGCCGCCGGCCGTTCTGCTGCTGGTGTGGCGAGGGGCTCCGCCGCCGACGGTCGCCGAGTTACTGCATTCCGTGAACGCCGACAAGGAAGGCCGCCCTTGATGGCCGGCCGATGGTGCGGACGCGGTATAGGATTGAGCAGGAGGAGCCGACGACATGACCCCAAAGAATACGATCTGCCTCTGGTTCGACAAAGATGCGCAGGAGGCAGCGCGCTTCTACGCGGCCACGTTTCCCAATAGTCAAGTGACTGCCGTTCATAAGGCGCCGAGTGACTACCCCGGCGGCAAGCTGGGCGATGTGCTGACAGTGGACTTCACCGTTCTGGGCATTCCCTGTCTTGGTCTCAACGGCGGCGCGACGTTCAAGCACAACGAGGCCTTTTCCTTCCACATAGCCACGGACAACCAGGAAGAGACGGACCGCTATTGGAACGCGATCGTCGGCAATGGCGGCCAGGAAAGCCAGTGCGGCTGGTGCAAGGACCGCTGGGGCCTCTCCTGGCAGATCACTCCGCGCGTACTCACCGACGCGCTTGCGGCTGGTGGCGGCGAGGCAAAGCGTGCCTTCACGGCGATGATGACGATGAAGAAGATCGACGTCGCCACGATCGAAACGGCGCGGCGGGGCTGAGCGGACGATCCCTACCTTGGACTCGCAGGCGTTTTCCAATTATCGCGAGTGTCGCGGGAGAAGTTGAAGACGCGACCGTCTGGGACATTCAGAGTAAGGGCGTTGGCCAACCTGGACCCATCCTTCGCCTGCCAGAGGATCGCGGTGACCTGATCGCCGGCTTTGATGAAGTCCAGGCCGAGGCTCCGCTTCAGGGCGTTCGGAGGCGCTAATTCAAGCTCCCAATTCGAGACGGTACCGTCAACATTCCTTGCGTCCATCCAAAAGCGAGCGTGAGGATTCCTCCATTCGATTCTGGTGACGACGCCCTGGATCGTGATTTCCTTGCTGATGTCGAACGTCGTCGGAACCGAGTGATGGGCTGCCACGGGCATGATCGAAGCGGCAACGGTCAGCACGAACATGACTCTCTTTACCATAATTGCTCCACGGCGCTCCGCACCGCCACCAGCGCGGGGTCGCCATCACGCGCGGCGGGCCACGCGAAGTGCAACGGACACCGCAGCCCTCCCGGCCCCCAGAGTGCTAATCCGCCCTGCGCCGCGGCGTCTTCCGCCTCGCTCTGCTCGAGCAAGGCAGCCCCGGTCCCAGCACGGATCAGGTCCACCTTGGTTGGGCCGTCGTCGGTCATCACGACTTTTGGCGGCATCCGTCCATGGCGAGCAAAGAGACCGTCGCTGATCGCCTCGAACGGACAGTTGACGGTCGACCCAATCCAGGGCCGCTCGGCAAGATCGTCCCACTGTGGCGGCTGGCGCAGTTCCGGCTCCCACACACTGGGCGTGGCGACGACGAGCAGCACCTCGCCTAACAGTATCTTGGCAAGACCATCCTGGGTGACCGGACCGAAGACAAAGCCGGCGCCCAAGGTACGGTTGCTCAACTCCTTCACGATGTGCCCCGTCGAACTCGCCACGAGACGGATTAGCAACCCGGGCTGGCTCCGCCGCACCGCGCCAATCAGCTGCGGCACCTTGAGGAACGACGGCGCGGCATTGAGTCCGACACAGATCTCGCCGTGGAGGTGCTCCCGCAAAGCGGCCGCTTCGTCCACCATGCCCTCGGCCGCGCGTAACACCTCCTCGGCACACCCGCGCAACCGTTCGCCCGCGGCGGTGAGCGCCATTCCCCGCGAGCTTCGCTCGAAGAGGATCACGTCCAGCTCGGTTTCGAGCGCCTTGATCTGCGCACTCACCGAGGGTGGCGTGGTGGACAATCGGTCGGCGGCGTGCGTCACGCTTTGCAACTCGGCGACCGTGACGAAGGTCCGGAGATGGTGCAGTTCCATGTCAGTTGTGTTCAGCTTTTCCGAAGGAAGCCTTCGCCGAAGACGAATTCACATTTTGCCGGCATCACCCTAATATACGTCGCCATGAACGATCAGGAACGGTACTACGAATCGAAGCTTGCGTACGAGATCGACCCTTCGGATCTGACAGCCGCGCTCGCCCGTGGCGAGAAGATCATCGTCGTGGATACGCGAACGCCAGAAAGCTACGAGCAGACCCATATCCCCAGCGCCATCAACATCCCGAACCGGACCATGAGCGCCGGCACGACGGCGGCACTCCCCAGGAACGTCATGATCGTGACGTATTGCGACGGAATCGGCTGCAACGGCTCGAACTTGCTACGCCTCGGGTTCCGCGTGCAGGAACTCATCGGTGGGCTCGAATGGTGGGTGCGGGACGGCTACGCCGTGCACGGATCGGCCGCCGGGAAACCATCCGGCACCTGCGGCTGCTCCTGATTTCTCAGAGGACTGCAGCCGATCGTCACCCGTCGACAAGGCAGGCACGCTAGAGGTTTATGACTCCAGGTTCCTCGCTGTCAGGCTCTGGTTCGATGAGAGACTAGACGACGAATGGCCAATCCCCTGGAAGCGCTCCTCGACTTCCTTGACGCACGGATTTTCAAGCAGACGGCGTCAGCGGATCCGCTCCGTTATGCCGACGTCGGTGACCGCAGGCTCCTCAAGAGCGTGCAAAAACGCGTGCATGAGACGAGGGTTCGATATCTTGGAACATACGCAACAGCCGCGGAAGTCAAAGTGAATTTCGTCCAGGATCTGAACTCAAAGTCAGGACAAGCGTTGGCAAATGACATGTACCTTCTGAAGCTGACTCGATTCGAAGACGTGAGGGAGGAGTTTCTTGCGCTCTGCAACAAGAATGGCTTGTGAAGGGATCGAGCGGGTGAAACATGTGAGCCTGAGCTCTAGCAGGCCGCAAACTGCCGCAGGTGATGATCGAGATGCTTGTACATCAAGATGGCCCATTCCTGCGGGGTGAGTCGCCCGAAGAAACTATGCGGATGCGTGGTGCAGCCCGCCGGACCGGCCGCGGCGAACCGGTCGATTAATTCGCACAACCGCTGTCGTTCCGTTCCCAGGTCCCGTGCATCCTGCACGACCAGCTCCTTCATCGTCGGCGAATTCCGCCGCATCGGTCCGTCGTTCCCCAGCGCCATCGGCTTCACGATCAGGCCCATGATCCGCCCCAGCCACAGCCGCGGCGGCCTCCTGTCCCCGAGTGCCAACTCCAACCCCGCCGCGCAGTGCGCGACCGCCTGCGCGGCATTCATCGAGCCCCACCGCCGCTCGCTCTCCGGCCTCAGGCACACGAGCCGCGCCTTCACGTCTTCCACCATCGCCGGGTCAAAGAGATTCTTCATACCGGCAGCTCTCCCCCACTCACCGTTCGCTTCCTGCCCGTTTGCCTATGCGCGTTCGAGACGTCGTCGCACGCGGTCGAACAGCAGCGGCCAGCCCTGCCCCAGCGCCTCACGAAAATTGTCTGGAAACAAACCAATGGCGGTGTGACGGAGTGTGATCAACGTTCCGCCGTCGACTTCTGTGAGCCGGTATTGCACATTCGAGGCGACAGCGAAGGACATCATCAGCGGTCCGGTGATTTCGAGCAGCGTCGGCCGCTTAATCGCCTGCACGTGGCCCCACAGGTGGCCGTTGTTGTCGCCGAGATCGCGGAACCACCGGCCGCCAGGCCAGGGCTCGAGTGTCATCGGCATCGGTGCGCCCGGCTGCCCCTCGTTGGATGGACCCATCTCCTCGAGGAGTGCGTCGAACGCCGTCGCGAGCGGCGCGCGAACGCGGATTTCCTGCGTGATGTTGAGCGACAGATTGTCGATCGCTGGCGCGATTGCGGTCATGAGTGACTCCTTCTTGTTTTGTCGTCATCGGTGCGCCTCGCTTGCTGCTCGGCGCGTTGTTTGACTCGGGTGAGCTGGTTCCGCCAATAGCGTTCGAATTGGCTCGTCCATTCGTGCAGTGGTTTGAGGTTCTCCGCGTTCGTGCGATAGAACGTTTGACGGCCGTTACGACGCACGTCGACGAGGCCGACGTCGCGGAGCACCCGCAGGTGCTTTGAAACCGATGGTTGCGGAATGCCCAGCGCATCGACGACGTCGGTCACGTGGCGCTCGCAGGAGGCGAGATAGTCCAGGATGTCTCGACGGCGCGGTTCGGCGACTGCGTTGAAGATGTCCGACGTGACGGCGGCCCGAGGCACCACCAAATCATATTCCCATGTGGGCATATGTCAAGTGGGTACCCTCGCGCGCATCCAAATCCTCAACGACGTAGTCTTAAGTCAGGTGCTGGTGCGAGTGATTCCTTCGAGGACATGAGCGAGCGCATCCGGTTTGGTCCGTTCGAGGCGGACGTCGACGCCGGGAGGCTGCGGCGCGACGGCGCTCAGGTGCCGATCCAGGATCTGCCGTTCCGACTGCTGGCGGCGCTCGTGGAGCGGCCGGGAGAGGTGCTCACGCGCGCGGAGCTCTCGACGCGGTTGTGGGGCTCGGACACGTTCGTCGACGCGGCAGCGGGCCTCAACACCGCGGTCGCCAAGCTGCGCGAGGCGCTCGGCGACCAGGCCGAGCAGCCGATCTACATCGAGACGGTCCCCAAGCGCGGTTATCGGTTCGTCGGAACAATCGATACTGCGACAACGACGCCTGCACTCGTCGTGCAACCCTTCAGAGTTGCCCGGCTGTGGATCGCGGTAGCGGCGATGATCGTCATCGCCGCCGGGGCCGTCATCGCTGTCAGCGCCTATCGACTTCGCGCCGGCCGGCCGCAGACGCGCGTGGCCGTGATTCTCTTCGATAACGAGACCGGACGGCCCGACGTGAGCCGCTTGTCGCAGGGGCTCACCGACGCGACGGTCTTCGCGCTCACTGCGGATCCGAAGCTCGCCGTCATCGGCAATGCCGCGGTACTCCGAACCCCGCGCCCGTTCCGCGACCTCGCGCTCGTCCGCGACACGCTGCACGCCGACTTCATCGTCGTCGGCCAGGTGCAGACCGTCGACGGCCGCATCCTTGTACGGGCGCATCTGATTCGGGCGGCTGACGAAGCACACGTCTGGGTGAACGCCGCGCGGATGGAAGACAGCGAGGCGGCGCTGCAGTCGACGGTGTCGTCGAGCATCGCCGCCGCGGTCGCGTCGAAAACCCGAGCCCCTCGCTAAGCGCTTTTCTTCGCCGTCACCACCACGTCGGGATCGTGCACCGTCAGCGTCATGGCGCCCGCCACTTCTGCGAACCGCACGCGCACGTGCTCGCTCCCCGCCGGCACGAACTCGTATCCCCCCAAATGGGTCAGACCACGGGCGAAGTGGCCGGGCCGCGCCATCGAGATCTGGTTCTTGCCGTTCGCGGTGACCTCGAAGCGGTTATAGATCGCGACGGTCCCGTAGACGTACGCGCCAACGAGGTTCTTCGCCTCTTCGGCCGTCAGCGGTTTGTCGGCCGGCCCCTCGTCGGCGCCTTCAACCGTTTTCAGATACTCCACGACCGCCTGCGCCTTCGGCCCACCCGCCATCGCATGCCGGAGCAACGTGATGCTGTGCGGACCGGGGGTGCGTTGGATGCCCGGCGATGCCGTGATGAACCCCTTGACCGCGTCGAGCTGTCCGAGCATGGCCGCGGAGAAGATGGTGGCCCGTGCGCCGTTCGCGATCAGGAATTCGGCGGCCTCCCGATTGCCGATGTGCGAGGCCGCGTCGATCGGCGTTTCCCAATCGCCGAACCCCCAGTCGAACGAGACCTTCGCCAGCGCCGGCCGGCGGCCCACCAGCTCTTTGAGGCGCGCAGTCTGCGCGTGCGCGACGAGGACCACCTCCTGCACCAGCTCCGGTTCGTGGGCCGGAAAGTCGCCGCGGATGACCTCGGCCCCCGCCTCCGCTGAAGCTGCGGCGGGCAGGCGCGCAATCGCCGGGGCCAGTAGCAACGAAGACGCCGAGAGAAACGAACGACGAGTCACCATGGTGTGCTCCTTGGCGCTCAGGATCGTCCGGCGGCGGCCGCGGCCGCAATCGACGGCGTCTGAATTCTTGCTGAACTCGGATGAATTATGGGGATATGTGGATTCTTCGGGGTCAAATTTTACGTTTTACTTGTCGACCAGGTGTTGCGCATCCTTCTCATTTTCGGCGCATATGCTCTCCATGACATCCGTAGCGGTGAGGAGTCGAGCGCCGATCGATGATGTCGTCCATCGCTTCTTGTAGGCTTTCGGATCGTCGATTGTCATCCGAATGTACAGGTGTCCGATGTCTGGGCGGCTATAGCTTTCGGTCAGCCGCAAAGACTCGCTGTGGGGGTGTCCGCGCGCGTCAAGCCAGGTTTTGTCATTGAATCCTGAACTCTCGACAACCAGCTTGTCGCCATCCCAATGCCCTGCAGAGTAGCCCATCCATGTGGGCTGAGCGTCGGCCAGGGGCTTGCGTCCATCAAGATAAATCTGCCGAAACAGATTGCCTGTCTCATAGAGGATGACGATTAAATCGCGTGTTTGAACAATCTTGAACGGATACGGAGTGGCGATACTGAGGGGAATTCCGATCGGAAGACAGCGGGCGCCTGGGAAGTCCTTTCCAAACGCAGCGCTCCGTCGTTGATAAAGGGCAGCAGCCCACGGCTGCATGACGACCTCCTCGGGACTCAGGTCGGCAGCAAGATTCCGAACGTATTTCGGCACAGCACGTGGTTCATCCGCCGACCCCGGGTCCGGGCCCGGCTCGCCAGAAACCTGCCAGATACCTGACAAATCCACGGCTCCATCTTTCGTGCGGGGAACGGGAGCACTGAGATCGGGTTTCCCGTCCGCTCGAAGCGGGATGTTTTTCAGGGGGTAGCTCGACCACTGGGCTGCTGCAACTCCAGAGATCAGAACGAGGACTGAAACCGCCATCCCTAATGACGGAGTGATGAAGCTGCGTCCCATCGGACCTCCTGTGATGGTGAACGAATTCATCTCTGGACGAAACGAGGTGGCGCGGAGTTTCTCGCGCAGCCTTGATTCAAGTCAAGCCGATTCGGTGGCGGCATGGTGACAGCCGGTTCCTAACCGGATGGACGAATTGGTGGGCAACGTCGAGAGAACGTAGCACTGGTCATGCTCAGGGCCCTGCCGCCACCCGGGTTCTGAAGTCGTTCCGGCTCAAGCTAAGCCTCGCACCCATCTTGGGGCGATCGAAACGCCGGCACGCGGCATGACTTTGCTGTGCGGATCGGCACGTCGAGCACGAGAAGTTGAAGAAGAAGGTCACCGTCCAGCCGTGGGTCTTCTGGCGGATGGTCGCGGAGGGGCGCGGCGAGAAGAAGCCGCAGCCCATCGTAAGTCTCAACAAGGCTTGGAAGGCGGCGTGTCGGGCCCCTGGCTACTCCGGTCGGATCCCGGATGACATGCGGCGGAGCGCGGTGCGGAACTTGGTACGTGCTTGGATCTTCGAGCGCGTGGCGATGATGATGACCGGCCACAAGAAGCGCAGCTTGTTCGAGCGTTGCAACATCACGAGCCCCGGCGACCTGCGGGACGCGGCCCGGCTACTCGATGTGGCTTCATTCTCGCCCTGCGACATCAGAGAGAGATCGGGTTCCTGCCCTGATCTCCGGAAGTTCCAGATCATTGCCGTCCGTGGCGATGGTCCGGTTTTGCTTATCGGCTTACCGTAATGCTGGTTTGAGTGTCCAACGGGCCAAACTGATCCCTGCCAACGCCCTTGGGGGCGGTCGGGATTACCAGTTTCACCCAAACGGCATCCGGGCCCTTGAAATACGAAGTCTCGGTCGCCTTACGCAGGGCGTCGAGGCTGTCCTGCTGCTTCCCGGAGGTCGCGTTGGCGAAACCCGGCAGCTCGAACACGACCCATGAGTCTTTGGCCATTTCACTCAAACTGATAGCAACTTCCGGTCTTTCGGTCTTCACGCGGATCTCGGTACCGGCGCGCACAGTGCTCTGATTGGCCGTGATCTTGAAGTCCTTGCCATTGCGGCTCAGGGTAATTGGCTTTTGAGGAGCAGCCGCCCCCGCAGGAGCAGCCGCCCGCGCAGGCGCAGCTGACCGCACAGCAACATCTTTCAGCGCAAGACCAGCACCCCTTGTGGGTCCGGGCCTCCTGATGCTGAACTGCATGCGTCCGATATCACCCGCGCACACGGCGGCGTTCCAGGTTGGCTGAATCTTGCAGGTGTCGTCCGTGGCGACGCTGTCGTTCTCGCCGTCGTGGATCAGGACATAGGAGTCAGGGATGCCGGTCGTCGAGCCGTCCAGATCGTGGATCGCCGCGGTCCGGTAGGCCGAACCACTCCGGTTGTCACTATCGAACCTGGGGTCGATTTTCGGAAAGTACACGGGCTTGGCATTGACGAACTTCGCACCCTTGACGGTGTTTTCGGTGGTAACCCCGGCGCCCGTAAACAACAGCCATGAAAGCGCTCCTGATCCGCGCTGTTTGTTG
>WNFL01332662.1_pt4 | contig 28788 bp, 22 predicted proteins | sample 5400361 | NCBI WGS metagenome assembly WNFL01 (sample SAMN13153351, study PRJNA577476) | soil metagenome | isolation source: 40 cm soil on Douglas fir-dominated hillslope | place: USA:California | collected 2013-09-17
GAAATCGACGTCGCGATTTGTCCTGGCTGTATTCCTGCTGGCGCTCGGTGCGAGCGTTCCCGCATCCGCGCAGATTCAGCTCTCGGGCGTCTGGAATCCGCGCACGCACGAAGACCAGCCGGATCGCGGTCCAGGTCCCGATCTCGGCGACTACACCGGCCTGCCGATCAACGACGCCGCGCGGTTGTTCGCGGAAAGCTGGGATGCCTCGCGCCTGACACTCCAGGAGCATCAGTGTCGCGTGCACGTGGCGCCCTACATCTATCACGGTCCGCTGCGCCTTCGGATCTGGGAGGAGAAGGATCCAGAGACCCAGCAGATCCTCGCCATCAAGAACTACATCAGTACTTATGAGCAGACGCGAACGATCTGGATGGACGGCCGGCCACACCCGTCAGCGTTCGCACCGCACACGTTCATGGGATTCTCGACGGGCGTGTGGGAAGGCGACGTCCTCAAGGTCACGACCACTCATCTGAAGCAGGGCTGGCTGCGCCGCAACGGCGTCCCGGAAAGCGATCAGACGACGCTGGTGGAGCATTTCGTCAGGCATGGACAATACATGACGCACCTCGCGATCATCTCCGATCCCGTGTACCTGTCCGAGCCGATGATCCGCTCCACGGACTTTCAGATCGCCGTCGAAGACAACGGTCCGTGGCTGTGGCCGTGTGAGTACGTGGAAGAGATTGCGGGCAAGTCCAAGGTCTCAGTGCCGCATTACCTGCCGGGTGAGAATCAATTCATCAAGGAATACCTCACGGCCACGCATGTGCCGGCGGCTTCGGCCAGCGGTGGACCCGAGACGATCTATCCGGACTACCAGTTGCAGCTGAAGGGCGGGCGTACGCCGGCGCTGAGCCCGGCCGCCAGTCCGCGCGTCAGCCAGGCGCCCAATCCCGACACGGGAGAGATCCAGCTGCTGCGAGTACAGGGGAACGTGCATCTGCTCGGCGGCGCCGGTGGCAACGTCGTCGTGCAGGTTGGTGAGTCAGGTTCGCTGCTCGTCGACAGCAAGTCGGCCGCCGTGACGGAGCGGATCATGGACGAGGTGAAACGCGTGGCGGTCTCGCCCAAGCCCGTGCGGTATCTGTTGAACACGAGCGCGGATGCCGACCACATCGGCGGGAATCAGAACCTTGCGGCCGCGCTCGGATCGGCGGCGGCCTGGGAGATCGTCAACACGCCGGGCGCGACGAATAACGCCGTGCAGATCATCGCGCACGACAACGTCCTGAAGAGGATGACGAAGATGCCCGTTACCGCGTGGCCGACCGAGACCTTCGTCGGCCGGGAGAAGGAGTTCTTCTTCAACGGCGAGCCGGTGTTCATGTATCACGTCCCGGCCGCCCACACCGACGGCGACAGCATCGTGTTCTTCCGGCGATCCGACGTGATTGCGACGGGTGATGTCTTCCGGACCGACAGCTTTCCGGTGATCGATCTGGAGAGAGGCGGCAGCGTCCAGGGCGTGATCGACGCCCTCAACCTGGTACTTGAGCTCGCCGTGCCTCAGCACCACGAGGAGGGCGGTACCTTCATCGTGCCCGGTCACGGTCGCATCTGCGACGAGTTCGACGTCCTCGAGTATCGCGACATGGTGACGATTGTTCGCGACCGCATTCGGGTGATGGCCGCGAAAGGTATGACGCTCGACCAGGTGAAGGCCGCCCGTCCGACGCGCGACTACGATCCGCGGTACGGCGCCACGACCGGCGTCTGGACGACCGACATGTTCATAGAGGCCGTCTATCGAACGCTCAACCGTACGTAGCGTCCGGCTCTAGTTCCCGAGTCGAATGTAGACCCTGAAATGGCGGTCTTCGGAATTGAAAAAACGGCCGAACGACGGTGAGTTGGTGTTGGCCTGCACGTCGCCAGGCAGGAACGCGTCGAAGACATTCGCGACGCGCATGCCAATCCAGGGCTTCCAACGGAACAACTGCGCCTGGTACTCGAGCCCCAGTTCGAGACGCGCGTAGTTCGGGAAGCGGCGGTCGTTGCGCGACCCGACGAAGTCGAGCATCTCGTTGACAACCGAGAACGGCGCACCCGTTTTCCAGTCGAACACTGCGAGTGCGAGCAGCCGCGGCGTGAACAGCAGACGTCCGCGCGCGAACAGGCGCTGCGGGAGGTCGACGCCGAGCGGCGCATAGGCGTTCGCGCCCACAACCGGCGCGACCACCGAGTCAAAGAAGGTGGTCAGCTCATTCAAATCCCCTCGGGCTGCGGACCAGTCGTACAGAGCCTCGACGTCCATCCGAGAGCCCCGCGTGAAATGCACGCCCAGCTCGAGGTCGCGGTAGCTCGATCGGCCATCGCTCGAGAGCCGCAGCTCGCCAGCCGTTGTCGTCGTCGACGGCGCCACGATGTACTCCCCGCGTCCCACGCCGACGTCCCACGTCCGACTGTAAGCGGTTTCCAGATTCGGAGCGGCCAGAAGCACCACGTGAACCGGCGCTGCGGCTGGCGTCATCCCGTCGGCCCCGTAACGCGATTCGACGTAGCCCGGAAACGATCCGAATGCGCCGACCGTCGACGGCGTTCGCCCGTGAAACAGCCCAAACCCGGCGCGCACGACCGTGCTGCCCGATTCGGTCAGCTGTACGGCCGTTCCGATGCGCGGCGAGACGTTGATGCGTTCGACGATGTCGTCTTGATCGATCCGGCCGCCGAACTCGATCGTCCAGCGCCTGCTCAATTGCAGTCGATCCTGTGCGAACGCCGCGATATCGATGTTGCCGACCGACTGACGGCTGGCTCCGGTGTAGTCGAGCCGGCGGGCGAGGGAGCCGTCCGTGCGCTCGACCAGCACCGAACGGCTGTCGCTCGTGCCATCGTAGCCGGCGGCCAGCGCATCCAACCCGACCTTAAAGGTGTGGGCGCCCCAGGGGCCGTCGCGTGACACCGTGACTGTTTCGACCACCTGGAGGGAAGCCGAATTCCTATGCTGGCGGTTGAAGAAATTTCCGAGCGTCGTCTCCGGCCGCAGTTCCATCAGCGCGGTCCCCTGCGGGAACACGTTGGTCGAGGACTGAAGGGCGTGCACAGTTGTTTCACTCACCACCGCGCTGGTCCACACTTCGCGCTCGGTGACAGCCGCCTGCTTGACGAAGGCATGAAGGTCGACGGTCGCCTCAGGCGGCGTAAACGTCCCGAGGTTCGCCGATTCCGTCACGCCCGGAAACAACCCGACGGTGGCGACCAGCGAACGCCGCGGCGAGATGTTCGCGTCCAGCCGGGTAAACGAACTGAGAGACTTCGACACGCGCCGCTCGTTTTCCGGACGGCTCGGCACATCGCTCGAACTGAAGCGCACCTGGCCGGTCTGCTCGAGAAACAGCCGGCCCGCGACGAGCGGTCCGCCCGTCGCGAACCGCGGCCTGAACTCGTCGATCCGAAAGCTGAACAACTGGCCACGGTTGTTCCGGACGATCGGCGCGAGGCGGTTCGGCTGGAAGCGCCACCGGTCGAGGCCGCGTCGCGTCTGGATCGTCACAAGCCCGGACGAAAAGCGGCCGTACTCGGCGCTGTAAGGATTGGGCTGCACGGTTACCGAGCTGATGGCATCGTCGGGCAACGGCACGTGCGCGATCGCGGACGAGGGATCGACCAGTGTCCCTGCCTCCAGCTGCACGCCCACCTGATTGGGCCGGCCGCCTTTGATGTTCACGCCGTTCGGCGTCGCCATCACGCTCGCGAACATGCGAACGGCGCTCTGAAATCCCGTGCCGGGCACAAACTGGTCGAGTTCCCGGCTGGCCATGGCATTGTCGGCCGCCAGCGCGTTGCCGGTGGTGAGGACCTCGGTCGACGCCACGATCGTCAGGGCTTCCGACGCAGGGCTCAGTGTCACGATGAGGTCGGTGGCAGGGCTGTCCGTGACGACGACGTTTCGTTCCGCTGTGATGAAATCTCGAAGCGAAACGACCACGCGGTAGTCGCCGGCCGGCACGCCGTCGACGGAAAAGCGGCCGCTCTCGTCACTTGTGCGGCGCGCGGCGATTCGCCCGCGGGCGTCGCGCACGACGATGGCCGCGCCGCCGAGGGCGCTCCCGAGCTCCGTGGACACGACGCCTTCAATGCGACCGACCGCTGCCGCGGTCTGTTGACCGGCCAACGCGAGGCGCGAGTCCGAGAGGAAGGCCGCGAACAAAACGATACAGAAGGCCGCCACGCGCATTCAGGAGGCTACTGAGTGTGGCCGCGATTGATTGACGGCAACACGATCGGAGTTGTCGGATCGATCGTCAACCAGATGACGGCGCCGGCGGCATAGACGGCGGCGGTCACGTAGAACGGATACGTCCACGACTGCCACCGTTCGACCGCATATGCGACCACGAGCGGCGTGAGCACGCCGCCGAGATTTGAAAACGTATTCATGCAGCCGGTGACGACGCCCGCGTTGTCACGGCCGATGTCGAGACACACGGCCCAGCATGCGCTGAGCGCGAGGTCCACCGAGCCGAGCGCCAGCGCCAGCAGAACCGCCTTTGCCGTCGGCTGCGGTACGAGCGTCGACATCAACGTGAGCACCGCGCCGGACAGGAATGACGCGAAGCCAAGACCGCAGCGGGCCGTGCGCAGGCCGCGCGTTCGCGCCAGCACGTCCGTCAACCATCCACCCGTGAGGTTGGCGATTCCTGCGAAGAAGAACGGGAGCCCGGCGAGGAGCCCGCCGCTCATCACCGAAAATCCGAGGACGCGAATCAGGTAAGTCGGCAGCCAGGTGAAGTAGAAGTACAGGCCATATCCGTACGTGAAGTACATCGCGCAGATCGCGTAGAGATTCCGGCTGCGCGCAAGCGCGGCCCACGGCGTGCTCGCGTGCCCGCCTTTGCCATCCTGCCTTTGCCGCCCTTCCGGCCCTGTGTTGTCCTGTTCGATCCACGAGAGCTCGGCCGCGTTCACCGATCGATGCTCCGCCGGCCGGTCGCGGTACCACCAGAACCAGGCCACGGCCCATATGACCCCGATAGAGCCGACGATCACGAAACTCGCCCGCCAGCCCCAGCGGTTGATTAGCAGCAGCACCAGCGGCACGCCGATCATGCCGCCGACGCGCGTGCCGAAGAGAACCGCGCCGTTCGCCTTGCCCCGTTCGGAGAGCGGAAACCAGCGCGAGATGGCGTTGGATGCGCTGGGCAGGGCGCCGGCTTCGCCGGCGCCGAAAAGAAACCTGGTCGCGATGAGCGATGTGTAGCCCGTCGCAGCGCCCGTCAGCATCGTGAACGCCGACCACCACACGACGATGCGCGTCAGCACCCTGCGCGGACCGATCGTGTCGGCGAGCCACCCGGACGGCACTTCGAACACCGCATACGCCAGCGCAAAGGCGCTCAGCACGCGCGCCATCTGCGTGGTCGTCAGGTGCAGCTCGTCGCTGATGTACGGAGCGGCGGCCGAGATGCAGACGCGATCGAGATACGTGATCACCGCGATCAGAAAGCCGAACCACAGCAGCGTGATCCGCGCGCGCGAGGCAGAAAGCGTGGCGGCGGGCCGCAGCACGCCCGTATAGTAGCGGACGGCCATGGTCGCAACAACCGCAACGGCCGTCGCCAAGGCCCGACGCCGCCTCGTTCCTTTTCTTTTCCTGCTCTACGTCGTGTCGTATCTCGATCGGATCAACGTCGGCTTCGCGGCGCTCCAGATGAATGCCGCGCTCGGGTTCTCGAACGTGACGTACAGCCTCGGCGCCGGCGTGTTCTTTCTGAGCTACACGCTCCTCGAAGTTCCGAGCAACGTAATCCTGGCGAGGGTCGGCGCGCGGCGATGGATCGCCCGCATCATGATCACGTGGGGCCTCGTCTCGGCGAGCATGATGTTCGTGCGCAGCGCGTCGGCATTTTATCTGCTGCGTTTCGCGCTGGGAGCGGCGGAAGCGGGCTTCTTCCCAGGGATCATCTACTGCCTCACGCGCTGGTTTCCGACGCGCGACCGCGCACGCGCCATCGCGGGCTTCATGACCGCAGTTGTCGTCGCCGGAGTCGTCGGCGGCCCCATTTCCGGCGCGCTGCTGTCGCTCGACGGCATCGGCGGTCTCGCCGGCTGGCAGTGGCTGTTCGTGGTCGAAGGCCTGCCCGCCGTGGTCCTCGGCATCGTGGTGCTGCGCACGCTGCCCGAACAGCCGTCGGACGCGCGCTGGCTGACGCCCGCGGAACAGTTTGCGTTGACGACGCAGCTGGCGGAAGAGGCGCGGTTACAAGCCGACGTCCATGGCGGCAATGTCGACTCGATCAGGGGCGCGATGACGAGTGGACGTCTCTGGCTGCTCGCTGCGGTGTACTTCACGATTCCGGTGGAGCTGTACGCGATGTCGTTCTGGCTGCCGCAGATCGTCAAGGCCGCGTCGGGCGCCGGCGATTTCACTGTCGGTCTGCTCAGCTCGATCCCGTACGCCGTCGCGGCGGTCGGGATGATTGTCATTGGCCGCCACTCCGACCAAACAGGCGAACGCCGCTGGCACATCGCGCTGTCGGCGCTCGTCGGCGGCACATCGCTCGCGCTCACGGGCTTCGTCCACGGGGCCGTGCCGGCCATCGTTCTGCTGTCACTCGCGATGCTCGGTCTCGCGTCGATGCTCGGTCCGTTCTGGGCGTTCGCCACGTCGTTTCTCGACGGCATCGGCGCCGCCGCCGGCATCGCGCTCGTCAACTCCGTCGGCAACATCGGCGGCTTCGTCGGTCCGAACATCGTCGGCTACGTTCGGGAAGCCACCAGTGATTTTGCGGCGGGTCTGGCTATCGTCGGCGCTATCCTCACCGCCGGAGGCTTACTGGTCCTCTGCATATCCCCTCGACATGTCACAAAACCCTGACCTCCGACTCACAAAGCGCTTCGTGCCGGGCTTCTACTGACCACCGACCACCGGCCACCGACCACCGACCACCGAGAAACCCCAGGCCGCGGCCTCTCGTCTACCAGTTTCGGCCGTTCATCTCATTTCGGTGCCCCTGGCAACAGACGGTGCGAGGATGTCCTATGCTCGAGATTCGTCATCTGCGAAAGAGTTTCGGCCCGCTCGTCGCGGTCGATGATGTGTCGTTTTCGGTCGAGCCCGGGCGGCTGGTCGGCCTCCTCGGACCCAACGGCGCCGGCAAAACCACAATCGTGTCGATCATCGCCGGGCTGGTCACACCGGAGCGAGGTGAGGTGCTCGTCGGCGGCAAGCCGATGTCTGGCGATACTGATCCATTGAAGAGGAAGATCGGACTCGTTCCGCAGGATCTGGCCCTGTACGACGAGTTAACGGCGCGCGACAATCTCCGCTTCTTCGGCGCGCTCTACAACCTGTCGGGCGCCGCGCTCGACAGCGCGATGACGTCCGCCCTGACTCTTGTCGGCCTCGCGGACCGTGCGCGCGAACGCGTGAAGGCTTTCAGCGGCGGCATGAAGCGGCGTCTCAATCTTGCGGCGGGCCTGCTGCACGACCCCGACATCCTGCTGCTCGACGAGCCCACGGTCGGCGTCGATCCGCAGAGCCGCAACGCGATCTTCGACAACCTCGAGGAGCTGAAGCGGCGCGGGAAGTCGCTGCTGTACACGACGCACTACATGGAAGAAGCGGAACGGCTCGCCGATCGCATCATCGTCATCGATCGCGGCAAAGTGGTCGCCGACGATACGCTGGCAGGACTGTATGCCGGCATCGGCGCCTCGAGCGGCGGCCAGACTTCGCTCGAGTCGGTATTTCTGACGCTCACCGGAAGGAGTCTGCGCGACTGATGGCGATCATTCCCTTTCTCGCGCTGGTCAGCAAAGACCTGCGGCTGTTTGTCAGCGATCGACGGGCGGTGATCATCGCCTTCGCCGTGCCGATCGCGATTGGATCCTTCATCGGATCGATAACGGGGGGCTCCAGCCGAAGCGCCGAGCCGCCGCGAGTCACGGTCGCGATCGTCGACGAGGATGGCAGCGCCATCTCGAAGGGCATCGTATCCAGCGCGCAGGCCGACCCGACTCTGGCCGTCACCATCACCACCGTGGACGATGCAAGGAGCCGCGTGCGACAGGGGACAACGAGCGTCGCGGTGGTCATCCCCAAAGAGTTCGGCGACCGCGCCGGTCGATCGATGTTCCGTGGCGACAACAAGCCCGAGCTGGGCGTCTTCTACGACCCGTCGCGGACGTTCGAAGTCGCCATGGTGCGCGGCATTCTCACGCAGCACGTCATGCAGGCGGTCAGCCAGGCGGTGTTCAGCGGTGAATCCGGGAAGAGCTTCGTGGACACGGCGTTGGCGCAGCTGGAGACGTCCGGTGTCCCAGCCGATCGGCGGCAGTCCCTGCGCACCATGCTGCTTGGCGTGCAGACCTACTTGCGCAGCAACAGCGCCAACGGCATCGCCGGCGGCGGCGGCGGATTCACGATGCCGTACACCGTCCACGAAGAGGCAATGACAGCCCGGACGAACGTGCCGTACAGCCCCTACGCCCACTCGTTTGCGGGCATGGGCATTCAGTTCCTGTTGTTTTCGGCGCTCAACATGGGAATCGAGATGCTGGTCGAGCGCCAGCGCGGTCTCTGGGCCCGGCTGCGCAGCGCCCCGATTTCGAAACTCCTCTTCGTCAGCGCCAAGCTGACGAGCGTCACAATTGTTTCGTTGACGACCCTGCTGGTGTCGTTTGCCTTCGCGATGGCGGTCTTTCACGTCCGGATCGAAGGCAGCTACGTGGGCTTTCTATCCGTCGCCGTCGCGTGCTCGATGATGGCGGCGGGTTTCGGGCTCCTCGTGGCGTCGGTGGGCAACAGCCCGGCTACGGCGCGTGGCGTGAGCACGCTGGCGAGCCTCATGATGGTGATGCTCGGCGGCGCGTGGATTCCCACTTTCGTCTTCCCGAAATGGCTGCAGCAGGTCACCGTCGTCGTTCCCGTGCGCTGGGCGGTGGACGGTCTCGACGCGACGACGTGGCGGGGCCTCGGCCTGTCGAGCGCGATCGTCCCGACGCTTGCCCTTCTCGGCTTCACCGCCCTGTTTACCAGGAAAAGCCGCATAGTGATCAACCGTGGAGCTGGCTCTCTCGCGATGCGCCATCCGATCCTGGCGGCCTGACGACCTCGACTCGCTGGTGGCGCACGCCGACAACCGCAACATCTGGCTGAACCTGCGGGACCGGTTCCCGCATCCGTACACACGGCGCGCGGGCCGTGAGTTCCTTCGCCACGCGAACAGCCAGCATCCCGAAACGATGTTCGCGATCACCGTCGACAGCAAAGCCGTGGGCGGCATCGGATTCACCGTCCTCACCGACGTGGAGCGAATGTCGGCTGAGATCGGCTATTGGCTCGGTGAACCGTACTGGGGGCGAGGCATTGCCACGGAAGCGCTGGTGGCCGTCACACGCCACGCGATCGACACCTGCGGCCTGACGCGCGTTTTCGCGCTGCCATTCGGGCACAACGCCGCGTCCTGCCGCGTGCTCGAAAAGGCGGGCTTCACGCTCGAAGGCCATCTGCGGCGCAGCGCAATCAAGGATGGCCTGGTCGTCGACCAGATGCAGTACGCGTTTATCGTGGAGAAGGCGTAGGCGCCGCAGCGGGTGCGGGGTCCGGGGCGGGCGGCGCGAGCTCTTCGCTCGACTTCACTTCGAATCTGCGGAAGCGGCTGTAGCTCGCTCTGCCGGCGACGCGGCTGTTGTCGAGGTCGTAGTCCTCCCGCATCTCCGACGGGACGTCGATCCCCAACCGCTCGTCGGCACGAAACTCCGTCGTCAGGTTGGCCTTGATGCCGCGCTGCTCGACGCGCACTTCAGCCTTCACGATGCGGCCGGTTTCGGGTTCAATCCAGAACCGGCCGAACGCCGGCATGTCCTGTCCCGGCAGCCCCACGATGATCGTCGGGCGCATGTCCTCCACGTACTCGACCACTCGCACGCTTTCGCCGCCACGTCGCTCGGTTTTTCCCATCGTGAACCTGAAGTGGTCGCGAATATCGGGCTGCAGCAGGATCAGGGCGGTAGCGCGCGCTTTCGTCGGAGATCGCCTTCGCGCGCTCCTGGAAGTCGGCTCCCGGCTTGTTGGCGAGAAACAGCTTGGCGAGCCGCTCTTCACGATCGCGGATCGGAATGTGGTCCACCTCGAACACGTCTCGAAATGGTTGCCAGACCTCGCCGGTGGTCTTGACGATCAGAAAGTCGGCCTTGAGCTCGCGGTGCCGCGCCGAAGTCCGAGGGACTGCCGACGGAACGCCGCCGCGGCCTCCCAGGCCGGGAATAGGAATCGTCGCCAGCATGACGTTCGAATCCTGCGTGTAGTGCTCCTCGGCGACGACGTTCGACAGCTTCTCGACGAAATCGAGGACGTACCAGGTAGCCCGGGTCAGCAGCAGCTCGAGCCCTGCATCCGCAGCCGGCTGCGCCGTCTGCCGGGCGGACGGCGACACCGTCCACACTCCGCACAGGCCACAGGCGGCCGCCAGAAGCGCAACGCGCATTGAACGCACGTCAACAAGATACAGGATCAGCGCAGGCCCATGTTTTCGGCGGCGAAAGCCCACTCGTCCGCCCGTTCGGCAATGAGCTTGTCCGTCGGCCGATACCCGTGCGAGCCCTGGACTTCGATCCGGATCAGCACGGGCTTTGTGCAGGCCTGTGCAGCCTGCAGTGTCGCCGCGAACTTGAACGAGTGGCTCGGCACGACGCGGTCGTCGTGATCGGCCGTTGTGATGAGCGTCGCCGGGGAGCACGTGCCGGGCTTCACGTTCTGCACGGGCGAGTACTTGAAGAGGAACGGAAACTGCGCGCCGTTCCTTGCCGAACCGTACTCAGTCGTCCACAGCCTCCCGCCGGTGAACTGATCGAACCGCAGCATGTCCATCACACCGACCGCCGGCAGAGCGACGGCGTACAGATCCGGCCGCTGCTCCATCACGGCGCCGACGAGCAGTCCGCCGTTCGACCCGCCCATCATGCCGAGCCTGGCCGGGACGGTGTACTTCTCCTTGATCAGGTATTCCGCCACGCTGATAAAGTCGTCGAACACGTTCTGTTTCTTCTCGAGCACGCCTGCCTTGTGCCAGGCTTCGCCGTACTCGGCGCCGCCCCGCATGTTCACCGTTACCCACACGCCGCCGCGCTCCAGCCACGCCGGCACATCCTGGCGGTATGTCGGCAGCATGCTGATTGAAAACCCGCCGTATCCGTAAATCATCGTGGGGTTGGTTCCGTCGAGCGGCAGGTTCTTCTTCGCCGTCAGAAAGAAGGGAACGCGTGTGCCGTCCCTGGAAACGGCGAAGAGCGGCTTCGTTTCGTACAGGCTGGTGTCGACCGGCGGCGTGGGCGCTTCGAAGGTCGAATCGCTCTTCGCGGCCGGATCGAACCGATGCACGGTGGACGGGGCGAGCGGCGAGCTGAAGCTGTACCAGACGTCGGGCGCGTCCTGCCGTCCACTGATGACGCCCACGGCGCCGGGACCCGGGAGGGTGATTTCGCCCTGAGGGAGTCCGTTCGTGCCGAACAGCGACAGGCGGCTCTGGACGTCGACAAGATATTGCACGACGATGCGCCCGCCGATGAGTGCGACGCTCTCGATCGCCTCCTTGCGCTCGGGCACGATCGTTTTCCACGCGGACGGCGACGGATGGGCGAGATCGATCGCCACAATCGCTCGATTGGGGGCGTTCCTGTCTGAGCGGACGAACACGATGCCGCCGTCGTTACCGATCGGCGCGTACTCCGCATCGTCAGTTTCGACGACAGGCTTGACGGTTGCGTCGATCTTCGGGACCTTCGGGTTGACGAGGTCGGCGTAGTACAGGCGGTTGCGATTCTCCGCGCCCTGGGCCATCACGACGAGCAGGTAGCGGCCGTCCTCGGTGACGCTGCCGTTGATGACCCACGCCGCCAGGTCTTTGCGTTCGTAGATGAGGATGTCCGCCGATTGCGGCGTGCCGGCCCTGTGGTAGTAGACGGCGTGGCCCGACAAGGCGGCTTCGAGGACTTTGTTCTTCGGCGGCTCCGGATAGCGCGAGTAGTAGAAGCCCTTGCTGTCTTTCGTCCAGGAGATGCCGGAGAAGCGCGTCCAGCGCACTTCATCCGGAAGGTCCTTTCCCGACCCGATATCGCGTACGTGGATCGTCTCCCAGTCGGCGCCGCCTTCGGCGAGGCCGTAGGCGAACAGCTTCGCGTCCGGCGACGGCGACCATTGCGCCAGGGAGAGAGAGCCGTCGGGAGAGACGACGTTCGGATCGATCACGATCGATGCGGGCGCAGCCAGCCCGCTCCGCGCATACACCACCGACTGTTTCTGAAGGCCGGTGTTCTTCGAATAGAAGAGGCGGCCTCCTTCGATCACGGGCACGCCGACGCGCGGGTAGTTCCATAACTCGGTCAGCCGCGTGTTGAAGTGCCCGCGCAGCGGCAGCGATTTCAAATACGGATCCGTGACGGCGTTGCTCGCCGCCACCCACTCGGCGACCTCTTTCGAGTCGAGCGCTTCCATCCATCGGTATGGATCGGCGACTTTCGTTCCGCCGTAGTCATCGACAACATCGCCTTGATGAGGCGTCGGGTACGTCAGTTGTGGTTTCATCGGTTGAGGTTGCTGGCAGGCCGTCGCACAAAACGTGAGCAACACGATGAGCGAGAGCCTCATGGCGCGGTTCCTTTCGCGAACGGCGAGAGTACGGTCGTGATGAAGCGATGAATCGGCGTAGCGACGCCATGCTCTTCGCCGAGCCGCGTGACGGCACCGCTCAGCCACGGCAACTCGAGCCGCCGCCCGCGCTCGAGGTCGACGAGCATCGACGATTTTGTCTGAGGCGGCATGCTCGCCATGTGCGCGAACATGTCTGCCAGCGCGTTCGGCGGGAACTGCACGCCTTTGGCGTGCGCGAGGGCCATGCCTTCCATGACGGCCGCCTGCAGCATCGCGAACAGATCCGGGTCCTCGCGAATCACACCCAGCGTCGAGCGCGTCACCGCCGTCATGCCGCTGAATGCGGAGAGCCTGACGAACTTGAGCCAGATCTCCATTTCGATCTGGTCGCTCAGCTTGCACTTGAAACCCGCTTGCCGCGCCAGCGCGTGGAGCTTCTCGAGCCGGTCCGTCTTCGTGCCGTCGAGCTCGCCGACGATGATCAGGTCCAGCGCCGTGTGACGGATGACGCCGGGTTCCGCGATGATGGCAAAGATGTGCGCCACCCCGCCGGCGACGTGCGAACGGCCCACTGCCGCCGTCAACATGCCCACGCTCTCCACGCCGTTCTGAAGCGTGACGACGACCGTGTCGGGTCCGATAAGCGGCTGGAGGAGCGCGCCCGCCGCGTCGGTGTCGTACATCTTGACGGTGAAGAAAACGACGTCAACGGGCCCGACGGAGGCCGGATCCGCGGTCGCGTTGACGTGCTCGAGGTGCAAGTCGCCAAACGGGCTCTCGAGCGTGAGGCCGCGGCTGCGCAAGGCGTCGAGGTGAGCGCCGCGCGCGACGAACGCCACATCGGCGCCGGCCGCCGCGAGCCGCGCGCCAAAATACCCGCCCACTCCGCCGGAGCCGACGACGGCGACCTTCACGCGGCGATGCTATCAAATCTGTGCGGCAGGCCGCGAAGACAAGGATCTATATTGATCGCAAGGTCCGGATAGCGCGCGCCGCTGGCACGCACGCATACTGCCGGCATGATTCCGATGTCACACACCACATCAGTTCAATCGCAGCACGACCTGGCCCGATGGCGAGCGGTGCTTGCCCGCGACGGCGTGGCGGACGGCTCGTTCGTGTACGCCGTCAAGTCGACCGGCATCTACTGCCGGCCCTCATGTCCGAGCCGGCGCCCGCGCCGCGATCGCGTCGAGTTTTTCCTGACGGGCGACGATGCCGTGCACGCCGGCTATCGTCCGTGCCGCCGCTGCCATCCCGACTGGAAGCGTGCAGGCGATCCGTGGATCGACAAAATCCGCCGCGCCTGCGTGTACCTCGCGAATGTCGACGGGCATCTGCCGCTCGCACGTCTCGCGGCCCGGATCGGCGGCAGCCCGTATCACTTTCAGCGCAGCTTCAAGCGCATTGTCGGCGTCACTCCACGCGAATACGCGGATGCGTGCCGGCTCCAGCGTTTGAAGCGCGGCCTGCGGTCGGGGTCGCGAGTGACCGCCGCGATGGTCGATGCGGGATATGGATCGAGCAGCCGCTTCTACGAACGCGCAGCGCCGAAGCTTGCAATGTCGCCGTCGGTCTATCGACGAGGCGGGGCCGGCACGCGGATCTCGTATGCGATCGTCGACTCTCCCGTTGGCCGTCTGCTGGTCGCGGCGACCGATCGTGGCATCTGTGCCGTGTCGATGGGATCTTCCGACGGCGGTCTCGTGGACGCGCTGAAGCAGGAATTCCCGTCCGCACCGCTCAGCCGTGGCAGCGCCGCGCTTTCCCGCTGGGCCCGGCAGATCGTCGGGCACCTCGAGGGGCGCCGGCCGCGGCTCGACCTGCCGCTGGACGTGCAGGCCACCGCGTTTCAGTGGCAGGTGTGGACGGCGCTTGCCGCGATTCCATACGGCGAGACGAAAACCTATAAAGAGGTTGCCGAATCGATCGGCCGTCCGTCGGCCGTTCGCGCGGTTGCACACGCCTGCGCGACGAACCCGGTGGCTGTCGCGATCCCCTGTCACCGGGTGGTACGAACGGGGGGCGGCATGGGCGGATACCGCTGGGGGATTCCTCGAAAGAAGGCGCTGCTGGCGGCTGAGCATAGAATGAAGAATTGATGATTCGTTACGGCCGGGCACCCTGGGGCGATCGCTTTCCTGCCTCGCGCGTTTCCTCGTATCCAGGTCATCGCGCTTCCTTTTCCGCCGACGTCGTCATCATTGGCGGGGGTCTGACCGGGTGCGCGGCCGCGTATGCGCTCGCGGGTGCCGGCGTGAAGGCGGTTGTTCTGGAAGCCGATCGAATCGGACGCGGCAACACGAGCGCGTCGGCCGGCTGGATCTCCGACGACCCCGGCGTGCCGTTTGCCGAAGCCGCGAACCTCCTCGGCGTGCGCGTTGCGCGCCATGGCTTTGAGGCGTGGCGTCGCGCGGCGCTCGATTTTTCAGCGCTCCTCCGCAGGCTCGACATCAAGTGCCACCTGCAGTCGCGGAGCGCGTTGACTATCGCGTTGACGCCGGAGCAGACGCTGCGGCTCAAGAAGGAGCGGAAAGTCCGCCTCGACGCGGGTCTCGATGCGCCGGCGTTGGGCACTCGCGTCGTCAGCCGAGAAGTCGCGCTCGCGCCGTCGCTCGCGCTGCGCGGCCGAAACGGCGGAACGATCGATCCGTATCGGGCGTGTCTCGGGCTTGCAGCGGCCGCTCAAAAGCGCGGCGCCACGCTGTTCGAGCGCTCGCCGGTGCGGCGGATTACCTTCAACCGGAAGATCGCCGACGTGTTTACCGCGGGCGGCGCCATCCGGACCCGCAAAGTCATCATCGCAACGGGCCTGCCGACACCACAGCTTCACAAGTCGCTGCGGCGCCATTTCTGGTTCCGAACGTCGTACGTCGCGCTCACCGACCCCGTGCCGGCCAGAATCAGGCACCAGTTGGGCAAGCGGTCGACGGTCGTGCGCGACTCCGCCGATCCCTACCACGTCGTTCGCTGGCTCGACGATGAGCGATTGATGGTGATGGGAGCCGACACCGAATCGCCGCCAGAGCGTCAAAAGGAGAAAGTGATCGTCCAGCGCACCAACCAGTTGATGTACGAGCTGTCGGTGCTGTATCCGGACATTTCCGGGATTCAGCCCGCGTATGGCTGGGCCCTGGACTACGCTCGCACTGCCGAGGGGCTGCCGTACATCGGGCCGCACCGGAACTTCCCTCATCATCTGTTTGCATTCGGCGACTCGAGCCACAGCGTGACGGGCGCGTATCTGGCCAGCCGGACTCTGCTGCGCTACTTCCTGGACGAGCTCGAACCGGCGGACAAGGCCTTCGAGTTCAATCGGTAATGGCCTAGTCGACCATGACGGGCATCGACCTCCTCGTATTCGGCCCGCATCCCGACGATCTCGAGATCGGCCTGGGCGGATGCATCGCACGTCACGCGGCGCTTGGATCGAGCGTCGGGCTGTGCGACATGACCGCCGGCGAAATGGGCAGCAACGGGACCGTGGACCAGCGGCTTGCCGAAGCCGAAGCCGCGCGAGCGGCGCTCGGCGCGGCGTGGCGCGAGAACCTCCGGCTGCCGGATCGCCAAATCGGGAAATCCCCCGATCACCTGATCGCCGTAGCGTCGTTCGTACGCCGCCATCGGCCACGAGTGGTTGCCGCGCCGTACTGGTCGGACCGCCACCCCGACCATGTCGCGGCGAGCGCGCTCATCACGGAAGCGGTGTTCAACGCCGGCCTTCGAAAATACAAAGCAGAGGGCGAGGCGTGGAAGGCCGAATGGATTTGCTATTACTTCATCAACGACGCCGACAAGCCGTCGTTCGTGGTTGACGTGACCGAGCACTACGAAGCGAAACGCCGGGCCCTCGACTGTCACGTCACGCAGTTCACGCCCGCGAGCGCGGGGTCCGCTGCCACGCGACTGAACACGCCGCTCTTCCGCCAGCTCATCGAAAGCCGCGACGCGCAATTCGGCGCGCTGGCCGGCTGCGCCTGGGCCGAGGGCGTCGTCGTCCGCGAGCCTGTCGTCCGTCCAGTCCTGTTTCGCGATCCTCCGGTCTTCAGGCAACCGTGAACATCGGCATCATCTGTTACGCCTCCATCGGGGGCAGCGGGATCGTCGCGACCGAGCTCGGCAAGACGCTCGCGTCCCGGGGCCACCACGTACACATCCTCAGCAGCGAGACGCCGTTCCGGCTCGGCGACTACCAGCCGGGCCTGTCGTTTCATCGCGTCGAGGCGCCGACGTATCCGCTGTTCCGCGAGCCGCAGTACCTGCTGGCGCTGGCCAACAAGATCGTGCAGGTCTCGCGTGAGGAGCGGCTGGACATCATCCACGCGCATTACGCGGTCCCTCATGCGACAGCGGCGTATCTCGCGCGCCAGATTCTGGGCGCCGCCAATGGTGGGAGAGTCCCGCGCGTCATCACGACGCTTCACGGCACGGATATCACACTGCTCGGATCGGATCGCTCGTACTCGGAGATCGTCGCGTTCTCCATCGAGCGGTCGGACGGCGTGACCGCGGTCTCGGAAAGCCTGAAGGCCGACACCTATCGCGAGTTCGGCCAGAAGCGCGACATCCGCGTGATTCCGAACTTCGTCAACGTCGAAGCGCACAGCCGCGGCGATCGGAGCGCCCTTCGTGCCAGCCTCGCGCCGGCCGGCGAGAAGGTCGTGATTCACGTGTCGAACTTCCGCCCGGTCAAACGCGTGGCGGCCGTCATCGAAATCTTCAAACGCATTCGGGCGGAGGTCCCTGCTCATCTCCTGATGGTCGGCGACGGTCCGGACATGAGCGAGGCCGTGCGCCTGACGCGCAAGTACGGGCTCAACACCGTCAGGTTTCTCGGCGATCAGGAACAGGTCGTGCCGCTGCTGTCGGCGTCGGATCTGTTTCTCATGCCTTCGGCCCAGGAGAGTTTCGGCCTCGCGGCGCTGGAGGCCATGGCGTGCGGCGTACCCGTGATCGCCTCGCGGGTCGGGGGCGTCCCCGAACTCGTCGAGGACGGCGTCACGGGATTCTTATGTGCTCCTGAGGATCTCGCCGGCATGGCGAGCGCGGCCGTGCGCCTCCTGACCGACCAGGGCCTGCACCAGCGAGTAACGGAAGCGGCGAGGACGAGGGCCGTGGAGTGCTTCGCCGACACCAAAATCATCCCGATGTACGAGGCTTACTACGACGAGATCCTCGGGACCGGTGGGCAAGAGCGTGGATGAAGGCAGGAGAGGCAGGATGGGCAGGACGGGCCGCCTTTCCTGCCCCTCCCGCCCGTCCTGCCTTAAGATCACACCAATGAAACGCGCTGTTCCTGTCGCCATCGCTGTCGCTCTGGCTGCGGCCGCGGTGTTGCCGCGCGCCCAGATGCGCGTGACCCCGCTCGACACCGTGCAGGGGCATGTCGCGCTCGGGCTTGCGCTCCGTCACCTCGCCAACGTCGGCATCGTCATGGAGGCCACGGCGCATCCCGACGATGAGGACAACGGCGTCCTGGTGATGCTGAATCGCGGCCAGGGATTCCGGACGGCGCTGGTCACGGCTACGCGAGGCAACGGCGGACAGAACGAGATCGGTCCCGAGATCTTCGAGGGTCTCGGCGTCCTGAGGACGGAGGAGCTGGCGGCGCTGCATCGCTTCGACGGCGCCGAGCAGTACTTCACGCGTGCCGTCGACTTTGGGTTTTCGTTCAGCATCGAAGAAACGTTCCAGAAGTGGGGACGCGACGAGATCACGGCAGACTACGTGCGGATGATTCGCACGCTTCGCCCCGACGTGATTTTCGGCATGAGTCCCACGGGAAACAACGGCGGCCAGCATCACAACGCGTCGGCGGTCATCTCGCACGACGCCTACCTGCTTGCCGGCGATCCCTCCAAGTATCCCGAGCAGATCGGAGAAGGCCTGCGAGCGTGGCAGCCGAAGAAGTACTACTGGACGACCGGGTTCGGTCCACCGAATGCGGGTAACGAGGCGGACGGCAGGCTCTGCCGGATCAACTCGTCGGTGTATGACGAGCTGCTCGGCCGCACCTATTCCGAGATCGGCACCGAAGCGCGCAGCATGCACAAATGCCAGGGCATGGCGCAACTGCTTGCGCTGCCGGGACCCGTGACGCGGACGTATCGTCTCGTCGAGACGACGATTGCCGGACAGATGCAGAAGGACGAGAAGATGCTGACCGACGGCATTGACTCGTCGATCAGCTCGCTCGCCCAGTACGGAGGAAGTGCGGGCTGCGCAGCAGCGATTCGACAGCAGCACTGACGACACTGCGGTCGCTCCGCTTGTGTCGGGCCTCCACAGCGTCCGCGTCCTGCGCGCACAGCTTCGGGCCCTGCCGATGGAGGAAGCCGGTAAGTTCGACATCGAATTCCGGCTCCGTCAGAAGGAGCGCGAGTTCCAGCAGGCAATCATCATCGCCAACGGCCTTCGGATCGACGCGCTGTCAAACGATGGCGTCGTGGTACCCGGACAGGACGTAAGGCTGTCGCTCATCGTCGCCAACAACGGAGCGGGTGAAGTTGCGATCAGACAGTCCAGGGTCAGCGGCTTCGCCGGCGACGGCAGCTGCAAGCTGAATCAGGTGACCGGTCAGCAGGGATTCGGTGGCGGCCGCGGAGGGCGCGGACGGGGCGACGTGCCTCCGCCAGTGCCCGTGTCGTCGCTCAAGAGAGACGTGGCGGGCCGCTGCGACGTGACGATGAAGATTCCACCGGCGGCGCGCGTGAGCGAGCCGTACTGGCATCGCAAGGGCGAGGAGGGCCGCTACACGTTCGACGCCGACGCGCCGTTCGGCCTGCCGTTCAGGCCGACCGAGTTCTATGGCGAGGTCACGCTGGGATTTCCGGTGCCGGGCGGACCGGCCGTTGAAGAGGGGTTCGGCGCGGTGCCCGTGCAATACCGCTACAGCGGCGGGCGAGAAACGATCGGAGCTGCTGATCGTGCCGGCGCTGTCGGTGCGCGTGACGCCGGAGGTCGCGATCATCCCGGCCTCGTCCCTGCGGCAAACTCCGCCTCCGGTGACGGCGGCGGCCGGACGCGGAGGCCGCCGTGGCGCGCCGCCCGCCGCGCAATCGGCCCCCTCGGCGGCGAGTGACGGTGAGTCGCGCGAAGTCCGCGTCACGGTCGTCAACGGATCCCCCGGCGCGAGCGAGAGCACGGTGTCGTTGAACCTGCCGCAGGGCTGGACGTCGACTCCGGCCGAGCAGGCGCTGAAACTGGCGCGTTCCGACGAGGCGCAGACGCTGCGCTTCCTGGTGAAGCCGCCGCTCGGCACGAAAGCCGGCGAGTACCGCGTGCGTGCCGTCGTGAAGTCCGGCGGCGCGACGTTCGATCGCGGCTATCAGGTGATCGAGTACCCGCACATCCGGCGCCAGCACATCTACGAGGCGGCGACGGCGACGATTAAAGTCGTTGACGTCAACACGCTGCCGAACCTGACGATTGGCTACGTGATGGGGGTGGGCGATCAGGTGCCGCCGGCCATCGAACAGCTCGGCGCCAGAGTCGAGTTCATCACCGCCGACGACCTCGCATTCGGCAACCTCTCGCGCTTCGACGCCATCGTCACCGGTGTGCGGGCGTACGAGCGGCGGACCGATTTGCGCGCGAACAACGCGCGGCTGCTCGAGTACGTCAACAACGGCGGCACGATGATCGTCCAGTACAACAAGTTCGAGTTCAACGACGCGCAGTACGGCCCGTATCCAGCCAAAGTCAGCAACGATCGAGTCACCGACGAACACGCACCGGTGAAAGTGCTGAACGAGAACTCGTCGCTGCTCAACGCTCCGAACCGGATCAACCCCGAGACATGGAACGGGTGGGTGCAGGAACGCGGCCTCTACTTCCTCGATGCGGACCACGATTCGCGCTACAAGGAGCTGCTGGAGATCGCGGATCCGTTTGAAAACAACGCGGGTGCGAAGAAGGGCGCCCTCGTAGAAGCGCAATACGGCAAGGGCCATTGGGTGTACGTGGGCCTTGGCCTCTGGCGTGAGCTGCCCGCCGGCGTGGACGGCGCCTATCAGCTGCTTGCAAACCTCGTGAGTCTCGGGAAGACATCTGCGCTTCAGCCGCCGTCGGCGTCGTCGGCGCCCTCGGGACGAAGCAGATGAAGCGGACCGCGCGTTGGGCCGCCGTCGCCGCGGCCGTCGCATGCTGTGGTCTCCTCGCGCGTGCCGCCGACGATCTCACCGAGTCTGGACGCTTCACGCTCTTCAAGTTCGAACAGGCAATTGGAGAAGAGCGCTACGACATCAAGCCCGACGGCGACCTTTTCACGCTGACGTCGACGTTTTCGTTCACCGACCGCGGGACGCCGGTTCCGCTCTCGACGTCGGCGCAGTTCGATCGGACGCTCGCCCCCGTTCATTTCTCCATCAAGGGCGAGACCGCCCGTATTACAGGCATCGACGCCGAAGTCAGTATCGCCGGCGCGGATGTCACCATTCGCGAGGGCAGCGCGTCGCGCCGCGAATTGGCGCTGCCTGGAGCCTTTACGCTCGCCGGCTATGCGCCGGCCTCGATGCAGATGGAGCTGATGCGGTACTGGGCCTCCCACGGACGTCCGGCCTCGGTGCCGCTTCTGCCCCAGGGCGCGGCGCATATCGAGCCGCGCGGACGCGACGAGGTGACGGTCGGCGGCCGAACCCTCGGGCTCGATCGCTTCAGCGTCAGCGGCGTCGCGTGGGGCCGCGAGACGATCTGGTGCGACGAGAGCGGGCGGATGATGGCGCTCGTCGGCGTCGATGCCGAGTTCGATCACTTCGAGGCCGTCAGGCCCGAGCTCGAAGCCGCCTTGCCGCAGCTTGTCGCCCGCGCGGCGTCCGACGGCATGGCTGCCATGGCGGAGACGGCGGCGGCGATCAGTCCGCCGCCCAGTCATGCGCTCGCGGTGACCGGCGGCACGATTCTCGACCTGACCGCGCGCAAGCCCGTTGTCGACGGCACGGTGGTCGTCGTCGACGGACGGATCACGGCCGCAGGACCATCGAATCGCGTGACCATTCCGGCCGGAGCGCTCGTCGTCAACGCCGCCGGGAAGACCGTCATGCCCGGCTTATGGGACATGCACGCCCACTTCGAGCAGGTGGAGTGGGGTCCGATCTACCTCGCGGCGGGCATCACGACGATTCGCGACGTGGGGAACGAGCTCGAGTTCATCGTCGCTGCGCGGGATGCGGTGGCGGCGGGCAAGGGAATCGGTCCCCGGATGCTGCTCGCCGGGCTCATCGATGGCCCTGGACCGAACGGACTGGGCGCGATCCGGGCGGGTTCGCCCGACGAGGCGCGCCAGCGCGTGAATCGATATCACGACGCAGGCTTTGCGCAGATCAAGATCTACAGCTCGGTGTCGCCTGCCGTCCTCCGTGCGATTGCGGCCGAGGCTCACCGGCTCGGGATGACGGTTACCGGCCACGTGCCTGAAGGCATGACGGCGTTTTCAGCGATCGAGGCCGGCCTCGATCAGATCAACCACATTCAGTACCTCACGGCCGTCGCCGAAACAGATGCCGAGCCGCTCATCACGGCGCTCAGGGCGCGCAAGACGGTCGTCGATCCGACGCTCGCGCTCTATGAGCTGCTGTCGAGGCCGCTCACGCAGCCGATTGAAGGTTTTGAGCCGGGGATCAGGAAAGTGGCGCGCGAGCTGGAAACGCCGCTCGGCGGATTCGGATCGTCACCGGAAGCCGCTCCGCTGCGCCGCCGGCAGTTCGACGATGAGGTCGCGCTTGTCGGCAAGCTGCATCGCGCCGGCATTCCGATCGTCGCGGGCACGGATCAGTCCGTTCCTGGCCACAGTCTCCACCGAGAGCTCGAGTTGTACGTGAAGGCCGGGTTCTCGCCGGTCGACGCACTGAGGGCGGCGACCGTTGTTCCGGCGCGGGTGATGGGGAAGACGTCGGACAGCGGAACGATTGAAGTCGGCAAACGCGGCGATCTGATCGTCCTCGACGGAAATCCGCTCGACGACATGCGTAACACGAGGCGGATTTATCGGGTGATCACCGGCGGCCGCGTTTTCGATCCCGCGCCGCTCTGGCAGAGCGTGGGATTCAGGCCCTAGCGGCCCCTCCCGGCGCCACAGGGTGCGATATTTCACGCGAGGCCGCCGTAAGGCGTCGCCCGAACCCGTCAGGCGTCTGACCGATCCTATCTACCTTTGACTGAGTCCGTAAGCGCGTTTATTCGCCTGTCGGCTAACCCTGACGTCTCTTCCGGGGCCGTCCGAGCCAGTTAAAGAACAGCAGCACCAGCACGGCCGGCACGATCGCGCCCCACCAGCCCGTCAACCCGACCTTTTCCATCGCGCCCGACGAGCATGATCGTGCTCGCCCAGAGAAACGCGCTCACCAGGTTCAGCGACGAGAAGTGGAGCGGCTTGACCCCGCCATAGGCGCAGGCGATCGGAATGGCCGTTCGAAGGCCGGGGAGAAACCGGCTGATGACCAGAATCAGATTCTGTTGCTCCTTCACGCGATGCACGACGGCGTCGCGATGGCGGGCCATCCAGGCGTAGCGGTCGAGCCAGTGAATGCGTCCGCGCAGCAGATAGAACCAGAACTGGTCGCCGGTTGCGCCGCCGAGAGCGCCGGCGACGAGCACGCCGGCCCAGTACAGCTTGCCTGCCGACACCGCCACGCACATCGTGATGTAGTAGATCTCGCCTTCGAGAATTGCGGCCACGTAGATGGAGAGGTAGACCCACATGGGAACGTGGATCTGATCATCTGATCATTTGGTTATTTGGGGATTGATTTTTTACGAGCGCGGGGCGAGGACGTCTTTGACCACTCGAGCTACTCGATCTATTTGGGCGTCGGTCAAGGTCGAGTAGACGGGAATCTGCATGGCGCCCGCGGCCCGGACGGCCCCGGGCGCTCCCTTGGGCTCGACTCTGGAATCGGCGAACATCTCGAGCTCGCTGCAGACGTCGACGTGCAGCGTCTCGATGTCGATTCCGCGCCGCACGCAGCGGACCACGAGCTCGTCGCGCTGCGGACCGTAGAGGCAGTACTGGTAATAGACGTGCGTCCGTTTTTGGGGGACCTCGGGCACCGTGATGCCGGGCAGGCCGCGGAGCGCCCGATTCATCACGCCGGCGTGCCGTCGGGTCTGTTCCGTCCACTCGTCCAGCATCTCGAGCGCCGCGAGACCGATCGCGGCCTGTGCGTTAGGGAACCGTTCGGTGTAGACGTCCGGCAGCGGGTCGAGCGACCTTATCTTCTCCCAGAGATACACGTCGGGATTTGCATCGATGAGCGCCGAGAACCACAGAATCGGAAATGCGCTGATCGTGAACACCCACGGCTTGATGAAAATCCGCTGCAGCCGGCCGACCAGCAGCCGGTTCGTGATGCGCTTTTCGTCGGGCCATGGCTCGGCGTACGCAAGCTCGCGCACGCGGGCCGCCAGCTGCGGATTGCGGACGAGCGCGAGCCCGCCGCCGTAGAGATTCAACGGCTTCAGCGTCTGGAAGCTGAAGAAGCCCGCGTCACCGAGCGTGCCGACGGGCCGGCCGTCGTAGGTCGCGCCAAGCGCATGCGCGCAGTCTTCGATGACGCGAAGGTCGTGCCGCGCCGCGATCCCGAGGATCGCCTCCATGTCGCACGGCAGCCCCGCCGGGTCCATCGTGAACGTCGCGGGATCGACGTCCGCAAACACCACCTTGAGGCCCGCGGCTTTCGCGAGCGCCGGCACGACCCAGAACGTGAGCGTCGGCAGGACGATCTCGGATCCCGCGGGCAGGGCCAACGCTTTCAGAATGTAGTAGAAGGCCATCCGGCCGTATGAGGCCGTGACGGCGTGCCCTGGCTCCATCCCGGCGCGCCGGGCGAATGCCGCTTCGAATTGTGCGATTTGAGGACCTTGGATGAGCTCGCCGCGGGCCTTGCAACCCGCGACGAGCTCCTCAGTATTGGAAAGGACTCGCGCTCCATAGCGCGAGATAGCTGTCAGCATGCAATTGATCGGGCCACGTCGGCTATTTCCTCCCGTGCATGACGTTCCTTGACGCGCGTGTCCATGCGGGTGACCCATTCGCGAACGGACGCGTTCTGAATCTTCAGGAAGTTCGCCAGATACGACGGACGCATGTAGAACCGCTTGTACGACGAGCCAAGCAGGTATTTCAGCTCGTGGGCGGTCAGGTTCGGGTGCTTGAACGTCGGCGAGTAGCCGTCGAATTTCTCCCAGTCCGTCTCCGTGAGCAGCGGTTCGAGCTGCTTGAACATCGGCGTGCCGGGATACGGCGTGAGGATCTTGAATTGCGCGAAGGTCGATCCGAGGTCGATCGAGTAGTCGATGGTGGCCGCGATCGACGCCCAGGTGTCCTGCATGAATCCGAGCACGTAGAATCCGGCGGTGACGATGCCGAGCTTCCGGCAATGGTCGATGATCCTCCGCTGATGCTCCTGCGGAATCGGGCGCCTTCCCGATTTCTTGAGCGTCGCCGGGTCGAGCGATTCGACACCGAAGCTCATCGCGCGGAAACCGGCTGTGTACAGCCGGTCGAGCAGCTCGACATCCAGCCGGTCGAGCCGCGTTTCGGCTTCGAACGTGAAGTTCAACCCGCGAGCCTCGATCTCGTCGCACAGCTCGATACAGCGGTCGCGCTGCTCGCTGAACAGGGGATCGCGGAAGATGACGTACGGACGGCGCACCTGATCGCACAGCCGCTCGATTTCGTCGACGATGTTTGAAATCGAGCGCGCCCGATAGCCCGCGAGAATGCGGTGCGGGCAGTACGTGCAGAACTCCGGACATCCGCGGCTGGCGAGCAGCGGGAAGCCACCGCCAACGGGCCGCGACGACCACTGGATGCCGAACCGGCGCGAGCGATCCTCGGTGATGAGATCCCACCGCGGGAACGGCAGCGAATCGAGATCCTGAATCTCCTCGCTGATGGTTACGCCGGTGGGGATGACGCCCTGCGCGATGCGCATCACGCCTGCTTCGGGCTCGCCGTTCAGGATGAAGTCGCTGTGATCCGCGAAAAGCCCCGGCATCTTGGACGCCGTGATGCCGATGAACCCGACTTTCACGCCGCGCGCACGCATCGCGTCGGCCCAGGCGGTCTCGTTCTTGTGGTCGACCAGCGACGACAGAACCAGTGCGACATCTCCGTCGACCAGCTCGCTCCTCGTCCACAGCACCTCGTGTCCCGCACGCGCGAGAATGGCCGCCAGATACGCCATGTGGACGCTGGGCACGTCATGAAACTGCTTCTTGATATACGCGGCTGCGGCGGTCACGCGAGAAAAGGGATCGAGCCGCGAGCCATAACCGCCGACAACCGTGTCCTTGCTGACGAATCCCCGATTCGATTTCAGATCTGCGAGAACAACTCGCATACGGATTACCTCAATGTCACAAGCCCGTAAACTTCGTCCGCCTGGTCTCCGCAGCGGCGTGGCCGCTGGCGAAGAATCAAACGGTGCCAGTCAAGAGTTCAACTGAACGCGGGCGGCGCGCGGGGCGATCGATAGGTAAGTCCGTCGTGGCTGTGCAGTGGGACTTGTGCCGGAGTCAGCAGGTGGAGGGGCTCGAGCGCCGGGGACGGTTGCTCGAGGTCCACGCGGACTGCGGACACATCATTCTGAATAACCGCATCGTCTCGAGTCGAGTGCGTATCGGTATGCGCGCGGCGTACGGTCGTGCCGGGGTGCCGCTGCACGCGTCGATCTGGCCGACGCGCGGCAATGCGCGCAAACGCCTGGCTCGGCGGGATATTGCGTCGAACGCTTGCTCGATGCGCGCGCGCGTGCGACTTTCGGACCGTCGCCGCCTGTGTTTCGGCGACAAACAGCAGGCACGGGACGAGAACAACCAGCGCGGCTGTAATCCTTCTGACCGTCGGTGAGGGCACGAGCATTTTAGTCTTTGAGACGAGTAACAATATCCCATAGGCGCGGGCCCCGCGCAACGGCGGAAAGCTATAACAGGATGGGATTTATTCACCCGAATCTGTGGTCGAGGCAGGCCGGGAAACCGGTGCCCTTTGGCGGCTCAATCCAACCATTTAACCCCGCTTTTTGCCCCATCGGGGTGCGCTTGTGATTTCGTAGGCCTTTCGCCCGGGTTCCAAAGTTCTGGATCCGCCGGGCGGGATGACGGTCTAGAAGGTATGGCGGGCGACCCACTCGCGCAGCAGCGAGTCCACCACCACGTAGCGTGCGCCCTCCCGGCTGATCACATCGTCGCGCACGAGCGCGTTGAGCGCCGATTGAATGGTGGATGTTCCTCCGAGGCGGTGGCGCGTGCGGACGTCGGCGGAAAGCACCGCGCGTCCGCCCTGGACGACGACCGCGCGCAGCACCGCACGCTGCGCGAGCGTCAGCCGCTGCCAGATCGCTTCGAACATCGGTTCCTGCTCGGTGAGCAGGCGGCGAAGGGCCTGATGCAGGTGATCGAGCGTCGCGCGACGGCCGGCTGCCCGCGCGTCGTCCCAGGTTTCGTGGGCGAGGCGCTGCACGTCGTACGGCAGATTGCCTGCGAGATCCACGATGGCCGCACCAAGCCCGGCTTCAGGCTTGAGCCCCGAGCGGTTGAACCGGCTGTCGATGGCGGCGGCAAACTCGTCCGCCGGTATTTTCTCGAGGCGCATGACCGGGCCCGCCTTGTAGAACGGGCGCCGCGGTCCGAGCATCCGTTCCATCAGGCTCGGCTCGGAGCCGGCAAACACGTACCCGACGTCGCGCTGGTGCTGGACGGCGGCACGCATCGCGTGTTCGACCGATCCGCCGTTGAATTCGCCGATCGCCTGAAACTCGTCGAGCGCGACGACGACCTTGCGCCGCCGCGTTTCGGCGAGCCGCAGGGGCAGCGCGAAGACGTCCTGTGCGAGGCGGGCGACGTCGCGGTCTGATTTGACGGATGGAAACGAAACCGTGAGCGACCCGAGCGGCGACTCGCCAGGCGAGTACCGGATTTCCGTGCGCGCGGAACCGATCGCCTCTTTGAGCCAGGCGCGCGCCCGATCCCACTTGGTTTCAGCGGCCATGAGCGCCCGGGCGTAGCCCTCGAGAAAGGCGACGTACGAGCTGAAGCTGCTGACGGTGACTTCCACCGTCAGCGCGCCCCGCCGGGCCGCCGCCGCGAGCGCCTGCCGGATGAGCGACGACTTGCCGTACCGGCGCGGCGAGATCAGGAATACCTTCTGTCCGTCGGCCAGGTCGCCGATCAGCCGCTCCAGCTCGACCGCACGATTGATGAACGCGGCGGTCGGGACGACCTCGCCGTAGACGAAGGGGTTCTGTTCCATTACGTTACTCTACGTAACGGATACGTTATATCACGTAATGCCGGCTGTCGGCACGCCGTACCGCCGCGGCAGATCGACGATGACGCGCCGGCGCACCAGATCGGACAGCTCCGCCGGCACGCGGCCCGCGGCGAGCCCGGAGAGCGCTTCGCGGCGGATGGCGACTTCCTCGGGCAAGTACTGGCGGCAGGCGCCATATTCCTGCTCGTAGTCCTCGGAAGGAAACTGAAGGCGGAACACGACGGCGGCCGCGGACGAGCTGGAGACGACGTACAGCGGATTGACGCGAAACTCGCCCTGCGCCTGGTGGGGAAGCGGCTCGAGGGCATGCGGCACGAACACGCCTGGATGTCTGGTGGCGACAATCGTCAGGGCCGGCTCGGCTTCAAGGACCCGTGCATCCGCGCGCCGCGACAGATCCAGGGGACCGCCCGCGACGACATCGGCAAAAAGAGAAGATTCGCCAAAGATCCGCGGCTCAATCGTCTCGAACAGATTGCGGTATCCGTCGGGCGTGAGCGGCTGGCCGTGCGACGGCGTCCACGTGCACTGATTGTGCGTGTGGCTGATGACAGCCGCGCTTGCACGGCCCTCAGCCCCGTTGTCGGTGAGACGCAGCATGTCCTGGACGAACTGGCGCTTCGTCCAGATGTACATGAACGCGTCGGAACACATCGCATACTGGAACGCGCCGCGGGCAAACGGCATCGGCGAGTTACCGTCGCAGCACACCGGTTCGCATCCCGGCGCGGTGAACTGCCGCGCGAGCCAGATCTTCGAGAAGTAGAGATCCGCGAGCACCGGCGGCGGCCCTGGAAAGGTTGTCGGATCCATCAGCGACCTCGTGAGATGGCCCGATCCGCCGCAGATATCGATCGCCCGGCCGCCGCCTTTCAGGATCGTCCCGGCCGCCGCCCGAACAACGGCGTGCCCGACGATG
>WNFL01040795.1_pt1 | contig 28774 bp, 37 predicted proteins | sample 5400361 | NCBI WGS metagenome assembly WNFL01 (sample SAMN13153351, study PRJNA577476) | soil metagenome | isolation source: 40 cm soil on Douglas fir-dominated hillslope | place: USA:California | collected 2013-09-17
AAACGGGCGCTGATTAGGGACAATCGGTTCATACACGATTTCAGCGGGGAAGCCATGATGGTATTTGAGCCTCATAGTGACGGTAGTGTTGTCGAGAATTCGATGTTTACCGCCGGCGTTGGGCAAAGGCATGAACAGTGTCTTCTGTTCAATGCCACGGCGCGTTCGCATGAAGCGGCGTGAGGTAGGGCTCAGCAGCGAGCCACCGACTACGTCGACACCGGCGCGTGCTGGAACGGGATGAGGGCGTCGCGGATCGCCACCACCCCGTCGGCGGTGAGGCTGTAGAGAACCCGTGGTGGTTTGTTGTTGTCGGCATTGAACGTCTCGTGCTGGCAGTCCACCCAACCGCGCCGCTCGAAGCTGTCGAATATGCGGGAAACGGTTCCACGTGTGGTTCCGGCCCGCTTTGCGATTTCCCATCCCCAATGCTTCCTCTCGCGCTCTGCCAGCATGATATTCCCGACCTTTAGAGACATGGTCGGTAGCCTTCCATTGCTGCTGGAATATCCCCGCCGCAGACGATAGTCCTTCGTAACTTGAGGCATATTCCCTCTCTCATCACATGGGCGTTTCCGCGCGCCAACGGATTTTCAACGTCTTAGCGTGGCTGTAAAGAAGAAAATATGGCCCGCGTCCTCCGCAACTTGCGCATAGATGACGTTTCAAGCGTCGACGTCGGCGCTGGCCGCGGCGTCAAGGTGATCCTCACGAAGCGCAACATGCCTTCGCTGTACGAGTCTCTGGGACCCGACGAGATCGCAACTCTTCCCGATGAAGTGGCGGAGTATCTGAAGCGCGAGTTCAGCGACAAAGAGCGCAAGGCCCGCACAGACAGCGGTCACGCCCTCCCAGACGGGTCCTTCCCGATCGACAAGAAGGAAGACCTCGCCCTCGCCATCGAGGCGATCAGCTGCGCGAGGAACATCGCAAAAGCGAAGGCGCACATCAAGGCGCGCGCCCATGCGCTCGGAGCGGCAGACGCTTTGCCGGAAGACTGGTCAAAGGGCATCACCAAGTCCGACGTCGAATTGATCGCCGAGCGCAACGTCTTCGCGAATGTGTGCAAGGCGGCGAAGGACTTCAGCGACATGGCCGACGCCATGGAGACGGCTGAGGACGCGTCCGAGTTGATGTGCGCAGTCCGCGACGCGATGTGCGCACTCGACTGCTCAATCCAGTCCATCCTCTGCGACGATGACATCACCGACAAAGTCCCGTCGATCACCACCAGCTATAACCAGTTCAAGGACCACATCGCCGGACTCGGACTTGAGGACGACGCTGATGACGACACGGAGAAAAGAGACATGTCCCAAGTGACAGCCCTGACCACCGCAGCGGTCCAGAAGATGATCGACGAGGCCGTCACCAAGGCCGGCGCCGAGAAGGACGTGCGCATCGAGAAACTTGAGATGGAACTCCTCATCTCGAAGATGTCGGACGCCCAGAGGACCTACCACGACAACCTGGGATCGGACACGGACAAGAAGAAGTTCCGCGACATGTCACCAGATGCGCGCGACGGCGAGATGGACAAGACGAAGAAGCGTTTGTCCGACGATCCGATTGTCAAGGGTTTGATGGCCGAGAACGCAGATCTGAAGAAGCGCCTCGACGCCATGGACGACGAGCGCGACCTCAAGATCGCCAAGCAGGACGCGAAGGACTCTGGGTTCACCCAGACCGACGCCGGCGAGGTGCTGATGAAGATGCGCCGCGGCGACAAGGACGCCATCAAGAAGTACGAGGGCATGGTCGCCGAGTTGGCGAAGTCCAAGAAGGCGTTCGAGAAGTCCAGCCGCGCGTTCGAGGAGATCGGCGTCACCGGTTCGCCGGAAGGCGAGGGTGCCACCGCGATGGACGCCATCGCCACGATGGCCAAGGCGCTGCGTGAGAAAGACCCGTCCCTCACCGAGGCCCAGGCGTTCGACAAGGCCTACAACGATCCGGCCAACATCAAGCTGCGCCAGGCCGAGGCCGACGCGCGCATGGCCAAGATCCACGGCCGGTCCCACGCCGCCTGAGCCACGCACGACATCCGTTCCATGGAGGAGCAGTAGCCATGTACTTCGAGAAAGAGATCGGCCAGGGCCGCGCCTTCATGGAGCTGGAGCGCCGGACGGACGGCGGTTTCGGCATCAAGCGCCGCGGGTTCATCCAGCGCGCCAAGGGCCGCCCGGTCCAGCAGCAGCAGGCGACGGAATCGCCGCTCATCCACGACGGGTCTCAGACTATCCTGTCGACCGGGCAGGATTTCCGCAACTCGACGATCACTGGTACGACCCTAGCTGGTCCAAGCGGCAGTGGTCAGTACTTGTTGGTCACGCTCAGCACCGGTCGCACCATCACTCTGTTCACGTCGACGATGATCAATTTGTCGTCGGCCCAATCAGTGTATGGCGTCTGTCAGAACAAGCCACGCGCTGGTGATGCGGTCGACGTCGGTATCTTTGGCATCACGAAGGTGGTGTCAGCATCCACTGCAATCGCTGGCGGATCATTGCTGCAAGCATCATCCACATCATCCGGCTCAGTTGTTCCGTGGGCTAGCGGCAATGGCAGAGCAGTCGGCATCGCAATCGAGAACGCGCTTAGTGTCGGTGCGGTATTCACTGCCTTCGTTGGCGGCGTCCAGATCGCGTCAAGCTTCTGATGACCAAAGTCACGCAAATATATGCCAGTTTCAGTCCAGCAGTCCCCGCTGATGCGGTGGGCACAATGTGGATGAAATGGGAAGGCGGCTTTGGTCACGTTATCGTGGTCGCCGGAGTTACGTTCAACGGCACATCAAAACTCACCATGGGATGGGATGCTGATTCGCCGTGGGCGTCTGGAGAGAGAATAGGTCTGGTTTCGTTGAACATGCCTTCCATAACTGCTGCTGGAGACTACACGTTCAACATGCCGGAAGGATTCCTTTCTTTTAAGTGCGATGTGAGTGGAGGAGCAATATCTGCGCTCACTGTCTTGGTGGTGCGTTAGCGGAGTTGATGCAGCGGATACGTTTTCTCGAACCAGGAGATCAGCGCCTTACGGTCGCGCGATGAGATGAGACGATGAACGGCTCGGTGGCAATCGAAGCACAGGCAGGCGAAGTTTTCGAACGTGTTGTTCGATTGATCTTCGTCAATGTGGTGCACGTGTATGGCGATCTCGCCGTACGCTGCGCCGCAGGCTTCGCACTTTGCCTCAGCGTGCTGCCAGCGTTTCCACGCATCAGCGCCGTATCGTTCGAGAAGATCGTCCTGTTTTTGCTTGGGCGTGCATGGGCCTCTGCGCTTCTGGTATCTTTCATTCCGTTCACTGGCCGCCTCGTTGCATGCCGAACAATGAATGCGAAGACCAAGAGCGCGAGGCTGTCCGCAGTTAACGCAGAGACCTTGTCTCCTTCGTTCCTTTCGTTTTGCCGCCATGCGGTTTTTGTTCCACTCCAGACATTTGGCGCAGAATGTCTTTCCGAGCGCGACGACTGGATCGCGACATCGAACGCAAATCTTCAAATTAGCTCTGGCGATAGCGCGGATGCTGTTCTCATGAACTCCCATGCGCCGAGCAACTTCAGCCGCATTACCAATTTGTTCCAGCAGTTCGAGAGCTTTTGTTCGATCGATATACTTTTGGGTCTTAGGCATGTTGCCGCCTCCAATGATCGAACAATCACCAGCCACGTGTTGTCGTCAACACTACGTGGACGTCGCAGTCGGCAATCTGCAAACTTTGCAGAAAAGCCTTATGAAATAGGAGGTTAGCCGTGCCCTCACCCACGTTCGGGGACGTCCACGTAGCTGCAGCGTTGACCCAAATTGCCGTCGCCTACTTCCAGAGCGACGACAACTACGTGGCGGACAAGGTTTTCCCGATGGTGCCGGTCCAGCACCAGACGGACGTCTACTTCGTGTGGAGCAAGGCGGACTTCTTCCGCGACGAGGCGCAGGTCCGCGCCGACGCGTCGGAGTCGGCGGGCACCGGCGTCAACCTGACGACGCAGACCTACAGCGCCAAAGTTTGGGCATTGCACCAGGACGTCGGTCCGCAGGTCCGCGCCAACCAGGACCCGGCGATCGACATCGATGTGGTGAGCACCCGCCAGCTGATGCAGAAGCTGATGATCAGGCGCGACCGCTTCTTCATGTCGAAGTACATGATCACGGGTGTCTGGAACACGCTGGGCGGCGGCGACGCCACCGGCACCACCGCGGCGCTCGGCAGTCCCGGGACCTTTGCGCCCGTATTCTGGGACGACGACGCGAACTCCGACCCTTTCACGGACATCGCGTTCGGCCAGACGACCATCCTGACGAACACCGGCTTCCTGCCGAACGTGTTCCTGATCTCGTGGAATGTCTACCAGGCGCTGCGCAAGCACCCGCTGGTGATCGATCGTATCAAGTACACGAACCCCGCGTTCGCCGGCACGATCACGCCGCAGCTCCTTGCGCAGGCGTTCGCGATCGACCGCATCGTGGTCAGCAAGGCCGTCTACAACACTGCGGCCGAGAACCTGAGTGCATCGATGGCGTTCGTCGCCGGCAAGAACGCGCTGCTGCTCTACGTGCCGGGACAGCCCGGCCTGATGATCCCGTCGAGCGGCTACACCTTCGGCTGGCAGGCGTTCACCGGGCTGAACTCGCTGGGCATCAGGGTGTCGCAGATCCCGATGAACTGGTTGGGGCTCGGGACGATCCGCAACGAGGCTGAGATGGCGTTCGACATGCAGGTGGTCGGGGCCGACCTCGGGTTCTTCTGGTCAGCCATAACGACGGTCTGATGTCGATAATTGCGACCAACAAGTAGGTAGAGAAAATCGACATGATCCCCATCCGTCACACCCACATCGGCGGCGGCAAGGTCGAGCGCCCGTTCCGGATGGGCGACAAGACGCTGCCGCGCGGCACGGTGCTCACCGGCGACGAGGTGCGGTCTATCCGCACGTCGAACCGGTCTTCGCTGATCGACCGCGGCTACTTGGCGATATGGCCGATGGAGGCGGTCGCCCAGCAGGCCCAGCACTCATCCGAGCCGCAGGAGCGCCACATCGTGAACTGCGGGTTCGGCCGCTACAACGTGGTCGAGGGCCGCAGGCTCAACGAGCAGGCGCTCGACAGGGAGTCCGCCTACCTGCTGGCGGGGAAGCCGCTGCCGGCGAACGGCAAGGGCGACGACAAGTCGAACTGAGGAGAACCTGACAAATGGGCGTCAGCGGCATCGTTCAACGCATCAAGGGCAAGGCCCAGGCCGACAACGTCTTCATCGGCAAGGGTGGCGTCAACGAGTACGTCTACGGTGTAGTGGACGCCAGCGTGACGCCTGGCTCTACTTTGCCGAACAACGGAGTCAGCATCGTCAAAACTAGCAGCGCGACACAGCTTCTGGTTCTTGCTGCGCCAGAGCCTGGGATCGAGAAGACGATTGTTGTCACGACCATGTCAACGATTGGTGGATTGACCATCAAGACGAACAGCACGGGCGTCGTGTTCTTCGACGGCGTCAACTCATTTTGGAAGGTTAGCACGACGGCTGGCGTTGCCGGAGCGATGGTCTTGGTTGGCATTTCGACGGCGCAATGGGCCAACTTGGGCGTGTGGCCGAGCACCGTCGGTACAGCCGGCATGAGCGCGAGCAGCTAATTTGTGCTAAGGAACGCGACTTACCCATCGAAAGGATACCGCCAGTGAAGGTCGCGATACTCGGTACTGTCCCCACGTCCAAGATGCTCGCCCCGTTCGAGGACGACACGTGGGAGATCTGGGTGTGCTCTCCCGGCAACCGCGGCGGCGTGATCCCCCGGGTGACGCGGTGGTTCGAGTTGCACGGCGTCATCGACATGTATGGCCCCGAGAATAACGAGTGGCGCGGGCCGTACTTCGACTGGCTGAAGACGCAGTCGTTCCCTGTGTACATGCAGGAACCGAACGACCTGCTACCGCAGGCGAAGGTCTTCCCGCGCGACGCGCTGCTGAGGGAGTTTGGTTCCTTCGGGCGCAACAACTTCACGTCGTCGATCTCGTGGATGATCGCCTACGCCATGCACCTCAAGACCGAGGAGATCGGCATCTACGGCGTCGACATGGCGGCGACGGAGGAGGCCTACGGCGCGCAGAAGTCGGGCTGCCTCAACATGATGTGGCTGGCCAACGATCGCGGGATCAAGGTGTCCGTGCCGCTGGAGTCCTGCCTCGCCAGCCCGCCGCCGTTGTACGGTTACGCCGAGGCGACGCGGATGGGCCGCAAGCTCTTCGTGAGGGAGTTGGAGATCAAGGCGGCATTGACCAACCACCGCGAGGTGGTCCGGCATCACTCCGAGCTAGTGAAACACTACGAGGGCGCGCTGGAGGCCATCCAGTACGTGCGCCGCACGTTCGTCGACGGCGAGCACGATGCCGAGTTGGACGCGGCTCCGGCCGAGATGATCACCGCGGAGATGAAAGGTACGACCGCAGCGCCCGTGCGGACCGCGCCCGTGCGTGTTCCTGATGGCCTTGGTCCTGCCAGCATGGACGCTGAAAAGCTTCCCAGCGGTCTACTGGTGCCCAGGACGAAGGGCAACAGCGGCGAGCATCACCCGGAGTGAGCGATGACGGTCTATGTCAGCGAGCACGTCAGCGACGCCAACCCGAGGCAGCCAGGAAAGACGGCTATCGTCTCCTACTCGCTGTCGTCAGCTAGCACGGCTCCGTTCCCGGGGGCAGGAACGAAGTATATCCGCGTGAACTCTGATGTTGGTTCGTTCATCTGCCTTAACTCGACGAGCACCGCCACGACGCCGACAGCGACCAACTCCTTTCATCTTCCAGCAATGGGGATTGGCGAACCGTTCGCAGTGTCGACGGGCTTCAGGATCAACGTCGCATCGACCTAAGAGGAGATCACGTTATGGCAAACTTCGGCGTTCAGCTTCTCGGCTCGGTCGGCGTCGCGTTCCGCTCGGCCGGCGTCATCTACGTCTCGACCGCGGCCGCATCGACACGCAGGATCAACTTGTACGAGGCCAACGTCGGGCAGGTGGCCAGCGCCTACGCCAACACGGACACCTCGATGCTGTGGGACGTGTCGCGGATCGGGGCCAGTGCGTCCCTTGCCTCCACCCTGGTCACCCCAAACCCGTTGGACGGCACGGCCAGCTCAGCTGCGCTTTCGACCTATTCCAATCTCGCGACGACGGAGGCGGTAGTCACCACCCAGGGCAACGGCCTGTCGCTATACAGCTGGCCCATCAACCAGCGCGGGTTCAACCGGTGGCGCGCTCTGGACGACGGCGACAACATCATCGTCCCGTCCGTCTCGCAGAACGGTCTCGCCATCCGCATGCTCTGCTCAGGCGGTGCCCAGGCGTTCTCGGGCATCGGGACGATAGCGTTTGGCGAGGCCTGATGAAGCTACAGAACTTCAAGCCTGGCGGGGTGACGTTCCGGAGCGACGGTTGGACGTGCGTCGAGATGCACAGTTCCACCTGCAGCCATTGCCAGCACGTCACCGAGTTTCCGTCCCTTAAGAAGATGACGGACTACATCGACTTCTGTCGGTCGTGCATGGAGGAAGTCTGCATAGATCGTCCGGGTCCTAACGGCACCACCATTCCGGGATGTGCCGGCAGGCCGTGCAGGTCTTGGCTCAAGAAGTGCGACATCGATGAGGCCGTCTATCGTCAGAAGTTTTATGGAAGCCTCACGGAATACTGATGGGACACTGCTTCAACTGCGTCCACTGGATCATGGGCAAGAAGACCGTCTACAGCGACGGAACCGAGATATTCACGCCCACCTCGGCTCCTGGGAAGGGCCAGTGCCAGGCGCTGAATATCGAGACCCCGCCAGAGTTCGGCTGCAACGCCCATTCCCTCGGCGAAGTCCACGTCACCGTCACGCAGAAAGACGGTGCTCCCTGGCAGAATTTCGAATATCGGCCTTGCCCGGATTGTGGCGGGCGCGGTAGCACTCCAGAGGCCGGCATGTGTTATCGATGCTACGGCACGTCTCGGGTGCGCTTCTATGACGACGGCTACATCGGCGAAGAGCGGACCCGCCTCCATCCAAAGGAAACGGAACCGCCATGCATGGAACCGCCCACGATGACAAACGAACGACCCAATCCGTTCGTGGCCCAGGATACTCCGTAGATTTCTGGAAGTGGTACGAGGAGCACGCGGTCTCGCGGCTCAAGTCGTGGCCCGTCCCGTCGTATCACACCCGCGCCGACACCTTTCGCATGATGTTCGAGCACCTCGACCGGTTCGACCGGCCAGTGCTCATCGTTGAGACGGGCTGCGCGGAGAGGCTCAACGATGATGGTTGGGGTGGAAACGGGTGTTCGACTCTGCTGTTCGACAAGTACGTGAGGACGCATCCCGGGTCATCGTTCGAATCCGTGGATACGGACGCCGCATCCGTCGAGTTGTGCAGGGGAGCGGTGTGCGCTTCCTCGTACATCCACTGCGGCGACAGCGTTCAATATCTGAAGGCGGCGGCCGATGTTTCTTCCGATCCCATCGACCTGCTCTACCTCGACGCATCGAACCTGAACTGGGCGGCGACGCTCCTTGCCCAGAAGCACCACCTAGACGAACTGTTGGCGGCGTTGCCGATCCTGCGGCCGAACACGCTCGTCGCTGTCGACGACGCCCCGATCGTCCTTGAGAACTGTCCTTACATCGAGGTCGGCGGCAAGGGCGGGCTGGTCGCGAGGTATGCCGCGGAGGTAGGTGCCGAGCAGGTGTTCCAGCATTACCAGGCTGGCTGGGTTGGGATGGTGTCGTCCGTCGATGTGGCTCCCGTCCCGAGCGAGACCGTCAACCTCAAGGACATGCTGGCGCAGGCCAGCGGGTACTACCACGCCGGCCGCGTCTTGGACGCCAACAACCTATTCCGTTTGATCTACACGATCACGAAGAATCCAGAGACCAAGGCGCAGCGCATCGCCCGTGGCGAGGCATGTTTCTTCTTCGCGAAGATCGCGGCCAGCCAGAAGAAGCTGGGGACGGCGTTCGACTGGTACCAGGAAGCGATCAAATGCGTCCCGGATGCGGTCGAGTACATCCTGGAGATGGTGGGGCAGACATTGCGGCCGATGCGGCATTGGGACCGGGCGATCAACGAGGCCATCGTGGCGACGCGCATCGAGCCGGACAACGTTCACGCGTGGCGCATGCTCGGCGGCCTCTACCTCTGGTCGGAGAAGCTGGAGGAGGCTAAGTCCGCCTTCCGGCGCGCGATGGAAGTCGACCCGGACGCTGTTGAGCCGAAGTTGGACATGATCTCGGCGCTGTTCGACGACGAGCCGACGAAGGAGGTTTACGCCGAGGCCGAGAGGCTGGCGCACGAGGTCCGCTTCGCCAAAGAACCGCCCACCGCGCATGGTGACGCGACGCTGACCCTGGCCTTCACCGCCTACCGCGAGGGGCGGCACGAGGACGCGATAGCGCTCTACGACGAGGCCTTGGAGGTCGGCGTTAGCGAGCCCGCGACGTGCCACTGGAACAAGAGTTTGTCGCTCCACGCGTTGGGCCGCTACAGGGATGGATGGAAGGAGCACACATGGAGGTCCGTGGAGCGCACCCAGCTGCCGCTGTACGTGCCGGTCAATCGCTTCGATCTGCCGATGTGGAATGGCGAGGGGTCGGTTGCGAACTATAATTATGACACCAGTGCAGATAAGAGTACCGTTACTAGAACACGTATCCATGTCCACGCCGAGGCCGGGTTCGGCGACAACCTTTGTTGCTCGCGGTACCTTCGGCTGATGACCGATAAGGGATATGACGTTCGCTACGAAGCCTATGAGAACATGCTGTCCCTGATGCAGCGCAGCTTTCCAGAGGTGAAGGTCGTCCCGCAGGCCATAGACTATCCAGGCGCGATCGGCATCGAGGCGTTTGACTATCACATCCCGATCGGCGAGCTCCCGCACGTGTTCGGGACGGAGGTCGACACCGTGCCGTGGTTCGGGCCGTACCTGCACACTGATCCGGAATTGGTAGATCGGTATCACTGGATATTGAAGCGCAGCTGCGATCCCGGTCAGAAGAAGGTCGGCCTGTGCTGGTCGTCCGGCATCCGCGAGGGTCTGTGGATCGCGAGGTACGGCAAGCGGAAGTCGATGCACTTCGACGATCTCAAAAACATAGTTTACCTGGACATTCCAGTTAGATTCTTCAGTCTCCAGGTCGGACCAGAACGGGATCAGATGAAGTCGTGCAAATATATCCACAATGTCCTTCCCGAGAAGCCGTCTTGGGACGACACCGCGGCGCTGATCGCCAACCTCGACCTCGTTATCTCCGTCGACACCGCGGTGGTGCACCTCGCCGGCGCGATGGGAAAGCCCGTGTGGCTGATGAACTCGGCCGAGCCCGGGTCGTGGCACTGGATGGCCGAGCGCCCAGGCTCCCCTTGGAACGAGCGCAGCCCGTGGTATCCTAGCGTCAAGATCTATCGGCAGAAGAAGGTCGGTGAGTGGGACGAGTTGGTGAGAAGGGTTGCAAACGACCTGAGCGCGGCCTGAGGGGAAGGCGATATTTCACCGGGAATCCGTGCCGGCACGGTCACGTTGCCGAGCGCTACGCATCAAATGGGCGGTGCGTAGTGTGCTCGAAAATGGGCGACAACAAGATTTATCTAAAGGCCGCCACCAGGAGGATGAAGGCAATGCGCATCGACGTTCCGAAGGTAGTTTTTACGATATTGCTGAGTGTGGTTCCATTTCTGCATTGGACCGAGCCGACATTCTCGCAATCGTGTCCTGTGCCCGGCGGGACGGTGATCGCCCCTCCACTAGCAGCGATGACAGCGCCGTTTTCAGGTCCCGCAAACCCAAATATTGATTGTAGCGGTGCGCCTCCACCTCCTCCACCTCCCCCACCTCCTCCACCTCCCCCACCTCCCGCTACGACGATCACGATGGGCGAGACATCATGCAACCTCGCTGGCACTGACGGCGGCAACGGCGGCTTGATCTTGGCGCAAGCCGCTGAACTGGCGCAGGCCGGAACGCTCAAGAGTTTATCGTTCTGCGTGGTAAATCCTGCTGGCCAGCTCCGCCTTGGCGTCTACACATTGGACAACCAGATCGTCGTCCAGACCGGGACGTTCACGCCAATCGCTGGCCGGAACATCCAACCCGTTGGCAATGTGCCGATCCCGGCGGGAACTTATTGGCTGGCCTACGAGCCGAGTAGCAGCAACCTGAGCTTCCCCGTCGATCAATCCTCTGGTCAGGCCAAGTGGGCCGGGCAGACGTTCGGGGCCATGCCAGCCACGTTTCCCACCGTTGATTGTTGCACTGGCCTACATTGGGGGTTCTCGGCAACGCTGGTCCCGCAATGACCTTTGCGAGCGGGCCGATAGCAAGGAATCCGTTTTCTCTTGTACCGCCACCGACCGGAAATCTAGGCGATATGAGTTTACTGAAAAACGTGCCCAACCAGAACTTCACGTTCGAACTTGTCAACGTGACGAACAGCAACGCGCTCACGGGCGCCACCATCGTTGGGTTCACGTCAAAAGATGGCAGTGCCCAGGCTTCCACCACGGGGACGTTCTCCGAACTCGGAAACGGTGTCTACAACTATGCCCCCACCCAGGCGGAGACCAACGGGAACTGCGTCAGCTTCCTGATCACGGCGAGTAGCGCCGTTCCCGAGAACCTGATGCTCCTGACGGGAGGCTTGCACAAGAACAGTGCATCGCCGCAGCAACACGTCACTTTCGTGATGATGACGACGGCCGGCATCGCAGATACGGGTGCCACCGTTTCGGTCTTTGTCTCCAAAGATGGCGGCGCGCAATCGGCTGGTGGCGGGACCGTGACGAACCTCGGCAACGGTCAGTATGACTACGCGCCGACGCAAGCCGAGACCAACGGAACCAACGTCTCGTTCCTGTTCACGGCGACGGGTGACATCCCGATAAACATCTCGATATTCACGGTGCCATGATGAAGAAGCTGGGAACCGTTCTCTTTGCCGCGCTCGTTGCGATGATGGTTGTCGATCTCCACGCGCAGCCGGTGGTGACGCCGCCCGTATTCTCCGGCAACCCGACGTTCGGAGTGCTGCCATTTTACAACGACGCGAACGCCAATTGGCGGATGGCGGGGATGCAGTCGGTCGGCGGCATCCCGAACCGGACCACCATCTGCGGCTCAGTGCTCACTCCGCTCGGTGGCGGGATGGATGACAAGCCGCAGATCCTGACGGCCATCAACAACTGCACGCCGGGACAGGTCGTCCAGCTCGGGGTCGGCAGATTCCTGATCGGCGAGAGCGAGACGCTGAACGTCGAGAAAGGCATAACGATCCGCGGCTGCACGCAAACGTCGAACTGCGCTACTTCGGCCATGACAGACGATTGCAACGCCTCTTCCGGCACCTCGGCGAACGGCACCGTCGGCACGGGCGCGAACTTCACCGGAAGCCCGTATTGCGCGACGATATTAGATTCCAGCGCCTGGGGCGCGGTGGTCAGCGGGGCAAATATTGCTGCCAACAATGGATGCAATCTTAATGGCTGCGTCCCGAACCCCGTCATCACGCTGGGGCTCGGTTATCCCGAGAGTGCCAACAACAGTTGGACGACGCCGACGACGCTGACGGCGGACGCGGCGCAGGGCGACACCAAGATCACCGTCGCCAGCGTGAGCGGGTTCTCTGTCGGCCAGTGGGTCCTGCTCAACCAGGGCAACAATCCGTCCTTCCAGGCCGATCCCGCAGCCGGCACGGGGTACGCGACCGGGGGGATGGTCTATGCTTCGCCTGATTTTCTCAACAGCACCGGCAGCAGCCTGGTCGACGGGAAGCAATCGGCGACCAACAGGTTGGCGTGGCAACTCCACAGCCCGACCATAACCGGCGACGAGTGCGGGACCGTCGCCAGCTGCTTCGTGTTCTGCGCCTACACCCAGAGTCTATGCTCGACCACGGACGGTTACGTGGTGAACGAGATCAAAAAGATCATCGCGATAAACGGGAACACGATCACCTTCGACAGTCCTCTGACCATTGCCTTCCAGACTTCCCTCGTCTCGCGCCTGTATGCCCCGACACCGCTGGCGTTCGTGCAGAATGTCGGCATAGAGAACTTGACCATCCACGGCGCCAGCAGCGGTGGGGTGGTGTTCAACGTATGCGCCTACTGCTGGGCCAAGGGCGTCGAGTCGGATACGTGGTTCGGTGGCGGCATGTCATCGACTTACTCGGCAAGGATCGAGATCAACAAGAGCTTCATCCACCACTATGTTCATCCGGCCTCGAACGGGGCGGAGTACGGGATCAACCTTCAAACCACGACCGAGGCGTACATCGTAAACAACATATCGGTCCTCAACGGCAAGGGCATGGTGATGAAGGCCGGAGGTGCGGGCAGCGTCGTGGCCTACAACTACATGGACATGATACCGGGCGTTCCTCCCACGTTCGTTGAGCTGGGGGCGAACGGGTCACATCTCGCCGGGAGCCACCACATGCTCTTCGAAGGGAACTGGTCGCACAACCTGGACGACGATTCGACTCACGGGTCGGCGTTCTACCACACGAGGTTCCGTAACCTTGGGACCGCCATACGAAGTCCCTACCTGTATTACTTCTCCGGTCAGAGCAACTCGGGCTTCACGATTACTGATTCAGCCGGGTCGAACTGCAACGGGAACAGCAGCGGATGCGGCGTCCTCCGTGCCGCGGGGGTGCAGGAGTACAACTACTGGCACGCCTTCGTCGGCAATGTCCTTGGCGTGTCGGGTGTGACCGTGGCCGGAAACGCGTTCCAACTAAACGCGCAGTTTTCCAACAACGGAGCTAATCAGAATCCCGGGATCTGGCTGCTCGGTTGGCGCGACGTTGTCCCGCAGCCGGTCGACCCCAACGGCACGACGTGGACGTTCCGCCATGGTAACTATAACTACTTCAACAGCTCGATACAGTACGATGCGGGCACGCCGGATCACAACCTGCCGAACTCGTTCTACTTGCCCGCCAAACCGTCGTTTTTCACCGGGGCCTCCTGTGCCTATCCGTGGCCGCCAGTGACGCCTGCTGGAGCGAGTCAGTTGCCATCGCCGACTGGCCCTGGGGCGTGTACAACTTCTTCTGGCTTTCCGGCCAAGGCTCGCTTTGATGCCGGCACTCCGTTCGTGCAGCCATAATTCATGTCTCTACCGACGCTCATTTGGCACATCTCATCGTCGGCGAATCCGGCTGGTCAAGGGCTAGACGGGAATAATTACATGATTCCGCTCCCCGACCCTGGGGCGGGTAATTGCATTGTCCTTGCATTGTCATTCCTCGTTGGCAACACGCCGACGATCACCGACAACAACGGCAACACTTGGCCAGCAGCATCCGTGAGCGCGGGCGCTTTAGATACCGAGGCAGCAATCTTCGTCTTGAAAAATGCAAACGCGGGAAACTTCACGGTCACAATTGCTTTTTCGGCGCCTCTCCGTCCGCTTCAATACACGGCGAGCTGTTTCAACAACATCGACACGGCGAGTCCCGTCAACGGCACGAGCGCGACCGCAGACGTACATGCTTCGGCAGGTTCGTTGACCACAGGCTCGTTCACACCGACCACCAACAACGATGCCAACGGCGGCAACATCATATGGAACTATTACGCGAGCGCCCAAGGTGGCGCGATCAGCAATCCGTCGAATTGGGTGAAAGGAACAAATTTCACTTTGCTGGATGCTGATAGAGCATGGACCAGCAACAATGGGTTTCCCCATGCGTCGCAGTGGTTCATCCAGACCGCGTCGGCCGCGATCAATCCTGGTATCACAGCCACGGGTGAAACTGGAACAACTACTCTCTGGAACTGCGTGGCCGTCGCGCTCAAGGTGGCCACGGCCGGCACACCGAGCCAATCTGGTATCCGCATCAGAAAGATGATCCACCAGACCAACCAGTCGCCAGGACCATTCACTTTGGCGCTCCAGATGCCGGCAATTGGCAACCTCCGCGTGATAACCGACACGCTCGGTGACTCGAACATAGGTGCTATATCGGACAACGAGGGAGGGACTTGGTCGTCGGCGACGACCGGCGGTGCCAAGATTTGGTGGTCTGTGAACAAGTCCGCCAATCCCGATTTGGTCGTCAGCTTTCCGGTGCTTTCAGGCGTTGTCCCCAACTCGATACGGTTCTATGACATCTCAGGAGCGGCCGACGCTCCATTTGATGTTTCTGCGCTTGAGAACAGCACTAACGTTGGCGGAACGACATCCCTCACTCATGCGCCAGACATCACGCCGACAACGGCGAATGGCCTGGTAATCGCCTCGCTGGCCATCGGGCATGGCCCTGGTGCCACGGTAACCAGCCCTGCCGGAGCGATCTTCAGCCTAGTGACGTACATCACGCGCTTTACCGCATCGATCAATGGAACGGTGATGACGGTCCCGGTCAGTGGCGTCACTCAAGGCAAACTTCAGGTCGGCTACACGGTCTTCGGGGCCGGCCTAACGGCGACTAACCCTACCATCTCATCGTTCGGTACCGGCACCGGTCTCGACGGCACTTACAATCTTTCCTCATCGCAAGGGACTATCGCTAGTGAGCAGATGACGGCCGGAGAGACCGACCTCGATCTTATGGAGAACGCCGACCTGGAGGGATATTTCTACAACGCGGCGTCCGGGGCCATCCATTGGGATTGGACCTTCACTTTGATAGGATCAGCGGCCGCTGACAACGGCGTCAACGGAGTGGCTGTGGCTTTCAAGGCCGCGCCGGCCGGTGGTGCTCCCGCCGGGGTTCCCTTCGGTGTCCTGGGGATGGCATCATGTGACTGGTAGGAGGAATGGTTGACCGATTGGACATTCATCCAAGGGGTCGTGAACACGGCTGGCGGGGTTACCACAGTCAATGAATCGTTCGCGTCAATCATCGTCAGCGGCGACATCGTGCTCGGTGCAGTGCTGCTGGACGCGGGATTTACCCTGACGTCGGTCACGGATGACAAGAGCAATGCATACACGGTTTTCGATCCGCACGATGACGGCACCCTGTACACCGTCGCATTCAGATCAAACGGTTTCCTGACCAACGGTCCCAAAATTCTGACTTTTAATTTCTCCGGTGCATCCGGCAATCAATGGATGGTGCAGGACGAGTTTCAGCCGTTCACCGGGGCGACCGCCATCAGCGTCGACGGGTCGTCACAGACGTTCAACTCGGCGGGCACGTCGTTCGCCAGCTTCAACACCAGCTTGCCCGACGACCTCGTATACGCGGTGGCGATGAGCAGCGGGACATCGACCCATGGTACGGTACGAGCTTCAATCTTGGCAGCGGTAACGGGACAGCACGGTGTTCTGAGTGGGGAATACAAGCTACGGCTGGGTCGGTGACGATGGACCTTGCGACGCAGACCAATCATTTCTGGGGCCCGGCGTTCGCCATCAACGGAGGTTCATCACCACCGGCATCGGCACCCAGCGGCATCGTCGGCGTCGTGACTTCAGAATGGTAGGGCGGAATCAATGGCCACAAGGTTCCTTGGGAGTTCCGATGGCTGCGTTGTGAATCTGAACTACGATGCGATCCTTTTGGTCGCGACCGGCGTCTCGATTGACAATGCTCAGGGCATCGAAACGGTGACTTTCTGGATCGTGGTAGCTGGCGTGGTCATGTCCAAAACCGTGGTCCAGGGCGCGACGGGCTCGATCGTGTTCCCGGTGACTATCGGTGTTACCGTGTCCGGCAGTTCTTTGTCCATGTCCACGGTCGGTTCTTATGGGATTGGCGCTGGCGTAGATATGGCCATTATAGGACTGCCCTGATGCCGACATTTGTCCAAAAAAACATATCTGCCGACGGCGGCTCGGGGACGACAGTCACCGTCACCATTTCGGCGGGGGCGGCGGGGAATCTGATCTGCGGATCGGTCACATGGGCGGACCCGCAGACCCTGAGCAACGTTAAGGACAACAATGGCGTCACTTACAACATCGTGGACAACCTGGACGATGCTGGCGACGCCAAGTCCATGGCTACGTTCTATCTTCCCAACATATCCGGCGCCCCGACTTCGATCATTGCCACGTTCAGCGCCAGCACCACAGGGACCAGGATCGAAGTGCAGGAGTGGTCTGGCGTGGTGACCACCACGCCGCTTGACGGTCACACCATCCAGCAGACCAGCGGGGCGACCGTCTCATCGGGCAACATAACGACCACCGTTGACGGCGATCTGATTTATGGTTCATGCGACGCCGCTGGGGGAAGCGACACTACGCTGACTGTTGGCTCCGGGTTTACCATAGGAAACAACGGAAGCGGCGTTGGCCTCGTCATCTGCATGGCAGATGAGAGTCAGGTACAATCTGTCCACGGGTCCATAGCGGCGACGTTCGGCTGCTCTCCTTCCACGGCAACGTGTCTTGTCGCGGTGATGGCGTTCAAGGCCGCGCCAACTGGTATCACGCCGACGTATGGGATACTTGGGTTCGTGGAGGATGAGTGGTAGTAACGTTGTGCTGTTGATCGTCAAGGTTCGAATGGACGCATGACATGAGCGCCGTCAGCCACAACAAGACCCTGACGATGGCCGACTTCACCGGGACGGTGACGGTCTTCAACAGCCAGGCGTCCACAACCACGATCGCGGCGACGGACATCTGGCGGCCGTCGAACGTGAACTCGGCGCACGATCAGTTCGTCACGATTTCCGGGAACACGTCGAACCTGTCGACGTCGCCGGCTGTTTCGAACATCGTCCTGGCCGGTGGCAGCAACATCACACTGTCGATGGCGACAGCCGCGGGAGTGGCCAGCATCACCATCTCCGGCGGCGACCCGATCATATCAAGGTTCACGGACTTCGGTGCTCCAGGACAGGCTAATAGTACCACCGGAGGCATCGCTTCGGCATCGTTCCGCATCTTCGAGGTTCCATCGCCGATCACCTTCACCCGCGTCGACATACCAGTGTTCATCAGCGTCACCAGCACGGCGACGTCCAACACGTTCGCCGTGGCGATCTCGTCGGCGTTCGTCATCTACAGCAACAACGCATCTACGCTCTCTCCGATTATCGGAGTGACGAGTCAAACTACCCATAGCTGGGCCAGCGGCACGTCCAACTTCTCGAACCTGACCGCAGGAAAATACCTGAGTTTCCCGCTCTCAACGGTGCTGACGATCGGCGAATACTATGCGGGGTTCTCGTTCTCTACGAACTCGTCGTCAATCGGAGCGGCCACCACGTCATCGGCCAACCAGATGTCGATCAGCATGCAATTCCAGTCGCAGCTTGGCAGCAGCTTCGGAGCGTTTGCAGATATCGGCACGACGGCCAGCGTCAGCACGAACAGCTACTTCGCAGGCATCCATTCGAACAGCATCACGGCCACGAACCAGACGATCGCCATGTCCAACATCTCCGTCACCGGGGCATCCTGGTATCGTGCCAACGTGCCTTTGATCTTCAGGAACTTGTGAGATGCAGCAACCGATCATCCTCAGCAGTTACGATGGCGGGAAGCTCGGGGCGAACCTCGACGAGGCGGTGTCGCGCATCGAGGCCAGCGCGCAGTACAAGGACCTCTCCACCGTCATCATCGTCCCGGCGCTGGCGAGCGTCCCGACGAAGGTAGTGGCGTCCTGGCTCAACCTCATCATGCCGCCGAACCAGAAGATCGCGCGCCTATTTGCCGTCGGCATGGAGGTCGGCGAGGCGTACTCGCGCACGATCCAGGCCGTCGTCGACCATCCGGAGTTGTCGACGTGGAAGTACATGCTCACGCTGGAGCACGACAATATACCGCCGCAGGATGGTCTCCTGAAACTCCTGGCGCGCATGGAGTCCAACGAAGGCAAGGACTATGCGGCGATCGGCGGGCTGTATTTCACGAAGGGAGAGGGCGGCGTCCCGCAGATATGGGGCGATACGAAGTCGTTCCCGCTCAACTTCCGTCCTCAGCGCCCCGATCCGGCTGGCAACCTCGTGGAGTGCTGCGGCACCGGGATGGGCTTCACGCTGTTCCGCCTGTCAGTGTTCAAGGACGAGAAGCTGCGCCGGCCGTGGTTCAAGACGGCGGCGAGCACGACTGAAGGCATCACGAGTCAGGATCTTTATTTCTGGACCGATGCCAGGAAAGTTGGTGGATATCGCTGCGCCATCGATTGCTCGGTGAAAATAGGCCATCTAGACCTATCCACGGACATCGTTTGGTGAAGGAGAAAACGTGAAGCTCGACCTCGGCTGCGGACAGAACAAGCGGGAAGGATTCATCGGGATCGACGTCTCGGGGCGCTCGTCCGCCGACATCGTTTACGATCTGCGCTTGACGCCGTGGTACATCGGCGAGCCGATTGCGATGCTCTTCGCTGCCGGTGAGACTGCTGGAAGCTGCGCCGGTCCCGTCTATCGGCGAAGACTAGACAGTGACAGCGTGGACGAGGTGTTCTCGTCGCACTTCTTCGAGCATCTGTCCGGGCCAGAGCGCATGCCGTTCATGGACGAGATGTGGCGCGTGATGAAGCCTGGATCGAAGGCGACCATCATCACGCCGTTCTACTCGTCGAGCCGGGCGATCCAGGACCCGACGCACGCATGGCCGCCGGTGTGCGAGGCGAGCTACCTCTACTTCAACAAGAAGTGGCGCGAGGACAACAAGCTGGACCATTACCCGCTGGTCTGCGACTTCGACTGGACGTGCGGTTATGGCATAGATGCCGAGGTGTCGCTCCGGTCAGAGGATTATCAACGTTACGCCGTGAAGCATTACATCAACAGCGTGCTAGACTTGCAGGTGGTTCTCACCAAGCGGGCTGCCGCAGATGTTCCAGAATGACGCCCACCAGCTAAACGCTATTCAGGGCGGCCCGGGCACGCCGGCGCAGACGGCGAACAGCCCGCTCGGCTGGGAGATACCGCCTTTCCAGCCGCCAAGCAGTCCGACCACCAGGCAAAGGTTCCACGGGACCAGGGGTAGGTCCGGCTTCGCATTCTTTGATTTCAAGCCCTATGGATGGGAACTGCCACCGTTTCAACCTTCGCACCCGCGGGTGGAGAAGGCCGGAGCGATCATGCCCTCGGAGCAGGGCATAGAGAAAGTCTTTGTTTCTGGGGCAACACCACGTGGTTGGGACATCGCCCCGTTCCAGCCACCACATCCGCCACAGCCGGACGGTATATTTGCTGGTCTGATAAAGGGCGATGAGGGTATCTACGCGCCGTTCATCCGGTTCTTCCCGTATGGGTGGGAGATTGCCCCTATACAGCCCCGCCACCCTCGTCCGGAGGCCGCTGGTGCGTTCATGCCGTCGGAGGCAGGGATAGAGGCCCAGTATGTCTTCGTCCCACCAGCGACCTTCCTGGACGCACCGTTCACGCACCTGCAGTATCGCGGGTCGAACCGGGCCGGCCTCAAGGGCAGCAGCCAGTTCCCGATCTTCTCGACCTGGATCAACTACGGCTGGGACATACCGTCGTTCCAGCCCCCGCGCCCGCGTCCGGAGAGGGCAGGAGCGATCGCGACCAGCGAGCCTGGCATCGAGTCCCAGTTCGTACCGCCGGCGCCTACGAACTGGGGATGGAATTTCCAGCCGTTCCAACCTCCGGTCATCTCGTACCGGACCAAGTCTGGTGCCATCAAGACGTTCGGCAGCATCGAGACGCCGCCCTTCGCATTCCAGCCATATGGGTGGGAGATTCCACCACCTCTGACGCGGGATCAGGTTTTCAAGAACCCCGATATCGGCGACCAGGGCATCCAGTTCCCATTCATCAGGTGGATCAACTTCAACTGGCACGTCCAGCCATTCCAGCCGTCGCATCCGAGGCCAGAAAGGGCGGCCACGATCATGCCGTCGGAGACTGGGATCGAGGCGGTGTTCGTTCCGACGGTGATCATCTGGGGCTGGGAAGTGCAATCGTTTCAACCGCCGGCTTCCCCGTCGACCAAGCAGAAATACTTCGGCATCAAAGGAAGAAGCACTTCCGCGATTTATGCACCGTGGGTGAATTCCGGATGGGAGATCCCGTCATTCCAGCCTCCGCATCCGAGGCCCGAGAAGGCGGGCGCGACCATGCCGTCAGAGGCCGGCATTGAAGCTCAGTACGTGCCTGTCACGATCGTCTGGGGCTGGGATATCGCGGCCCCGTTCGTCAGATATCAGCGCCACGTCACTCCGGATATTGGCGACCAGGGCACGCAAGCCTCCATCATCAATTTCATCCCCTACAACTGGATCATCCCGCCGTTCCAACCCTCTCATCCCCGGTCCGAGCGGGCGGGTGCCATCATGCCCTGGGAGCCGGGCATCGAGGCGCAGTATGTCTTCGTGCCGCCGTTCAAGTGGGGATGGGACGTTCCTGCACCACATCTCAGGCAGAAGACATCAACCCGCTACTTCGGCATCGAGGGCACAAGCGATTTCGCGTTCTTCGACTTCCTGCCTTATGGTTGGGAGTTGCCTCCGTTCCAGCCGCCACATCCGCGCCCGGAGAGAGGTGCACCTGCCATCATCAGCGAGCCTGGGATCGAGGCCAAGTTCGTTCCTCCGGCGTTCGTCACGGACGCGTGGGAGGTCCAGTCCTGGCAGCCGCCGCACCCGCGACCCGAACGATGGGGTGCTCTGGCGCACGGCGACGAAGGCACCCAGTTCCCGTTGATCCGCTGGTTCAACTCCGGATGGGAGATCGCTCCCTTCCATCCTCCCCATCCACGCCCCGAGAAGGCCGCGGCCATCATGCCGTGGGAGGCAGGCATCGAAGCCAGGTACATCTTTGTCACACCTCCGACGATTGCCTGGGAAATCTCGCCGTTCCAACCGCGTCATCCAACGCCAGAGCGTAGGGCCGCGGCCATCTTCAAGGGCGACGACGGCATCCAGTCCCCGTTCATGCGTTGGTTCAACGCGGGCTGGGAAATCGCACCGTTTCAACCTTCTCATCCGCGGGCAGAGAAGTTCGGGGCGGTGGTCCGTGGCGACGAGGGCATCCAGGCGCGGTTCATCAGGTGGTTCAACATGGGGTGGGAGATCCCACCCTACCAGCCGCCGCATCCCAGGTTCGAGCGTGCCGGCTCCATCATGGTCGGGCACCAGGGGACGGATGCGATTTACGTTTTCGTCCCGCCGCCAATCCTGGCCCGGCTCGACCCGAACTACATCACTTACCCGCAAAGCCGCGTGACGGTGACGGCTGGTGCTGCTAGGCTGCTGGAGGTTAGCTACCCGCAACAGCGGGTCACGTTGACGGCAATTGGACCGAGGAAAGTAAGGATAGCGATCTTCACCCTCGACCAAAGTCAGCTAGATGGCGATGACGTCCTTGGGTAGGTGGAAATGTCTTTTTCAACACGGCAGATCCTGCCGGCAGCCGACCTGAACTCCGCGTTTGACGGGAAGCAGGATGTCTTCGTTGCCGACGTCAAGTCGGCTCCTTACCACGCTAAAGGCGATGGCACGGATGATTATCCGGCTTTCAACATGGCGCAAAACGCTCTCAGCGCGGCTGGTGGTGGCATATTGTTTGTCCCTCCCGGCAATTACAATTGCATTTCCGGTTCGATCAAGCCGCCATCAAACACGATCCTTCAGGGGGCCGGCATAGATGCAACAACCATCCTGAATAATGTCCAGACATTTCCTGACGACCAAACGATTTCCATCTATGGGACCATGACTGGGGTCAATACAAATTGGCCAGGCACGAACACCACCTATCCGATCAATGCGCCGACGATTGGAGATAACAAAGTCACGACGACGGTTGCAGCGGACGCTGGTAATTTTCCCAACGGCACGATTATCTTCATTTCCGGCGGCTTGCATAGCACCAGCTTCTGGTATCCTGGTTGGCACACCACCGTCCTCAGCTCAAACCCTGCGACGGGCGTCATCACTCTTGCCGAGACGCTTCCGTTCGGCGGAAGCCAGATCACGACGGTCCAAAAAATCCTTAGCCTCAAACAGAACATCGCTATCCGCGACATGACTGTTGCCACAGGCAAAGCCTCGGCGATCGGTTGCTTTGTCGCAAAGAATATCTTGATTGAGAATGTGAAGGGCATCCCTGGTGTCGCTGGCGTGTTGACGGGTCCGGGGATGGCACTCGGCGTCTGTCGAAACAGCATGTTTCGCAACTGCCGAACGGAGCAAGGCGTCGGTCCGATCGAATTGTTTGTCGCTTCTGACTCCTACATCGACGGATGTCATCTCACTAATTCATCAATTGTGGTTGATGGCGGTTGCTTTGATTGTGGAGTGATAAACAACTACATAAAAGACCCGCAGCAAAGCGGTGCCAATGCACACGCGATTCTGCTTGCAGAGTACGGTCAGCGACTTCGTGTGATAGGAAATACAATTACCGGGGTTCCAGATGGTTTTGCAGGCATTTACGGCCCGCCATTTCCCGATGCCAACCGTTACTATAGTGCTATCGGCAATGACATAAGCGGGGCCGTATATTCAAGCGGAAACACCGGAATACTTGGAGCCTTTGCCGCTATAGATGCCAATCATTTGGCCAATCTTCAGACTGGCATTGCACCGGACAACAACGCGCCTGTGTTTTGGGGTGTCAATACGTTCGACAACGTTCTACACCATATAACGAATGATGGCCTGTTCGGCGCGAACACGAATTGGCGTTTGCGCCCGGCCGGCGGACTCAAGAACATGACTACGGCCACAGCTACGCCGTCCGTCATCGGTGCTGGCGTGCTGGCACATATCAGCTATTTAACGCCTCGCCCCAGACGATCACTAATTTTCTGGGCGCTGAGATCGGTGACGAGATCACCATTTTTCTTGCCGACGGCAACACGACGTTCCAACAGAGCGGCGTTTTGCAGTTGAAGGGCGCTGTCAATTACAACCCAATAGCAAGCGTCACGATGAAGTTTCTCATGACGGCAGGTGGTCCAAATTGGACTGAAGTATCGCGTTCAGCTTGACGTAGGTGGAGACAATGCCGAAGGGGAACGATTTCTCAGAGATCAACCCGGCCGAGACGGTGACGCTGACGTTCGACTTCGGGCCGATGCTCAGGGGCGGTGTCACGCTGTCAGCGCCAGCGGCAAGTTGTTCCGTGCTCTCGGGAACAGATTCAAATCCGTCCAGCCGCCTGCTCGGTAGTCCCCAACTTGCGGCATCCCCGTCGGACAATGGAGCGAACCGGGCGGTGCTCCAGCAGGTTACGACGATGCAGGCGGCGGTGCGCTATATGATAACGATGGTGGCAACGACATCTGACAACCAGGTGCTGGTGTTGTATGCTCATGCGCCTAGCGTATCTCCAGCCTGAGGAGGTTCATGTGTCTTGGACATACGACCCAGCGTTGATCACGACCAGTCCATTGATGCAAGTCCGCAGACTTTTGGGGGATGTCTTGGCCAGCGACCAGCAGGTCCAGGACGAGGAGATCCTGTGGTCGCTGGGCCGGTGGAACATCTACGGCGCGACCGCGGAGATGGCGAACTCGCTCGCGTTCCAACTCGCGCGCCAGGTCGACGTGGTGCAGGGCGAACTGAAGACGAACTTCAGCAACAGGTCGAAGCAATACGCGGCGCTGGCCCGCCAGATGAAGCTGCTGGCCAACACGAGCGCGCAGCCCTATGCCGGCGCGGTCAGCATCGCCGACAAGATCAACGTCCAGCAGGACCCGGACAGGCCGCCACCAGATTTTCAGCGGGGGCAACACGATGATCGTTTGCCTGTAACGCCTGTGGGGGAGGCTACCCAGACGTTCGGCCTACCAGACTCGGCAGCACCGGAGGGTAGCGTCATATGAGTTGCATCCACGTCGACACGTCCGGCAAGCTGCTGCTGCCCTCACCAGTTAAGTGGGAGCCGACTGGGCGCGTGAATGCTTTCTTTGATGATTACGGACACACGAAAGTCCAGACGTGGCTCCGGTGTGGCCACTGCGGTAATCCAGGGTATATGCGCGACGGTAGCAGGGTCGTCTATACGTGGAGATCAGATCCATGATGACAGTCAGGTTCGTCGCCCCGAAGGTCGGGAACGAGGACGTGTTCTCGAAGTTCGGTCCGAGCGGCATCCCCGTCACGGTGCGGAACTTCCTGCGTCCCGCCATCGTAGGACTGACGAAGCGCCTCGGCGCACAGGTGGATGCCAACCTCAACGTTGGACTTAAGAGCAGGCGTCGGCTACGCGTCCGCACCGAGATGGTGGAGAACCCACAGGCCCTTTATGGGCGCGTGTCGGTCGTCGCCACCGAATCTCCCCTGATGCTGCCGGTGTGGCTGGAATCCGGGACGAAGGCCCACGCGATAGAGGCCAGGAACGCCAAGGCGCTCTACTTCTTCTGGGAGAAGATGGGAAAGAACGTCGCCTTCAAGAGGGTCATGCACCCTGGCTTCGCCGGCATCCACTACATGCACAACGCGTTCGATGCGATGAGCGGCGAGATCAAGAGCACCATCCGCAAGGCGGTGAGCGACGGGCTTGGAACGAGGAAGTGAGGTTCAGATGAGCATCAACTTCGTGATCAATATCATCGTCGCCCTGATCGTCGCCGGGTTCATTTACTGGGCGCTGATGCAGTTCGTTCATCTGATCCCGGGGCCGCCGGTCATTCATCAGGCTGTCCACGCATTGCTGATCGTCCTCGTCGTGGCGATCATCCTGTTCTACGTGGTGATCCCGATCCTGCACATGATCGGCGGCATGGCTGGCAGCATTCACCTGCCGACACCTGGGAAGTGATATGCTCGCTTCCGTCACCTACGAACCGATCATGAACGCGCTGCTCGCGCTGCTCCAGAACGCGCTCGTCCCTGGCACGTTCCGCTACATGGCCCGCGGGATCATCCCGTGGGAGCAGGTCGACCAGATGATCAGCACCAACATCACGCTGCCGTTCCGCCAGCCGGCGCTGTTCCTGTTCGACGGGATCGGTTACGGCGGCGGCAACACGCAGTACGAGCGGCGCGGTCGCGGCATGCCGCCGAAGCGCGTGCTGCACCGCACGATCGTCGTCTACGCGCAGTTTCCAGGCACCGGGACGCCAAGCGGGCCAGACGGGACGGTGCCATCTGGCGGGACGATCTTCGCTCCGCTGGTCGAGGCGGTGGAGGGCGTGCTCAACCAAACCGACTTCGACAACGCCGCGCTCACCCTAGGCGGGCTCGTGTCGCACGTTTGGATCGAGGGCGAATCTCACTGGCTGACCGGCGAGATTTTCCCCAATGGGCAGGGGATGTTCACGATCCCGATCAACATCGTGATCCCATGATGTGTGCGCGCTCATGAATTTCCGCGGTTCGCTGCGGGCTGTAAACAATCAGGCACCGTCCACTCCCAGGGGGTGCCATGTCCACGCCGCTCGCCGTCTTCGGTCCAGGCATCCTGATCGCCAGCCGGACCGACATCACCATACCTTCCCCGGTCAACGTCGGGTTCGTCCAAGAGTTCTCCATCGACGCCACCGGCACCATCAAGGAGTTGTTCGGACAGAACCAGTGGCCCCTCGCAGTCGCCCGCGGCACCATCAAGGGCACCGGCAAGTTCAAAACGGCGGTGATATCCGGGCTGGCCTGGTCCGCGCTGTTCTACGGCAACACCGAATCGACAACCAACCAGATCGCATGGAACATCGGGTCGACGTTCACGCTGTCGACGGCGTCGACGGCCGCGGTCCAGGTCGGGTCGTCCCTCACCTTCGACGCGGACCTGGGCATCACCTACGTCAACACCGGGTTGCCTTTCCAGCGGGTGTCGACGGGCAACGAGGCGACCGGCAAGTACAGCGTCGGTTCGACCTCTCCTGGCCTCTACAACTTCGCGGCCGGCGACACGACGGCCGGCGCTGCTGGCGGCACGTTCGTCAAGATCACCTACACGAACACGACGTCTGTCGGCGGGAATATCCTCGTCACGAACCAGCTGATCGGAAGCACGCCGACCTTCCAATTGGATTATTACACCAATTTCAACCAGCCAGCGTCCAAGCCGTTCGTGGTGCGCATCTTCTCGTGCGTCGCGGCCAAGCACATGCTGCAGTTCAAGCTCGAGGACTTCATGATCCCCGAGTTCGACTTCAGCCTGTTCGCCAACGCTGCCGGCAACGTCTATTCGATGACGTTCCCTGAGATCTCGTGATCCCCGTGCCTGGCGGTGTGCGGGTGAGCGCGGCGGCGGTGTCGGCGGTCTCCTTTTCGGTGGGGTTCCTGCTGCTCACCGCCGCCGTCGTATATGCCCCCGCCACGGTCGTGGGGACGTTCCTGGTGGCCGACATGGTACTGGCCGGTGTAGCCCTAGCCATCCTGCCCGTTGCCATCCTGATGCCCCCTATGTCACCCTATGAGCCTCGCATCTTCGGGATACCGGCATGGCTCGTGCGCCGCGCGTCAAAGGCAGCAAAGCAGGTGGTGGAGGATCCGCGGGGCGGAACCGTGGTGGCCGCCCGTCCCTCGACCCAATCGACGACCTGCTGATCGAGGCCGTGCGGCGGGCCGCGGAGTCTGCCGGCCTGAAGGTCTCCAGCCTCATCCTCATCAACGTCAGGGTCGGACTCATCCTCGGCGCCAGCCGGGAGGCGACGCTCAAGCGGCTCCAGAGCAAGGCGAAGCGGAAAGGCACATGACCACCATAGGGGAAATCCTGATGGACGACATCAGGCGGCAAAGAGAAATCGCGGAGCGTGCCTTGGCTAAAGCCAAGGTTTTCGACGAGGCCATCAGGGGCGGCAACCCCGATCCCTTGTTGATAGAGGCCAAAAATGTGCTGCTCAGTGTGGCGCGAGACCTGGCTGCGAACGCGACCATCATGTCTTTCTCAGCGTCGAACGTGATCCGAAGTCCAGCATGATTTTCGTCCTTTGTGGATGATAGGACGGTCGGTTATCTTCCCCGCACCGCCACGAGAGGAAGACCGCCATGCCAGGAAAGAGGACCGCCACTATCACGCTCGATGGAGACGAGTATACGATCCACGCCTTCAAAATAGGTGAATTGGAACAACTCACGGAGATCTTCAGCAGCAAGGCGAGCGGGACCAGCATGTCGCTCATGGTCCTGCGCCTCGCCCTGCTTCGGGCAGAGCCACCAGTTACCGACTTCGACAATATGGAACCGACGCTGGACGAGATCGCCGCCGCATCGAAGGCAGTGCTGGAACTGGCGGGGGTGAAAGCCTCCGAAAACCCTCAGCATCCTCCGATACCCGCAGCCTGACGGACGAAGAGTTCTGGCAGGACGTCTTCGGGCCGTTCCTCGACCACGGAATCGGGATGGAGGAGGTGAGGATGACGATGACGCTGCATGACGTCGAGATCGCGCAAGGATACTGGAGACGCAATCCGCCGCTGCGCGTCATCGTCGGCACGGTCGCCGCCGCGCTGGGCGTCCCGATGGAGAGGCTGTTCAACGTGAGGACGGTGAAGGACCTGACGGCGAAGGACTTCGACCTGACGCCGGGCAAGGGGCACATGACGTTCGAGCAGATGGAACGACACATGACCGCGACGGGCGGCAAGATCGCCGGCATCGGACAGGGGTGATGTGATGGCAGCAGACGACGTCCAAGTTCAATTCGGAGCGAAGACCGACGGCATCGATCAGGGTGCCGCCGCCGTCAAGGCGAAGTTGCAGGATCTTCAGAACCAGACGAACGCGATGTCATCTGCGTTTGAATCGTTCGGAACCGCAGCCCAGAAGGCCGCCGAAACTGCCACGGACGGACTCGAAAAGCTCAGCAAGGTGGTCGAAGGACTCAACGATACCATAGCCAAGGCCGGCAACGTGTCCCCCACCTCGGGATTGATGGGGTCTTTGATATCTCTCGCCGGGAGGGTTGGACCTCTTGGG
>WNFL01325753.1_pt4 | contig 28756 bp, 29 predicted proteins | sample 5400361 | NCBI WGS metagenome assembly WNFL01 (sample SAMN13153351, study PRJNA577476) | soil metagenome | isolation source: 40 cm soil on Douglas fir-dominated hillslope | place: USA:California | collected 2013-09-17
CCCGCACGCGCCGGACATGGCGGTGCTGACGCCGATCTTTTACCGCGGCGAATGGGTCGGCTTCGCCGCCGACATGGCGCACAAGAGCGACATCGGCGGCACCGTCCCCGGCAGCGGCTCCGGCCAGGCGCGCGAGATTTATCAAGAGGGACTCCACCTGCCGCCGGTGAAATTCGCCGAGCGCCGCCGGACGGTCGAAGAGATCGAGGCCGTGATCGCCGCCAACAGCCGCACGCCGGGGCTCGTGATCGGCGACATCCGCGGCCAGGTCGGGGCGAACCGCCTGGGCGAGCGGAGGCTCGCCGAGCTGATGGAGCGCTACGGCAAGGAGACGATCCTCGAAGCCACGGCGCTCCTCGCCGCTTACACGGAAGCGCGGGTGAAGCAGGCGCTCGCCTCGTGGCCCGACGGCGAGTCCGAGGGCGAGAGCGCCGTCGACCACGACGGCGTCGATTTGGACCGCCCGATCCGCATCCACGTCAAAGTCGAAAAGCGGGGCGACGCGGTCCATTTCGATTTCACCCGGTCGGGCGATCAGACGCGCGGCCCGGCCAACATCCGCCCTCCGCTGGTGCGGGCCTGCTGCGCCTACGCCCTCGTCGCGCTCGTCGATCCGTTCCTGCCGGTGAACCGGGGGCTCGCCGCGGCGAGCCGGACGACTTTCCGACCGGGCAGCGTCCTCGATCCCATCTTTCCCGGCGCGGTCAACACCTACATGCCCACCGCGCTCGCCGTGGTGGAGGCGCTTTTCCGGGCGCTCGCCCGCTTCGTCCCGGAGAAGATCGTTGCCGCGAGCTCCGGCAGCGCGGCGATGGTGCTCGGCGGCCGGAGCGCCGACGGCGCCAGGGGCTACGTTCATTACGAGATCTTCAGCGGCGGCACCGGCGCCAGATCGGGAAAGGACGGCGTCGCGGCCATGGCGTTTCACCTGAGCAACTGCCGCACCGCGCCCGTGGAGATCATCGAGTCGGAATTCCCCGCCCGCGTCGAGCGGTTCGAGCTGCTGCCGGACTCCGGCGGCGCGGGCAAATTCCGCGGCGGCCTGGGCTTTGTCCGGGAATGCCGGATTCTCGCCGAGGAGGTCCGCTTCTCGATGCGGACCGACAAGCACCTGCTCGCTCCCGTGGGCGTCGGGGGGGGAATGGACGGGAAGACCGGCGCCTGCGTCGTCAATCCCGGCGCCGCGGACGAAAAGCGGCTCCCCTCCCGCTTCGGCGATTATATCCTGAAGCGGGGCGACTTGCTCCGCATCGAGCGGCCCGGCGGCGGCGGCCTGGGGAGCCCGACCGAGCGCCCCGTGGAGCGGGTGATCGAAGACGTCCGCCAGGGGTATGTCTCCGCCGCGAGCGCCGGGCGGGACTACGGGGCGGCGCTCGTCCTGGAGAACGGCGCATGGAGAGAAGACCGGGAATCGACCCGAAACCTGCGAGAAAAGCAAAAAAAAGCTGGTAAAAAAAGCGTTCCTTTGCTATAAGCTCAGGCTAGTTAATCCCTTACTCCAAGGAGGAGAAAAATGGCGAAACGCAAACCGAATGCTGCATTTATGAAACCGGTGCAGCCGTCCGCGGCATTGGCAGAGGTGGTCGGGAGCAAGGCTCTTCCGCGCACCGAGGTAACCAAGAAGCTCTGGGCCTACATCAAGCGCAAAGGGCTGCAAGACAAGAAGAAGCGGACGATGATCAACGCCGACGACGCCTTGAAGCCGGTCTTCGGCGGCAAGAAGCAAGTCACGATGTTCGAGATGACCAAGCTGGTCAGTCGTCATCTGAAGTAGCAGAACTCTTCCCTCACGTCTTTTGCGAGCGGCCAGGGCAAAGAGTAGTAATTTTGCCCTGGCTTAACTCGTCCAAATTCCAGCCCGCGAACGGTAACAACCGGGTCATTTGGCGTAGCAGGCTCTCCGTCCGTTCACCCTGAGCGAAGTCGAAGGGGCAATACGTCGAGCGAGACGGGACTCGCGCAGCCAACGTAACGCCCGCCTGCGGGTGTCTTGCAGGGCCGATGCGTCAGCCGAGGACATTCAAGCGTAAGTTTTTGGGCGGGCGTGGCACAGGCCCATCGCATCGGCCCGTAGAGATGCCTGCAGGCGGGCTATGGCAGGTGGGCCTTTTTCACCGGCCTGAGCGGAAGATCTGATCGAACTGCTTGACCAGGCTGTCGTACTTGGGCCCCCACTGCTCCGCCGAGAGGACGTGGACCTTGCCGACTTTCTTGCCGCCGAAGTTCCACTCCATGTCTTTCCGCGCCGCCAGCCGGTTCTGCCCGGCGAAGATCTGCTGGACCTCGCGCGAGAACAGGAAATCGACCAGCAGCGCGGCCGCGTGGGGATGCGGCGCCCGCTTGAGAATCCAGATGCCGCTCGGCTCTTTCAAGACCATCGGGTCGGGCACGGCGTAGTCGACCGGCACGCCTTTTTCCTTGAAACTCTGCATCTGGTAGTTGTAGCCGTCGACGATGAGCTTGAACTCTCCGGCCGCCATGAGCTGCGTGAGCAGCGTGTGGCCGCGCTGGAGCCGCACCCCCTGCCGGGCCACGGCGCGGGCGAACTCGAGCCCGCTCTTCTCGCCCATGATGTCCTGCACGCCGGCGAGCCAGTCGTAGGCCTCGTAGTCCATCGCCATCTGGTTTTTCCACGCGGGGCCGAGCAAATCCCGGTACGCGACCGGCGCCTGGCCGGGCGGCACCAGCTTGGTGTTGTAGCCCGGCACCAGGCCGTAAGTGTAGGTGCCGAGGAAGGCGCCGCCGGCGTCCATGAAGCCGTCGCGGAGATCCTTCCGAACCGGCGTCAGGTTCCTCGCCACCATTCCCGCCTTCATGAGCGTGTCGTGAAAATTCCCGCGCCCGGCGATCATGTCGGCCCGGTCGGCGCCCGCCTTGCGCTCGGTCAGAGCGCGGCCGACGACGTTGGTGCCGCCGCCCCGCGTGTAGCGAACGTCGAGGAAGGGATATTTTTTCCGGAACAGGTCGAGGATCTCCTTCACGTCCGCGGCCTGCTGCGAGCCGTACCAGTCGAGCCCGCCTTCGCCGCGCGCGCCGGCGGCGAGCGCGGCCTCCCGCTCTCTCGCGGGGAGCGCGTTGACGCGCGCCAGCATCGCCTCGGCGTCGGCCTGGGCGTAGCCGTTTCCCGCAAGGGAGACGAGCAGCAGGAGAGCGGCGAGAAAGCGTCCGGGGGATACTTTCATCTCTCTTTCCTGTTTCCCAAGAAGAGCGCGCGCATTTCATTGGTCGCCGGCTCGTATTCGCGCGCGAGCGCCGGATCGCTGGCGAAAAGGCGCATCCCCTTGGCTTCCTTGAGAACTTGCGGCTCCACGTCCGAGCGGCTGGGAATTCGTCCCTGCGCGCTCAACATTCTCTGTCCCTCTTTCGACAGGAGAAAGTTCATGAAGAGCCTGGCCCCGTTCGGGTGCGGCGCGTGGCGCGCCAGCGCCACCGGATGCAGATAGGTGATGACCGGCTCGACCAGCACCCACTGAACCGGCGCTCCTTTCTCCTTCTCGCGCGCCAGAATATGGCCGTAGGTGTTCGTCACCGCGTGGAACTCGCCGGCGGCGAGAAGCTGCGCCAGGAGATTATGCGCCTCGTGATAACCCGGACGCTGGGCCGCCAACCGGCGCATGAAGTCGATCCCCTGCTCCCGGCCTCTCAGCTTCAGCATATTCACGAACCACTCGACGTCCCGGAGGTTGAAGCCGATCTTGCCGGACCATTTGGGAAGCAGAAGATCCTCGTAGCGCTTGGGCGCCTCGCCGGGCGAAACCAGCTTGGTGTTGTAGCCCATCGAGAGATAGAGCGAGTGCAGGTTGGTCCATTGCCCGTCGGCGTCGAGAAAGCCCTTGATAAACGCCGCCGGCTCTTCGACGGCGAATTTCGCCGTCAGTCCTTTCTCTTTGATCGATTGGAGCTGGAATCCGGCCGACGAAAACACATCCACGGCATGGCGGCCGGCCTGGGCCTCGGTGACGATGCGTTGCAGCACGCGCTCGCTCGTGCCGCGATAAAATTCGACCCGGAGAGGCGGATATATTTTCTGAAAGGCGTCGCGAAAGGCGACGATCTGCTCGTTGTTGAGCGAGCTGTAGAAAACCACCTCGCCCTCGCGCTTCGCCGACTCTTCGACGGAGGCGGCGCGGGCGCCGGAAAAAAAGGCGAGCGCGACGAGGACGGCGAGGAGCGATCTCATGGCGCCACGTCGAATATCTCCGTTGACGGCGGTTGTCAACGAGCGGGGCCCGGGATTTTCGGAGCTTATCTCTGCTGGAGCGCGTCGAAGAGGTGGAGCTGACGGGTGTGCCCCTCGTCCTCGAAGTGGACGGGATAGTCGCCGCTGAAGCAGGCGTCGCAAAAGCCGTCTTTCCGGCCGTTCAGAAACGAGAACAGCCCCTCGGGGCTCAGGTAGGCGAGCGTGTCGGCCTCGATGAACCGGCGGATCTCCTCGACCGTGCTGCTGGAGGCGATCAGCTCGGAGCGCGTCGGGGTGTCGATCCCGTAGTAGCAGGGGCTGATCGTCGGCGGCGAGCTGATGCGCATGTGCACTTCCTTGGCGCCCGCGTCGCGCAGCATGCGGATGATCTTCCGGCTCGTGGTCCCGCGCACGATCGAATCGTCCACCACCACCACGCGCTTGCCCTCCAGCACCTCGCGCTGGGCGTTGAGCTTGATCTTGACGCCGAAGTGGCGGATCGACTGCTGCGGCTCGATGAAGGTGCGCCCGACGTAGTGGTTGCGGATCAGCCCAAACTCCAGCGGGATGTGCGCCTGCTCGGCGTAGCCGATCGCCGCCGGCACGCCCGAGTCCGGCACCGGCGTCACCAGGTCGGCCTCGATGCCGCTTTCCCGCGCCAGCTGGCGCCCGAGCTCTTTGCGCACCTGGTAAACGTTGTGGCCGAAGAGATTGCTGTCGGGGCGCGAAAAATAAATGTACTCGAAGACGCACTTCGCGTGCGGCGCGGGCGGAAACGGCTTCAGCGATTCCATCCCCTTGGGGCCGAACGTGATGATCTCGCCCGGCTCCACTTCCCTTAAATATTCCGCCTCGATCAGGTCGAGCGCGCAGGTTTCCGAGGCGACGACGTGGCCGCCGTGATTCTTCGCCGACCGGAGCCGGCCCAGCACCAGCGGGCGGAAGCCGCTCGGGTCGCGCGCCGCGATCATCCGGTCGGGCGTGAGGAAGAGCAGCGAGTAGGCGCCGCGCACGCGCGAGAGCGCCTCGATGACCCGGCCCATCAGGCTCGAGTCTTTCGAGGTCGCGATCAGGTGGATGATCACTTCGGTGTCCGAGGTCGATTGGAAGATCGAGCCGGACTCCTCCAGCTCCGAGCGCAGGACCTGGGCGTTGACGAGATTGCCGTTGTGCGCGATGGCGATCGGTCCCTGGGAGTATTCCACCACGAAGGGCTGGGCGTTTCTCAGATGGCTCTGCCCGGTGGTCGAATAGCGGTTGTGGCCGATCGCGCTCGAGCCCTCGAGGCGCTTGATCACGTCTTCCTTGAAGATGTCGGCCACGAGCCCCATCTGCCGGTGCGAGACCAGGATCTTGCCGTCGGAGGATACGATGCCCGAGGACTCCTGGCCGCGGTGCTGCAGGGCGTAGAGGCCGAGATACACCAGGTTGGCCGCCTCCGGATGGCCGTAGACGCCCATCACCGCGCACTCTTCGTGAAACTTGTCGGACTGTGCGAGCGAGGACGCCTGCGAGGAAACGGTTTTCTCGCCGCGCGGCTCCGGTTTTTCTTTTGCCCTGCTCACTGTCTCACTCCTCACGGCTCACGGATTCAGCCGCCGCGTCAGTCCCTGCCGCCAGGTCGAGCGGACTTCGTCCACCGCCATCTGCACGAGCGGCTGGAGCGCCAGGCGCGAGCCGCCGACCTCCCCCAGCACCTGCATGGGCGCCCCCTCTTTGTCGGCGATCTGCTTCAAGCGGTTCAAATCCTTCTCCTTGATGGAAACGACGATGCGCGACTGGGACTCGCCGAACAGCAGCGCGTCGCCGCGCATCATCTCGCGCAGCTCGATGCGCGCGCCGAGCGGCTTGTCCGGTCCGGCGACGCAGCATTCGGCCAGAGCCACGGCCAGGCCGCCGTCGGAGATGTCGTGCGCGGAGCGGAGCAGGCCATTTTCGATCGCCCTGATGCAGGTCTGCTGCACCGCCCGCTCCAGGCGCAAATCGATCCAGGGCGGCGTGCCCTTGACCAAGCCGTGGACGATCTTCAAATATTCGCTGCCGCCGAGCTCTTCGCGGGTGCGGCCGAGCAGCACCACGAGGTCCCCCTCCGCCTTGAACCAAGGGGTCACATGCCGCTCCGCCCTGGAGAGCAGCCCCACCATGGCGATGGTGGGCGTGGGGAAGATCGGCACCCCGTCCGTTTCATTATAGAAGCTTACGTTCCCGCTCACAACCGGAACCCCCAGCGTGACGCAGGCGTCCCGCATGCCTTCGATGACCTGGGAGAACTGCCACATGACCTCGGGACGCTCGGGGCTCCCGAAGTTGAGGCAGTCGCTCAGGCCGAGCGGCCGCGCGCCGACCGAGGCGAGGTTCCGCGCCGCCTCGGCGACGGCGAGAATACCGCCGACGTAAGGGTCGAGATAGCAGTAGCGGCCGTTGCCGTCCACGGCGAGCGCCAGCCCCTGCTTGACGCCCTTGATGCGAATGACCGCGGCGTCGGCGGACGGGCCCACGACCGTGTTGCTCCTGACCAGATGGTCGTACTGGCGGTAGACCCATTCTTTGGACGCGATGTTCGGCGAATCGAGCAGAAGCCTGAGCGCCGTCTCCAGGCTCGCGGGCACGGGAATCTTATCCAGGTCGAGCCTTTGCAGGTCGTCGAGACCGGCCGGCCGCTCCGCCGGGCGCTGGTAGACCGGCGCCTCGGAGGTCAGCGCCCCGACCGGGATCAGAGCGACTTGGGCGCCGTCGTAGAGCGCGCGGAAGACCCGCTCCTCGATCACCCTGCCGATCACCACCGCGTCCAGGTCCCAGCGCTCGAAAATCTTCTGGACCTCCTCTTCGCGGCCCGCTTTGGCGACCATGAGCATGCGCTCCTGGGATTCCGAGAGCAGGATCTCGTAGGGCGTCATCCCGGTCTCGCGGAGCGGCACGCGCGCCAGATCGATCTCGACTCCGGCGCCGCCCCGGTCGGCCATCTCGACCGACGAGCTGGTGAGCCCGGCCGCGCCCATGTCCTGGATGCCGATGAGCAGGTCGGTCTGCATGACCGCGAGACAGGCTTCGAGCAGCAGCTTTTCGGTGAACGGATCGCCCACCTGAACCGTAGGCCGTTTTTGCTCCGACTCCTCGGAGAAGGATTCCGAGGCCATCGTGGCGCCGTGGATGCCGTCGCGCCCGGTCTTGGCGCCGACGTAGATCACCGGGTTGCCGGCGCCTTCGGCGCGGCCCTTGAAGATGCGCCGCTTCTCGGCGATGCCGAGCGTGAAGGCGTTCACCAGGATGTTGGCGTTGTAGGACTCGTCGAAAAAGATCTCGCCGCCGACCGTCGGCACGCCGATCGAGTTGCCGTAGCCGCCGATGCCCGCGACGACGCCGCTCAGGAGATGGCGCGTGCGCGGATGGTCGAAGCTGCCGAAGCGGAGCGAGTTGAGCGAGGCGACCGGCCGCGCGCCCATGGTGAAAACGTCGCGCAGGATGCCGCCGACGCCGGTGGCGGCGCCCTGGTACGGCTCGATGAAGGACGGATGGTTGTGGCTCTCCATCTTGAAGACCGCCGCCAGGCCGTTGCCGATGTCGACGATGCCGGCGTTTTCTCCCGGCCCCTGGATCACCGCCTTGCCCTGGGTGGGAAGCCGCTTGAGATAGGGCCGGGAGCTTTTGTAGCTGCAGTGCTCCGACCACATGACGGAGAAGACGCCGAGCTCGGTATAGGTCGGCGCGCGCCCGAGAAGCTGGACGATCTTCTTGTATTCCTCGGCGGTGAGGCCGTGCGCGGCGACGAGCTCGGGGGTGATCTCGGGCTGGGCCGAAGGTTGGGCGCTCATGCGGGCCCTGCCGGTTTTCCCTGGCCGCCCGCGGCCGCGGCGATCGAAGAGAAGATTTTGAGCCCGTCCTCGCTGCCGAGTATCTTCTCGCTCGCGTCCTCGGGATGGGGCATCAGGCCGAAGACGTTTCTCCCCTCGTTGCAGACGCCGGCGATATTTTCGATCGAGCCGTTGGGATTCGCCGCCGGAGTGGGGCGCCCCTTGGAGTCCACGTAGCGGAGCAGGATTTGGCGGTTCCGGTTGAGCCGCTCGAGCGTCGCGGCGTCGGCGTAGTAGCAGCCCTCGCCGTGCTTCACCGGGAGCCTAAGGATCTGTCCTTTTTTGGTCCCGCCGGTGAACGGCGTGTCCGTCTCTTCCACGCGGAGCTGCACCTGGCGGCAGACGAACTGGAGCGAGGCGTTCCGCACCAGCGCGCCGGGCAGGAGGCCCGCCTCGCAGAGCGTCTGAAAGCCGTTGCAGATGCCGAGCACCAGCCCGCCGCGGCGGGCGAATTCGGTCACGTCCTGCATGATCGGGGAGAAGCGGCCCATCGCGCCGCAGCGCAGATAATCGCCGTAGGAAAAGCCGCCGGGCAGGACGACGCAGTCGATGCCGGCGCCCAGGCGGTCCTTGTGCCAGAGGAACTCGACCTTGTGTTTGAGCACGCGCTGCAGGCAGTCGTAGACGTCCTGCTCGTCGCACGAGCCCGGGAACACGATCACTCCCCAGCGCATGGGAATCCCCCGGGTTTCGAGTTCCGAGTTCGAACTAGAAACCTGAAACCCGAAACCTGTTTACTCGATTTCAAAGCGGTAATCCTCGATCACCGGATTGGCGAGCAGCTTGTCGCACATCTCGCGGATGCGCGCCTCCGCTTCCGGGCGCGAGGCCGCCTCCAGCTCGATCTCCAGGTATTTGCCCATCCGGACGTCGCGGACCTCCTGGTAGCCGAGCGTGTGGAGCGACCTTTCGACCGCCTTGCCCTGGGGATCGAGCACACCGTGCTTGAAGGAAATAAATATTTTAGCCCGCATAATCGCTCAATGAAAGACCCGTTTGAAGATAAGGTCCACGTTCTTGAGGTAGTGCTTCAAGTCCAGCGCGTCGTCGATGTCGCGCGCCGTGAGATGGCGCCGGACCTCCGGGTCCTCCAATAGCTCGCGCTTCAAGTCGCCGCCCTCTTTGCCGACCTTGAGCGCGTGGCGCTGCACCATCCGGTAGGCCCGGTCGCGCGCGACGCCCTTCGCCACGAGCTTCAGCAGGACGCGCTCGGAGAAGATCGCGCCGCCGCTTTTGGCCAGGTTCCGCCGCATGTTCTCGGGATAGACCGCGAGTCCGCCGATCACGTAGGCGATCCGCCGGAGCATGAAGTCGAGCAGGATCGTCGCGTCCGGCGCGATCACCCGCTCGACCGAAGAGTGGCTGATGTCGCGCTCGTGCCAGAGCGCCACGTTTTCCAGCGCCGCCATGGCGTAGGAGCGCATCAGCCGCGCCAGACCGGAGACGTTTTCCGAGAGGATCGGGTTCCGCTTGTGCGGCATGGCCGAAGATCCTTTTTGCCCGGCGGTGAACGGCTCTTCGGCCTCCTGGACCTCCGTTCTCTGCAGGTGGCGGATCTCGACGGCGAACTTTTCCAGCGAGCTCGCGATGACCGCCAGCGTGGCGAAGAAAAAAGCGTGCCGGTCGCGCTGGATGATCTGGTTCGATACCGGCGCGGCCGCGAGGCCGCTTTTCCGGCACACGTAGGCCTCCACCTTGGGGGATATCTGCGCGAACGTGCCGACGGCGCCGGAGATCTTGCCGACGGCGACGTCGTTGGCTGCGGCCTGCAAACGCCCCAGGTTCCGCCGCATCTCCTCGTGCCAGAGCGCGAGCTTGAGGCCGAAAGTCGTCGGCTCGGCGTGCACGCCGTGCGTGCGCCCGATCATCGGGGTGTTTTTGTATTTGAACGCCTGCCGGCGGAGCGCCTGGAGCAGGTTTTTAACGTCCTCGATCAGGATCGCGGCGGCTTCCTTCAGCTGGAGCGCGAAGGCGGTGTCCATCACGTCCGAAGAGGTCATCCCGACGTGGATGTAGCGCGCGTCGTCGCCGACGTAGCGCGCCACCGAGCTCAGGAACGCGATCGTCTCGTGCTTCACCTCGCGCTCGATCTTGCGGATCTGCCTCACGTCGAAGCGGGCTTTTTTCCGGATGCGCGCCGCCGCCCCCTTGGGAACGACGCCCAATTGTCCGAGCGCCTCGGTCGCGAGGATCTCGACATCGAGCCACTTCTGGAACTGGTTCTCCTCGGTCCAGACGCGGGCCATCTCCGGCCGCGTGTAACGTTGTATCAAAGTGGTGATTCCTAATTTTTTAATTTCGAGTTTTGAATTAAATTAAAAAATCAACATTCAAAATTCAGCATTATTTTTTGTCCGTGTGCCCGAACCCGCCCTCCTGGCGCTCGGAAGACGGCAGCTCGCCGACTTCCCGCCACTCGATCCGGCAGACCCGCTGCACGACCATCTGGGCGACGCGCTGGCCGCGCCGGATCGTGACGGCCTCGCGCCCCAGATTGACCGCGATCAGCTGGATCTCGCCGCGGTAATCGGAGTCGATCGTCCCCGGGCTGTTGATGAGAGTGACGCCCTCTTTGAGAGCGAGGCCGCGCCTCCAGGCCCGGCGGCAGGGCGATCGCGACGCCGGTGGGAATCAGCGCGCGCTCCAGCGGCGCCAGCGTCAGGTCCCGGTCCAGATCCGCCGCGAGGTCCATCCCCGCCGATCCCTCGGTCATGTAAGCGGGCAGCGCAAGATCGCCCGAGCTCTCGCGCACCCGCCTGATCTGGATTTGAAAATCCGCCATGAAGAAAGAGTTGCGAGCGTCAAGCTGAAAGTTTCATGTCCGGACTTGAAACTTGGACTTGAAACTAGAAACTCATACCTCAAATGCGGCGCCGAGGTCCAGCTTTTTCTTTTCGATGTCGGCCAGCAGCGTGAGCGCGAGGGTCTCGGGACGAAAGATGGAGGCGGCGAGCTCGACGACGTCGTCGCGCGTGACCGAGCGCACGCCCTGAATGATGTCCTCCAGAGAGATGGACTTGCCGAAATAGATCTCGTTCTTGGCGATATGGCTCATCCAGGAGTCCGAGCTCTCGAGCCCGAGGATCATGTTGCCGACCAGTTGGTTTTTGGTGCGCTCGACCTCGTCCGCGCGGACGTCGATGCGGAGCTTCCTGATCTCCTGCAGAACCAGATCGACCACTTCTTCGGCCCATTCGAGGCTCGTGCCCGCGTAAATCCCGAGATAGCCCGTGTCCCGGTAAGAAGACAGAAACGAATAGACCGAGTAGACCCGCCCCCGCTTCTCGCGGATCTCCTGAAACAGGCGCGAGCTCATGCCGCCGCCAAAAAGGGTGTTGAGCACGTAGGCGACGTAGCGCCTGGGGTCCGACTGGTGGATCGCGGGGAGGCCGAAGCAGAGGTGGGCCTGCTCCAGCTGCTTGGAGTGCTGAAAAATCCCGCTCCGGAGGAGCGGCGCGGCGGGGTCGGGAACGGGCGCGCCGGCTTTGGCCTGTTGAATGGCGCCGAGGCGGCCGCCGACCTCGCGCGCGAGGTAGTCGTGGCTCAAGTGGCCCGCCGCGGCCACGATGACGCGCCCCGGGAGATAGCGCCGGCGCACGAACTCGAGGAAATCGTCGCGGCGGAGATTGCCGACGGTCTTCGCGTCGCCGCAGATCGGCCGCCCCAAGGGATGGTCGGGGAAGATGTCGAGGCTAAAGAGGTCGTGCACGTAGTCGTCGGGCGTATCTTCCGACTGGGAGATCTCCTGGAGGATCACCGAGCGCTCGCGCTCGATCTCCTCCCGGTCGAAAACCGAATGGAGAAAAATATCGGAGAGCAGGTCGACCGCCAGCGGCAGGTTCTCGTCCAGCACCTTCGCGTAGTAGCAGGTGTATTCCTTGGCGGTGAAGGCGTTCAGCACGCCGCCGACCGAGTCCATCTCCTCGGCGATGCGCGCGGCGGTGCGCCGCTCGGTGCCCTTGAAGAAGAGGTGCTCGATGAAATGGGAGATGCCGTTTTCCGGGGGCGATTCGTGGCGCGAGCCGTTCTCCACCCAGATGCCCAGGCTGGCGGAACGGGTATCGGGCATCTCGCGGGAGAGAACGCGAATGCCGTTGTCGAGAACAGTCTTGTTAAACATCGACGGGAAATACTACGGGTTCGCCGGGAGCCGAATCAAGACTGTCTTTATTTGGCGTTGGCCTCTTCGAGCGCGTCTTTACGGCTGAGCTTGATCTTGCCCTGCTTGTCGATCTCCAGGACCTTCACCATCACCTCGTCGCCCTCGTTGAGCACGTCGGTCACCCGGCGCACGCGCTCGGGCGAGAGCTGGGAGATATGCACCAGGCCGTCGGTGCCGGGGAGGATCTCGACGAAGGCGCCGAAGTCCATGATCTTTCTCACCGTGCCGCGGTAGATCTTTCCGATCTCCGGCTCGGCGGTGATCCGCTGCACCATCTCCACCGCTCTGCGGCTGGCGGCCTCGTCGCTGGACGCGATCATGATCGTGCCGTCGTCCTCGACGTCCATCTTGACGCCCGTCTCCTCGACGATGCCGCGAATGACCTTGCCGCCGGGGCCGATGACCTCGCGGATCTTCTCGGGCCGGATCTTGAGCGTGATGATGCGCGGAGCGTGGTTCGACATCTCGCGGTTCGGCACCGCGAGCGTCTTTTCCATGACGCCGAGAATATGCACCCGGCCGTCGCGCGCCTGGAAGAGCGCCTCGCGCATGACCTCCCGCGTGACGCCGGCGATCTTGATGTCCATCTGCAGCGAGGTGACGCCCTCGCGGGTGCCCGCGACCTTGAAGTCCATGTCGCCCAGGTGGTCCTCGTCGCCGAGGATATCGGAGAGCACGCGGACCTGGTCGCCTTCTTTGATGAGCCCCATGGCGATGCCCGCCACCGGCGCCTTGGTCGGCACTCCGGCCTGCATGAGCGAGAGCGAGCCGCCGCATACGGTCGCCATCGACGTCGAGCCGTTGGACTCGAGGACCTCGGAGACGATCCGGATGGTGTAGGGGAAATCTTCCTCGCGCGGCAGCACCGGCAGGAGCGCCCGCTCCGCCAAATTGCCGTGGCCGATGTCCCGGCGGCTCGGCCCGCGGAGGAACTTCACCTCGCCCACGCTGTAGGGCGGAAAATTATAATGCAGCATGAACTTCTTGTAGTGCTCGCCCATGAGCGCGTCGATCTTCTGCTCGTCGGACGTCGTGCCGAGCGTCGTGATGACGAGCGCCTGCGTCTCGCCGCGCGTGAAGAGCGCCGAGCCGTGGGTCCGGGGCAGCACGTCGACCTCGCAGGTGATCGGCCGTATGTCTTTCAGCCCGCGGCCGTCGATGCGCCGGCCCTCTTTGAGGATCTGCTGGCGGAAATAGTTCTTTTTCAAGTCGTCGAAGCTGGTCTTGATCTCCTTTTCCCGGTCTGGGTCTTCCAGCAGCGCCGCCGTAATCACGGCTTTCTTGACTTCGTCGAGCTTTTTGTAGCGCTCGAGCTTTTCCTTGATGGAAATGGCTTCGAGCAGGTTGGTCTTGGCCGCGATCTCGATGCGCTGCTTGAGCGCCTCGTCCGTAGATACGGGCGGCACCTGCCGCTTGGTCTTTCCGAGGGCTTTTCGGAGCTCGTCCTGATAGTCCAGCAGCGGCTGGATCGCCTCGTGGCCCTTGAACAACGCCTCGAGGATCTCCTCCTCGGGCACGATCCGGGCGCCGCCCTCCACCATGACGATGGCGTCGCGGCTGCCGGAGAGAAAAATATCGACGTCGCTCTCCTGGAGCTGGCTCTGCGTCGGGTTCATGACCCATTGGCCGTTCAGCCGGCCGATCCGGACCCCGGCGAGCGGCCCGTTGAACGGGATGTCCGACACCTGGAGGGCCGCCGAGGTCCCGAGCATCGCCACGACGTCCGGGTCGTTCTCCCGGTCGGTCGAAAGCACGGTGGCGATGATCTGGGTCTCGCAGCGCAGCCCGCCGGCGAACAGCGGCCGGATCGAGCGGTCGATCAGGCGGCAGGTGAGGATCTCTTTTTCCGAAGGCCGACCCTCGCGCTTGAAAAAGCCGCCGGGGATCTTGCCCGCGGCGAAAGTTCTTTCCTGATAATCGACGGTGAGCGGGAAGAAGTCGACCTCGGCCCTCATCTCCTTGGCGGCCACCGCGGTCACCAGAACGACCGTCTCGCCGTACTGCACGAGCGCGGCGCCGTCGGCCTGCTTGGCCAATCTCCCGACCTCGATGGATAGGGGACGGCCGTGGAATTCGACTGAGATTTTTTTAACCATGATTGAACCCTTCTAGGTGAACGGGAGGGACGTACGGGCGACTTGGACGGGAGGGATGCCTGACCGAACCACTACTTGCGAATGCCCAGCCGTTGAATCAGGCTTCGATATCTCTCGTAATTATTTTTCTTGAGATAATCGAGAAGCCGTCTCCTCTGCCCTACCAGCTTGAGGAGACCCCGGCGGGAGTGGTGATCCTTCACGTGAATCTTGAAATGCTCCGTGAGGTGATCAATGCGCTGGCTCAACAAGGCCACTTGGACCTCGGGCGAGCCGGTATCGCTCTGATGGAGTTTGAACTGCCCAATAACTTCTTGCCGCTGCGGTTGAGCAATTCCCATCTGTCCTCCGTTCATCATCTCTCTTTCTAGTTTTAGTTGATTAAGTTTCTACCATACTCGTCCGGCCTTGTAAAGCCGCAGGCGTGGAATTCGGGGCCGCGGGTCCGGGCGCGGCGGGGGCTTCGTATCCGGAACCTCTTATGCTAGCATGAGCGTCGTGAAGTCGCCCGCCCGAATGCTCCTGGCCGTTCTGTTGTCCCTGCTTTTCCGGCCGGGGCCGGCGACGGCGGCGGAGATATTCCGCTGGACGGACGGCCAGGGGGTGGTCCACTTCACCAACAACCTGGAGGAGATCCCGGAGCGTTTTCGCTCCACCGCCGTATTGTTCAAAACCGAGAGCCGGCTCGCTACGGTGCCGCCGCCCCCGGACAACGCCTCGGTCCAGTTCCAGAAAAAGGGCGAGCTGATGGTCGTCGCGGCGAAGCTCAACGGGAAAGCCGCGGCGCGCTTCGTCGTCGACACCGGCGCCACCTACACGACCATCTCCCAGGCCACGGCGAAAGAGCTCGAGATCGATCTCGGCAATAACCCCACGACGCTCACCTTTCACACCGCCGGCGGGCTCATCCAGGCGCCGCTCGCCAGCATCCGGTCGATCGAGGTCGGCGGGCTGGAGATCGCAAACCTGACGGTGGCGGTGCACGACATCTTTCCCGACCCCGGCATCTCGGGCCTCCTGGGCCTCAATTTCTTAAGCCAGTTCCGCGTCGGCATCGACAGCCAGAACAGCTTGTTGAATTTAGAGAAGAAATAAAGCCTCCGAAGTTCTTTCATTTCACAAAAAAGTTAGGTTTCTTGGCTCCGCGCCCGAAGGGCGAGTCTCGAAGGCGGCGGGCGCCTGAACGCAGAGCCGCCCTGCTTGGTCGATAACGCTCGGGGCTTGCCGCCTCACGGCGCCGCTTTCTACGCCTAACGATTGAAGTCCGCCTCAAGCCGCAGGCCCATCGCCCGCCGCCGGGAGGGGCTCGCCCGAGGGCGCTAAGAAACAGCACCGGCGACTCCGCGCCCGAAGGGCGAGTCTCGAAGGCGGCGGGCGCCTGGACGCAGAGCCGCCCCGACTTGGTCGATAACGCTCGGGGCTTGCCGCCTCACGGCGCCGCTTTCTGCGCCTAACGATTGAAGCCCACCTCAAGCCGCAGGCCCATCGCCCGCCGCCGGGAGAGGCTCGCCCGCGGGCGCGGGCAAAATAATTTTTACCAAAAAAATAGGGGCGGTTCGCGAACCGCCCCTACATCGGAAGAATATTCGACTCGAGGATTTTATCTAGACGGCGCTCAGCGCCCCGAGCCCGGCAGGTCCATGATCGAGCTGCGCGCGCCGACGAGCTGGCGGATCTCCGCCAGGTAGCGGCGGATGTCGCTCAGCAGGCGCGGCCGGTTGATCGTGATGGGAAGCAGCGCGTAGTTTAAATAATCTCCCTTGAGGAACTGGCACTCCTTGCAGCTCGCCATGATATTTTCCGGCGCGTCGAGCCCGCCCTTGGACAGCGGCACCAGGTAATCCTTTACTTTCGAGTCGAACCGGCCGCCGTAAATGGAGAGCCGGCGGCCGCAATAGCCGCAGAGCTTGGCCGCGATAAACGCCTTGCTGCAAAAAGACTTGAGTTCGCCCATCCCCGCCTCGCGCCGATCCGGAGTTAAAAAACCCGCGTCACGAGCAGCCGCTCACGGCGCCGCAGTTCATGCACTTGTAGCAGGCGCCGCTCCGAATCATGATCGCGCCGCAGTCCGGGCAGGGCGGCGCATCCTGCTGGTAGAGGCTCGTGACGCTGCTGATCGACGCCACCGGGGCGCCGCCGCGCGGCGCCGCCGCGGCGAGCTGCACCACCTTGTTGTCGGATTTGCTCTCCGCCGCCTCTTCCTCCGCGCCGCCTTCCCGGATCACCCCGGCCTCCTGCTGCGCGTCGCGGTCGAGAAACTTGGTCGCCAGCCAGCGGAAGATGTAGTCCATGATCGACTTGGCGATCGGGATGTTGGGATTTTTGGTGAAGCCCGACGGCTCGAAGCGCATGTGGCTGAACTTGTCGACCAGGGCCTTAAGCGGCACGCCGTACTGCAGCGCCATCGAGATCGCGGTCGCGAACGAATCCATCAGGCCCGATATGGTCGAGCCCTCCTTCGACATGACGATGAAGATCTCGCCCGGCGTGCCGTCCTCGTACATGCCGGCCGTGATGTAGCCCTCGTGGCCGGCGATGTCGAACTTGTGCGTGAACGACCGCCGCTCGTCGGGGAGCTTGCGCCGGAGCGGCCGCGACTCCTTCGCCTCGGCCTTGACGGCCTTGGCGTCTTCCTTGTTGGAGGTGTTGAGGGGCTGCGTCCGCTTGGAGCCGTCGCGGTAGATCGCCACCGCCTTGACGCCGAGCTTCCAGGCCTCCATGTAGGCGTGGATGATCTCGTCCACCGTCACGTCGGCGGGCATGTTGATGGTCTTGGAGATCGCGCCCGAGATAAAGGGCTGGACCGCGCCCATCATCTTCAAGTGGCCCATGTAGTGGATCGTGCGGCTGCCGTTCTGCGGCTTGAAGGCGCAGTCGAAGACCGCCAGGTCTTCGTCCCTGATGTGCGGCGCGCCTTCGATCGTCTCGTGCTCCTCGATGTACTCCATGATGTCCTGGATCTGCTTGACGTCGTAGCCGAGCCGCCGGAGCGCGCGCGGCACCGTGTGGTTGACGATCTTGAGCAGCCCGCCGCCGACCAGCTTCTTGTATTTGACCAGCGCGATGTCGGGCTCGACGCCGGTGGTGTCGCAGTCCATCATGAAGGCGATCGTCCCGGTCGGGGCGAGCACGGAAATCTGCGAGTTTTTCACCCCGTAGGCTTCGGCCTCCTTGCAGGTCTCGTCCCAGACGTCGCGCGCCGCGGCGAGGAGATCGAGCGGCACCTGCGAAGTGGGTATTTTATAGGCCGAGGAGCGGTGCTTGCCCAGGACCCGGAGCATCGGCTGCCGGTTCGCCGGATAGCCTTCGAAAGGCTCCAGGTTTTGCGCTATCCGGGCGGACTGGAGATATCCCTGGCCGGACATGAGGGCCGTGATCGCGGCGGCGTAGGCCCGCCCCGCGTCGGAATCGTAGGGCAGGCCGAGCGACATGAGCAGCGCGCCCAGGTTGGCGTAGCCCATGCCGAGCTCGCGGAAGGCGTGGGCGTTGGCCGCGATCTCGGGCGTCGGATAGGACGAGTTATCGACTAAAATGTCCTGCGCCAGGATGATGACGTCGACCGTCCGGCGGAAAGACTCGACGTCGAAGCCGCCGTCCTCGCGGAGGAACTTGAGCAGGTTGAGCGAGGCCAGGTTGCAGGCCGAGTTGTCCAGGTGCATGTACTCGGAGCACGGGTTNGGCGCAGGTGTGCGAGTCGTTGATGGTCGTGTCGAACTGCATGCCCGGATCGCCGCAGAGATAGGTCCCGTCGGCGATCATGCGCAGGAGGTCGCGCGACTTGTAGGTGTCGCACACCTCGCCGTCCTTGATATAGCGCGTCTGCCACTCGCGGTCTTCGAGCACCGCCTGCATGAACTCGTCGGTCACGCGCACCGAGTTGTTGGCGTTCTGGAAAAAGACGCTGCCGTAGGCCGGGCCGTCGAGGCTCGAGTCGTAGCCCGCTTCGATCAGCGCCCAGGCCTTCTTTTCCTCCTCGACCTTGCACTTGATGAACTCTTCGATGTCGGGGTGGTCGGCGTTCAGGATCACCATCTTCGCCGCCCGGCGGGTCTTCCCGCCCGACTTGATCACGCCCGCCGAGGCGTCCGCGGCCTTCATGAAGGAGACCGGGCCGGAGGCGGTGCCGCCGCCGGTCATCTGCTCCTTGGCCGAGCGGATGCGGGAGAGGTTGACGCCCGAGCCGGAGCCGCCTTTGAAGATGACCCCTTCCTTGCGGTACCAGTCGAGAATCGACTCCATCGTGTCGTCCACCGAAAGGATGAAGCAGGCGGAGCACTGCGGCTTTTCTTCGATGCCGCAATTGAACCAGACCGGGCTGTTGAAGCAGGCTTTTTGATGGACCAGGATATGGGTCAGCTCGTCGGAGAAGGTCTCCGCGTCGGCGTCCGTGGCGAAGTAGCCGTCGGCCTTGCCCCACGCGGTCACGGTGTTGACCACCCGGCCGATCAGCTGCTTGACGCTGTGCTCGCGCTGCGGGCTGCCCAGCGGTCCGCGGAAGTACTTGGAAACCACCACGTTGGTGGCCATCAGGGACCAGGCCTTGGGGATCTCGACGTTGGTCTGCTCGAAGACGACCTTGCCCTTTTCGTTGAGTATGGTCGCCGCGCGGCCTTCCCATTCTATTTCGTCGTACGGGTGGACCCCGGCCCGGGTGAAATAACGCTCCAGCTTGAGCCCGGTCTTCGGCTTGGAAGCCGTATGAGCGCCCTTTTCCTCTGCCTGCTGCGGTGCTGCTTTGGCCATATGCCCATCTCCCTCCGGGGGAGGCGCCCAACCGTTATTATCTAGGTGTTGTGGGCACCCCTTTTAATTTACCCCTATATGTTGTTGTGTAAAAGACCTTATGAGACCTTTTAAAATAATTGTCAAGAAATTTTTTCACTAAATATAAAAAAAAATTCTTGACAAGCGGCGGTTGATTTTTCGCCCTGGTAATAGCTCGCCGGCCGCGCGCCGGAGCGCCGGGCGCGAAGCGGAGCCGCGCCGCGTTATTCGGCGGCGAAGCGCCGGATTTCAGTGGTCTCGGAGCCGCGTTTTTGCTAAATATAAGAACAAGGAAATGGCAAAGCACAACCCGCCGATTGAAAAGCTGGCCGAGGTCCTGGACAAGTCGCTCAAGCGGCTGGACCCTTCGGGCCGGCTCGGGGAGTACGGGGTATGGCCGATTTGGAACGACGTCGTCGGCGACACCATCGCGCGCAACGCCCAGCCCGAGAAGATCCGCCAGGGAACGCTCTTCGTAAAAGTATCGAGTCCGGTCTGGATGCAGCAGCTTCAGTATATGAAAGACACGATCGCGGAAAAGCTCAACGGCGGGCTGGGAAGAGAAACGGTTAAAAATATTTTCTTCTTCGTCGGCACCGTGGAGGCCCCGGAAGGCCGGAGCGGAAAGCCGCCGCCCGCTCGCCCGGAGCAGCCGAAGCTCGACGAAGCGGCGCTCGGCCCGGTCAAGGACCCGGAAATCCGCCGCGCGCTCAAGCGGCTTTTCACCCGCTTAGGCAAGCGGCAGGGCTAGGCTTCCCGCCAAAATGGCCTTCATTTCGGGAGTATACTCCCCGGCTTTGGCGTAGACGGTGAGCGGCGGCAGGATCGCGAGCTCCGCGCGCCCGCCCCGGACCCCTTCCACGAGCACCAGCGTCGCCTCGCTCCCCGCGTAGGAATGAACCATGCGCGCGCGCTTGGGCTCGAGCCCCTCGCCCCGCATCGCCGAGAGCAGGTCGATCATGCGCCGGGCCGGATAAATCAGCGCCATTTTGCCGCCGGCTTTGAGCAGATGCGCGCCGGCGCGAAGAAAGTCCCCGAGATTGGCCTCGATCTCGTGCCGGGCCACCTTTTTTTCCGGGTCGGGATTGATCCGGCCGCTGGCGAGCAGCCGGTAGGGCGGGTTCGAGACGGCGGCATCGAAGCTCGCGGCGGGAAACAACCGCCCGGCCGCGCGCACGTCGCCCTCGACGATCGAGACCCGCTCGCCGAGACCGTTCAGCGCGGCGCTCCGCGCGGCCCGGCCGGCCATTTCCGGCTGGATCTCCAGCCCGGTAGCCTTGAGCCCCGGGTGGAGCGCGGCGAGAATCAACGCCACCACGCCGTTGCCGGTGCCGAGGTCGATCAGCCGCCCGGCCCGCCCGACCGCCGCGAAGTGGGCCAGCAGCAGCGCGTCGAGCGAAAAGCGGTATCCGGTCCGGCTCTGAATGACGGAAAGCCGGCCCGCGAAGAGGCTGTCCACCGTCTCGTTCGCCCCCGGCGCGGGGTTTAGTTTATCCATACTCTTGCAAATCGGCTCACTTTTTTATATTAGCGTGGGGCTACTGTAGCTTCACGATCTTCACACCGATGCTTTTCCTTTTAGGTCAAATCGGCAGCTTCGCACTGCGCCAACTAGCGGAAATGGGAAGAATATTTCTCTTCCTGCTCTCCGCCTTCGGCCTGGCGCTGAGGCCGCCGGCGAAGCTCCGCCTGATCGTCCACCATCTTAAAACCATCGGCGTGGACTCGCTCTCGGTCGTGCTTCTGTCGGGCTTTTTCACCGGCATGGTCATGGGTTTCCAGGGCTATTATAGCCTGAGAAAGTTCAACGCCGAAAGCTGGCTCGGCTCGGCCGCCGCCCTGGGGCTGCTCCGTGAGCTCGGGCCGGTGCTGTCGGCCTTCATGGTCACGGGCAGGACCGGCTCGGCCATGGCCGCGGAGCTGGGCACGATGCGGGCCACGGAGCAGATCGACGCGCTTTATTCCATGGCCATCGACCCGATCAAGTACCTGGTGTCGCCGCGCATCATCGCCAGCCTGATCGCCATGCCGCTCTTGACCGCCATCTTCGACGTCGTGGGAATCTTCGGCGCCTATCTGATCGGCGTCGGGCTCCTCGGAGTGAGCTCCGGGAGCTATATTGTGGGCATGGAAAACGCCGTCGTTTTTCAGGACGTTTACAGCGGCTTTTTAAAATCGCTGAGCTTCGGGCTCATCATCACCTGGGTCTGCTGCTACAAGGGTTTTCACGCTCCGCCCATGGCGACCGGCGTCAGCCAGGCCACCACGGAGTCCGTCGTATTGTCGTTCGTCCTGGTCCTGGTGTGGGACTATTTTCTCACGTCGATTATGCTTTAAATCACTCCAAGCAAATGATACGGGTTGTAGACGTACATAAACGCTTTGGCACCCAGCAGGTCCTCAAGGGCGTCAACCTCGAGTTCGTGACCGGGAAGATCACCACGATCGTCGGCACGAGCGGCTGCGGGAAGACGGTCCTTTTAAAGCACCTGAACGCGCTGCTGCTGCCGGACCGCGGCCAGATCCTGATCGACGGCGTGGACATCACCAAGCTCGGTCAAAAGGAGCTTTACGAGATACGCAGCCGCTTCGGCGTCCTGTTTCAAGGCGCGGCGCTGCTCGACTCGATGACGATTTTCGACAACGTCGCTTTTCCCCTGAGGGAAAAAACCCGGCTCGGCGAAAGCGAGATCAAAAAGAAAGTCGACGACCGGCTGGAGCAGGTCGGGCTGGAGGGCATGGGCTATAAATTTCCGGCGGAGCTCTCCGGCGGCATGAAAAAGCGGGCCGGGCTCGCGCGCGCGCTGGTCACCGATCCCGAGATCGTGCTTTTCGACGAGCCGACCACCGGGCTCGACCCGATCCTGGCCTCGAGCATCCACCAGTTGATCGCCCGGACGCAGAAGGCGTTCGGCTACACCGGCGTGGTGGTGAGCCATACGATTCCGCAGGTCTTCGACATCTCCGATTACGTCGCCATGATGGCCAACGGCGTCATCGAAGCGGTCGAGCCGCCGGCCAGGTTCCAGGCGTCGCCGAACCCGGTGGTGCAGCAATTTATTCATGGGAAAACAGAAGGCCCGATACAGGTCTTGTAGGAGTCGCCAGTGAATCATACGCGCACCGATATCATGGTAGGCATCTTCGTCCTCATCGGGATCCTCTGCCTGGGTTATCTGGCCCTCCGGCTGGGGAAGCTCGAGGTCCTGGGCAAAAACGGCTACGTCCTTTACGCCGACTTCGCCTCGGTGGCGGGACTGAAGCCCGGCGATCCGGTCGAGATCGCCGGCGTCAAGGTGGGCCGGGTCGAGACGCTCTCGCTGGCGAACGAAAAGGCGCGGCTGGGTCTGCGCCTGAACGACGGCGTCAAGCTGTCGGAAGACACCATCGCTTCGGTCCGGTCGCGCGGGCTGATCGGCGACAAGTTCATCCTGCTGAGCCCCGGCGGCTCGGATAAAGTGCTCGTGAGCGGCAACCGGATTCGCGAGACGGAGTCGCCGCCCGATCTTACGGACCTGCTCGGCAAATACATCGGCGGCGATCTGACGTCCAAGGGCGGCGGCGGCGGCGAGAAGAAAGAGGGGGGCGAAAAGAATGAACGGTAAATACGGCTTTCTCACGGCGGCGCTGGCGGCGCTATTTTTCTCGGCCGCCGTTCCATCCACCGCCGGCGCGGCGACGCCCGACAAGTCCAAGGGACCCGCCAAGGCGCCCGGCCGCCCGGTCCCGGCCAAGCCGGTGGCCGCCGGGTCGCCCACCGAACAGATCCGCGACACGGTGAGCACGATCGTGGCGATCTTAAAAAATCCCGCTCTCAAGACGGAAGCTAAAAAGAACGAGCGCCGCGATCAGCTGCGGCGGGCGATTTACGCCCGGTTCGACTTTACCGAAATGGCCAGGCGCTCTCTCGGAACCGAGTGGCGCAGCTTGAATCCCAAGCAGCAGGAGGAGTTTACCAAGCTCTTCACCGATCTGCTCGAGCGCGCCTACCTGGACCAGATCGAGTCTTACAACAACGAGAAGTTCGCCTATATCAAAGAGACGGTCGATCAGGAATACGCCGAGGTGCAGGGGAGGATTTTGACCGGCAAGGGCGAGGAATATTCCCTGGACTACCGGCTCCGCCAGGCGGGCAGGGAGTGGAAGGTCTACGACGTCGTGGTCGAAAATATCAGCCTGGTCAACAACTACCGCTCCCAGTTCAGCCGGGTCATCGCGAACCAGTCCTACGACGAGCTGGTCCGCAAGATGAAGGACAAGCAGTTCGCCTCCGCGAGCGTGGAAAAGAAACCGTAAGGCCGCCTTTGGTCCGGGTCTCGGCATGCTGGCCGCGTTGCTCGACGCCCCCAAGCCCGTAGAACAAAATCCCCTCAAGCTGGCGGATATCCCCGACCCCGCTCCCGGCGACCGGGAGATCCGCGTCCGCGTCGCCGCCTGCGGCATCTGTCACACCGATCTCCACACCGTGGAAGGCGACCTCGCCCTGCCGCGGCTGCCGCTCGTGCCGGGCCATCAAGTCGTCGGCCTGGTCGAGTCGCGCGGGCGCGGCGCCGGGCGCTTCCAAGAAGGCGAGCGCGTCGGCCTCGCCTGGCTCCATCGCGCCTGCGGGGAATGCGTCTATTGCCGGAGAGGCGACGAGAACCTGTGCGCGCGGGCGGAGTTCACCGGGCTCCAGGCCGACGGCGGCTACGCCGAATTCGCCGTCGCGGACGAGGCGTTCGCCTATCCCCTGCCGGACGGCTTTTCCGACCGCCAGGCGGCGCCGCTTCTCTGCGCCGGGGTGATCGGCTACCGCGCGCTGAAGCTCTCGGGCATCCGCCCCGGCGGGCGGCTGGGGCTTTTCGGCTTCGGCGCCTCGGCGCATATCGCCATTCAAGTCGCGCGCCATTGGGGCTGCGAGGTCTACGTCTTCACGCGCGGCGCGGAGCACCGGCGGCTCGCCCGCGAGCTCGGCGCCGCCTGGACCGGCGGCGCCGGAGAGACGGCGCCGGAAAAAATCTCGGCGGGAATTATTTTCGCGCCCGCGGGTCCGCTCGTCCTCGACGCCCTCGGCGCGCTCGACCGGGGCGGCGCGGTGGCGCTGGCGGGAATCGCCATGACGCCGATCCCCGAGATCGATTATGCGCGGTTGCTGTACCATGAGCGAAAGCTCGTGAGCGTCGCCAACGCCACCCGGCGCGACGCCGAGGAGCTGCTCGGGATCGCCGCGGCGATCCCGGTGCGAACGGAAGTGGAGATTTTTCCTCTGGCCGATATCAACCGGGCGCTGGGAAAATTGAAGCGGGGAGAGATGCGCGGCGCCGGCGTCGTCGAGGTCGGCGGCTGACACCCGGGGGAAAAACCATGGCAACCAAGCCTCACGACGTGATCGTCATCGGCGGCGGCATCGTCGGCCTCGCGACGGCGATGAAAATGCTGGAGCGTTTTCCCCGGCTGTCGCTCCTCGTGCTGGAAAAAGAGGCCCAGATCGCCCGCCACCAGACCGGCCACAACAGCGGCGTCATCCACGGCGGGATCTATTACAAGCCGGGGTCTCTCAAGGCGGAGACCTGCGGCGCCGGGCGCCGGGCGCTGCTGGAGTTCTGCGACCGGAACGGGATCGCCTACGAGCTCTGCGGCAAGGTCATCGTCGCGACCGGGGAGGAAGAGCTCCCGCGCCTCGAAGAGCTTTACCGGCGCGGCGTGGCGAACGGAGTCCCGGGCCTGGAGATGATCGGTCCGGAGCGGCTGAGAGAGATCGAGCCCCACGCCCGCGGCATCCGGGCGGTCTATTCTCCGGCCACCGGCATCGTCGATTACGTCCAGGTGGCCCAGGCCTACTGTCAAAGGCTCCGCGAGCTGGGCGGGGATATCCTCACTTCGCGGGAAGTGAAAACCGTCCACCGGCAGAGCGGCGGCCTCTCCGTGCGCACCTATTGGGAAGAATTTCGCGGCCGCTTTCTCATCAACTGCGGCGGCCTCTACTCCGATCGCATCGCCCGCATGACGCTCGGCGAGGAGCCGCCCGGCGGCGCCGCCGACGTGCAAATCGTGCCGTTCCGGGGCGAGTATTACAAAGTCGCGCCCGAGAAAGGCGTACTGATCAAAGGGCTCATCTATCCGGTGCCCGACCCGTCCTTCCCCTTCCTGGGCGTCCATTTTACCCGCTCGATCCACGGCTACGTCGAGGCCGGGCCGAACGCGGTGCTCGCCTTCGCGCGCGAAGGCTACCGGACGCGGGACGTCAATTTTCGCGAGCTGTGGGAGACGATTTCGTTTCCCGGTTTTCGCTCGGTGGCGAAGCGGTACTGGAAGACGGGTCTGGAGGAACAGTACCGCTCGTTCAGCAAACGGGCCTTCACCCGGGCGCTCCAGCGCTTGCTGCCGGCGATCACCGCCGCCGATCTGCAGCCCGGCGGCGCCGGCGTGCGGGCGCAGGCGGTCTCGTCCGGCGGCGCCCTGCTCGACGATTTCGTCATCCGGCAGAGCGCGGGCGCGATCCACGTGCTGAACGCGCCGTCCCCCGGCGCCACCGCCTCGCTCGCCATCGGCGAGCGGATCGTCGCCGCCGCCGCGTCGGCCTTCGCGCTCGAAGATTGATTTCTCCCCCTCCTTCCACTAGCTTTGAAGCGAAATCGACCCGGAGGTGAGCCCCCATGATCATCGAATACAAAGGCCGCAGGCCGACCATCTCCCCCAGGGCGTTCATCGCCCCGACCGCGGTCCTGATCGGCGACGTGACCGTGGGGGAGGATTCGAGCATCTGGTTCGGCGCGGTGCTGCGCTCGGACCAGAACGCCTATCCCATCGTGATCGGGGCGCGCACCAGCGTGCAGGACAACTGCGTGATCCACCAGGGCGAGGCGCCGACGATCATCGAGGACGACGTCACCGTGGGCCACGGCGCGATCATGGAAGGCTGCGTCATCCGGCGCGGCGCGATCATCGGCATGAACGCGACGATCCTGGAGAACACCGAGATCGGCGAGGAGTCGCTCATCGCCGCCGGCAGCGTCGTCGTGCCGCACACCAAAATCCCGCCCCACGTGCTCGCCGCCGGCACCCCGGCGAAAGTAAAAAAAGAGATCGGCGGCGAGGCGTTGAATTGGATCAAGATGGGCTCGTCGACTTATCAGGCACTATGCCGGAGCTATCTGGGAGGGGATTATAAGATCGTCGGATAGGTGTTGGTGGCTTTCTTCCGATTCCAATGGTACCCTTGGTATGTCGGAGGCCGTTATGAACACGATAACGATCACCATTCCGGATGACCGGCTTTTAAAACTCCAAGAGATTGCCGCCCGTTTCAAAATAACCCCCGAAGACCTTGTGCGGGTGAGTATTGAAGAACTCCTCGCCCGCCCCGAAGAGGCTTTCCAGAAAGCTGCCCAACACGTCCTTGACAAAAACTCCGAACTTTACCGCCGATTGGCTTAGTGCGATATCTAGCTCTTCACGAAGCCCTGGAACTCTATCGTAGAATTATAGAACAAAGCGGCGGAGCTTTTGGCATTCGGGATTTTCATGCTCTCGAAGCGGCTCTAGCCCAGCCGCGAATGACGTTCGCCGGCGCCGATCTTTACCCCACGGTGGTAGAAAAAGCCTCGGCGCTGGGATTTGGCCTAATTCAAAACCATCCTTTTATCGACGGCAACAAACGCATTGGCCATGCCGCAATGGAAACCTTTCTCGTGCTGAACGGATTTGAAATCGACGCTTCCGTGGATGAGCAAGAGGAACTCGTTTTCAAAATCGCGTCCGGCAATCTAGGCCGCGGTGAACTCACTAAGTGGCTTCGCACTCGCGTCAAAGAAATTAGCTGAGTCATCTAAAGCGCCGCGTACGGCTCGAAAGCGAATCAGAGCCGACAGCCGATTCTTGACCCGCCATTGCACAAGCCGCCCCGGTCATACACAATAAGCCTCATGCCCTCGCGAAAGCGCTTTATCGTTCTCGCCCTTTTTTTATTGTTGTTCGCTCCGTCCCTGAGCCGCGCCGGCTTGGAAGAGTACGTCGGCAGGCCCGAGCCCGCGTTCGCCTGGAAGATAACGAATAAGATCGATCTGGCCGGCGACCGGGTTTACGATCTCCGTCTCGTCTCGCAGACCTGGCAGGGAATTACCTGGGAGCATCAGCTTGAGATTTATCAGCCGCTCGGCGCCGCGCCGGGCGCAACCATGCTCCTCTGGGTCACCGGCGGGTCGGCGACTCCGGCGCATGCCTTGCTGGGCCTGGAGCTCGCGCGGAAGATCGGCGCGCCGGTCGCTTTTCTCTTGTTCGAAGAAAAATTACGCGAGGACGACCTCGTCGCCGAGACCTTCGTCCGCTACCTGAAGACGAAAGACGAGAGCTGGCCGCTGCTTTTCCCCATGGTGAAGAGCGTCGTCAAGGCGATGGACGCGCTGCAGGCGTTCGGCAAAGCGGAGTGGAAGGCGCCGGCCGAGCGCTTCGTCGTGTCCGGAGCGTCCAAGCGCGGCTGGACGACCTGGCTCGCGGCCGCGGCGGACCGGCGGGTCGGCGCGATCGCGCCCATGGTGATCGACACGCTCAACATGCGCGAGCAGATGCCGCGCCAGCTCGAGGCCTTCGGCGCCTACAGCGAGCGGCTCGCGCCCTACGTCAAGCGCGGGCTGCTGCCGATCCCCGAGACGCCCGAAGGCGAGCGCCTCCTCGCCATGGTCGACCCCTGGAGCTATCGCGACAAGCTCGGGCTCGCCAAGCTGATCGTCAACGGGAGCAACGATTTCTACTGGGTGACCGACGCGCTCAACGCGTACTGGAAGCAGCTCCCGGGCGACAAATGGGTGCTCTACGCGCCCAACGCCGGCCACGATCTGTTGAGCCCGCGCTCGGAAAGATTCGCCTATATGCTCGACGGCCTGGCGGCGTTCGTGCGCCATCAGTCGAGCGGCAAGCCGATGCCGCGCCTCAGCTGGCGGCACGATACCGCGAACGGCAGGCTCCGCCTGACGATTGATACGAAGCCGGCCCCTTCGGGAGCGAGGCTGTGGGTCGCGCGGGCGCCGAATCAGGATTTCCGCGCGGCCGTGTGGAAGGCGCAGGCGGTGGAGATCGCGAACGGCGCCGTCGTCGGCGAAGCGGCGCCGCCGGAGAGCGGCTATCTTGCGTTTTTCGGCGAGCTGGATTACGAGATCGAAGGGCTCCAGTATCATCTCTCGACGCAGATTCAGATAACCGGCGCGCCGAAGGAGAAGCCGGAGTAGCGGAGATCCGATGCCGCGATTGCTCGTCTGCCAGCACGTCCCCTACGAGATTCTCGGGACTCTCAACCCGCTCTTAAAGACCGCGGGCTTTCGCATCCGCTACGTCAACTTCGGCCGCCATCCCGGCGCGGAGCCGAGCCTCGCGGGCTACCAGGGCCTCGTCGTCCTGGGCGGGCCGATGAGCGTCAATCAGACGGCGGAGTATCCCCACCTCGCGGCGGAGATGCGCCTGATCGAGCGGGCGCTGGAGCAGGGGCTGCCGGTCTTGGGCATCTGCCTGGGCGCGCAGCTGATCGCCGCGGCGCTCGGCGCCCGGGTCTATCCGAACCGGGAAAAGGAGATCGGCTGGTACGACGTCTCGCCGGCGGAAAACGCCGGCGGCGATCCGCTGGTCGCCCATTTTCGGCCGAGCGAAAAAATCTTCCAGTGGCACGGCGACACGTTCGACATCCCCGCGGGGGCGGTCCATCTCGCCTCTTCCCCGCTGTGCGCGAACCAGG
>WNFL01284669.1_pt4 | contig 28734 bp, 33 predicted proteins | sample 5400361 | NCBI WGS metagenome assembly WNFL01 (sample SAMN13153351, study PRJNA577476) | soil metagenome | isolation source: 40 cm soil on Douglas fir-dominated hillslope | place: USA:California | collected 2013-09-17
ACCTTTTTTATTTCTGCTATATTTCCCATATCTTGTTTTCGGAATTGCTCTATAACAACCATTTTCTTGTTATAAATACCTTCTACGTCTGTGAGAAGCACAAGTACGTTTGCTTTAATGAGTTTTGCGATTTTGGTAGCAAGAAAATCATTGCCAGAAAATGAACCTAGGTCTACGGTATCATTTTCATTTAGTACCATAACAACATTTTTATTTACTGCTTCAAAAATAACTTTTCTGATTTGTTCAATTTTATCTTTACTTTTTAGATCGCTCTTAGTTAACAGCATTTGACCCATTGGGATGGAGTTTTGATTAAGAGTTAAAAATAATCCCGATGTGATATGAGATTGCCCCACAGCTGCATAAAGGTTTTTGGAGATGGGAGTTGTATTGGTGCCCAAAATTTTCCTACCAGTTGTAACAGAACCTGAAATTACAAGTATAACTCCCATGCTTTTACGCTGGATTTTTTTTATTTGTTTTGCCAGCAGATCAAAACGATGTATATCAACAACGTCATTGTCTGTTGTGGCTATGCTCCTCCCTATTTTAACTACGATAATTTTTTTCATTTTCCCTGTACTAAACACAAAAAAACTCGCCTTTACCTATCAAAAAATGATAGACAAGGGCGAGTTCTCTCGCTGTACCACCTCGTTTTTATCTATACGTTACCGCACAGATCTTGCTAGCTGACGCCTTTCGGAATATCAGTGTCCCAATTTTACGGTTAGGCTTCCGGCTATACTCTTCGTAAGCGACTCGGGGGCGGGTTCCTTTGGTTAAGTACTATTCCCCTTCACAGTCTTTCAGATTTTTAAACTTCAGAAATCATACTTGTTTCCAGTATGTTTGTCAAGGACATTTTCTTGACAAATTACCCTGATAGCGATAGTATCCTGGGTCATGACTGAATATGAAAAAAGGTCTGTTGCAACCAGAAACTCTGAATATAATTATTTGACTGATTTTATCACGGAGGCGGCCAAGCCTGAATCTTATATTCCCTTATCCGATGGGATGTTGGAAAATTTTGAAAAGGTTAAACTTTTTACGAGGAGTTATTTTAGTCAGTTTGGTATCGACAATTTGGCAGAGCCAAGAATCTTTCAAATTGAAGCTCAAAATTTTGGGGAGCGAAAGGACAAAGCATATGCGTTTTCAGTTCCGGGCAGTATTGTTGTTCGTTCCGAACCCAATCAACCAACTAAAGAGATGGGAGAGTTCCAGCAGACAAGAAGCATGTTGAAGGAGTACTATCATACAACAACTACTTGGTACTATAATTTTAATAACAATGGAATCCCAATAAAACCTGACCGAAGAGGAATTTGCTATGCAACAGCTGGTTTGCCGGCATTTGAAGAAGGGTTGGGGTGGATTTTCTTGTCCAGAGCAAAATCTTTTTTACACGAATTATTTCCAAATTCCGAGTTTCAGCACTATTTCAACGTTGGGTTGTTGGTTTGTGCAGTTAAAGAGATGCCAGAAATCACTAGGAGATTGTATATTTCCAACCCTGATCAAGTGGAGTCCTTAAGTATTGTACCTCTCTCCTCTTTAGTAGACAGTAACGAACCTGTAAAATTTAGCATTCCGGAATTTGCTATTCATTCCTTAATGCTTACAAATTACATAATAGAACAAATTCCGAATTTTTTCCAATTGGTTGAACGTGCGAGAATGGCCGATGAAACACTACCTTTTGCTCGAGCAATGTGTAAAAGATTTGGAATGCAACTATACAAACGAATTGTTACTGTCGGATTGTTGGATGCGGATTCAGTAGCAGAACTTCTACACTACCTTAAGAAGTATTAAAAAAATTGACAACAGTGATACAATATTGCTATGAATTTTGAAGCGAACACTAACATTCCTAGTCCGGAGCCTGGTACGCCAAGCCCAAACCTGGTTTTTTTAAAAAATGCCACTAAAAAGGGCGTTTTTTTATTGCAAAATGTCAGAAAGATTTTTACATAACCCGGATATAAATGAAACACCAAAGAGTGCGGATGTTGTAATTATTGGTGGCGGAATGGCCGGACCTGCCGCTTCATGGGCGTTAAATAGAGAAATGCCGGGAATTAAAACAGTTTTGATAGAAAAAGCTAGCCAATTAGCAACAGGAGCTTCAGCTTCCTCAATAGAAAATTTTAGATCTTGTTGGCCAACTCCCTGCCTAATAGCTCAAATGTCAAGAAGTATGGAAATTTTCACACACGCTGATGAATACTTGGGCGAGGGTGCTGCAAAGGCCCTAAATGTTAGACAAAGGGGGTATCTATATACAGGGTTTAATCTTGAACAAGCAGCGACACTAAAATCGGAAGTTGAAGATCTTCAAAAAAAGGGTTTGACTCATGTTGAATATTTGAACGAGGAGGAGATTAACCATAGATTTCCGTATCTTGGTGAACATGTTGTGGCCGCAAAATTTGATCCAACCGCAGGTTGGTTGGAATCGAACTCTCTTGCATATCTTTTTGCTAGGGCTGGAAAAGACGCTAAGTTTTTAACTGGAATTGATAATACTAGTATTATCGTCGAGAAAGATAAAGTTGTTGGGGTAATGACCAATAACGGACTAATAAAGACCGAAAAAGTGGTAATAGCGGCCGGTTCCGGATCTAGACAGGTTGGAAGGACGGCTGGCATAGAATTACCAATAATAATGAGGCCCAGGCATAGTTTCACCACTGCATACAGGCATCCTTCAATTCCCGAAGATGCACCATTTATTATTGGAAACGAGCCGTTTGCCTACATGCGACCAGAGAAGACTGGATCCATCTTTGGATGGGAATATGAGTGGGTAAATAAGGTAGACCCTGAGAATGGTGCAGTTGGCTATTTGACTGAGCCCCTTCCCAAATATAAAGTAAAAGACCCAATCGTTCCCGGAATGGTTTTGGATGCCCTAAATGGCTTATTTGGTGACATTTTTAGCGAAGACAAGTATTTAAGAGGTGGCGGAGTTGACTTAAGGGTTGATTATTATGTTTCCAGATCTCCGGAGAATTCATATAAGGACGAAAATAGCGTCAGAATTCCAATAGACAGTCAAAGAGCGATTGTAGATAAGTACCCTGGCCTTGAGGGTTTGTATCTTTCCATATCGCATGTAGGACATGGTGTAATGGCATCAGCGGCAAGTGGAGAAATAGTTGCGGCACATGTTCTTGGTCAAGATCAGAAAAACCCTCTATTTTACGACTTTGGAATTAATGTTCATTGGGTACCAGAAGACGGAGGAAGTCTTTAACCTTTTTTACCCTTACTTTGTACTTTCTCTAGAGTTTTTTTGAGTTGATCTACAAAATTCATGTCTATTTCGCTGAATTCCTCAAAAAGTTTCAGCACTTTGGTGTCTTTAATAGAATAACCTTTTAAAGGCCAAAATGCGCCTGAGTGGAAAAAGCTAAATTTTTTATCATCATCGAAGAAAAATTTGTCTTTCCCTCTTTCTCCATTCGAAACAAAAGAAATCTCAATAAAATCGACAGCTTTTTGTTCCTTAATTCCAATTTGGATACTTTCTATGGAAACTTTTGCCTGAATTCCTATAGTTGAATCATTCCTGAAAATATTCAAGCTTCTAATTCTCGCGTCCCCTATAGAGCCCAAGAAATTTGGAAACAACTCGGAAATCTCCGGTTTATGATCATACACTTGTGAGGAGACGAAGTTGGGAAATCTCCTATCCACATGAAGCAATTGCAAATAATAGTTTTCGCCCACCTTTTCCCAACCTCTACTTTTTTGATGATCAGATTCAACCATGCGTGAGATTCTATTCGTTTAAGAGGAAAAAGTCAATTTTTTAGTTAGATTTATTTACTTATTTGTGTTAGTATCATTTGTATGTTCAGAGTTTTGGTCGAAAGATTTATCGAAAAAAGAAAGATATTCATTACCCTATTCGTTGTCGTAGCGCTACTTGGTATTATTTTATATCAAAGGAATAAAACATCTTCCAATGGTAATTCAATCTTAATTGGGTCAGTTTTACCATTAACTGGTGAGCAAGCAGTTTACGGAGAGGGTATTAAGAACGCTATCAATTTGGCAATAGACCAGAGTGGCACGGACGTAAAGGTCATATTTGAAGATGATCATGGGTGCGTTGCGGCAGATGCTGTCAGTGCAGCTCAAAAGCTTGTCAGTATCGACAAAGTGAAAAATATTGTCGGAGCTTTTTGTTCGGGGGCAACCTTGGGTATTCTTCCGGTATCTGAGGCAGGCAAAGTGATATTAATTTCCCCGTCTGCAACAAGTAAGAATTTGACTGGGAAAGGTCATTACTTTTTCAGGACAATAGCCTCAGATGCGGAACAGAGTAAAGCAATCGCTAAATATGCCTTCGATAAAGGATATAAAAAAGGTGCGATGCTCTTCGATTCTTCTCAGGATGCGGCGGTTTCTCAAAAAGATGATGTGAAAAAAACCTTTGTTAGCTTGGGCGGACAGGTTGTGGTCGAAGAATCTTACATAAAGGGTAACGATAAAGACTTTAGGTCTCAGTTGACTAAAATTTGGAGCGCAAAGCCTGGTGCAATCTTTGTAGGAGCAACACCCGAAGCTTTAGCCTTAATTCTAAAACAGGCAAGGAGTTTGGGGATAACAAGTGTATTTGTAGCAACAGATACATCTGAAGGAACACGGCAGGTCGTAGATCTCGCCGGGAAGTTATCAGATGGTTTAATTTTTCCTTTCTCCCCAACCCCAAGCGGCAAGCAGTATACAGATTTTGTGTCATCTTATAAATCTAGATACGGTAAGGAACCCTCTGCTTACTCTGCTGAAGGATATGATGCTATGACTCTTTTGCTCAAAGCAGTTTTGGCATCTAATGGCGGAACATCAGATGATGTAAAGAGTCAGCTACTGAAAATCGGTCAAAATTATGCTGGTGCAAGTGGGGTAATTTCATTTAATTCCAACGGCGACGTTCAGAAACCAGAAGTCATCATGATGTTTAAGGATGGTAAGCCTGTAAAAGCTGAATAAACTGGATGAATAGTATATTGCCCCAGCTTTTAATGAACGGTTTCATAGCTGGGTCAATTTACGCCTTAATTGCATTAAGTTACAACCTCATTTATAGGGCAACAAAGTTTTCCAACTTGGCTCATGCAGGGGTTCTGACATGGGGAAGCTATGTAACACTCTATCTAACAGAGAATCGTCTCGTAAACATCTGGATCGCGAGTCTAATTGGAATGATTTCGGCCGGATTCGCAGGCCTACTCATAGAAAAAATTATGTTTTTACCTCTTAGAAAAAAGGGGACATCGAAAATAGTTTTATTTATTGCGTCTCTCGGGGCAATGATGATTGTCCAAGCGGTAATATCTATCGCTTTTTCTAATCAGCCTCGGAATTTATTGCCAGTTGAATCAATTCCTGCCACGTACCACCTTCTAGGAGGCACCATTAATCAAACTCAGGTTTTGATCTTAGTGATTGATACCATTGCTATTTTTATACTTGCCATGCTTTTAAAGTTAACTCTTTTTGGAAAAATCGTGAAGGCGGTTAGTGATGACGAAGATGTAGCAAGAATAATCGGAATAAATACAGAAAAATATTTAGGCATCATTTTCTTCCTTGCCTCTTCAATCGCCGGATTAGCGGGGATTCTAATCAGTCTTGACGCAGGAATGGAGCCGTCGATGGGATTTGGGTTCCTTTTTAAAGGAATTATCGCCTCAATAATAGGGGGCGTTGATAATTTCATTGGGCCAGTAATAGGAGCATTGTTTCTGGGTATTGTTGAAAACATCGGAATTTGGAAGTTGCAAGGAGAGTGGAAAGACTCTATCGCTTTCTTGGTTCTAATTCTCTATCTATTATTTCGAAGAATCAAAAGGCTTAAACCATGGACTATCTAATTCATTTATTGATATTATTGTCAATTTACGCAATCTTGGGTATAGGTTTGAATTTACTACTGGGTTATACGGGGCTAATGTCACTAACTCAGGCAAGCTTCTTTGGTATAGGGGCATACGTAACCGCATTGCTTTTGATACACACCCAAACTGGGTTTTTGTTATCAGTTTTGTTAGGGGTGATCATTGTTGTGCCAGTTAGCTTATTTTTGGAATTAATTTCAGATCAATTCAATAAAGATAATTATATGTTGGTCTCTCTAGGTTTAAACGTAATTATTTTTGGGTTATTTAATAATCTTTACAATTTAACCAACGGAGCCGTTGGTATTTCGGCGATACCAAGACCTATTTTATTAGGAATTGATTTCTCATCTAATTTTTACTTTTTATTATTGGTTCTGATCTTTTTGTTGCTTATTTATTTACTTTCATACTATATTGTCAGAACCTCATTCGGAAGAGTTCTTAAGACAATTCGTGAAGATGAAAACGTTTCAAGATCATTTGGTTTCAACACAAGACATTATAAGCTTGCAATTTTTGCTATTGCGGCGGCTATGGCTGCTGTGGCGGGATCGCTTTATGCTTCGTATTTCTCATTCATAGATCCATCGAATTTTAGTGTCACTACATCTATAATGATTTTGTCAATTACGATTATCGGGGGGCTCGCAAGCCTAACTGGCACATTGATAGGTTCTCTGTTTTTTGTCCTATTTCCTGAGTTTCTTCGATTTGTAGGTTTTCCATCAGAGGCTGCATTCCAATTACGTCAGGCAGCGTTTGGATTAACAATAATAGTTCTTATGATGTTTCGGCCGCAAGGGTTGATGGGGAAATATAAACTATGATAATAATCAAAATTCGTAATTTGAGAAAAAAATTTGGACGAACCGCCGCCGTGGAGAATTTCTCAGCAGACATCTTCAATAATACGATAGTTGGTTTTGTCGGTCCAAATGGATCCGGAAAAACTACTGTAATCAATCTTTTGACGGGAGTAGTGCCGTTTGACCGAGGAGAAATATATATCAATGATACCAAAGTGTTGGACAAAGACAAACTTATTAATAGCTATCTTTTCGATATATCTCGAACGTATCAAGATACGCGGGTTTTTGATCAAATGTCAGTCCTAGAAAATGTCTTGATTGTATTGAACAAACGTAATTTTCTCAAATCCCTTTTTGAAATAAAAAATACTTTTAGTTCCAATAAAGCAGAAGAAGCTCTGCGAAGGGTATCTCTTTGGGGAAAGCGAAATACCCTTGCAGGTGAGCTTTCATATGGGCAAAGGAAGTTGCTTGAACTTGCTCGTGTTCTGGCAATGAATACAAAAATCTGTATTTTTGATGAACCATTCGCTGGGCTTTTCCCCGAGACGAGATCAAAAGTTTCCGAACTAATTAGTGATCTGAAGGCAAATGGAAAAACAGTGATACTGATTGAACACGACATGGATCAAATAGTTAAACTTGCGGATTATGTTTTGGTAATGAATGCAGGGAGACTGATAGTAAAAGGTGCTCCTTCTAATACCTTATCAAGAAATGATGTTCTAGATATTTATCTCGGTAGGGATTGATATGGAAAGCAATGAACTAATAACACTTGATAATATTTTTGTCGACTATGGATCGACTAGAGCCCTTGACGGGGTTAGTTTGGCTATTAGAAATAGAGAGATTGTATCACTGCTTGGTCCTAACGGAGCTGGTAAATCAACCTTACTTAAAGCGATTTTCGGTTTATTACCGATTGTATCTGGGAAAATGTTATTGCATGATTTGCCATTCAGTCCTGTTTCCTACGAAATGCCAAAGAATGGTTTTGCATTGGTTCTTCAAGGAAAAAAAGTGTTTTCAGGTCTCTCTACCCTTGAGAACCTAGAGATAGGAGGTTTTACTTTAAAAAGTAAAGACATGGTTAACGAGAAAATTAAAGAAGTATTGGAGATCTTTCCTTCGCTCGGAAGGTTAATGAATATTAAAGCAGGTTTTCTTTCTGGTGGAGAGCAGCAAATGTTGGCTTTGGCTCGGAGTTTAATAGCAAGCCCTAAAGTTATTTTATTAGATGAACCTTCCCTTGGATTGTCACCTAAGATAGCAAAAGAGGTTTTTCGCAAAATAAAGGAAATAAACGAACTCAACAAGGTATCTTTTTTGATAGCTGAACACAATTTTAAGCTTTTGTTTTCAGTTTCCGACAGAGGATATTATTTAGAAAACGGAAAGGTCGTGATGCATGGTAACCTAGAACAAGTCATCGAAAAACATCTTAGAGAAAAAAAGAGTCTGACTTGAGAAAATTTGTTTTTTCATCCCTTTTCGCTTTGCTCAACAATCTTTGTTAGAATAAGATCATGTGGCGAGACAGAATGAGGTACAGGCAAAATTTGACCAGAAGCAGAAACCTGGTACGGATTGCAAAATTTGCATTCTTGGGTGTAATCCTGCTTTTTGTTTTACTCTTTGTGGCACTTCCCCTTCTTTCCCTTTCTCTACCCTCTCCCGATAAAATAGTCCGCCAAAGCGGTTTTTCCACACAGATATTGGATAGGAACGGCCAGGTCTTATACGATGTTTTTGCTAACCAAAACAGACAGCCCGAGGCAATTAGCGATATTCCGCTTTATTTGCGTCAGGCCACAATTTCTATTGAAGATAAAAATTTTTACACTCACAGTGGTTTTGACCCTATTGGAATGGCCAGAGGTTTCCTCCGAATTTTCACAACAGGTAGGGCCCAGGGTGGTTCCACCCTAACCCAGCAGCTGGTTAAAAATGCCCTTCTTACCAATGACAGGACAATCATCAGGAAAGTAAAAGAGTTTGTCTTGGCGGTTGAAATTGAAAAGAAATATACAAAAGATCAGATACTGCAGATGTACTTAAACGAGGTGCCTTACGGTGGAACCGCATGGGGAGTCGGGGCCGCGGCACAAACTTACTTTGGCCGTGATGTTAAAGATTTGACGCTTGTTGAGAGTGCAATTTTGGCCGGAATGCCCCAGGCCCCTTCTTTATATTCGCCTTATTCCGCTACCCCCAAGGCATATATCGCAAGAACCAAAGAGGTTTTGAGGAGAATGAGAGAGGACGGGCATATAACTAAAGATCAGGAGGTTGCGGCCAGCAGCCAACTCGCGGATGTTGCATTTCAGCCCCGCGGGGCAGGTTTTAAAGCTCCCCATTTTGTCCAGTATGTTCAAAAAATTCTCGAAGACAGGTACGGGCAAGCAGCTGTAGAGCAGGGAGGCTTGAAAGTTACTACTACTCTTGATAGCGCTTTGCAGGAAAAAGCCCAAGGCATAGTTACAGATGAAATTGCCAAAGTAGAAAAACAGCATATTACAAATGGAGCCTCGGTTGTTCTTAACCCAGAAACAGGAGAAATATTGGCCATGGTAGGTAGTAAAAACTTTAATGCCACTGACTACGACGGCCAGGTTAACGTTACAACCTCGCTTAGGCAACCAGGAAGCTCTTTTAAGCCTTTTACCTATGTCACAGCCTTTAAAGAAGGCTATACACCTTCTACCATGCTTATGGACGTTCCCACAACTTTCCCTGGGGGTGCCGGACAGCCTGATTATAATCCTGTTAACTACGACGGAAAGTATGTAGGTCCCATTCAGATCCGCTACGCCTTGGGAAATTCCAGAAACGTCCCTGCAGTTAAAACCCTGGCACTTGTTGGAATTAAAGATGTATTAACAACAGCCACGGATTTGGGAATTACCACTCTTCCGCCAACCTCAGATACTCTAAAACGCGTAGGGCTTTCTTTGACACTTGGCGGAGGCGAAGTACGTTTAATAGATATGGCAGATGCTTATTCAGCATTCGTCAACAAAGGTTACCGGGTTGACCCTGTTGCCATCTTGAAAGTAACCGATGTCAACGGAAAGGTTCTCGAGGATAACCACTTCCAGAAAGGTAAAAAAGTCTTATCAGAAGAGCAGGCCTACTTAATCACTTCGATTCTTTCTGACAATAATGCCAGAAAAGACACTTTTGGCTTAAATTCTCAATTAAATATTGCTAATGTCATGGTTAAGACCGGAACAACAAATGATAAACGCGACAACTGGACGATAGGCGGAAACGATAGTGCGATTGTTGGCGTTTGGGTGGGTAATAATGATAATTCTGCAATGCTTAATGTTGCTTCCGGTGTATCTGGTGCCTCCCCCATTTGGAGAAGAATTGTCCAAGAGGCCATAAAGGGTAAAGCTAGCGTTGCCTTTGAGAAGCCCGGAAATATTACACAAATGGATGTTGATTCTGTTTCTGGGTACCCCGCTCATGACGGTTTTGCAACGAGAAGTGAAATTTTTATAAAAGGGGCTGAGCCAACTGGGCCCGACCCCATTCATTTAATGCTTAAAGTCTGTAAAAGCGACGGAAAATTGGCAAACCCCAGCGATGTTGCCGCAGGAAATTATGATTCAAGGGAGTATTTTCAATTTGTAGAACAGGACCCAACAGCGGCCCCCGGCGGACAAAATAAATGGCAGGAAGGAATAATTAATTGGCTAAATGGCCAGTCCGACGCCAGATATCACCCGCCAACCGATTACTGTGGTTCCGGAAACCCGGTAGACGTCGAATTTACAAATCCTACAGATAAGACATCAAATATTAACTCGGGAGATACAACCGTAACGTTTACAGCAAACTCAAGCGCCACAATTGCTCAGGCTGATTTGCAAGTTGATGGTTCTCAGAAATGCGCATTTAATAACGGAGCCAATAACTATAGTTGCAAAGTAACATTTTCAAAAGGGGTTCACACACTAACTGCAACCGCCACAGACTCTAACAATCACAAATCAAATAGAGTAATAACGATAGGTGTAGAAGTTACCTGGGATTACGCAACACCTGCGCCGACTCCTTAAGCGTTTTAGGCCTCTTTTTGTTGCCCTCCAAATTTAGTTTTGATAGAAGAAATTATTTCTTTTCTTATTTTCTCTACATCCTGATTTGTTAAAGTTTTTTCTGGATCCTGGTACCAAATCCTAAAGGTGTAACTGTCATTAAAAACTGTGATTAATTCAACTTGAGATATTAATTTTGTGTTATTTTTTATTAAATTTAATACTTCCCCTATCAAAGTTTTTTGAGGGAATTGCAGAGTTATATCCTCAATCTGTGGAGGATATTTCGGCCACAGTTTTACCTGATATTTTTTTTCGGCTCCCAAAATACTATCCAGATCAAGCTCAGCAAAATATATTTCATTTATTTTCCCGCCATATCCAATCTGCTTTTTATCTAAATATAAGTCAAATGAATTTGAAAGCGGCATCAATAGAATTTCGGGTTTAAGAGTTGGCTTATCTATATAGGATTTTATGAAAAAAGATTCGATTAAACTTTTAAAATCGGCAAACGAATTATTATTTTCATCATAGAATGCAAAACCAATTCGTCTTTCTTCTTTGTAAGTTTTTTTATGTTTGTAATAGATTTTACCGAGTTCAAACAGTCTTATCTCAGTTTCCCTTTCGTAAGTTGCTTTTTGCACAAGTTCAAAAAGATTTGGTAGAAGTGTAGTTCTCAAATTTTTATTGTCCGGGGAGGGAGGGTTAACAAGACTTATTATTTCAGCTTCTGCTTTCTGCGGATGAATATTGTATTTGGACATTTTTTCCTTAACAAATGACAAACTGATGGCTTCGTTAAATCCGGTTGCTGTAGCTGAAGACCTGAGGTTATTTTCTTGAATTATATATGAAGGCGTAATTTGCTTTGGAATTTCCAGAGATAAGACATGGGTCGGAATTTTGTCATAACCGTAGATTCTTAAAATTTCTTCTATAACATCTTCTTCAATCTTTACATCAGTTCTATAAGTCGGGACTAGAACCTCAACGCTATTTTTATCAGATTTAATAATTTTAAAGTTAAGGCTTGTAAGTATTTTTTTAACTTGATTTTTTTCAATATCAACGCCACCTATGGCCATTAGCTGAGTAAGTGACAGTTCTATTTTCCAGGGAGCTACTTTTTTGGGGTAGTAATCATAGAAAGTCGAGTCAAAATTTCCCCACTTATATTTCTTTATAAAATACAGGAATCTCCCCAGTGCACCTTCTACCATATTTGGATCTAGATCTTTTTCGTGGCGTATTCCGGCTTCTGTCAGAAGATTGTGTCTATAAACAGACCTCCTGATATTGGCTCTATCATAATTGGCGGCTTCTATAAGAATGTTTTTGGATGAAGTGGAAATTGAGTTATGTTTTTCTCCTATTGCTCCTGCTACTGATAAGACAAGGTTTCCTTTTGCCCAAACTAAATCTTGGTCTGTTAAAACTAAAGTCTTGTCCTGAAAAGTTACAATTTCTTCGTTGTTCTTTGCGAGTCTTATTTCAAGAGTTGAGTCTTTTATTTTATCCAAATCAAAAGCATGCATCGGCTCACCCGTTTCAATCATTACATAATTTGTCAGATCAACAATATTGTTAACCGATTCCATACCGTAAGCATTAAGTTTGTCGGCAAGCCACTTGGGAGAATCGGTAATTTTAATGTCATAAACTTCTGCAATGGCGGCCCGGTTCACGAGAGGAGTTTCCACTTTCAAGCTGGAGTTTTTTAATTTGTTTACTTTAATTAAACGCTCAATCTCACTAGGCTTTACTTTTGAACCGAATGAGGCGGATACCTCTCTGGCAATCCCCAGAATAGAATAACAGTCAGCGCGGTTACCCCTTAATTCCAGGTCTAGAACTGTTTCACCGCTTACTACAGTTTTTTTATCGAGCATGTGCCCGATCATAGTTAGCTTGTCGGTCAGAATTTTAGTGTCTTCCGGTAACGAAACAAACTCTTTAAGCCAGTTTATAGGAACTTTCATATAGGAACTTTCATATTTGGTATTTGATGTCTCCGTTATAAAGACTTCTTATGTCGGTTATTTTGAATCTATCCATGACAATGCGGTCGAGTCCCATTCCGAATGCAAAGCCCGAAATTTCTTTCGGATTTATTTTAAAATTCCTTAAAATATTGGGGTGAATCATTCCGGCTCCGAGCATTTCAATCCAACCACGACCTTTGCAAACAGAACAGCCCCTGCCATTACAAAACTCACAATTTAGATCTAGGCCCACTCCAGGCTCTACTTCTGGGTAATATTTGCATCTAAATCTGATTTTTCTTTCTTCCCCAAAATAAGTTTTGGCAAAGTGGTAAAGAGTGCCTTTAAGATCTGCCATTGATATACCTTTTTGCAGGACAAAACCCTGGAACTGATAGAACATTGCGTTATTGCTGGCATTTACATTTTCAAATCGGTAGCATTTTCCGGCAACAACCACCCTGAAAGGCGGTTTTAGATTTTCAATTGACCTGGTTTCAACTGAGCTAGTATGGCTTCTTAAAAGTACTTCAGGCTCCTCGATATATAAAACATCCTGAAGGCTCCGCGCCGGGTGGTCTTTGGGTAAATTAAGAAGTTCAAAGTTGTAGTGATCGGATTCGATTTCGGGCCCCTCTGTTATAGAAAAACCCATATTTTTAAATATTTCTACCATTTCTGAAATTACAATTGAAGTCGGGTGTAAATTTCCAATTCTTGCGGGTTTAACGGGAAGCGTTGGATCAAACCATTCGCGAACAGTCTCTTTTAAGCTATTTTTGTGATTGCTCAATAGCTCTTCAATTGTTCTTTTTGTTTCGTTAATCAAAATTCCTACCTGCTGGCGTTCATCCTGTGGGACTTCTTTGATTTTTTTGACTAGAGTTGTAATCTTCCCGTTTCTCCCAAATAAATCAATTCTAATTTGCTCAAGTTCTTCCGCGTCAGTCGCGGCCATGATCTGTGCCATAGCCTGGTTTTTTGCATTAATTAATTCTTCTTGCATATAGTTATTCTATCTTTTTCATACCAATAAGGCTACTTTATTTACCCAATAAAAAACCTCCTTTCGGAGGTTATTCTAACAATAGCAAAACCTCCGTTACTTTTCGGGGGTAAAGCTAAATCCTGCTTCTTTAACTACTTTCTTGAATGTTTCTAGGTCGTGGACTGCGATATCTGAAAGAATCTTGCGGTCAATTTCAATTTTTTCTTTTTTAAGCGCTGCAATAAACTTGGAATAGGAAACACCCAAGGCACGGGCTGCACTGCCCAAGCGGATAATCCAAAGGGTTCTTAAGTTTCTCTTTTTAAGTTTTCTTCCATGGAAGGCGTATGCACCTGCATGAACTACGGCTTCTTTGGCAACTTGGATCCTAGTCCTTCTTGCCTGACGGAAACCTTTTGCTCTTGCGAGTATTTTTCTATGTCTTCTGGCGGATACTGATTTAACTCTCATGTGTTTATATTATTTTATTTGATAAAAGCTTTGCTTATTTTCCTGTAAACTTATGAACTTTCTTGGCAAAATAGCCTTTCATTTCAATAGTCTTTTTAAGATTCCTAAGTCTTTTGGCCGATTTTGCAGCTTTCAAGTGGCGCCTAAAACTTTGGCGACGCATGATCTTGCCATTTTTCGTAATGGTAAGTCTATTTGTTAGCGACTTTCGGGTCTTCATTTTTGTCATCTTTTTTGTCCCCCACTGCCTTCTTTTTAGTTGTCTGCGAGATCACTGTGATCAAGTGTTTCCCCAAGAACTTGGGCTCCATGTCTGTTATTACACTTTCTCCAAACTCTGTTTTAATCTTATTTATTACGTCGTAGCCTACGTGCTTAACCCTCATTTGGGGTCCTTTGAAAACTACCACGACGCGAACTTTATTCTTGTCGTTAAAAAACTCTTTAATCCTTTCAATCCTAGTCTTAAAGTCGTTTTCGGCTATGAAAGGGCTAAACCTGATTTCTTTGACTTCTCCCCCCTTAACCTTTTTGCTTTGCGACCTCAACTTCTTCTCTTCCGCGTATCTAAACTTGCCAAAATCTACTATTTTGGCGACCGGCGGAGTAGCATTTGGTGCAATTTCAACTAATGATAGTCCCTGGCTTTTGGCCTTGGTGACCGCCTCATTTACGCTCAAAACCCCGATAAACTTTCCTTCAGAATCAATTACCCTAAGAGAGGGAGCTCTGATCTGGTAATCTGTGCGCCAATAAAGTTTCTGTTTTGCCAACGTAATCTAAGCGTGAATTATATCAGCTTATCTCCTTTTCATCAATCTCTTTTTTCAATGAGGCAATAAAGTCTTTTATACTCATGGTTTTGGACTCTTTTTGGTCGCGTTTACGAATAGAAATAGACTCTTCTTTTTCCTCGCGCTCACCAACGACAAGCATGTATGGAATTTCTTGTTCTTGGGCATTTCTAATTTTAGCCTGAAGAGTTTCACTTCTTTCGTCTACTTCGACTCTGATTCCAGACTCTTTGAGCTCCTTTGCAACCTTGTTTGCGTAATCTTTAACTTTATCTGTTATAGGAAGCACTCTAGCCTGAACCGGGGCAATCCAAACCGGGAACTTGCCTGCATAATGTTCAATCAGAATTCCCATAAACCTCTCAACTGACCCCAAAAAAGCAGTATGAAGTACGGCAGGTCGTTCGTCTTTTCCTTCCTCGTTTGTATGATTCATATCAAAATTGTTTGGCTGATTAAAATCCAGCTGGCATGTAGCAAGTTGCCATTCACGTCCAAGACTGTCGTTAATCATCATGTCGATTTTTGGCCCATAAAAGGCTGCCTCACCTTCTCCGATTGAATATTCAATTTTGTGTTTTTTGACAGCCTCGAGTAATGACTTCTCAGCCATTTCCCAATGCTCGTCATCGCCAATGTACTTTTTCTTGTCCTTAGGGTCGCGAATTGAAATTCTGGCTTTATAATCATTAAAGCCGAAAGTTTGGAAGATATATTTCATAAGTTCCAGGACATTATCAAGTTCCTCGGGGATTTGGTTATAACGCAAAAATGTGTGAGTATCATCAATTGTCAGACTTCGGACTCTGAGAAGCCCGTTAACTTCACCACTTTTTTCATAGCGGTAAACTGTAGCGTTTTCGGAAAGCCGCATGGGTAGTTCCCTATAGCTTCTTGGCTTATTAAGGAATATCTGAAAGTGATGTGGGCAATTCATTGGCTTTAATACATATTCGTCTTCATCCAACTTCATTGGATTAAACATGGCGTCGTATTTTTGCCAGTGACCGGATTTTTTATAAAGATCGCTTTTGGCAATATGTGGTGTCCAAACGAATTGGTAGCCTCTTTTTTCCTTTTCTGAAGTAATAAATCTTTCAATTTCACGCCTAACGATTAGTCCCTTGGGTGCGAATATTGGAAATCCAGAACCTACTTCTTGAGAAATCAAGAAAAGATCCTGAATTTGACCAATTCTTTTGTGGTCAGTTATTTTTTCGTGAACGTCACTGTTTTTCATATATCAACAATAATCATTTGAAGACGATTCGTGAAGATCCGTGGTTCCACTTCAATTGCTTCTCATTACTTACAGCTTTAGAGTTGGTGAATCTCTATCCAAACGCTGTTACTAATAGTATAAATTACTCAGTTTATTCTGTCAAACCGGGGGTATGTGGGTCTGGAATTCCCTTTTTCCAGCTTCCAGCCAGATCTTCAACAAAAGTTGTATTAAATGAGTGAATTAGCCAAAGAGATTTAGAATCTGATTCATAGCCAACAACAAGCGGATCATCTTTTACTGAACCAATTGGATCCCGTGGGTATTGTTTAACTGTCCATTCTTTTGGCTCGGCAATAAGAAAAACATAGTCTTCACCAAAAATTTTTTGGGCCTCTCTTATTTTAGTTCTCGTACCTGAATCGAACAGCCCTTTAAATCTACATGTTATTGAAACGGCTCTTGTGAAGTTAAGTTTCTCTCTAAGTTTAGGTTTCAAATCATTATAATGTTTCAAAAAGTCGTCCATACCATAACGTGGGTGAATAAAATCTAGTCGACCACTTTCGTAAAGTGCTATTTCGCAAGTTTTATCATCTTCCTTTTGCAAAGAAAAAATAGCAAGTCGTGGCCATCCATCTTCTCTACGCCAATTCAGAGGCTCTTCACTCATAAGGCGATATTTAGCCTTGGTTGCCTTTTCCAAAATTTTGAATTTATGAAGATCGAAATTTTCTAATTGTCTAATTTCATATTTTGCTGCTTCCACATCTTCTTCCTCAAATTTCAGACTACCTTTTGAAGCGCGTTTTAAATCTTGAATAGATTTTTGGATATCAAGAATTCTTTGGGTATACGATTTTGGAGCTACATTAACAGAATGGCTAGCTGCGGCTTCAAGAAAATTTATTTCACCTCTTGTATCTATTTCTAAAGACATGGGCGTAATATATTAAATTTTTAAAAAGATGTCAATGCTTGGAGAGTTTGGCTTGTTTTCTGGCTTCTGTTTCATTAAGAATTACTTTTCTGATACGGATGGATTTAGGTGTGACCTCAACTAGTTCGGTGTCATCGATATATTCCAAAGAATCTTCAAGGCCCATTACACGGGGTGTATTGAAGTGTTCCGCACTTCCGTCCCCTTTGCTTCTCATATTGCTTAATTTCTTTTCTTTGCAGACATTTACCCTAAGGTCTCCCGGCCTCGTATTTTGTCCGACAACCTGACCTTCGTAGACTTTGACTGCAGGGCCAACAAAAAGCTCACCCTGATCCTGAACTCCCACTAAACCATAAAGTCTGGTTTCGCCGGTTTCATAGGCAACCATGCTTCCGCGTTCTCTTTCCCTCGTAAATCCGTCATCGGGAAGAAATTCAAGGAAGGCCGCATTCATAATACCCATACCTTTTGTATCTGTTATAAATTCACTTCTAAACCCGATAAGTTCCTTGGTTGCAATGGTAAACTCAAGATAGGTAATTCCTTCAGTTGCTTCCATATTATCCATTTTTGCGTGTCTTTGACCCATTTTTTGAATTACGGTACCGGAATAAGCTTCCGGGACTTCAACATATAACTTTTCAAAAGGAGTCATTTTCTTTCCATCAATTTCTTTTGTAATAACGTGGGGTCTACTGACCTGGAACTCGTATCCTTCTCTGCGCATGCGTTCGATGAAAATTGCCAAATGAAGTTCGCCCCTGCCCATGACTGTCCAAGTTCCATCACTATTATCAAAAACTCTTAAAGCAACATCAGTTTCTAATTCTTTATATAATCTTTCGCGAACTTGGCTAGAAGTCTTAAACTCGCCTTCTTTACCCCCGAATGGTGAATTGTTGACCATGAATACCATTTTTACAGTTGGTTCCTCAATATCTATTAAGGGTAAAGCTACAGGAGAAAGAGGGTCTGCAATAGTTTCACCTATATTTACGTCTGGAACTCCGGTTACTGCCACAATGTCTCCGGCCTGAGCCTCTGATGCTTCAATTTTACCTAAACCCTTAAAGGTGGAAAGAGATGTCACTTTATATTTATTAATCTGGCCTTCTCTATTAATGTGAGCTATGTCTTGGCCGTTTTTGATAAATCCGGAATGAATTTTACCAATGGCAATTCTTCCTTTGTAGCTATCTTTACCGATATTGCTTACAAGCATTTGCAGTGGGTTTCCAGAATTGATTTTGGGAGGAGGTACTTCTTTGAGAATCATATCAAATATGGGCGTAATATCGGTCATTTTACTTAAATCTGGGTCGAGCCCGGCCTTGCCATCACGGCCTGAAGCAAAAACTACTGGGAAAAATGCAGTTTCCTCGTTGGCGCCTAACTCTACAAATAAATCAAATGTTTTTCCATGAACCCAATCGGGTCTGGCACCCTTTTTATCGATTTTATTAACAACTACTATAATCTTAAGGCCAATCTTTAAAGCTTCCCTTAGAACAAATCTGGTTTGAGGCATAGGGCCTTCTTTGGCGTCAACAAGAAGTAAGGCACCGTCTGCCATAGAAAGAACACGTTCAACTTCGCCGCCAAAGTCAGCATGGCCGGGGGTATCTATGATATTGATTTTTACACCTTTGTATTCAACTGAAGCATTTTTACTAAAAATTGTAATTCCGCGCTCGCGCTCAAGCTCGTTACTATCCATAATCATCTCGGTTTCCGAGATTTCTTTCTTCATCTCGGTATTGCTTTGATGCAAGAGAGCGTCCACTAAGGTAGTTTTACCGTGGTCGACGTGAGCAATGATAGCGACGTTTCTAATTTCCATAATCTAATAAGTAAATTCAATACGGAAACAAGCTCTGCTTATATCCATGTATTTAAGGGCAAATTAAACTCCGCCTGCGCGGAGTTGAAGCCTATAATTCTGATTATACTCCAAGAAAACAAATATAGCGAGTACCGAGTGGACTCGGCGGGAATTGGACCCGCTACTCTTCCATGCCATGGAAGCGTGTTACCGGTATACCACGAGCCCTTGATTTGAGTTACAATTATATCATCTAGTCATGAACATAATCCACGTCTTTCTTTTATCGCTCATAGAAGGGGTAACCGAATTTCTTCCAATCTCTTCAACCGGGCATTTAATCCTCGCTAGTAAACTTCTTGGTTTAAACGAAACAAACTTTCTTAAAACTTTCGAGATTGTAATACAGCTTGGGGCTATTCTGGCCGTGGTTACGCTTTATTTTAAGAAATTTTTATCAAGTTTTAGCCTAATTAAAAAACTTTTCGTGGCATTTGTCCCAACTGCTATTGTAGGGTTTACTCTTTATCCGTTAATAAAGGGCGTACTTCTGGGGAGTTCTAGTATTACTCTAAACGCTTTATTTTGGGGTGGTATCGCTCTGATTGGGGTCGAATGGTTCATCAAAAAGTATAAAGTACAAAGTACAGAGTACAAAGAGCCAACATATAAACAAGCCCTTATTATCGGTACTTTTCAATCACTTTCCGTAATTCCCGGGGTATCAAGAGCAGCCGCAACAATCGTGGGAGGCCTTTTAACAGGCTTGGACCGCGAAACAGCGACTGAATTTTCTTTCCTTCTGGCAGTTCCTACTATGTTTGCGGCAACCGGTCTTGATCTTTGGAAATCACGACACATGATCGCTCAGGGAGGGTTTCTGACACTTTTTGTGGGGACTGTGCTTTCTTTTGTCTTTGCTCTTTTTGCTATTAAATTCTTAATAGGCTATGTCAAAAAACATGATTTTACAGCTTTTGGAATTTACCGCGTTGCCCTCTCCATTCTTTTTTGGATTTTTGTGAAGTAGCAATTTCTTTATTTGTTGAACAATTATGACTTTGGGTATATTATAGGCAGATGTCAGAAATCCTAAATGCTCAAGACTTTGAACCACAAGCAAAAGTTGTGCGTGTGGAAAAATCAGAGATTTTTGGCGGTCAAATTGAAAAAGCCGAAAGGATTGTAAAAGTGGCATTAGAAGAAATTAGATGGAAAGGAACAACCAGTCCTTGTGATTTAACAATCTCCGGCTACGATCTGGATTCACGGCCTTTGGCTGAAATCCCTGAAGTTCGGTCCTGGTATATTAAAGTTCACTCGATACACCCTTATCTACCAGTTTTCCTTTCTGAATTTTCGATAACACCATACATACTCAGCCAGATGGAACTTGTGCCAGTTAGAACCGTTCAAAGAGACCTTTCTGAGTCAGAAAGAGCAGAAATTGACAAAATGGTTTCAGATTTTGAAAATAATCACCCAGGCAAAGGCAAAGAACTTCGTGGCCAATTGGAAACGGCTACAGACTATGCGATTAATGCAGAAAACGCTCAGAAATTGTTTGCCGAAATTAGCTTGACGGGAAGGAGATTCTTGGAAAATGCAGGTGTTAAGACTCTAACTCAAAATATTCTTATTGAAGATACCTTTTCCCGAATTCAATCCGCGCTTGATACGGGATAACTAGATCCAAAGCGCTGTTGTGAGTGGAAGAATTACTTAAAAATTGGTGGACGCAGTAGGGATTGGACCTACGGCCTCTTTTACGTCAAAAAAGCGCTCTACCACTGAGCTATGCGTCCGTAGATGGAATTATAACATCAACCCGCAGATCTTTGAAGATAATGGTCCGGGGAAAGAAGGAAGCTGCTTCCTTTCTTTTTGTACATACTCCAGTAATTTTTCTTTTGCGCTCTTTTGTTTGAAGACTGAAGCCAGGTTGCGGCCATATCTATTTTCTTTCTAAATGATTGTAAAAACTCCAAAACATTTTGGAAGAATATCAAGTGATAAACACCGGGCTCAGCGGGTGCTTGAATCATGGCCATTTGAGTAGCCTCAGCTAAGTTTCCTGTGCTTTGGGCAACCTTTACTACTTCTTGTGTTAACGCCTGAAGCTGAACCCTTAATTGATTAGTTTTATCCTGTGATACCTTCTTTTCATCGCTCGACATTTGTCTTTCAAGGCTTATCTGAGCTCTAAGTTTTTTGTTTTCCTCTTCCTTGCCTGCCAAGACACTACCCATGCTGAAAGATTCACCCGGGGAAAGGTTTCCGCTTCTTTTCTCTTGAAGTGGAACCCCCATGAGTTGTCTGAAAAAATCTTCTGAGCCATTTTCAAAAAGGTCTGTTTTAATTGAATCAGTAACTCCACTGCCTAAATCTTTGAGAGTTTCAAGCACGTTTTGCTTTGTTCTTTGGGACGATGCTTTCTTTTTGTTATCGCTCATATGCCGAGTGTACCCCTGTACCACCTAAAATTCAACTTTTTGGAAGAAAGGAAAGGGCATCTGTGATAATTTGCTCTTTATTTCTTCCGTTCTTTTTGAATCTATTAAAAAAATCATAAAGCTTGTCGCAAACCAGGAGGAGATCTGTGTTTTGGGTTAAATTAAGAGTTAACCCTGCTTTTTCATATTGAAGTATTGTTGCAGCTCCACGATCGTGTCTTCCCACATACTCGTACGAAAACCCATCTAATTTCAATGTTTCTGAACATGAAGTGTGTGCTCTGGTTCCACTATCTTTTACGCATGCGCTAAGTGAACTTACAAAAATTGATGAATTAAGATCGGCTCCATGGGTTTTTGATAGTGTTAAGGCCTCAAATTCAGCATGGTTCCAAACCAACTTTCCTTCAGAATCCTTAAATTGTAAAGAAGTTGATACAAATAATTTAGCCGTGTTTTGATCATAAACTCCGGCTACGACAGCAGACCTGTCTTCAGATTTGAGGCTTTTGAGGTATTTGAGTGTTTCGGTTAGGAGGAAATCCTTTTCGTCAGTTTTTCCAGATAAATCAATTATTTCTTTTGCCATGCGTTTGGGTAAGAAACTGATTAAGCTAAGCTTGTAAGATAGTCCAAAGCTTGTCTACGTTTTAGGATAGATTCGATCATTCGTTTTCTGCTTTCCAAGTCTTCTTTATCCTCAACTCTAGCGTTGGTTGTTGCTGTAGACATATTAAGGGCGGCAGCAATCTCAGCCTCACTTACTTTAAGATTTTCTTCCATAGCCACTTTAGTCAGGATAAGATCAAGGGCAATTGCGTCCTTGGCCTGGGTTTCATACTCAGATCTCAATGAATCAACGTTTTTACCAATTGAGGCCAAATAACCTTCAAGTGCCAAGCCCAACTTTTCAATTCTACTTAAGAGGGTAGATAGGCGGCTTGCAACTTCTTCCTCAATAAGAATTTTGGGGATAGTTATTTTTACGCTTTCGATTATAGCCTTAATTACCAAGCTTTCTTTTTCTTCAGGGGTTTTGGCAATATCCTCGGGTTTAGCATTTCCCGGAACGATAATGGATTTGGAACGCATTTCTCCTTGAATTGCCTTTTTATAATCTCCAAGAGAAAATTCAGGAAGTTCGCAGGTTACTCCTTTTATTTGCCAATCTTTGTCTGTTTCTGCACTAATAAGTTCAAACTTAGGGTAAATTGCGATTTTAAGCTTGTTTTCTGTAATTGCCTCTGCCAGTGCATTTGGCAAAACGTGACTTAGAGAATGCTCGATTAAGGAACTTTGAGGAATCTTTTCCATAACTTTACTAAGAGGAGCCATGCCTTTCCTGAAACCGGGAATCTCGATATCTTTGGCCATTTCAACAACAGTCTCTTCTTGAGCGTGTTTAATTATGGAATAAGGAATAGTAAAGGTTATCTGGACATTGCCGTCAGTTTCTCTGGCGATAACAGAGGTGATTTTTGTGGTTGCGGTTGGTTTAATATCTGTCACAAGCTGGTATTATATGTCAATCGTCAGGAATTTGGAAGCGTCTACTTGCCTCCCCCGCCTTTATTTTGGGTCACTCTCATAGTAGGAGGCACAAACTGGCCACGAGAATTATTTCCACGTCCTCCGGAAAACACAGAAGTCTTTTTACCAAAACCCATTGGGATTTTTGGCGGCTCAGTTACTTTGATCGTCTCCATTTTCCCGCCTGCAACGCTTTCAGCGTAGCTGATGCGGGCAGGTGACTTTGATTTTTTCATATTAACAGTATATAATATTTCTTAGCTTTGTGAGCCCCGAAGTTCTTCGGCCAAGTCTCCAAGGTAAGTAAACAGATGGGAGGTGAATACATAAAATAAATAGCGACAATTATTTGTCGTGGTTTAAACAATACAATGCAAAATAAATTATTCGTAGGAAATTTAGAATTTACAGTTACAGCTGATGATCTTAAAGCTTTATTTGCTGGCGCAGGTACAGTTACCGACGCAGCAGTTATTACAGACAAAATGACAGGCAGAAGCCGTGGTTTTGGTTTTGTAACAATGACTTCAGATGATGAAGCAAAAGCAGCTACTGAAAAGTTCAATCAGTACGATCTTAAAGGACGCAAGATTAACGTTAATATTGCCCGTCCGATGGAACCGAGACAGTAAATCGGTTTTAGATAAGTCCATGCTTCGTTAAGGGTAAAACTTTGACGAAGCTAAAGGCTTCACGCTCTTTTCCTCAAGCGCATTTACCTGGTCTATAAAATCCCTCTCTATTTTTTCGAACGGATCTTCTAAATTTACTATCACCCAACGAAGCCGTTTTTTGCTTTTTAATTTTTCTCCCTCCAGTTTTTGGTTAAAAACATACTTTCCGTAATCTGAGCTTTTAACCTGAACATTTACGGGGTCTGTGTTTATGAAATAAACCTTAAAGTCACAATCCAGGTTGTGAATATGCTCATGGACTTCTGTAACTTTTGTTACTTCTGGAATTTGTGAAATAATAAATTTCGCAAAAGTTTCTGAATTTGGCCCGCGTACTGCGCTTCGGCTGTTTTTCAATTTAACCAATAAGACATCTACACTTTCACCCGATTGGTGATAATTATCGGCTAAAACGTCCAATATTTCGTGCGCTCTTTCTAAACTCATTATAAATAAAATACAACAAATAAATTATGGCGCAAGGTGATCTTTGAAGAATTTAAGATTGTTGGCAACTACCAAATTCCAACCTGGTTGAAGATTGTGGTCTGCCCCGGGGTATTTTATATATTCTGCAGAAACAGACGCAGATTTTAAATCTTTATTAAGGATATCGCTCCAACGAAAGGGAACGGCATCATCTAAAGTTCCTTGATTTAACTGAATCGGCGCTTTGATACCCTCGAAATAATTAGTAAGAGAATATTTTGCTACATCGTAATCGTTCATGAAACTCGCCAATTTGGTGATTATGTATTTACCGCTATCGGCAGTTTCATCTAAGTAGTAGAGAATTGAATAAGGAAAAGATTGACTTACGGGTGCCCAAAGAACGATAGGATAATTTACGCCTGTTGTTTCTAAAGTAGTAAGAGCAATCTGTCCGCCGTTGCTGTGCGCCCAAATAAAGATGTTTTTATCATCCCAATTTTTAACCAACGGAATAGATTTTAAAATTGTCATTGCAGTTACATAAGTTTGGAAACGGGATTCAAATATATCGGAAGTTTCAGTGTCTGAATCACCATAACCCAAAAAATCAGGTGCAACTGTAATAAATCCGTTTTGAGCAAAAACCTCGGCCGCATGCTGTGTTCCCTCCCCTGTAAAATACTGCTTTTGATCTACAAACCCCCTAAACATGACAATTATCGGGAATTTACCTGTTCCTTTTGGAATATTAATTAAGCCAGAAGTTGTTTTTAAGTTATTAGATAAATCCGGACTAAACTTCATTATGAATTCGTATGATATGAATTTTGGATCGTCTTTTAGGACTTTTCCTATTTCGATCTGTGATGGTTTTATATCTGCTTTGCTTAAATTCTCAATTGTATATTTAGCTAATGGAGTTGGCCGTGCAATAGGGATTGGGTTATTAGAAGATCTGGGTAAATGGTAAGCGGTATTTGCAAACCAACCGATTAAGATAAAAACAACCGTGATTAGAATATATTGAATAAACTGCTTCACAAAACTATTTTACCATTTATATATTGACTTCGTATTTTCTTCGGCTTATAAATAGTACAGAGTACGCAGTACTTAGTACTTAGAAGAACAAAAATGATAATCAATGAAAAAGTAACTGTTGGAATTATCGATAGCATTCCTAAATATGTAATTTGGAAGGGACAAAGCCATACAGTTGTTAAAATTGGTTTGCACCACACTTTCAGAGACGGTAAAACCATGCATCATATTTTTTCGGTTACCTCAGACACTCTTTTTATGCGCCTCAATTTAAACTCGGACAACTTAATCTGGACTTTAGAAGAAATTGAAAATAATGGATTTTAGTTCAAAGCCATCCTACATAATGCTAATGGACATTAATTCCTGCTTTGCAACTATTGAACAGCAGGCAAACCCTTTCCTACGCGGAAGGCCAATTGTAGTTGCCGCTTATACTTCTCCATCCGGCGCTATCTTGGCGGCATCCTACGAAGCTAAAAAACTTGGCATAAAAACCGGCATGAGAGTAGCCGATGGCAAGAGTATTTACCCAAGTCTGAAAGTTTTGTTGCCAGACCCACATAAATACAGGTTTGTACATTTAAAGCTTGCAAAAATTATTTCTGAATACACAGATGATTTTGCGGCCAAATCTATTGATGAGTTTGTTTTAAACCTTGAGGGATACCCCTCTTTAAAAAATAAATCCATGCAGAGTGTGGCGCTTGAAATAAAGCAAAAAATTAAAACAGAAATTGGTGAGTGGGTTACTGTCTCTATTGGCATTGCACCTAATAGATATCTGGCCAAAATTGCGGCCAACATTAAAAAACCTGATGGACTTACTGAAATTAATAAAGATAACTTTCTAGAAGTTTATTCCAAACTTAAATTGACAGACCTGACAGGAATCAAAGCTGGCAACGCAAGACGCCTGAATAGCATGGGAATCTATACCGTTCTTGAATTTTATGAATCCCCCATTTGGAAACTCAAAGCCGCCTTCCATTCAATTACCGGATTATATTGGCACACTCGTCTTCGCGGTTATGAAATTGATAAGGAAGGGTTTAAAAGGAGAAGTTATGGAAATTCGGTCGCTCTGGGCCGTGATCTTAAGACCAAAGCGGAGCTTGCTCCCGTGCTTGCCAGACTTACCGAGAAAATGGCCGCTAGAGCCCGCCAAGGAGGCTTTAAGGCCCGGGGAATCCATTTGGCTATAAGTTACAAGGATGGCACATATTGGCATATGGGAGGCTTAGGAGAGCGCTACCTGCTTAGCACAGAAGCGGCATTTAAGGCTGCCATGAGGCTCCTAAATATAGCTTCACCAAATAAGGCTGTCCGTAATATCGCTGTTTCTGTTTTTGATTTAACAAAAGAGACCTCGTTACAGCTAGGTTTTTTTGAAGATGCTATTAAAAACGAAAAGTTAACTAAAGCAACTGACGAAATTAACAAAAAATGGGGAGACTTTACTTTGCATTTGGGAAGATCCTTTCAGGGTTCTAGTGATGTAAAAGATAGAATTGCCTTTGGTACACCCCCTTTAAATACCTGAGAGATCTACTTTGGATCCTACCGATATTTTATTTGCCTCACTATAGCCGCCTCTGACTTCTAAAACATGGTCTATTACTTGCCCGGGGACGTAAATTGGAAGGGCTTCGTCCGGAGTTCCTTCTTCCGGGGGATTAACATTTTTATCAATTTTGACGACAATTCCGTCTCTAATCCAAATTAAGTCGAGGGGAATTAGCATGCCCTTCATCCAAAACCCCGGGGTTCTATCAGTTTTGTCAAAAACAAAAAGCATTCCACTGTCCCCCAGAAGATCGGTTCTACCAGAAAGGCCTTGAGTACGCTTGTCTACCGTATCTGCAATTTCTACCGTGATAACAGTGCTATCCACAGTGATTGTTTTTGAAGAGGAGGTATTCTCCGAAGGCGTGGAAAAGTTGGGTATTTTTATACTTCCTGAGTTTTTAACGAATAGTCCAACCAAAACTATAAAGATAGCGACGGCAGCGAAAGGCAAAAAGAGTTGTTTAAGCACTCTTAATTATAACACCGTTGACTTTTTCTACACAATATATTACTATAGGCAATGTCAATTGAAGCCCAAAAAATGGGTTACAAAGCGGAACAGAGAGTTTTAGATATTGCCTCCAAAAATGGCTTAAATGCACGAGCCGGTACGCTTGCCGAGGATCACGCAAGTAAAGTTGATGTTTTCATCGAAGGCCAACCCTTTCAGGTTAGCTGTGGCAAAAAGTCCAAGGGAGAAAGAAAACGTCTTGAGAATAGAGGTATAAACTCAATTGCGGCCGGAGAAAGTGTTCCTGAGGAATCTGTATTAACTGCTATTTTAAGCTTCTTAAAACAATAAATTCCAAAGTTGTGCGGAAGACAACTTTTATTTTGAACCGCACTCCTCGCTATCTTTCGAATACCTCGTTCATTTTACCAGATTGAAGAATGCTTATGAAGCAGCGGCGCTTATAAAGAAAGTCGATTATATTAAACTATTTCAGGGTGTCTGATCCTAAATCGTTGCTCAACTAGTCGTCTACCATCAAAGTTGAATGCTTCGATAATCATCATAGGAGATAGATCCCTTTTAAGGAATTGCTGCGCGTTTTTTCTTTCAGGTGATTCGGGAAGTGTTATTTCTTTACTTGTCAATATTATCTCAACACAGTATGGAGTCTTTATGTCGATAACAATATCTTCTGGCTTCACTTGATATTTTTTGACATCATTTGCTATGAAGTCTAGAACATTAAACGAAGTAATCGACTCAGGACCAATAAATTCATCTAGAGGAGTTCTCTGTTTTTTGATATTAAAATCTGGACTATTCCTCAATGCAGGATGACGAAACCACGATTTTCCATCACTATGATAAGTAAAATGGGGGCGATTACCAAATGCATGGAAATATATACCCGTTGGGCTCCTATTTACCTCGTATAGCTTGTTCAGCTCTCCATTGGTGACACATAAATATTAAACTTCATAAGATTTAGATTCGGCTTTAGTAATTAGGAAAAACTGCATCTTGAATAACCTCAGGTAGATTTTTTAGGCATAAAACTTCAAGTGTACATCTTGAGATATCACTGCCCAAGTCTTTACCTTGATCAACCAGGTATTTACAGTTAACAAATCTATGGTTACCGTCACCAATTATTCCTTTAGAGCCATCCTCTGTAGCAAAAACGCAAAAGAAAGGATATTCCAGTCCATTTTCTTCATAATATTTTAGTTTCCCGTGTTTTCTTTCACTCTCTATTTCATCGTTAAATCCCTTACTCCCAACCCACTGACTAAAAGGTTTCACAACTCCCTCATTGTGCCACGGTGGAGCGTAGTCCATTATTTTTTTCCAAGCATCTTCACCCTCAAAGGTAATCACCTTACTATCAAGTGGTATCTTGTCCCACATAACAACAATACCAACCATTGGAGTCCCGTCCGGGTCAGTTTGCCATCTCCATTTTTTAACAAAATCTTCAGTTGTCATATGTATGATTAATCTACCCAATCAGCTTTTATCGTCCAATCTTTTATAGGAAACATATCTAACTTAGACACAACAAGAGTATGGGT
>WNFL01114391.1_pt1 | contig 28646 bp, 25 predicted proteins | sample 5400361 | NCBI WGS metagenome assembly WNFL01 (sample SAMN13153351, study PRJNA577476) | soil metagenome | isolation source: 40 cm soil on Douglas fir-dominated hillslope | place: USA:California | collected 2013-09-17
CGTATCCCGCGGCCACCTCGTGGAACGCACGCCGTCTCTCCTCCTCCGAGAGGAGGTCCGCCTGGACGACGAACGGCTCCGCGCCCCCGGCCACGGCGATCTCTCGCGCGACCGCCCGCGCCCGCTCCTCCGAGCCCCCGTAATGGACCGCGACGCGCGCGCCTGCGGCGCCGAGCGTCCGCGCGATGACGGCCCCGATCCCGCGCGAGGCGCCGGTGACGAGCGCGACCACGCCGCCGAGGTCCACGCCCGCTCCCGCGACGGCGCCGCGCTCCGTCATGCGTGCGGGGGCGGAGGGGCGAGCGTCGAGACGACGCGCGCGGCGATCTCGTCGTAGCCGCTCGGGCCGGGGTGGAAGCGATCGGGCGAGAGCCGGTCCGCGCGCTCCTCGAAGAGGTCGTACGTGGGGACGAGGAGCGCGTGGGCGACGCTGAACGTCGCCTCGGTGAGCATCGTGTTGTAGCGGAGGAGCACCTCGAGGCGGATCGGCGCGTGCGCGTTCGCCGCGCGCACGAGGCGAAGGGCCTCGAGGAGGTTCCTGCGCGCGCTCGCGAGCGCGGTCAGCGCGGGATCCGACTCGCTCGAGGAGCCGAGCGCGGGGACGGAGTGCGTCAGGTCGTTCCCGGCGATCGAGATCAGGATCAGATCGGCGTGAGCGAGACGCTCCTTCGTGGCCGTGAGGGACACCTTCGCGAGGAGGTCGACCGTCTCGATGCCGTCCACGCCCAGGTTGTCGACCTCCACCTTCTCCCCGCGCTTCCGGAGCGCCTCGGCGACCCGGCCCGGGTATCCCCCTTTCCCCTCGTCGCCCGCCCCGCGCGTGAGCGAGTCGCCGAGCGCGACGATCCGGAAGATGTTCTCCGCCTTTGGCACCGGTGTCGGCGCCGCCTGCTCGGCCGCGGAGCCGACCGGCGTTCCGAGGCGGCCGGAGAGCGCGGCGGAGAAGCCGTATCCGAAGACGGCCGCCGCCGCGAGCCCGGCGCCGGCGGGGAGGAGCCAGAGCGTGAGCCGCTTCATCGCGGCGATTCTGCCGGATCGGCCGCACGTGGCGTAAAACGTCAGGCGCGCATGGGGGGAGACAGGAAGAGGCGCCGGCGTGCGGACGCGGCCCGCACGGGGCAGAAACCGCCCGCACCCTCGCGTCTTCGCTCCAAATGGATCTGGGTCGGCGCCGCCGCCCTCCTCTTCGTACTGCAGGCCTGGCACCGGTACCCGATCGTCGCGTCGGTCGCCGGAGGACGCTTCGACGACCCCGACGCGATCTACCACGCGAGGCGCGTGATGCGCGCGATCGAAGAACATGCGCTCCTCCCGCCCGTCTTCGATCCGCTCGAGGCCTTCCCGACGGGGAGCCGCGCCGTCTGGCCGCCGCTTCACGACGCCTCGCTGGCGCTGGTCGCGCGGATCGGAGGCTCGACCGCCTCGTCTCCGGCGCGGGGGATGGTTCTCGCCGCAGCCGTGCCGCTCGTGGAGGGCGTGCTCGCGCTACTCGCCGCCGTCTGGCTCGCGAAGCGCGCGGGAGGGATCGGCGCGGCGGCGCCCGCGGCCTGGATCTTCGTGCTGACACCGATCCTGGCGCGCCGCGCCTCGTACGGGGACATCGACCACAACGTCACGGAGGTGCTCGGAGCTCTGCTCCTCTCCCTGGCCGGCTCGTGGGCCACGCGCCAGCCGGGGAGGCCGTTCGGGCTGGTCCTGGGCGCGTTCGCGTGGGGCGCCGCGGTCCTCGTGGCAATCGGTTTCTATACGGGTCTGATCCTCTCCGCGGGAGTGGTGGCTCTCGCGCTCGGCGCCGTCGACACCCTCGATTCCGAACGCCGCGGCTCGCGCTCCGCCGTGCTCGGCCTCGGTTTCGCGATCGCGGCGGCGCTCCTCCCGCTCTTCGCATCGCTGCGCGTCGCTCCCGACCCGTCCGACACGTGGCGGCTCGGGCCCGCGTACGTGCTCGTCCTCTGCATCGGCGCGGCGGGCACGGGCGGGCTCGCGCTCGCTCTGCTCCGCCGGGCGGCCGGCCGCGCGCATCGCCTGGCGGCGCTCGCGGGCGTCGCTCTCGGGGCGTGTGTCGCCGCGCTCCAGCCGGGCCGCGCGTGGGCCGCGATGACGAAGGCGCTCGGGTTCCTCGGCTCCCGCGATCCGTGGCTCGCCACGATCGAGGAGTTCCGGCCGCTGTTCAGGAGAAACAGCGAGCTGTCGAAGGCGATGCCTTCCCTCCTGGTGGGCGCCGTCGCGCTGGTTGTCTTCGCGGCGATGTGGAGACGCCGGCGGGATCTCCTCATGCCGCTGGTCGGGCTCGCGGTCCCGTGCGCGGCGTTCACTCTGCTCGCGCTCGTGCAGGCGCGCTTCGCGGGCCTCGCGGCCGCGTTCGCCGCCGCCTTCTCGGGTGCCGCCTGGGCGCTCACGGCCGTCTCCGCGCCCGCGCGCTGGGCGCATCGCGCCGCTCTCGCCGCGGGATTCGCCTGGGGGGCCTGGTTCTTCCTCGGCATGCTCGACGCGACGTTCCACGGCGGAGAAGCCCCGCCCGAGGACACGTCGCTCGGCGAGCAAGCGGCCCGGGCGTTCGTCGTCGTGACGAAGGGACGCGTCCCGGGCGACGCCGGCATCCTCGCGCCCTGGGGAGCCGGCCACCACCTCGTCAGGACGACGGGGTTTCCGGTAGCGCTCACTCCCTTCGGCTCCGCGCTGCCGGGTTTCGAGGAGAGCCTGCGGATCTTCCTGGAGGAGTCGCCCGCGAAAGCCGTCGCGGCGCTCGAGCGGCTGCGTCTCCGCTGGGTCGTGGTGCCGGAGCCGCCGTCCTCGATCCTCGAAGCGGCACAGCCCCTGGGACTCGACCCGAGCGGGTATTTCTTCGGATCCGATTTCCGGGCGTTCACCGTCGCCGGCTCGAGAACGCTCGCGGCGAGGCTCTACACCCGCGCGCGGCCGACCCCGGAGGACGGCGAGGACGACCGAAAGGCGCTCGCACGCTTCCGGCAGATCGTCGACGGCTCGGCGCCGAGGCGGACCGCGCTCGGCGTGCCGCTCCCGAGGTTTCGCATCTTCGAGCTACGCTGAGCGGGATGCCGCAAACTGGCGCTGTGAACGAGGTCGTCCTCTCGGCGGAAGGGCTCGCGAAGCGCTACGGCGACCGCGAGGTCGTCACCGACGCGACGTTCCAGCTCCACGCGGGCGAGGTCTTCGGTTTCCTCGGGCCGAACGGCGCGGGGAAGACGACCACGATCCGGATGCTCGTCGGGCTCGTGAAGCCGACGCGCGGGCGCGTCGTGATCGACGGCCGCGACGTCCAGCGCGACTTCGAGGGCGCGATGCGCCGCGTCGGCTGCATCGTCGAGACGCCGGACCTCTACGGCTTCCTCACCGGCCGCGAGAACCTCGAGCACTTCGCGCGGATGATCGGGGACGGCGCCTTCGCGCGCATCGAGGAGCTCGCGACGCTCGTGAACATGGCGGGCCGCCTGGACGACAAAGTGCGCACGTACTCGCTCGGCATGCGGCAGCGGATCGGAATCGCGCAGGCGCTCCTCGCGGACCCCGCGGTCCTGATCCTCGACGAGCCGACGAACGGCCTCGACCCGGCCGGCATCCGCAACATGCGCGAGCTGATCCTCCGCCTCGCGACGGAGCGCGGGCTCGCGGTCTTCGTCTCGAGCCACATCCTGGCGGAGGTGGAGAAGACGTGCGACCGCGTCGCGATCGTGCATCGCGGGCGGACGCTCGCGTCGGGCCTCCTCTCGGAGCTGACGGAGAACGGCACGCGCCCGCTCGAGGACTTGTTCCTGGAGCGGACGGGCGGGGAGACGGTCTGATGCGCATGCTCGGCCTCGTCGAGAACGAGACGCTGAAGATCCTGAAGCGGAAGCGCTTCCGCATCGTCCTCCTCGTCCTCGCGGCGATCCTGTCGCTCGTCGTCTTCGCGCAGAACCGGCAGAAGCAGCGCGAGCGCCGGGAGCATCCCTCGGGAGACTGGCGGGCCTCCGTCGAGAAGCGCGCGACGGACCTGGAGAGGCGCATCGCCTCGCGGCACGTGCCGGAGGGATGGGCGCGCTGGATGCGCTTCGAGGCGGGCCGGCTCCGCTATCACCTCCAGCGAAACGTCAATCCCGACGAGGTGACCGGCCCGACGTTCGCGCGCGCGTTCGCGGGTGTCGGCAGCGTCCTCCTCATCCCCCTCCTCATCTCCGTGGTCGGCGCCGACCTCGTCTCCTCGGAGTTCGCGGAGGGCACGATCTCGCTGCTCCTGACGCGACCCGTCGCGCGCTGGAAGGTCCTCCTCTCGAAATGCGCGGCCATGGCGCTCTTCACGACGCTGACTCTCGCGTGCGCGTTTCTCCTCGCATGGGCGATCTCCGGCCTCGCATTCGGATGGAGAGGCTGGGGAGCGCCGATGCTGACGGGGTTCCGGCTCGGCGGAGGCGTCTTCGACACGACCTCGGTGAAGACGATCGCGCTCTGGCAGGACACGATCGCCGCCTACGGCCTCGCGTGGGCCTCGGCTCTCGCGGTCGGCGCCGTGACGCTCCTCCTGTCCGTGATCTTCCGGTCCACCGCGGCCGCGATGGGCACGATGATGGCCACGCTCGTCGGTGGCACGATCCTCTCGCGTGTCGCGTCCGACTGGGACGGCGCGAAGTGGTTCTTCGTCACGAACCTGCCGCTGCCCGACTTCTACGCGGGCATGCCGCCGCCGTTCGCCGGGATGACGCTCGCGTTCTCGGCGAAGGTCCTCGTGATGTGGGCCCTCGCCGCGCTCGCGCTGGCGTTCTCGATCTTCACGCGGAGGGACGTGACGCGGTGATGTCTCTTCGCGGGCGGGGCGTAGGCGCAGGGAATCGCCAGTCCTTGCCGCCCGTTTCGTAGAATCGCCGCTCCGCGACTGCGCGGAGCCTTTCATGAGCGAACCGATCCTGAACGCGCTGCTCGAGGAGTTCGGCGACAACGCCGGCTTCGCGCTGGAGCTCTACGCCCAGTACCGGCTCGACCCGTCGTCGGTCGAGGCGAACTGGCGGCGAGTCTTCCAGGACCTGGAGGCGCAGCTCGGCGTGCCGACCGCCGCGATCCCGCTCGCGGCGACGCCGCGCGCCGCGTCCACCACCGCACCGCCGGCCCCTCCGGCGTCCGCGCCTCCCACCGCGATCGTGAAGAGCTCCGTCGCGGCTGTCCGCGCCGGGGAGCAGGTGGTGCCGATATCCGGCGGCGCCGCCACGATCGCGCGGAACATGGAGGCGTCGCTCGGGGTGCCGACGGCGACCTCGAACCGCGTCATCCCCGTCAAGGCGATGGAGGAGAACCGGCGCATCCTGAACCGCCATCGCGAGGTGCTCGGCCTCTCGAAGGTCTCCTTCACGCACCTCGTCGCGTGGGCGATCGTCCGAGCGATCGAGAAGCACCCGACGATGAACGACGCCTACGGCGAGGCGGAGGGCAAGCCCGTCCGCATCCGGAAGCCGGGCGTCCACCTCGGGATCGCCGTCGACGTCGCGCGGAAGGACGGCTCGCGCACGCTTCTCGTCCCGAACATCAAGAGCGCCGAGGTGCTCGACTTCGCGGCGTTCCTGGCCGCGTTCGACGCGCTCGTCGGCAAGGCGCGGAAGGGGACGATCGACCCGGACGCCTTCGTCGGCACATCGATCTCGCTCACGAACCCCGGCACCGTCGGCACGACGTCTTCCGCTCCGCGTCTCATGCCGGGGCAGGGGACGATCATCGCGACGGGTGCGATGGGCTACCCGGCGGAGTTCCACGCGATGCCGGAGGAGGTCATGGCCGCGCTCGGCGTCGCGCGCGTCATGAATGTCTCCTCGACGTACGACCACCGCATCATCCAGGGCGCCGAATCCGGCGCGTTCCTCGCGACGATGCAGGACCTGCTCCTCGGCGGCGAGGGATTCTACGAGCGGATCTTCGGCGACCTGAAGGTGCCGCACCGTCCCGTCGCGTGGGAGATCGACACGTCGCCGCCGTTCTTCAAGAGCGGGCGCTCGCTCGACTCGGTCGAGAAGCAGGCGCGCGTCCTCCAGCTCATCAACGCGTACCGCGTGCGCGGCCACCTCGTGTCCGATCTCGACCCGCTCGGCGCCGAGAGCGTGCCGTATCACCCCGACCTCGACCCCGCGACGTACGGCTTCACGCTCTGGGACCTCGACCGGACGTTCATCACGAACGGCCTCGCGGGAACGGAGCAGTCGACGCTCCGCGAGATCCTCGAGGTGCTGCGCCAGACGTACTGCGGAAAGATCGGCGCGGAGTACATGTACAACCAGGACCCGGTACAGAAGAAGTGGCTGATGGACCGGATGGAGTCGTCGCGGAACCGCGCGAGCCTGACCGAGGACGACCGGCGCCGCATCCTCGGCCGCCTCGTCGAGGCCGAAAGCTTCGAGAAGTTCCTCCACACGAAATACGTGGGACACAAACGGTTCTCGCTCGAGGGGGGCGAGGCCGCGATCCCGCTCCTCTCTCGCCTCCTCGACCGCGCCGCGGAGAAGGGCGTCGAGGAGGCCGTGGTCGGCATGCCGCACCGCGGACGGCTCACGGTCCTGACGACGATCGTCGAGAAGCCGGTCGACAAGATCTTCGCGGAGTTCGAGGAGGTGGAAGACGTCGAGTCGATCCAGGGCTCGGGCGACGTGAAGTACCACCTCGGCGCCGTCGGGACGCACAAGGCGCCGGACGGCAGGGCGATCAAGGTCTCCGTCGCGCCGAACCCGAGCCATCTCGAGGCGGTCGACCCCGTCGTCGAGGGGATGGTGCGCGCGAAGCAGGACCGGACCGGCGACGGCAAGCGCGAGAAGGTCCTCCCGATCCTCCTCCACGGCGACGCGGCGTTCTCGGGGCAGGGCGTCGTCGCGGAGTGCTTCAACATGTCGCTCCTCGACGGCTACCGCACGGGCGGCACCGTTCACGTGATCGTCAACAACCAGATCGGCTTCACGACGAACCCGGCGGACGCCCGCTCCTCGCCGTACTGCACCGACGTCGCGAAGATGGTGCAGGCGCCGATCTTCCACGTGAACGGCGACGACCCGGAGGCGGTGATCCACGTCGTCGACGTGGCGCTCGAGTACCGGACGGCATTCCAGCGCGACGTCGTGATCGACATGGTCTGCTACCGCCGCTACGGCCACAACGAGGGGGACGAGCCGAGCTACACGCAGCCGCTCCTGTACGCGAAGATCAAGGCGCACCCCTCGGTCGCGCACCTGTACGGCGACGCTCTCACGCGCCAGGGAAAGCTGCCGGCCGAGGCGGTCGAGCGGCTCTGGGCCGAGGCGCGCGCACGCCTCGACGCCGCGTACGACGCCTCGAAGGCGGAGCGCGGCGCGCGCGCGACGTTCGTCGACTCGCTGACCGCCCCCGCTGCGCCGCACTTCACACCCTCGGGCGACGCGCGCGCGCGCCTCGAGGCGGTCGTCCGCGCCGTGTCCACCGTCCCGCCCGGCTTCGAGCTCCATCCGAAGCTGCGTCCGGTTCTGAAGCGGCGCGCCGAATACGCGAGCGGCAAGCCCGACATCGACTGGGCGGGCGCCGAGATGCTCGCGTTCGGGATGCTCCTCCTCGAGGGGACGCCGGTCCGGCTGTCCGGCCAGGACTCGGGGCGCGGCACGTTCAGCCAGCGACACTCCGTCCTCGCCGACGTCCAGACCGGGCAGGAGCTCGTGCCGCTCAACACGATCGCGGAGCGGCAGGCGCGTTTCGAGGTGATCGACTCGCTCCTCTCCGAGAACGCGGTGATGGGCTTCGAGTTCGGCTACTCGGTGGCCGACCCGTCGACGCTCGTCCTCTGGGAGGCGCAGTTCGGGGACTTCGCGAACGGCGCGCAGGTCGTCATCGACCAGTTCATCTCCGGCTCGGAGCAGAAGTGGCGGCAGCGGTGCGGGCTAGTGCTCCTCCTGCCGCACGGGCAGGAGGGCCAGGGACCGGAGCATTCCTCCGCGCGCCTGGAGCGCTTCCTGACGCTCGGCGCCGAGGAGAACCTCCGCATCGTCGACGTCTCGACGCCCGCGAGCTACTACCACGCGCTCCTCCGCCAGATGGCCGGCGACGTCCGCAAGCCGCTCATCGTCATGACGCCGAAGAGCCTCCTGAGGCACCCGCGGGCGGTCTCCTCGATCGACGATCTCGTGAACGGCTCTTTCCAGCCGGTCATCGACGACGAGCTGCTCGCCGGGAGCTCGCGGGGAGGAGTCGGGCGCGTCCTCCTCGCGAGTGGCAAGGTCGTCTACGACCTCCTCCAGGGCCGCGAGAAAGCGCAGGCGGAAGGCGGCGCGCCGCGCGAGGACGTCGCGGTCCTGCGCCTCGAGCAGCTCTACCCGTTCCCGGGCGGGGAGCTGGGACGCCTCCTCGCGACGTACCCGAAGGACGCCGAGCTCGTCTTCGTGCAGGAGGAGCCGCGCAACATGGGCGCGTGGCGCTACGTGCGCGAGCAGTTCCTGGACGGCAAGGTGGAGGGCATCGCGCCCGACCGTACCCTCCGTTACGTGGGACGCCGCGAGCTCGCGAGCCCGGCGCCCGGTTCCCACCGCGCGTTCCAGGGCGAGCAGGATTCCCTCGTCGCCGAGGCGCTCCGCGTCGGGCGACGGGCGTCGGCCGTGGCCTGACGGGATCTGCGGGGTTTGGTCGGCGCGCACCGAGCGCGCGGCCTCGTCGCGGCACTATCTTCGGGCCATGAAGCTCGACCACTTCCTCCTCGACGAGTGGCTCGACACGAAGACCGCGGTGCCGGGCGCGATCCGCCATCACCTCGCCGCCTCCACCGGCCCGCACTGGACGGTGAAGCAGCTCCTCGCGCTCGAGCCGGGCGCGCTCGAGCGGCTCCTCGGGATCGAGGTCATCTACTCGCGGGCGAAGGGGAGCGACGAGCTGCGCGCGGCGCTCGCCGAGATGCTCGGGGCGGACCCGGAGGAGATCCAGATCACGACGGGCGCCTCGGAGGCGCTGCACGTCCTCTTCGCGTGGGCGGCGGAGCCGGGCGCGAACGTCGTGATGCCCGCGCCCTGCTTCCCGCCGACGTCGGCGGTGCCGCGCGCGCTCGGACTCGAGGTGCGGACGTACCGCCTGCGGCGCGAGAACGGCTTCGCCGTCGACCTCGACGAGGTGCGCTCGCTCCTCGACGGCCGGACGCGGCTCCTTCTCGTCAACTCGCCGCACAATCCGACCGGCGCCGCCCTGTCCGCGGGCGAGCTCGCCGCGCTGCACGACCTCGCGGCCGAGCGCGGCATCGGGTTCGTGTCGGACGAGGTCTACGGCCCGATCTCCGCCGGGGCGCCGCCGGCGTCGGCCGCGCGGCTGCCGCGGGCCACGATCGTCAGCGATTTCTCGAAGGCGTTTTGCCTCTCGGGGACGCGCGTCGGTTTCCTCCTCGAGCGCGACGCGCGCCGCCGCGCGTACGCGACGAACGCAAGGGAGATGTTCACCGTGACGAACGCGCCGCTCGAGGAGGCGCTCGCCGCGGTCGCCGTGCGGCATCGAGAGACGATCTTCGCGCGCGCGAACGAGACCGTGCGGCCGAATCTCGCGGAACTGGAGCGCTTCCTCGCGCGGCACGCGGATCTCTTCCGCTGGGTGCGGCCTTCGGGCGGGATGATCGCGTTCCCGTGGCTCGCCTCGGGCGAGGACTCGCGCCCGCTCTGCGAGTACCTCGCCGAGCGCGGCGTGCTCGTGGTCCCGGGCGATTGCTTCGGCGCCCCGGACCACGTGCGGATCGGCTTCGGGGCGACGCCGCCCGCGGAGTTCGCGCACGCCCTCTCGCTCCTGGACGAGCTGCTGCAAGAGCGACGCGCGGCCGCCTAGCGTCTACCGCATCACCTTCGCGGAGACGACGAGGATCAGGCCGCGGTCCTTGAACGTGGACGTGCCGACGACGACCTGCTCGCCCTCCTTCACCGAGATCTCGGTCGCCATCTCCGAGCGTCCGTCGCCGACGAGCGCGAACTTGAAGCCGTCGAGGCGAACCGACGCGGGGCCGCCGCTCGCGTCGAGGACCGCGACCTGCGTGATCCCGAACTCCATCTGGAGAGGGTGGTGGCCCTCGTCGTCGAACGTCGCAACGCCGCCGCCGTGGACGCCGCGCGTCCCATCCGTCACGCGCTGCGTGAACGTGGAGAGCAATCGGTAGCCCTTGTACGTGAGCGTGGAGCGGAGCGCTCCGAGCGCGTCCTTCAGCTCGGGCGGTACGTCGTGATCGCCCCCGGCGGCGCGCGACGCCAGGAGGACGTGCATCCTCAGCTCCACGTCCGCCTGCGGCGGGCCGGCGCGGTCGAGGCGCTTCAACGCGTCCTCCATGGTCGCGAGGTTCTCGGGGAAGTCGCGCACAGCGATCGTCTTCAGCTCGGAGCTGACGTCGACGACGGCACCCTTCGCGCCGCTGCCGAGCGTGCGCAGGATCGACCTCAGGGTCGTCGGGTCGCGGTGCTTCACGTCGAAGACGCGGCCCTTCATCCCCTTCTCGACGCCTTCGTCGGCGTCCGGTTTCGGCGCCTGCGCGGCGGCGAGAGGGGAGAGGGCGAAGAGGAGGCAGGCGGCGGCGATCGGGAGGAAGCGTCTCATTTCGTCTCCTTCAGTCGGTTGTCGCGTCCGCGCGCGGGCTCGCGCTCGCGAGCCAGACGATGCGGACGTGCGGGTTCGGGGTCTGGATCTCGATCCGGGTGACGTGAACGGCGGGGAGCGTCGCGCTCGGACGGCGGCCGCGCGCCGGGAGCCTTCTTTTCGCGGACGCGCCGCGCGGAGAGGCCGGCGTGGCGGGAGCGCCCGCGGCGATCGCGACGGGCGCCGGTGTCGCCGGCGGTGGTGTGGGCGGCCCGGCGATCGGCGCTGGACGCGGGGCGCGCCGCGTCAGGGCGAGGGCGAGGAGGAGGGCCGCCGCCGCCGCGAGAAGAAACGTCGGGTATCGGCGCGAGCGCGGTTCCGCGCGCAGGCGGTGGAGCACGTCGCGCCGGACGTCGAGGTGGAACGCGTCGTCGAGCGGCGGCTCCGGCGACTCGGCGAGGAAGAGCAAGGTCCCGCGCAGCGCTTCGGAGTCGGCGGAGCAGCGCGGACAGAGCGCCACATGCTCGCCTACGGCCGCGGCCGTCCGAGCGTCGAGATCGGCTCCGGCGAAGAGCGGCAGCAGCGCCTCGACGTCGCGACACCTCATCGTTCCCTCCCCAGGACGCCCGCGAGGAGCGCATGGACGCGCCGCCTCGCGGAGCAGATCTGCGAACGCACGGTGCCGGCGCTCGAGCCGAGGATCCGCGCCACCTCCGCCGTATCTAGCCCTTCGAGGTCGCGTAGCACGAGCGCGCGGCGCTCCTTCTCCGGCAGCTCGCGAAGGGCGCGACGGAGCAGCGCTGCCCGCTCCCAGAGGAGCGTCGCCCGCTCGGCGTCCTCGGTCTGCGCAGGCGCCTCCACGAGCGGCACGCTCGGGCGCCGCTTCCTCCGCATGTCGTGGCAGACGTTGACCGTGAGCCGGTAGAGCCAGGCGTTGAGGTCCTCGTCCGCGCGGAAGCGATGGAGGAATCGGTGGACGCGCAGGTAGACCTCCTGCGCGGCATCGCGCGCCTCGTCGGAGGTGCCGAGCATCCGGTAGGCGACCGCCGCCACGCGTCTCTGAGTGAGCGACATCAGCTCCTCGAACCCTTCCTCGTCGCCGCGTTGCGCCCTTCGGACCGCGCCGGCGAGCCCCGGGGCGCCGTCGGACGAAGAGGCGAGCGCATGCACACCCGTCTTCTACTGACGCGGCCCCGGAAACGTTGAGGGCTCGATTCAGCGCGGCGGCGCGGCCCGTGCGCAGTGCGTCTGGACGATCGCGAGGAGCTGCCCGCACGTGCTCGGCGAGAGCTGCAGCTCCTGGCAGCGCCGCGTCCGCCACTCGATCGACTTCAGGAAGTCGCTCGGCGGCGGGACGCCATCGCAGAATCCGGGCGAGGGGCGCGCGGCGCCGAGGCACGCGTTGAAGAAGAGATTCGTCTTGACCGCGGGGGGGAGATTGCCGTCCGCGCGGAGCCGCTCGACCGCCGCGTCGAGGCAGCCTCGAGTGTCGGACCTCCGGCCGAGCTCTTCGCCCTGCGCGTGCGCCGAGCGGGCGCTCTCGATCAGGCGTCCCTTGTTCTGGCGCCACCACGACACGCCTATGACGACCGCCGCGCCGCCGAGCACGAAGAGGACGCCGCACACCACGAGCGTCGCCTTCAGGCAGCTCGCGAGACCGCTGTCCCGGTCGGCGCTCACCCCATCTCTTCCTCCGGACGAGCCGGATTCTAGAAGGACGTCCGCCGTTCGGCCGCCCGCCGGTCAGCGCGGCACGTACGTGTAGTCGTAGTGGGGAAGCCAGGTGCCGCCGCCGTCCGTCGACGCCTGGGAGAACTGGCGAACGCGCCCGCCCGCGAGAGGCGTGAAGACGAGCTTGCGAAGGACGCGCCGCCCGTCGGCCCGGTGCGACTCTCCTTCGAAGCGCATCGCGCCGTCCTTCAGCTCGCCGGCGAACTCGCTCACCCCACCGGCGGCGTCGACCCACGTCTGCCTCCACTTCTTCAGCGCGGCGTCGTAGAAGTTGACGCTCTCGCCGGAGTAGCCGTCGCTCTGAGTGTAGCGCTCGACCAGGACGCAGCCGCCCTCCGCCTTCTCCTCGCGGCTCGTGGCGATCGTCTTCCCCGCGTCCGTGACGTTCCACTCGCCGACCCAGAAGTCGAGCTGAGCGTGCTCGGGTCGCCGGCACGGCGCGGGGCCGGCGGCCCGGTCCGTCTTCCTCCGCGTGTAGTGGATCGGCCAGAGCACCTTCCACGTCTTGCCGGCGTCGGCCGAGGACTCCCATCGCCAGTCGAGCGAATCGGGCGCGATGTGGAAGAAGACCATTCGCTGGATCACCGTCTTGCCGTCCGGGTCGGTGCGCTCGTTCGCCAAGGTCGCCTCGCCATCCTTCACGCCGCCGGCGAGGTCGAGATAGGAGCCCTGGTCGTCGACCCACGTCTGGCGCCACTTCTTGCGACGCGCGTCGTACACCGAGAAGCTCCAGCCGACCAGCGGCGAGGCTCCGCCGCCCGCGAAGGTCTCCTGGACGACGCAGCCGCCGAGCACCTTCTTGATCGTGTTCGTCCCCGTGCCGGCGGGGGTCGACGGGGAGGCGGGCCACCCGGACCGGAGCACGGGATGGGGGTCGGCGAAGGATTCGGAGCGGCGTGGGCTCTCATCGTGAGAGCGAGCATCAGCGGCAGGACGAGACGCATGACTCCTCCTCCGTTACGTTAGTGCGCGATCTCGGCCGCCGCTGTCATCATCTTGCGCGCGGCCCGCGCGAGCGCGGCTCGCCCACAGAGAGTCGACGGCGCGACGCCGAACTCACGCCGGAACGCGGCGGAGAAGTGGCTGTGGCTCGAGTACCCGAGCTCGAGCGCGAGCGCGGTGAGGTCGCCGCGGCGATCCCCGAGGCACTCGAGGGCCCAGCGGAGCCTCAGACGGTGAAGGTATCTGTGGACCGAGGTTCCCGTCTCCTCCTTGAACGTCCGGCAGAGGTGGAACGTGGAGAGCCCGACGGCCCGGGCGACCTCCTCGAGACGCACCGCCTCGCGGAAGCGCGAGGCGAGGAGCCCGCGCGCGGCGGCAGCCGCGTCGCGGCGGCGGGTCCTCTCCCGCGGAGGCCGTGCGCGTTCGGACGCGCCGCGGAGCGCCGCGCCGACCGCGGAGGCGTCGAGCGAGAGCGCGTCCTCCTCGAACTCGATCGCCTCTACACTGCCGGACCCGACGCTCGAGAGCAGCCGGCGCAGCCGCAGGTACGACGCGGCCGAGCTCGGGCCGGACGCGAACGGGAAGAGCGGGACGTCCCGCTCCGCAGCGGCCGGCGCGCGCGAGGCGAGGACGTCCGCCACGACGTCGGCGCGCACCGCGAGCGCGGCGCCGCGATCGCCGAGCTCGTGCGGGTGGCTGGTTCGGTACGCCGCGCGCGGGTTCAAGAAGGCGACGGTGTTCGCGTCGATCGGCGTCGTGCGGCCCTCCGCGTGGAGGGGCGGTGAGCCTCTGCGTCCTCTCGCGGCACGTCCAGCGCGACATGCAGACCGCGGGTGACTCGAAGAGCCATGCGATCGCGATCCCGCGGACGCCGTCTCGGAGGTCGAGCGCCGGGACTGGCACCCTCGACCTTACGATGCGAGGACGGCGCGGGTTTCGGAAGCCTGAAGCGAGGTGAGCGAAGATCGGGTGATGGAGTACCGCAATCTGGGCCGCTCCGGACTGAAGGTCTCGCCGTTCTGTCTCGGCACCATGATGCTCGGCGCGTGGGGCAACACCGACCGCGGAGAGTGCGTCGGCCTCGTCCACCGCGCGCTCGACGCAGGGATCAACTTCGTCGACACATCGAACAACTACTCGGCCGGTGAGTCGGAGGAGATCGTCGGCGAGGCGCTCGCGGGGCGGCGGCACGCCGTCGTCCTCGCCACGAAGGTCTGGGCGCCAATGGGTCCCGGCCCGAACGAGCGCGGCCTCTCGAGGAAGGCGATCTTCGAGCAGGTGGACGCGAGCCTCCGCCGCCTGCGCTCCGACTTCATCGACGTCTACCAGATCCACCGCCCCGACCGGACGACCCCGTGGGAGGAGACGCTCTCCGCGCTCACCGACCTGGTGCGGCAGGGGAAGGTGCGGTACATCGGCTGCTCGACGAATTCCTACGACGACCCCTCGAGCCCGTGGGCCCTCAAGCTTCCCGCGTGGGAGCTGGTCGAGACGCTGGGGGTCTCGGAGCGCGCAGGCTACGAGAGGTGGATCTCGCTCCAGCCGCCCTACAGCGTCCTGCGCCGCACGATGGAGGCGGAGCACTTCCCGGCCACGCAGAAGCACGGAGTCGGGAACATCGTGTGGAGCCCGCTGGAGGGGGGCTGGCTCGCGGGCAGGTACCGCCGCGGACGCCCTGCAGCGGAGACGCCACGCCAGAAAGCGTGGATCGGGAACCACGAGGACCCGAAGTTCGCGCGGCGGCTCGATGCGGTCGAGCGTCTCGTCCCGATCGCGCACGACAAGCGTGTTCCTCTCGCGCACCTCGCGCTCGCGTTCACGCTGCGCCAGCCGGCCGTGACGTCGACGATCGTCGGGCCGCGCACGAGGGAGCAGCTCGACGACGTGCTCGCAGCGCTCGACGTGAAGATCACGGACGAGGAGCTGGCGCGGATCGACGCGGTCGTCCCGCCGGGCACGAGCGCGCTCTAGTTCGTCGCGGGCTTCGCGGGAGGCGGCGCCGCGAATGGGCTGTCGACGAGGTGCGCGCGCACGATGAAGCGCTTCGGCGCGTGACCGACCCAGTCGAACGGCCAGCAGGTGACGAGCGTCAGCATCGCGTGTCCGTCGGTCCGGAGCACGCGCACGGCCGACGGGTCGACGATCTCGGTCGAGGCCACCGCGTAGACGTAGGCGCCGTCCGAGGTCGTGAGGCGGATCTCGTCGCCGTTCCTCACGTCGCGCAGCGGCTCGAAGTGCGACGTACGGTGCCCCGCGAGCCCGACGTTTCCGGGCTCGTCCGGCAGCGCGGTTCCCGGGATGTGTCCCACGGCGCGGACGAGCGTCTTCTCCGTCGTCCCGTGGCGCACGGGCACCGAGATGCGGAGGCGCGGCATCTCGAGCGTCCCGATGAGTCGGCCCTCGGAGAAATGCGCCTTGCCGCGCGGCGCCGCGGCCGCCGTCGTGGCGAGGAGAGCGAGCGCGATCGACGCGCCTGAGAGAGGCCGCACACCTTTCCATAAGCTCGAACGATGCCGGGCTTCTAGTGCAAGGCGGCCGCCGCCTGCGGCGCGGGAACGGAGCCCTTCTCCTTCGGCACGAACTCCTCGAGCACCGTCTTCCTCAGGACGTCGGGCGGCAAGAGACCCTGCGCCAGCGCGTAGTCGTGGAAGCGGCGCCGGTCGAACTTCGGCCCGAGCGCGGTCTCGACCTCCGAGCGGAGCTGCATCCAGCGGACGTATCCGTAGTAGTAAGACGTCGCCTGGCCCGGCGCGCGGAACGTGTAACGCTCGACCTCCTGGCGCGCCATCGGCTCGGAGAGGACGACCTCCTCCATCAGGAACCGCTTCGCGGCATCGGGCTCCATGCGCCGCATCTGGAGCTCCGGGTCGAGGAACGCGCGCGCCGCGCGCATCATTCGGTGCTGGAGCGAGACGAGCTGGCCGTCGAGCGGCATGTACGGCTTCATCTCGGCTTCGCAGTAGAGACCCCAGCCCTCGACGTTGACGCTGTTGAACGCGTAGACCGCGCGCGCGTTCGAGACGCCGTTCTCCATCATCGCGGTGAACTGGAGCTCGTGTCCGGGCCGCGCCTCGTGCACGGTGAGCGTCCACGACGCCGCGTCGAACGTGAAGTCGTCGTAGCGCGCGAGCGCCGCGCCGCCGTCCGCCGGCGCCGCCGCGGGCGCGCTGAGCGGCAGCACGAACTCGCCCTCCTCGCCCGTGTTCCCGATGAGGCGAGGCGGCAGCATGTGCGGCGCCGGCTGCACGGCGTTCTCGGCGTCGGTGCCGATCCGGATGCGCGCGGGGCGAGAGGGAAGCGTCACGACCCCTTCTCTCTTGACGATGGCCTCCAGGTCGCCGAGCCGCGCCTTGTAGTGCGCAAGGATCGCGTCGCCCTCGATCTGGCTCTTCTTCAGCTCGCGGAGGACGGCCCGATAGTCCGGGTCCGCGAAGCCCTTCTCCTTCGCGACGAGCGGAGCGATCGCCTTCATCTCGTTCCGGATCTCGACGAACGAGGCCCGGGCGCGCGCGGCGAGCTCGGCGGGCGGGACCGAGACGCCGTACTGCCGGAGCTGGAACGCGTAGAAGTCCGGCGGCAGGCGGAAGTCCGTGCGACAGCGGGGGAGGACGTCGCTCTTCACGAACGCGCTGTACGCGTCGACGTCCTTCCTCAGGCGCGCGAGAGGCTCCGCCGCCTCGATTCCGAACCTCTGGAAGAGCTTCGCGGCGCCCTCGACGACGAACGGCGCGTTCCTCAGGTCGGTCTCGACCTGCGCGCGGGAGGGGCCGAGGAGCGTCCGGTCGCCCAGCCGCTCTCGCGTCCTCTCGATCGCCAGCTCGGTGATCGGCCGGTAACCAGGCTCCAGCCCGGTGTATCGCCGCAGTCTCACGAGCGCCGAAGCGCGGCGCGCCGGCGCCACCTGGTCGTCGAGGACCGACTGGATGCCGAGGAAGACGACCTGAGGCACGTTGAAGTAGGGGAGGAAGTACTTCCGGTTGAGCTCGCCGCCTTCGATCCCCTGCTCGGCGGCCTCGATCAGGATCGCGAGGTCCCGCTTCACGAGCGGGTCTTTCTCGGCCGCGTCGATCGCCTTGAGCTTCTCGAGGGCTTCCCTCTGAGCCTTCTGCGCGCGCTCGAAGAGCTGCGGTTTCAGGTCGACGACGTCGGCGTCGACGCCCTCGACGCCCGTCCGGCCCGCGAACTCCGGGTTGAACCGGGCCGCGACCTCGAGCAGCACCTTCGCGTGCTCGTTGCTCTGCGCGACCCACGCGGGGACGGGAGGCGCGGCGGCCGTGGCGGCGCCGGACAGGACCGTGACGAGAAGGCCGGCGAGGAGCGCACGACGGACCGCGGCTGGACGCATCTCTTCCTCCCTCGCGTCATTGAACGCACCCGGCACGTGAAGGTTTCGCGGTGCGGCCGGCTCAGAGCCCCAGGTAGGCCTTCTTCACGTGGTCGTTCGCGAGCAGGTCTCCGCCCTTTCCCGAGAGGACGATCCGGCCGTTGCCGAGCACGTAAGCACGGTCGGCGATCGCGAGCGATCTGAAGACGTTCTGCTCGACGAGGAGCACCGTGACGCCTTCGGCGTGAACCTGCTCGATGACGCTGAAGATCTCGCCCACGAGGAGCGGCGAGAGTCCGAGCGAGGGCTCGTCGAGCATCAGGAGGCGCGGCTTGGACATGAGCCCGCGCGCGATCGCGGCCATCTGCTGCTCCCCGCCGCTCATCGTGCCCGCGGGCTGCTTCGCGCGCTCCTTCAGGCGCGGGAAGATCCGGAACATCTTCGCGAGCATCTCGGGGCGGCTCCTCTTCGAATCCGGCGTGATCGCGCCCATCAGGAGGTTCTCCATCACGGTCATCTCGGGGAAGAGGCGACGCGCCTCCGGGACGTGGGCGATCCCGAGCCCCACCATGTCGTGCGGCGGACGGGTGTGGATCGGTGCGCCCTCGTACGTGACGGAGCCCTTCCGCGGCTTCAGGAGCGCCGAGACGGTCGCGAGCGTCGTCGACTTCCCGGCGCCGTTCGAGCCGATGAGCGCGACGATCTCGCCCTTCGCGACCGAGAAAGAGACGTCCCACAGGACCTGGACGTCGCCGTAGAAGACGTCGACCCCGCTCACCTCGAGCATGGCCTCAGGCATGGCCGGCCCCGAGATAAGCCTCGATCACCTGCTCGTTGTCCGCGACCTCGCGCGGGGTTCCCTCCGCGATCTTCTGGCCGTAGCTCATGCAGACGAGGCGATCCGAGATCGACATGATGACGCGCATGTTGTGCTCGATGATCAGGATCGTCACCCCGCTCTGATGGACCTTCTTCACGATCTCGATCGTCCTCTCCACCTCCGCCGGGTCGAGCCCCGCGAAGTTCTCGTCGAGAAGGAGGAGCTCCGGTTTCGTGGCGAGCGCGCGCGCCATCTCGAGCCGCTTCCGCATCCCGAGCGGCAGGCTGCCCGCGATCCGGTCGGTCCACTCGGACATCTCGGTGAACGCGATCGCCTCGAGCGCGATCACGCGCGCCTCCGACGCTGAGGCGCGCCAGCGGCTTCACCACCTGAAAGGTGCGCGCGAGCCCGCGGCGGCAGACCTGGTGCGGGCGGAAGCGGTCGATCCGCTCGCCGCGGAAGCGGATCTCGCCCGAGGTCGGCCGGAAGTAGCCGTTGACGAGGTTGAAGAGCGTCGTCTTGCCGGCGCCGTTCGGGCCGATCAGCCCGAGGATCTCGCCCTTCTCCAGCGCGAAAGACATGTGCCCGACCGCCATCAGGCCGCCGAACCTCTTGCTGACGTCGTGGAGCTCGAGGAGGCTCACGACGCGGCTTCCGCGGGAGCGGCCTCCGCCGCATCGCGCCGCCGCCTCCGCCGCGCCCTCGCGTCGTTGGCCGCGCCGACGACGCCGTTCGGCAGGAAGATGATGATCGCGATGATGAGGGCGCCGAAGAAGACGAGGTGCCCCTGCGGGATCCAGACCCGCATGATCTCGGAGACGAGGATGTAGATCGCCGCGCCGACGGCCGGGCCCCAGTACGTAGCGGCCCCGCCGAGCATCGTCACCAGGATCATCATCACGGAGATGCTCGAGATCGAGAAGACGATGCCGGGGTCGATGAAGCACATGTAGCTCATGTAGAACGCGCCGCCGACGCCGGTGAAGAACGCGCTGATCAGGAGCGAGGCGAGCTTGTACCTCGTCGTGTCGATCCCGAGCGACTCGGCCGCGTCCTGGTCCTCCCTGATGGCCAGGAAGTAGTACCCGAGCTTCGAGCTCATCACGAGCCTGATGACCGCGAAGTTGATCGCGACGAGCGCCAGGATGATCAGGTAGTACGCGGACTTTTGGTTGAATGCGGGGATGAAGAGGATCCCTTCCGCGCCGTTCGTGAGCGCCTTGAAGTTGACCGCGACGAGGCGGAGCACCTCCGCGAGCGCGAGCGTGGAGAGCGCGAAGTAGGGACCGCGCAGGCGGAAGCAGATCCAGCCGATGAACGCCGCCAGCACCGCGGCGGCGAGCCCTCCGAGGAGGAGCCCCGACCACGCCTTCGCGGGCGACAGCCCCGATTTCACGAGGATGCCGGTCGTGTACGCGCCCACCCCGAAGAACGCCGCGTGCCCGAACGAGACCTGCCCCGTGAAGCCGCCGAGGAGATTCCAGCTCTGCCCGAGGAGGACCCAGAGCATCGCGAGGATCACCATGTGGAGGAGGTACGGGTTCTTCGTGACGACGGGGACGAGGAGCGCGAGGACGGGGAGGAAGGGGAGCGCCCGCTTCACGCGCGCCCCCTGCCGAGGAGCCCCTTCGGCAGGAAGATGAGGACGAGGACGAAGATGACGAAGCCGAACGCGTCCTTGTACCCGAGCGAGATGTAGACGGAGCCGAGCGACTCGGCGAGCCCGAGGACGAGGCCGCCGAGCACGGCTCCCGGGATGTTGCCGAGCCCGCCGAGGATCGTGATGACGAACGCCTTCGCCGTGAACGGGTGGCCGATGTCGGGATAGACGAGGCCGTAGATCGGCGTGAGGAGCGACCCCGCCGCTCCCGCGAGCGCCGCGCCGAGGCCGAACGTGATCGTCGTGACGCGCGACGTGTTCACGCCCATCAGCGCCGCCGCGCGCTTGTCCTGCGCCGTGGCGCGGATCATCCGGCCCATGTCGGTCTTGCCGAGGAAGAGGAAGAGCCCCGCGCCGAGCGCGAGCGCCACCGCGAACGCTCCGACCCACGGCGTCGAGAAGGAGAGCGAGATCGTCTGGCCGCCGGCGTGGATGTCCTTGTAGACCGTCTTCGACGCGTACGAGACGTGGACCGAGCGGTAGTTCGCGGTGAAGAGGAGGAGCGCGAGGTTCGAGAGGACGAGCCCGAGGCCGACGGTGAGGAGCACCTGGTTCTCGGGAAGCACCGAGTCCGCGTTCATCACCGGCGCGATCAGCCACTTCTGGATCGCCATGCCGAGGAGGAACATCACGGGGAAGACGATCAGGAGCGACACGTACGGGTCGATCTTCCAGAGCGTGAACGCCCAGAAGCTGACGTACATCGCAACCATCATCAGCTCGCCGTGCGCGAGGTTGATGATCTTCATGACGCCCATGATCAGAGACATGCCGAGGCCGATCAGGGCGTAGAGCCCCCCGAGCAGGATCCCCGAGATCAGGACCTGCCCGAGGAGCTCGAGCTGCCCCGCGGCCTGCGGCGACACCCGCCTACTTCCGGTCGCGCCAGCGCGGGGCGGGGTAGACGTACGGAGCCGACGCGAGCGCCTTCGGCCACACGGTCTCGAACTTCCCCTTGATCACCTGGAGGACGAGCGTGTCCATCTTGTTCTGGTTCGTGAACGTTCCCCACGCGCCGAACTTCACGGGCCCGAACGCCGTCATCGTGTCGGTCGCGGCGAGCGCCGCGCGCAGGTCCTCGGAGCTCCACGACTTCGCGCGCTGCAGCGTGTCGGCCAGGACGTAGACGGCCGCGTACGCCTCGACGCCGTGGTAGTCGGGCTCCTTGCCGTACTTCGCCTTGAAGTCGTCGAAGAACTTCTTCGCGCCCGGGTACTTCGCCTGCGGCGTCCAGAGCGCCGCCGACATGCAGTACTCCGCCGCATCGCCCGCGTTCGTCAGGAACTCGGGGAGCGTGTGCCCCGCGCCGCCGCCGATGAACGCCTTCGCGTTCAGGTCGAGCTCCTTGCTCTGCCGTATCAGGAGCGTGGCGTCCGCCAGGTACGAGACCATGTAGACGACGTCGGGGCGAAGCGACTTCACCTTCTGGAGGATCGGCTTGAAGTCGACGCCGTTCGCCTGGTAGCCCTCCGCGAGGACGACGTTGAGCTTGTTCTTCTCGCACCAGTCCTTCATCGCCTTGCTGGTCGAGTTCCCGAAGTCGGTGTTCTCGTAGAGGATCGCGATCGACTGGGGCTTCGCCACTTCCGAGAAGAAGGCGAAGAGGCCCGTGTTGTAGAGGCTCGCGGGCGGGTTCAGGCGGTAGACGTTCTTCCACCCTTGCTGCGTGATCTTGTCCGCGGCGCCCGTGACGACGAGGTACGGCACGTTGTATTTCTCGGCGACACCCGCCACCGCATAGCTGCACTGGCTCGTGTACTCGCCGACGACGATGGGGTACTTCTCGGTGGTGATGAACTTCTCGACGATCCCCGTCGAGGTCTCGGGCTTCCCACCGCTGTCCTGGATGTCGAGGACGAGCTTCGCGCCCTTGACGCCGCCCTTGGCGTTGATCTCGGCCGCGGCCATCTCGTACGCCTGCTTCTCCATCTCGCCGAACTTCGCCTCGGCGCCGGTGAGGGGGAGCGGAATGCCGACCTTGAAGGTCTTCTCCTGGGCACGCGCGGGGAAGGCGAGGGCGAGAAGGAGGGCGAGGGTCAGGGCTCGGTTCGATCTCTTCATTCGTGTTTCCCCTTCCTTTGCGGCCGGCTGCCGCCGGACGTGGTTCCTTCCGGGCGCATCAAACCGCGCTCGTCCCCAAACGGCAAGCTTTGAAACCTTCTCCGGTCTCGTCCGTCATACTCGTGTCCCCCGAGTTCTCCGGGTCCGAGGCGGCCCGGAGGGGAGCGAGGAAGCGCCGGATCGTGAGGAAGTTCCCTCTCCTGACCGTGCTTCTCGTCGCGGCGCCGCTCGCCGCGGTGCTGCCGCCTCCGACCGAGGGGGGCGAGCGGGAGGACCTCGTCGTCTCCGAGGGCCGCGGGGCGTCCGCGCCGGAGCGGCCGAGCCGCATCTACGCCGTGCAGGGGCCGAAGCTGAAGGCGCGGCTCTCCCTCGCGCTCTCTCACGCGCGGGGCCTGTCACCCAGGACCGACTACTGGGTCGGGTACACCTGCGACGCCGACGGGGAGACGGGCACGGACCCTCTCGCGCTCGAGCTCGACGCGCGGCGGGCCGTCGTGCTCCTCCGCTACCGAAAGGGTGAGTCGTCGCCCCACAGGATCCAGATCGCCTCCCCGGAGAAGCCGCGGGGCGAGCCGGGCCTCCCGGTCTACTGGCTCGGCCGGGCGCCGCGCACGGAGGGCGTCGCCCTTCTTCAGTCTCTCGCCCGCGGCACGCGCGTCGAGCGCGATCAGACGGAGGTGGTGCTGTGGCCCCGTTCGTCACGCGCGCCGATGCTCTCGACCCTCAAGACATCGGTTTCGTCCCCATCCCCTGGTCCCCGCGACGGCGCGAGGTAGATGCTCGCCGGGTGACCGCACTCCGCGCGGACTCCGCGCGCGCCCGGAAGATCGTCCTCATCCTGGCGGCGTGGACCGCGGCGGGCCTCTTCTTCGGCAGCCAGCTCTATTCGCTCTGGCCCGTCGCGGCGGGGCGCACGATCTCGTGGGGGCGGGCTCTGGCCGTCAACGTCCCGTTCTACTACCTCTGGGCCCTCCTGACTCCTCTCCTGATCCGACTGGCGCGCCGCTTCCCTCTCGCGCGCGGCCGGTGGGGAGCTTCGCTCGCGGTGCACGTCCCGCTCTCGCTCGTCGTCACGGCGCTCCAGCTGCTCGCCGCGAACGCGCTCCTCTTCCCGGCCGACTTCCTGCCCGGACGCGGCAGCGCCACGGCGATGACGGACTTCTTCCGGATGAACTACCACGCGAACGTCCTGACGTACTGGGTCGTCGTCGGGATCGTCTGGGCGTACGACGTCTCGAGCGGCGCGCAGCAGAGGGAGCTCGTCGCCTCGGAGCTGAAGCGGCGGCTCGTGGAGGCGGAGCTCTCCGCGCTCCAGGCGCAGCTCCAGCCGCACTTCGTCTTCAACACCCTCCACGCCATCGCGGCGCTCATCTCTCGAGACCCGGAGGCCGCCGAGCGGATGCTCGTCGACCTCGCCGAGTTCCTTCGCCTCACGCTCCGGAACGCTCGCAAGGAGACGGTCCCGCTCCGCGAGGAGCTCGAGTTCGTGACGCGCTACGTCCGGATCGAGGAGACCCGCCTCCTCGACCGCCTCGTCGTGGAGCTGGACGTCGCCGAGGACACGCTCGACGCGGAGGTCCCGAACCTCATCCTCCAGCCGCTCGTGGAGAATGCGATCCGGCACGGCATCGCGCCGCGGGCCGGGCCGGGGCGGGTCGAGGTCCGCGCGCGAAGGGACCACGACAGCCTCGTCCTCGAGGTGGCCGACGACGGGCGTGGGCTCCCGCCGAGGTCCCCGTTGCGCGAGGGGATCGGCCTCTCGAACGCGCGCGAGCGCCTCCGCCACCTCTACGGCGGAGCGGCGACCCTCGCTCTCTTGCCGCTCCCGAAGGGGCTCTCCGTCACGCTGACGCTCCCGTTCGGCCTCGCGTCGCCCGGGGTCCGGCCGTGAGTGCCCGCGCCGAGGGGCCGAAGACGATCCGGGTCGCGATCGTGGACGACGAGCCGCTCGCTCGCGACCGGATCAAGGAGCTCCTCGCGCTCGAGCCCGACGTGGAGGTCGTCGCCGAGCTGGGCGACGCGCAGGAGGCGGCCGCCACCATCGAGGCGCTCGCGCCCAATCTCCTCTTCCTCGACATCCAGATGCAGGAGGTCGACGGATTCGGGCTCCTGGAGCGGCTGGGCGGCGCGCGCCCGCCCGTCGTCATCTTCGTCACGGCGTTCCAGCAATACGCCGTCAAGGCGTTCGAGGTCCACGCGTTCGACTACCTTCTGAAGCCGTTCGGGCGCGAGCGTTTCTACGAGGCGCTCGAGAACGCGCGCGAGCGGCTCCGCATCGGCTGGGAGTCGAGCCTCGGAGACCGGCTCGCGTCGCTCGTCGCGGACCTCCGCGCCGGGGAGAAGCGATGGATCGAGAGGCTCCTCGTGAAGACGGGCGGCCGGTTCGTCTTCATCAAGATCGACCAGATCGACTGGGTCGAGACGGCGGGCAACTACCTCCGCCTCCACTGCGGCTCGGAGGAGCACCTGATCCGCGAGACGATGACGGGGCTCGAGGCGAAGCTCGACCCGGACCGCTTCCTCCGCATCCACCGGTTCACTCTCGTGAACGTGGAGCGGATCAAGCAGGTGGAGCCGTTCTTCCACGGCGACTACGTCGTGACGCTCGAGAGCGGGAAGGAGCTGACGCTCAGCGCGAGCTATCGGGACCGGCTCCTCGCGCAAACACGGCGCTCTCCGTGACAGAGGTGACGCCGGGGCTCGACGCGAACGCCGCGCTCCGGCACTCGCTCGCCGGCGTTCCCCGGTAGGCCGCGAACCAGCTGGACGGAAGCTCGCGCACGACGCGCCCGTCCGGCAGGCCGGAGAAAATCCCTTCGCGCGTGACGGTCACGACGGGCAGCCCGAGCCTGCGCGCCGTCTCGAGGTCGCGGTCCGAGGGGCGCGGCGAGTCGGAGTGCGGGTGCGTGTGGAAGAGCGCGACCGCGCCTTCGGGCCGGTGTCCGCGCCACGACGTGCGGTGGGTGCCGAGGCCGATCGGCCACGCGACCAGCGAGAGCCCGTTCGGTGCCGCCACGAGCCACGCCGCGCTCTCTTCGAGGCTCGCGCCGTACTGCGCGGAGCGCCAGAGGCAGTAGACGCCGGTGCCGACGCCCGGCTCGGAGACGTGCCGCGCGAGCGTTCCGGGCTCCGAGGCGCTCAGCGGCGGGGCGAGCACCGCCGCGACGAGGAGCGCGCGCGCGAGGAGATGCATCGCGGACGAACGTGGTGCCGATCGCGCAGGCGGGAAACGAGATCGGGGCGGAACGTGGCGTAGGTGGGATGGGCGCGCGCGCCGGGGACGGAAGGCGTGCGGCGAGGGACCGGCGTGCGCGTCGTTCAGCTATGCGGGCGGGAAGAGTGCTGAACAAAAAAATGGGGAGGCCGGTGAGGCCGGCCTCCCGCTGGCTCTGGAGGAAAGGCTTCGACGCTCTTTCCGGAGGGGAATGTGGAGCCCCCGACGCGAGAGGCCAACGGCGCTGGGACGAACGGCCGCCTGGCGGGGACGGGCGCTACGGGTCTCGGACTCCGCCTCCCGACCATCCGCTCCTCCCGCCGCGCAGCTCCGCATAGAGCGCGCGGTAACCGTCGCACTCCGATCTGAGCTCGGCCATGAGCGCGCCGAAGCGGGGATCGGGGCGGAGGCTCGCGAGGAGAGGGTCGCGCTCGAAGAACGCGTGGCACGGGAAGCCGTTCCGCGCGGCGTCGGTCAGCCAGCGCATCGCCTCGTCCGCTTCGCCGAGGAGCGCGTGGATGCACGCGACCTCGTGCTGCGTGTGGTGGTAGTGGCCGAACGAATCTGGGTGATCGGCCACGAGCTCGAGCTGCTTCCGGGCGCGTGCCTCGTCGCCGCGGCGTGCCGCGACGAGGCCGCGCGCCGCGTGCAGGAGGGCGTCGCCCGGGAAGCGGCGGGAGGCGGACTCCGAGACCTCGAGCGCGCGTTCGGAACGCCCGGTCTGAAGGAGCGCGAGCGCGACGTCGTGGTAGGCCCAGGGGGACGGCATCAACTCCGCCGAGCGCTCCGTAATGCGGACCGCCTCCTCGAAGCGCGTGTCGAGGTAGGCGGCGAAACCGAGATGCTCGCCCGAGATCTCGTCGGCGGGATCGATCGCGAGCGCGTCCTCGATGGATCGCCGCCCCTCGTCGAACATCGAGGTGTGGAGGAGCACGATGCTGAATCGTTGACACGCCTCGATCATGCTCGGGCGCTCGGCGAGGACGGCGGCGAGCTCGCGGATCGCCGTCGCGTGCTGGAAGCCCCCGTGCGGCGACCACGCGATGCGAGCCTTCACGTAGCGGGCCTCCGGCAGCGACGGGTCGATCGCGAGCGCGCGGGCGCACGCCTCCTCCGCGCGCGGATACCAGTCGCCCTTCGGATCGAACGAGAAGGCGAGGCGCACGTACGAGTCGGCGAGGGAGGCCCATGCGACCGCGAGGCCGGGGTCCGCGTCGCGCGCCTTCTCGAAGAGATCGATGGCCGCGTTCACGTCCTCGATCGTGTCCCGCAGCAGATGCACGCGCCCCTTGACCCAGAGCTCGTGCGCGGCTCCCGCCGGTCGCGCGGCGCGCACGAGGCGCCGCTCGTCGGAGGGCGTCAGCTCGACCTCGAGCGCCTCGGCGACCTTCCGCGAGACCTCGTCCTGCATGCGGAAGACGTCGTCGAGCGCGGAGTCGATCTTCTGTCCCCAGAGGGGACGCCCGTCCTCGACGTCGACGAGCTGCACGGTGACGCGGAGGCGAGAGCCGGCACGCTGGAAGGTGCCGTCGACGATGGCGTCGACGCCGAGCTCGCGGCCCGCCTCGCGCGGGTCGACGGGTCGGTCTTCGTACTTGAGGATCGCGGAGGTGGGGCGCGCGACGAGGGAGCGGAAAAGCGCCAGCTCCGTGATCGTCGCGTCCGCGAGCCCGAGGCCGAGGTGCGCGGTCTCCGGGTCGCGCGAGAGCGGCCGGAACGGGAGGACCGCGACGGACCTCCTCCGCTCCGCGGACGGCTTCTCCAGCTCCTTCGGCGACCCGCCGGCGAGCGCCTCGAGCGCGAACGCGAGATCGCGCGCGGAGCCGAAGCGCTGGTCCGGCTCCTTCTCGAGGCAGCGGCGGAGCAGCCGCTCGAGCGCGGGAGACGCGGAGAAGGTTCCGCCCGAAGGGAGCGGGTCCTCCCGCAGGATCGCGCTCATGGTCTCGACGGCGGAGCCGCCGCGGAACGCACGCCTCCCCATCAGCATCTCGTACAGAACCGTGCCGAGCGCGAAGATGTCCGACCGCGCGTCGGCGGGCGCGCCGCGGACCTGCTCCGGAGCCATGTAGCCGACGGTGCCGAGCACCGTGCCCGGCTCGGTCGCGTGCGGCAGCGTCGGCGAGCGGCTGTCCTCGCCGGCGGCGAGCGCCGGCGCGGCCGCGAGCCCGAAGTCGAGCACCTTCACGCGCCCGTCACGAGTCAGGAACACGTTCTCCGGCTTCAGGTCGCGGTGGACGATCGCCTTCTCGTGCGCGGCCGCGAGCGCCGACGCGATGTCCCGCGCGATCTCTACCGCCTTCCGCTCCGGAAACGGAGCGCTCCCGAGCTTCGCGCGGAGCGTCTCCCCGTCGAGGAGCTCCATGACGACCCAGGAGACGTCCCCCTCGCGCCCGACGTCGAAGAGGGAGACGATGCCTGGGTGCGAGAGCGCGGCGACCGCGCGCGCCTCGCGCTCGAAGCGCGCGAGCGCCGCGGGGTCCTTCGCGAGGGCGTCGGGGAGCACCTTGACCGCCACCTCGCGCAGCAGCCGATCGTCGCGCGCGCGCCACACCTCGCCCATACCGCCGGCACCGATCGGCGCGACGAGCTCGTAGGGGCCGAGGCGGTCTCCGGGAGCGAGCAAGCGCGACGATTCTAGGCGTCGTATCCGCGCCGGAGACCGAATCTCCGCCGCGGAGCGATCTCGGAGCACGCATCTCTCGCTGCGCATCCGGCACGCCGATTGAGTCCTGGCGTGTGGGGAGGCAGCTCGTGGCCGTGAGACTCGGAGCGTTCCTGATCGGCTTCGCGATCCTCGTACCGGGAACCGCTTCGGCCCGCGCCGAGGTCCGCTGCTCCCGCGCGGCGTCACTCCTCGCGAGCGAGGAGCCGCAGGCGGGGACGCCGGAGCAGGAGGCGTTCCTCACGGAGCTCTGGGGCGAGCTCGGCCGCTGCGCCGCGGATCTCCTGACGGAACGCGCGGCGGCCGGCCCCGGCGACCTCGTCGCGGCGCTCGCCTCCGCCGTGGGACCCGAGCTCTACGCGAGCGCCGCGCCTCTTTGCGCGGGCGGGGAGGAGGCGATGGCGCTGGCGCTCGAGCGCGAATGGGGCGGCACGTTCCTCGTTCTCGAGAAAGACGCGCGCGGGACCTGGGCGGTCGCGTGGTCGATTGGCGAGCTCGCGAAGGCTCATTTCGCCGCGCGCGACGAGCTCGGCTACTGGGCGTACAGGACACCCGGATACCACGACGGGCCGCTCGGCGGATCGGTGATGTCGCTCCCTGCCGCGCGCGATCGCCGGCCGCGGTTCCTCGTCCACGCGATCGCGCACGCGGGGATGGGATTCTCGGTACCGGGGCAGATCAGCGTCTGGGAATGGCAGGGGGCCGGGCGCG
>WNFL01161459.1_pt1 | contig 28640 bp, 21 predicted proteins | sample 5400361 | NCBI WGS metagenome assembly WNFL01 (sample SAMN13153351, study PRJNA577476) | soil metagenome | isolation source: 40 cm soil on Douglas fir-dominated hillslope | place: USA:California | collected 2013-09-17
CAGTATCGCGAGCGCCAGAGCGCCCGCGATGGCCGAAAAATGGCCCATGCGAACCACGACGATCTCATAGACGAACAGGCCGATGATGATCGACGGCGCGCTCAACAGCACATCGTTGATGAAGCGAATGACGGTGCTGAGACGCGAGTTGCGCCCGTATTCCGCGAGATACGTGCCGGCCAGCACGCCGATGGGCGATCCGATCAGTATGCCGAGCAGCGTCATCACCCCGCTGCCGTACAGCGCATTGAGCAACCCACCTTGGCTGCCGGGCGGCGGAGTCATCTCCGCGAACAAGCGCCAGGACATGCCCGCGAGGCCGTGCGACAGCAGGGTCCACAAGATCGCGGCCAAGCAGGCAAGGCCCGTCATGGTCGCGATCAGCGACAGCACGAGAAAGGCGCCGTTTTTCGCTTTGCGCAGCGCCCGTCGATTCATACCGCGAATCCCCCGCGGCGCTCCAGCCGCCGCAGCATGGCCTGAGCCGCGGCGATCACCGTGAAGGTGATGAGAAACAGCAGCAACCCGAGCGCAATGAGCGACGAGGTATACAGATCGCCCACCGCTTCCGTGAACTCGTTGGCGATGGCCGAGGAAATCGTCGTGCCGGGCGCGAGCAGCGAGGAACTGATTCGATGCGCATTGCCGATCACGAAGGTCACGGCCATGGTCTCGCCGAGCGCGCGCCCCAAACCCAGCATGATGCCGCCGACGATGCCGACGCGCGAATGCGGCACCACCACGTTCCACATCACTTCCCAAGTCGTGGCGCCCAGCCCGTACCCGGATTCCTTGAGCATCGGAGGCACCGTGTCGAAGACATCCCGCATGGTCGCGGCAATGAACGGCAGCACCATGATGGCGAGAACCACGCCGGCCGTGAGCACGCCGATTCCGAACGGCGGCCCCTTGAATAGATTCCCGGCATAGGGAACGTGTCCGAGATGCGCGATCAACCAGGGCTGTACATGCCGCTGCAGAACGGGCGCCAGCACGAACAGTCCCCAGATGCCGAAAATGATGCTGGGCACGGCGGCGAGCAATTCGACCGCGACGCCGATCGGCCGCTTCAGCAGGGGAGGACAGAGTTCGGTCAAGAACAGGGCGATGCCGAACCCCGCCGGCACCGCGAGCAGCATCGCAATCGCGGAAGTGACCACCGTACCGTAGATCGGCGCCAAGGCGCCGTATTCATCGGTCACCGGGTTCCAAATCTCGCGCGTCACGAAGGAGAACCCGAAGTGGTGGATCGCCGGCCACGCACCGCGCAGCAACGATACCGCCACCCCGCCCAATATCAACAGCACGAGGATCGCCGCACTCAGCGTGGCCGAGCGGAAGATTCTCTCGTAAATCAACTGCTTTGCGGCGTGCCTCGGATCGATGATCGCCACGGTGTCAGTTTCGCTCCCGCTATTTTCCGCTCCACACCGGATGACCGCCCGACGTGATTTCCGAGACCCAGGTCTTCTTCACCTGCGCAATCAGCGCCGCGGGCAACGGCACGTAATCCAGTTCGGCAGCCATACTAGCGCCATCCTGGTACGCCCAGGCAAAGAACTTCAAGGCCGCGCCAACCGACGCGGCATCCTCGGGCTGCTTGTACACCAGAATAAAGCTTGCGCCGGTGATCGGCCAACTCTTGGCGCCGGCTTGATCGGTCAGGATCAAATAGTAGCTATCCGCATGCACCCAGTCGGCATTGGCCGCCGCTGCCTGGAAGGACTCGGCGCTCGGCGCCGCGGCGGTTCCCGCCTTGTTGGTGAGCAAGGTGTACGCCATCTTGTTCTGCTTGGCATAGGCGTATTCGACATAGCCGATCGCCCCGTCGGTCTGCGTGGTCATGTTGGCCACACCCTCGTTGCCCTTGGCCCCGATCCCCGTCGGCCACTGCACCGAGGTGTTCGCGCCGATGCTCGACTGGAATTTGGGACTGGTTTTGGAGGGCGCGATCGCGGTGCTGGGCAAGGCCAGCTTGGGATTCAGGCGCTTGATCTGCGGATCGTCCCATTGGGTGATGTCGCCCAGATAAATGCTGGCCACCGTGGCCCCGTCCAAATGCAGCTGGCCGGCCTGGATGCCCTTGACGTTCACGACCGGCACCACACCGCCGATGATCATGGGAAATTGCAGCAGGCCCGCCGCCTTCAAATCGTCCGGCTTCAGGGGCATGTCCGAGGCGCCGAACGTCACCGTCTTGGCCTTGATCTGCTTGATGCCGCCGCCTGATCCGATCGATTGATAGTTGAGGCCGATTCCGGTGAGCTTCTTATAGGCGTCCGCCCACTTGGCGTAGATCGGATAGGGAAACGTAGCGCCCGCGCCGGAGATATCCGTTGCGGCGGCGGCGGTCAAACTCACGGCAGCGGCGGCGGCAAAGACCACGAGACGATTCGGCATTTTCATTTGCATTGCTCCGATTCAAAGGGGGTGGCCGACGGCAGACCTCGACCCGGGTTGAGGCTCAACCCGAAATTATCGGTGCCGAATGTGACAGTTTTGTGAAAAACGAAAAATCGAAGGCAAATCCGCAGCTTACTGTCGGGAGTTTGGGGGCGCGGGTCACGCCAGGGTCGGTTTCACGCGTGATAGTCGGTCGCGACGGTCTCGTCGACCGGCGCTCGCCGCGAACTCATGGCGTTGAACAGCGGTGTCAGCACGATTGCCACCAGCAGATTGAGCACGACCGTGTAAACGGCCGTGTAGCCGGGGAACGTGTAGCCGCCCACGTGCAGCGGGAAGGTCGGCGTCAGTTTCGTCGCAATGGCCATTGCGGTGCCCGCAAAGGTCCCGACCGCCCAGCCGGCGAGCAGCGCCCAGGAATTGAACCAGCGGGTATAGGCGCCCAGCATCACCGCCGGGAGCGTCTGAATGATCCAGATGCCGCCCAGCAGCTGCAGTTGAATGGCGTACTGCGTCGGTACGAACAGGATGAACACGAGTGCGCCGACCTTGACGATCAGCGACACCAGCTTTGCCATGTGCGATTCCTGCTTGTCGGTCGGATTCTTGTTGATGAACTCGCGGTGAATATTGCGCGTGTAGAGATTCGCCGCCGCGATCGACATGATGGCCGCCGGCACCAGCGCGCCAATGCCGATGGCGGCAGAGGCGATGCCGACGAACCAAGCGGGAAAACTGTGGAGCAGCAGCGCGGGTACCGCGAAGTTGTTGCCGAACTGCTTGAAGCCCGCCGCATATTCGGGCAGCTTGTCGACCCCCGCGGCCAGAACGAAGAAGCCGAACAGCGCCAGCAGGCCGAGCATGAAGGTATAGCCGGGCAGCATGGCGGCATTGCGGCGGATGGCATGACCGCTGCTGGCACTCAAGATACCGGTGAGAGTATGAGGATAGAGGAACAACGCCAACGCCGAGCCGAGCGCCAACGTCGCATAGCTGCCGTAGGAGCCCGTGGTATTGGGCCCCGGGACCGCCAGCAACAGCTTTTGTGCCGGAACTGCCGCGAAGATCTTGTGAAAACCGCCCAACTCGATCGGAATGACGATGACGGCGGCCAACGCCGTCACATAGATCAGGATGTCCTTGACGATGGCGATCGACGCCGGCGCACGCAATCCGCTCGAATAGGTAAAGGCGGCGAGCACCACAAAGGCGACGAGCAGGGGCAAATCGGCGGCAAATCCTGTCCCCGAGATACCGAGCGCGCCGATTACGACTTGGATGCCCACCAGTTGCAAGGCGATGTACGGCATGGTGGCGACGATGCCGGTCACCGTCACCGCCAGCGCCAGCCAGCGATTGCCGAAGCGGCCGCGCACGAAGTCGCCCGCCGTGATGTAGCCATGCCGGTGGCACACATGCCAGATCCGGCGAAACACCAGGAACAGCAGGGGATAGATGATGATCGTGTACGGCACCGCGAAGAACGCGACCGCGCCGGCGCCGAAGGCGAGCGCCGGAACCGCGATGAAGGTATAGGCGGTATAGACGTCGCCGCCGACCAGAAACCAGGTGATGAGCGTGCCGAAACGCCTGCCGCCCAATCCCCACTCGTGCAGCTGATCGAGATCACCCTTGCGCCAATGAGCGGCGGCGAACCCCAACCATGAAACGAAGCCGAACAACACCACGAAAATGCCGAGTGCAATCCAGTTCACATCCTGCACGACAATCTCCCGTCGTTTCGTCTAGTTCTTATTGGTCAATCGCTGGTGGCAAAATATACGATTGCCGTGAAAACCGCGCTCACGATCACCCACAGGAGTTGAAACCAGTAGAAGAACGGGATGCCCATGAAGGTGGGGTCGATTTTATTGTAGAGGGGCGGCCATAGAGCGACCGCAAACTGGATGACGAAGAGCAGGTACCACCAGCTCCATCCGCCGCGCTTCTTTTGCGCGTCCATCATGGGTCAAACTCCTTCGGCCAGAGTGTCCGTGGAGAGATCGTACCCGCGTTGGTGTACTCATGTCGACCTCATGGCCTCAAAACCCAAGGGCCATGAGGTCGACTACATTCTAACCGGCTGGAACGGAAACCCCGCTAGAACCTGAACCGCACACCGGCTGTCGTGGTGATATCGGTCGTATGAAAGAGGAACCCGTTCGCCAGGCCGTCGCGCACGCCGCTGTACATGGCACCTGCAAAGGCGTCGAAACGCTTGCTCAGGCGATAGTCGGCATCAAACGATATGATGTCCTCCGTGCCGCTGCAGGTTCCGGACTTCTTGGTGGAACAGCCGGCATTGGCACCGGTACCGTATGCGTTCTGCTTCACGCCGTAATAGGCGCCGACCAGGTCCAGCTGCGGAATAACCGTGTACCTTACACCGCCCCAGTACACCTGCAATGTCTTGTCGTTCACGTAGGTCGATTTTGGGCCGCTTTGAATGTTGACGTAGGCCACCCTATAGGCGGCAACGTCAAATCCGGCGGCCAAGGGGGTGTTTGGATTTGCAAACTGGATGTGCTCGTAGCCGCCAAAGAATTTCAGCACACCCATGTTGTACAGGCCCATGAACGCATAGGCCGTGTTGTCCGAGACGGTCGCCGCCAGTGCATTGGTCGAGTTTGCCGAAACGCAGCTCTCACCAGCCGGGACGGGGTCGGGGCACAAGCCCGGCAAGCCAGCCACTTGAGCCGCGCTGAGTGTGCCCAACGCAACCGCATCCTTGATCTTGGAGTAGTACACGTCGGCCGAGAAGCCCGCGTAATCCCCGCCGAAAGACACCTCGTAGGCCGTATTGGCGCTGCCGGTGGATTGATTGAATTTGTACTGCGCCGACAGGTGAGCCCCCACCCCCTCTGCCGGGCTGAACGCACCCACATACTTCACCGACGAATCGAGACGGCGATTCTGCGTATCGCCGCCGCCGGCGGGACCGCCGGCAATGCCGATGTACGAAAATGCCTGGGATGCGTAGTTCGGGTCGTACTTGGCGATGCCGTCGGCAAGCACCGTGTTTTGACGGCCGAAGGTGAAGGTACCGAAGGTCTTTGAGCTGAACCCCGCATAGGACTGGATGAACGTCTGACCCGAGGCGCTCGAATCCACATTGGTGTTCTGAGTCGCCAAGGATCGGCCGTTGTTCTGCGCCAGCGACTTCAAGGCATCGGCGATTTGGCCGGATTGCGGATTGAAGAAGGTTTCGAGCCGGAACACACCCGACCAATCGCCGACGATCGGCTCATTGCCCTGCAGTCCGATTCGGGAATTGCTCAAGTTGCTGGGCGTAACGCCGGTCACCGAGCGATTGCTGTTCTTCTGAACGATTTCTGCACTGCCGCCGACGAAGTAATCGCTGATGGGCGCGCCATGGGTTTGATTCTGGATACCGATATCGACGATGCCGTACAGCGTAATGCCGTGCCAGGTCAGGCTCTCGTCTACAGGCGCTGCCGGGGCCGTCGTGGCGCTTTGCGCGTGCGCAAATCCCGTTGCGGCCAACAGACTTGCGCACAACAACCCCTTCATGAGAGGAGCTAGGCCGCGGCTGCAGCGAACTCCGGATTCCGTCCGGTCAAAGGTCATATTTCCGTCACTCACTGCCAATACTCCCGTAGTTTGGATTGTTGGATTTAACCGACGTCTTGTTACAGAGATATTACATGAGGTGATTTCAGGTGATTTTTGATTGTCTCTTTTTTACCACGCGCGCTTCTTGATGGCACGCGATCGTTCATATATCACATATGCGGGATGGTGGCAAAAGCCGCCGGGCGACTGCCACCGCCGGCGCTGATTGCGGCGCTCCCGACTCGGGATTGAGCCGCGGGGCCGCGACTAAAACGCTACTTGGAATCGCGTAAAAAAGGCGCTCTCGTCCGCGCGGTCCTTGCCGTCGGCGGCGCCGCCATCAAACCGCGTGACGGTATAGTCCAACACCCATTCGACGTTTTGCGTAAGGTACCAATTGACGCCGACGGTCCACGCAGTCGCCTTGTTGGCCTGTGTGCTGGGATCGGCGAACCAACTATCGACCACCCCCTTGGTATCCGTGAACGTCGCCGGATCGAGCTTCAATTGGCTGATGCGCGCAGCCAATTCGACCGCTCCCCAGCCCGGTTCGCCGACGGCAAACGGCCGCTTGGGCACGACGGTTCCGAAAGTGGCGTCGTCGCCCGTGACCAGGTAGGTCGCCATCAACTGCCAGCTGTCGGGCTTGAGGCGTGCGCGGTGCTTGACCGCCGCGGAACCGCTTCCCAAGGTACGCGACACGTCCTGCGATTCGCCGACGTACTCGCTCAGGAGTCCGAAACTCTCGTAGTAGTAGTAAGCCTGCGGGGATATGCGCAGACGTTCGCCGTTGGCTATGGTGGTGCCATTGGCGGCAGCGGCCCCCGCGGCGTTCGTGGCCGTAGCGTAGGTAAAGAAATTTCGCTGCGTCTCGGTCTTGTATGTCGGCAACAGGGTATTGCTCGCGCTGCCGACTTGATTCGCGTAACTGACCGCGGCGCCGACGCCGAGGCCGCGCAGCGCCGCCAAGTCCGTCTTGACGAAGGGTTGTGCGAACAGCCGCGCCACCCAATCCTTCTTGTCATTGTTGTCGACATCCGGCGTCGCGTTGGCATCGGTACTGACCCCGTCGGAGACGCCATTGAACCAGCCGATCTGATAGAGCAGTGTGCCGGTCGAAAATCCATACGAGCCGGAGACCTGCAGCCCCAGGTCGCGGTTCGGCACGATGTCGCTCGGCAGGCCCAATTCGATGAATCGATTGTTGGTGGAGTATTGCAATCGCTCGAGGCCGAACGGCTCCTTGAATTTGCCGGCGGTCACGACGAACAACGGATTGAAGCGAGCGGCGACGAAAGCGTCCTGGATGACGGTCTTGCCGCCGGCGAAATCCGGATTGAAACGAAAGTCGAAAATCTTGTCGAATGTACCTTCCACGATCGGCCGCGCGCGGCGCAGCAGCCAGGTGCTGCGGGAGCCGTCCGGGGTCAGATTGTCGTTGTAGAAGCGGCCGTCGAAATCGAACTCGCCGTGAAAGCGGATCTGATTGGCGCCGTCCGGCGATTGAAATGAAAAGCCGCCGGGTCCCGCGAAAATTTGCGGCTTCGAGACGGTCGCCGTCGCCGCTCCCTGCTCGGTCACGGGGTGCTGCTGCGCCGGCGCTCCTGCGGACGCCGGCGCCACCGCGGTTGTTGCCTGCTGCGCGGCTGCGGCCGAGCTTTGTGCGGCAGTGGCCGCGCTTTGCGCCGCGGCCGCGGACTGCAGCGCCGCCGCGCTCGTCTCCTGCTGCGCTTCGAGCTTGCGTTCGAGCAGCTCAATACGCTGCTCGAGCTCTTCGATGGTCGGCTTCTTCTGCGCCGACAGCTTCTTTCGCGGCGCCTTTGCCGGCGCCACGCTCGACGCGGCATCCGGGGGGGCGTTCCGGGGCGTTTCGGTGCCCTCAGGCGCCGCGGCGCGTGCCGAGGGGGCCGGTGACAGGACGATTGCCATCATCGCGAACCAGACATACCCGCCCGCGCTGTGCCGCGCATATGCAATGCTCATCGCTCTTCGACCATCCCAAAACGGCCGCGAATTCAGCGGCCGAGCAAGGCTATCGGGCGGACGAAAGTACCGGAACTACCATCCCGTCATCTGCATATATCAACGGGATATGTCGCTAGTCGGTGCGCCGTTGCTTGGCGGAAATCATCGCGAGGGCGGTACGCGTGTTCGCGTGCAGTTTTCCCATGATGCGGCTGACGTAATTCTTGACGGTGCCCTCGGCGAGAAACAGCGTGTTGGCGATTTGCCGATTGCTCATGCCCTCGGTGATGAGCCGCAAGATCCTCTCCTCCTTGTCGTTCAGAGTCTCCGTCAAAGTATCGTGTTTCTGCGCAGCATTCACCGCATCCGGCACATATTCGGCAGATCCCGCGAGGCGCCGGAACTGATCCATGACCTTGCGCGCGATTTGCGGTGTGAGGCGCGACTCGCCGCGCCGCAGAGCTCGGATCGTGTCGAGCAGTTCCTGTTCGGTCACGTCCTTGAGCAGATACCCGTGCGCGCCCGCCCGCACCGCTTCGAATACCGTTTCATCGTCGTTCAGCGTGGTCAGGATCAACACTTGGGTGCCGGGAAGAGAGCGCGTGATTTCGCGCGTCGCCGCCACGCCGCTCAGCCGCGGCATGTGCAGATCCATGAGTACGACATCGGGACGCAGCTCAACCGCCATCGCGACAGCTTCGATTCCATCGCACGCCTGCCCCACCACTTCCATATCCTGTTCCATCGACAGGAGCACGGTGGTGCCGCGCCTGACCAGCGCCTGATCTTCCGCAATCAAAATTCGAACACGGGGAGCGCGGCCCGACTCGTCGATAGTCATCGTATTACTCACATGGAGACTCGTTGGTAATCATGCGACTCAGCAGGCATCATTTGGAAGCAACTTTCGTCATTCCTGTTGCCGAGGGTCGATGAACACGCTTCGCCTGCCGAATTTCCCGATCGCTCGGCTCCGGAACATGGACCCACGGCGCAGCTTGGTCGCGGGGATCATTTGGCTGATGATCGCCCTGGCGGCAAGCTTCGCCGCCGCGGCGTCGTTCTGGGCGGGCCGAGCCGCGCGCGAAATAGTCGTACAACAACATGTCCGGAGACTGGCCCTGGAGACCGACCAATTGGCTTCGGATTTGGGTCAGGCGGTGAGCGCACGCCTCGCCGCCCTTCGCGCCGCGAGGGATTCGGAGGGTCCCGCCGAGCTATTCGAACACTTGGCCGTGGCGTATCCGGATCTTGGCTGGATCGCTGTGACCGATATCGGCGGCACAGTGCTGGCCGCGGACGAAACTACGCTCATCGGCAGCAGCGCCAGCCGCAAACCCTGGTTTTCCCGGGGCCTCGAAGGACCTTGGATCGGCGTGATCGAAGAAGCGCGGCGTGTGGACCGCCCGCCCCTGCTCGGGGACTTGTCGGCGCCCGTGAAGGATGCTTCCGGACACGTCCTCGGAGTGGTCGCGGCACATCTGAATTGGCGCTGGGCATTGAGCGATGTGCAGCGCCTCAGCGATACCCTGGACTCGCGCGGTTCCGCTCAGACTCTGGTGGTCGATCGCGCCGGAACGGTGCTGGTCGGACCGGACGCGTTGGTCGGCACGCGATGGGACGGAATCGTGCTGAAGGAACCGCCGCCGATCGACGCGCCGTCGGCGCCTACCGCGGCGGAGCCGATCGCGCGACGGTCGGGCCCTCCGCGATTTGAACGACTGCCGAACGGTCAAACGGTGCTGGTCGCTCGAGCTCCGATGAGTATCGGCGTCCAACATCCGGCGCTTGGCTGGCAGGTGCAGCTCAGCGAGTCCAAGGAGCATGTCTATCAACGTGCGAACGCCTTGGGCGTGCGGATCCTGTGGATCTCGATCGCCCTCGGCGCGGCCACCGCGTTGATCGGAGCGCTGGGCGCGCGCCATTTGACGAACCGATTGAAGCGCCTGACCCGTTCAGCCGCCGCGGTCGGCCGCAATGAGACGGCGCGCATCGAAGTGCCGAGCGGACGCGACGAAGTTGCCCAGCTCGCGGCCGCCTTCGCCAAGATTCTGGATGATTTGCACCAGGAGCGCACCGAATTGCTCAGCTTGAGCAGCGAGCTCGAGCGCCGGGTCGCCATTCGTACCCGGGAAGTCGAACGACTCGCCGAGGAGTCTCGCTACGCGGCCATCGTGCGCGAACGGCTCAAGATCGCGCGCGACCTGCACGACACGCTCGCCCATTCCATGATGGCCATGTTGAGCGAGGTGCGCCTGCTGCGTAAGCTCGAGATGCACGATCCGCAATCGCTGCGCGAGGAATTGGCCCGCGCCGAAGAGGTGGCGCATGAGGGATTGAATGAGGCGCGAACCGCCATTACACAGATGCGGGTCAACGCGGTGCGCGACACCGGCCTGGGCGCGGCGCTCGGCAAGGCATTCAGCCGGTTCATCGATCGAACCGGCTTGAGCGGCGAATTCACCGCGGACCCCGAGGCGGCCCGGTTCGGCGATGAGCGCGCCGAAACTCTGTTTCGCATGGCCGAAGAGGCTTTGCGCAATATCGAGCGGCACGCCATGGCCACACGCGCCGTGGTCACGCTGAGAACCGTCGACGAATCGCAGCTGAAACTGTGCATCGAGGACGACGGTATCGGCTTCGAACCCAATGTCCCCCGCCGAGGACACTATGGCATCGTCGGCCTGCATGAACAGGCGCAGCTCATCGGCGCGAACCTCAGCATCGACAGCGCCCCCGGCCGCGGCACGACGCTCACGGTAACGCTGCGCATGACCCCTGAGATGCTCTAGCTCGGCGACCCCATTACGGCGCCGAACTCGTCAGCACCCGCCGAAACGCGGCAACGACGGCCGGCTGCGGTCGCCGGATGGCGGGAACGGACTGATAATTCTGCCACCCGCCCCCAAGGCTCTTATATAGCTGTACAAACTGCTCGCCCTGGGCCACCTGCGCCTCCGCGTACTGCTCCTGCAAATCGTAGAACTGACGCTCGGCATCGACCACGTTGAGGAAATCCGTGAGGCCGCGATTGTAGCGGGATGTCGCCAAATCAACGGCGCGTTGCCCGGCCACCATCGCCGTGCTCAAGTTCTCCATGCGCGTCTCTTGCGCTTGATAGGCATCGAGCGACGCATCCACTTGCTGCACGGCGTTCAATATGGTCTTCCGGTAATTCACCAGGCTCGCACGCGCGGCCAATTGGGCAATGTCGACCTCCGCATCGAGTGCGCCGAAGTCGAGGAGCGGCCACACCGCTCCCGGTCCGAACGACCAAATATGCTTGCTCACGCTCGGGGTGGTCCCCCAACCCTGTCCTTGGCTGCCGATCGATCCGACGAGGGCGACCTGGGGAAAAAGATTGGCGGTCGCCACACCGATGCGTGCGGTCGCCGCGGCGAGTTCGCGCTCTGCCACTTGAATGTCCGGTCGACGTTTCAACAAGTCGAGCGGAACACCGGGTGCAGTGGGAGCAGGCATCGACGGAATGAGATCGGGTTTCGAGAGTTCCTGAACCATGGTCTCGGGATACTCGCCCACGAGCACCGCCAGCGCGTACTGCGCGGCGTTCACCTCAGCTTCCACCGGGGCGATTTCCGCTTCCAGCGTCGCTAGTTCTCGGGTCGCAAGCGCCACATCGAGCTCGTTCGTGATGCCGCGCTCGTAGCGAATATTGACGATGCGCAGCGACTCGCGCAGCACATCGCTCGCCTTGCGCAAGATGCCGGCACGTACTTGAAATCCGCGCAGATCCACGTAGGCGCGAACCACGTTGGCGACGACCGAAGTGAGAACATCGTAGCGGGCGGCGCGCGCCGCCGCAGTGTCGGCCCGCGCCGCCTCGAACTCCCGGCGGAATTTGCCGAACAGGTCAAGCTCCCACACCGCATCGAATCCTGCAATCGTGTTGATTTGCTGCAGACCCGACCCTGTGTCCGCTGATCTCAGCGCTGTATCGGCGCGCCCCTTGGTGAGGTCACTTCCCGTGCCGCGCCCTGCTGCGGCGCTTGCATCTACCTCAGGCAACGCATAACCAACGACCACCGATTCGTACGTGCGCGCTTGCTGCAATCTGTCCAGCGCGATTTCGATGTCCAAGTTCGACTTGACCGCGCGATCGACGAGGGAGTTCAGTTCCTCGTCATTCAGCGCACGCCACCAGGTCGCCAAATCCGGCGAAGGGGCTGTTGGCTGGGCGCTGGAGCCCGGCGAATTCGCGCCAATCTTTGCCGCAAAGTCCGGCGGCTCGTCTGGTTTCGGTGTGCGGTAGCTCGGACCCACCGCACATGCGGTCAAACCGGCGACCAAGCCGAGAACGATCAACGTCAGGGCTTTCACAGGATTGCCTTTCAGCGCTTCGCGTCAAGGTGCTTGTCAACGGCATCGGGTTCGTTGACGGCCACCTTTTGGCCCGATGCAATCTGGCTGCTGATGTTCAATACCAGCTCGTCGCCCGGCTGCACACCCGACGCCAACTCGACCAAGCTCCCGTTATCGCGGGCGATCACGACATTGTCAAACTTGATCTTACCGCCTGCATCGACCTGCGCCACCTGTGCGCCGCTCGCACGAAATATCAGCGCGGCGGCGGGCACTTCGACCAACCCGCGGGGCGGCAGCCTGAAAGCGATATTCACGTACATTCCGGGTACCAGCGCGTGATTGGCATTGGGCATGTCGACTTCCACTCGCATGGTGCGTGCCTGCGCGTTGATGGATTCCGCGGACCGCGCAATTTTTCCCGAGAAGACGCCGCCCACCGCGCCGGTGGCGCGGATCTCGGCCGGCGCCCCCGCGTTCATCAACTCCCCAGAGGCGCTTTGCGGCACGTCGACGAAAATCCGCAAGGGATCGGTCTGTGCCATGCGATACAGAGGCGTTGTCGTCGAGCCGCTGCCGGCCGTCACCAGGTTGCCGATATCGATCTTGCGTTCCGTGATGGTCCCATCGAAGGGAGCTTTCACCTGTTTGAATTCCGCCAGTGCGTTGTATTGATCGACTTTGGACTTGTCCAGGTTGACCTGCGCGTTGGCCGCATAGAGGCGCGCTTCGGAACTCTCGTAGTCTGCCTTCTTGGACTCCCGCTCCTGCTCGGACACCACTCCTTTCGGCGAATCGCGCCAACGCTCGTTGGTCGTTTTGCTGAATTCGGCTTCGGCTTTTCGCGCCCCCACTTGCGCCTCCGACGCCTTGAGCTGCGCTCGAGCCGCCCGCAACTCCGCATCGAGCTCGGGAGTCTCGATGATTGCGAGCACCTGGCCCTTCTTCACATGATCGCCAATATCCACCTGCCACTTCGCCACATAACCGTTGACTCGCGCGTATATCGTCGTTTCGTACCACGCCGCGGTCTCCCCCGGAAGGACCAGATCCTGTCCATCGGTCGCCGGTCGAGCAATGACGACATCCACCGGCGGCGGCGTCGCATAGGCGGTCTCCCCGGCTGCTGCGATGGCGTGGGCATGGAAATAACGGACCACGATCACGACGACAAAACAAACCAAGAAAAGCGCGGCGGCAATGCCTACGCCGGTCTTCGTGCGCCGGCCCGTCTCGGGAGCAAAGCTGGTAGGCACCTGATCATGTTCCCCGCGCGATATATCGTCGGGATGCCTACCGTGCGACGGATCGTCGCTCAGCAGCGGAGTCGCGGGATTTTGCGGATCATGCGATTGCATTGGCCCTACCTGTAATGTCCGAATCAATGACGGCCGCTGGTTGGCGGCGCAGCAATTTATACATGGTAGGCACGAAGATCAGCGTCGCAAACGTCGCGAACAGCAAGCCGCCGATCACCGCCCTGCCCAGCGGCGCGTTTTGCTCGCCGCCCTCGCCTACCCCTAAGGCCATCGGCACCATGCCGAGAATCATCGCGCCGGCCGTCATGAGAACCGGCCGCAAACGCGTGTAGCCGGCGCTCGTCGCCGCGTGCAGAGGGTCGTCGCCCGCCGCCATCCGTTGATTGGCGAAGCTGACCACCAAAATGCTGTTCGCGGTCGTCAAGCCGATGCACATGAGCGTGCCCATGAGTGCGGGCACGCTCATGGGGGTTTGAGAGAGGAACAGCATCCACAGTACCCCTCCCAAGGCAAACGGAACTGCCATCAACACGATGAGCGGATCGATCCAGCTTTGGAAATTCATCACCAGGAACAGATACACCAGGATGATGGCGAGTGCGATGCCGGCGAACAATCCCGTGTAGCTCTCCCGCATGGTCTCCACCTGGCCGCTCAAGGTCACCGTCAGCGCCTTGGACGCATCCGGACGATGCTCCTTCAAAACCTCATCGATATCGTGAGCTGCACCGTAGAGGTCTCGGCCCTGAACGTCCGCGTGCACATCGAACACCGGACGAATATTCAACTGCGAGGTCACCATCGGAACCGCCTCGCGGCCAAAAGACGCCAGATTCAGCAGTAGCTGCCCGGACGTCCCCCCGGCTCCCGAGGTCACGGGCATGGTCTCGAGATCCTGCGACGAGCGGATCCGGTAGGTCGGAACCTGTACCACCAGCGGATAGCTCACGCTGTTGCGCGGGTCCACCCAGAAGTTCGGCGCCGTTTGCGCGCTCGAATTGGTGGCCACCAGCACGTTATTGGCCGCCTCTTGCTGCGTCACGCCCGTCTGCGTCGCCAGCGCGCGATCCATGTCCACGGTCAACGCCGGGACGTTCGGAACTTGAAATACATGCGAGTCCACCACACCCGCAACGCGAGTCAACGCGTGCGCGATCTGCGAAGCCAGAGCGAAGGCCGCGCCCTGATCAGGCCCTGAAATTCTCACATCGATGGGCGCCGGTTGGCCGAAATTGAGGACCTGGTCGACGATGTCCGCCGGCTGAAAGAAGAACTGTAGTTCCGCGAATCGCGCCGGCAACTCGCGGCGCAACTTGGCGACGATTGCCGCCGTCGGGGTATGCTTTTCATTCAGGGAGATCAAGATCTCGCCATCCATCGGGCCCACGGTGGCAGAATCGCTCAGCGCAATATTGATGCCGCTGTACGGCAATCCAATGTTGTCGAGCATCACATCGATTTGGTCCTTCCCGATCAGGTTCCGGATCTGCGCCTCGACTTCGGCAAAGTACTGCTGCGTCCTCTCCAGTCTCGTTCCCGCGGGTGCCCTGACGTGCAGGCGCATCTGGCCCGCGTCCACCTGCGGAAAGAAATCCCGTCCCAACAACGGAAAGAGCAGCACCGACACCACGATCAAAACAATGAATGCCGCAACCGTCAGGCGCGCCTGCGACAGCGCCCACGACAGCGTATTACGATAGCTTTCGCGGAATTTCCCGAATCCTCGTTCGAATCCCGCTTGAAATCCGACCAGCGGATTCTTGGAACCGACCTGCGCCTTGGCCGGCGTGTGCGTGGATTCCGCGGCGAATTCATGCACGGCGCGGCGCGTCAGGTAATTGAACAGCACCGGCACCATCGTGAATGAGAGCGCGAGGCTCGCCAGCAAAGATCCGATGACGGAGAGCGACAGCGGAGAAAAGAGATACTTTGCCGTGCCTTGCAGCAAGAACACAGGAACGAAGACGATGCAAATGCAAAGAGTCGACAAAAACGTGGGTATCGCGACTTCATTGGCGCCCACGACGATTGATTGATGGAGCGGCTCACGCATGGCCACGTGGCGTTCGATGTTTTCGATGACGACGGTGCCATTGTCGACGAGAATGCCGATCGCCAACGCAAATCCACCCAAGGTCATGGTGTTCAACGTTTGGCCGGCGAGATTGATGAATAGGACGGCGGTGATAATGGACAGCGGGATGGCCGCGAGAATGATCACCGACAGGCGGACATTGCCCAGAAACAAGATGATGACCAGCGCGGTCAACGCCGCCGCCATGCAGGCGCTCAGCAGCACGCTATTGAGCGCCGCTTTCACGAATACCGACTGGTCGAACAAGGGCTTGACGGTAACGTCCTGCGGCAGCACTTTTTTGATTTCCAACATCGCCGCGCGAACCCCATCGATGACCGCGAGCGTCGAGACGCCGCCGGTTTTTCGAATCGTCATCAGCGCACCGGGAGTCCCATTGACCGACACCGAATTCGTCTGCACCTGGAAGCCGTCGTGCACGTGCGCGACATCCCGCATGAATACCGTGCGTCCGTCGACTTGCTTGATGGGAAAGGCATTGATGCTGTCGATGGCATTCGGCGAGTTATTCATGGCCAAGGTGTAATCCTTGTCCCCGATCTTCACGTCGCCGGCCGGCAGAATGACGTTTTGACGTTGCAAGGCGGTGCTGACATCCGACGCGGATAGGCCGCGTGCCTGCAGTGCCTGGGAGTCCAGATCGGCCATGATCACGCGCGGCTTGCCGCCATAAGGGTAGGGAACCTCGGCGCCGTGCACCACCGCGAGAGCGGGTCGAATGATGTTCTGGCCCAGATCGTTGAGCTTGGTGTCGGGCAGCGACTTGCTGGCGAGACTCAATTGAATGATCGGCACATCCGTGGCGCCATACCGCAACACCAGCGGAGGCGTGATGTTGGGCGGCATGTACTTGAGTACCACGAGGGCGCTGCTGGCAAGTTGCGAGACGGCGCGGGTCACATCGGCGCCCTCATGGAGGTAGATCTTCTCCACCCCGACTCCTTGGTAGCTGATGGCTTCAATTCGCGAGATGTCGTCCACGAGAGAAGCGAGCTGCCGTTCGTGCAGAGTCAAAATGCGGTTCTGGATGTCCTGTGCGCTCATCCCATTGTAGGTCCAGACCACGGCCACCACGGGGATGTCGATTTCCGGGAAGATGTCGATGGGCATGCGCATAGCCGCTCCGAAGCCCATCAAGGTGATCAGAATCAGCGAGGCCACAACCGTGTAAGGCCGCTTGAGCGCCACTTCGACAACGGACATGCAAGGTCCTCTATTGCGATGCGGACAATCTAGACCAGGCGAGAGAGGGAGTCAGGAGCCAAAAGTCATGACACGACATGACTAAAGTCACTTAGTACGGAGTTTGGAAGTGACTTTAGTCACCTGTTGACGTGAACGTCCTGCAGCAGCGCGGACATAGAGGGCGGTTAGGGCGCGAGCAACAGCTCCAAGGTGCGCCGATAGATGCGATGCAACCGATCGATGTCCGCGACGCGCACGCATTCGTTTACTTTGTGAATGGTTGCGTTGATCACGCCGATCTCGATCACCTGTGCGCCCAGGGGGGCGATGAACCGTCCGTCCGAGGTCCCGCCGCTCGTCGACAGCTTCGGAGTGATCTGCAATTGCTCCTGCACCGCGCGGGTCGCGGCCTCCGACAGTTCCCCGGGGACGGTCAGGAACGGGTATCCGGAAACAAACCATTCCAACGAGTAGTTGACTCGATGGCGCCGCAACAGCTCCTCGACCACCGTTTTGAGTCCGTCGACGGTTTGCTCGGTGGAAAAACGCAGATTGAAGCGCGCTTTCAGTTCTCCGGGGATGACGTTCGGCGCACCCGTTCCGGCCGAGATATTCGACACCTGGAAACTGGTGGGCTGAAAGTGCGCGTTGCCGCGATCCCAGGTTCGCGCCGCGAGTTCGGCGAGCGCCGGCGCCACGGCATGCACCGGGTTATCGGCGAATTGCGGATAGGCGATGTGCCCTTGGATTCCGTGCACCGTGAGGCGCCCGCTCAGGCTGCCGCGCCGGCCGATCTTGATGGTGTCGCCGAGGGCGCTCTCGCTCGACGGCTCGCCGACCAGGCACCAGTCGATGGCCTGCCCGCGCTCGCGCAGCACGTCGACCACCCGGCGCGTGCCGTCGATCGACGGTCCTTCTTCGTCGCTGGTGATCAAGAATGCAATCGTGCCTCGATGGGCCGGACACCGTCCCACGAATTCCTCGCAGGCCGTCACCATGGCCGCAAGACCGCTTTTCATGTCGGCGGCACCGCGCCCATACAGGACACCGTCCTTGACGACCGGAACGAAAGGATCAGTGCCCCACTCATCCAGCGGACCCGGCGGCACCACGTCGGTATGGCCCGCGAAGCAGAATACCGGGCCGCCGCGGCCGCGGCTCGCCCAGAAATTATCGACCGGACCGAAGCGCATGCGCTCCACCGTGAATCCGATGGCCTCGAGCCGTTCGATCATCATCGCCTGGCAACCGCCGTCCGTGGGACTGACCGAGGCGTGCGCGATCAGCTCCTCCGTCAATTGCAGGGTGTGGGACTTCGGCGCCGGGTTCGACATCAGAAGCGCAATACCGGGGCCTGGCGCCTGAGGTTGACCCATGCGCCGAAAGCACCGAGCGCAAGCGCCGCAATCAGCACCCAGGCCGGCATGGCGAGTCCCAGGAACGCCCAGGTCACCTTGGCGCATTCTCCGGAGCCGGTCAGGACTTTGACCAGCACCTCGCTCAAGGAAAACACCTTGAGCATGAAATCGAGCGATGCCCCGCATGACGGGACGCTGCCTTCGGGCAGACTCTGAATGTACAGGTGCCGGACCGCAACGCCGATCGTCGCGAGCGCGGCCAGGGCGAGCAGCGACGCATACACGCGCCGGCCCCAGCCGACCGGGTCGTGCAGCGCCGCGATCAGGAATGCGACACCCACCGCAAACACGCCGACGCGCTGAAAAATGCACAGCGGACAGGGCTCGAGATGCAGGACCACTTGCGCGTAGTAGGCGTAGGCCAGCAGCCCGGCGCAAACCGCAAACCCGAGAAGATTTCCTTGGCGCGAAGTCATCAGCTGCGCGGGATAGCGTGCGCAGCGTCGATTTGCTTGGCGACGTCCTCGAGCGAGGTGTGGCGAATGTCCTTGCCGTGAACCATATAGATCACGTACTCGCAGATATTCTTGGCGTGATCGCCGATGCGCTCCAACGCGCGCACGATCCACATGATTTCGAGCGCGCGCCGAATGGTGCGCGGGTCCTCCATCATGAACGTGATGCACTGACGGTGAATCGATTCATACTCCTCGTCCACCATCTTGTCTTCCCGCGCGGTCTTGAGCGCCGCCTGGGAATCCATGCGGGCAAAGGCGTCGAGCGCGTCGTGCACCATCTGCGCGACCTGACGGCCCAGATGCTTCACTTCGCGGTACTTGTCCGCGGGCCGCTCCATGGTGGCGAGCCGCGAGGCGATGTAGCCGATTTTCTCGCCCTCATCGCCGATGCGTTCCAGATCGGTGATGGTCTTGATGATGGCGACGATGACCCGCAAATCTCCGGCCGCCGGGGCTCGAATCGCCAATATGCGGCTGCACTCCTCGTCGATCGACACTTCCATGCCGTTGACCTTGTAATCGTCGGTTGCGACCGATTCGCCCAGCCGGCTATCGCCTTCAACCAGGGCGGTGATCGCCTTGTGCAGCTGCTGTTCCACGAATCCGCCCATCTGCAGCACCTGGTTGCGGACCTTTTCCAGGTCTTCATTGAAGCGGCGGGAGATGTGGTGGGTAAGATCGGCGGTTTCCATAAAATTTACCTTGCAACCTTGAGACATGACAACTATCGACAATCCACGCGTCGCATCTATTATGCGCGTTTTCCTTTACCTCCGATTGCCGCGCGCGTCAACACCGCGCACGATATTCGTGACGTCAGGCACTCGCCGCCGCAGGCACCGTCGACTGCCGAATCCGCTGTTGCGGGAAATGACAAGTGAACGTGCTGCCCTTGCCCTCCGTGCTCTGCACGTCGAGCCAGCCGCCGTGCCGCTGCAACGCATGCTTGACGATGGCGAGCCCCAACCCCGAGCCGCCTTGGCCGCGGGAGCGGCCCGCGTCCACGCGGTAGAACCGCTCCGTCAGGCGCGGGATATGTTCCGCCGGGATGCCGATGCCGCTGTCGATCACCGAGAAATACGCCCCGTCCGCATCGGTCCACCAGCGCATCCGCACCGTGCCCTCCGCCAACGTGTATTTCATGCCGTTCACGAGCAGATTGGTGAACGCGGATTCGAGCTCGTGCGCGGAACCGAACAACCCGGCCGTGGACTCCAATTCCAGCACCACCTGGCGCGGCCGGTCGACGCTGGCGAGAGCGTCCCGATGCAGCCGCTCCAGCATGTTCGGCACATCGATGGCGTCGCGGGCCGCCTCGCCGTCCGTCGACTCGAGGCGCGACAACACCAGGAGGTCGGCAATGATGGCGTTCATCCGCTGCGCCTGTGCTCGCATGTCCTTGATGGGGCCTGTCCAAGCCGAATCGATGGATGGATCATCGGCTAAGGTATCGAGGTACCCGGAAATCACGGTCAACGGGGTGCGCAGCTCGTGCGACGCATTGGCGACGAAATCCTTGCGCATCGCCTCCAGGCGCATTTGCCGGGTGACGTCGCGCACCAACAATAAGGACTGGCCGCCGCCGTAGGGCACCATCTGCAGGGCGAGGTACAAATCCAATTGCACCGGCGGCCGTATCACCAGCGGCATCGCAAAATCATCGCCGTGCAGGTAGAGCACGAACTCCGGGGACCGGATCAGGTTGTCGATGCGCAGGCCGAGATCCATGGGCCGTTTGAGGCCCAGCAGGCGCGCCGCTTGGCGGTTGAACCAGACGATTTCACGCTGGCTGCTGAGAATGATGACGCCGTCGGGCAACGCCGCCGTGGACCGGCGCAGCTCGCGAAACAGCTGAATCAGCCGTTGCTTGTGGAACTGTTTTCGCCGATGCAGCCGGACGACCTGACCCACGATGTCGCCCCAAATCCCGCCGAGGTTGGGCGGATCGATTTGCGAGCGCAGCCGCAGCCAGCGGTCGAGGCGGTACAGAGTGACCAGCTGCCAACCCAAGTACAGGCAGGCGGCGGCCAGAACCCACACCCAAATGGGCCCTATCAGCAGGCCAAAACACAGACCCAACACCAGAATGCCCGCGAGCCGCGCGAGCGCGAAAGTCCACATCGCTGCCATTGACTAGTTGCGCCCGCCTCCTATGCGTCTCGTGTGGAGAATCGGTAGCCGGCGCCGCGCACAGTTTGCACCAACCGCTCCAGTACATAAGGTTCGAGCGCCTTACGCAGCCGGCGGATGTGCACATCCACCGTACGCTCTTCTACGTAAGTATTGCCGCCCCAGACGCGATCGAGCAATTGACCGCGCGAGAACACCCGCTCCGGGTGGGTCATGAAGAAATGCAGCAGGCGATATTCCGTCGGCCCCAGGGGGATTTCACGATCACCGGCGCTCACCCGGTGGCTCGAATCGTCGAGTTTCAGGCCATCGGCCTCCACGATGTCGGCCGCCCCGGCCGGGGCGGCGCGACGCAGCACGGCTTGGATGCGCGCCAGCAATTCGCGCGGCGAAAATGGCTTGGTAATGTAATCGTCGGCGCCGCCCTCGAGGCCGCCCACCTTGTCCTGCTCCTCGGCACGCGCGGTGAGCATGATGACCGGAATCTCTTCCGTGTCCTTGGCGCGCTTCAGCGAGCGCGTGAGTTCGAGTCCGCTCATGTCCGGCAGCATCCAATCGACCAGCATCAAGTCCGGCCGCACATCGACGATCCGCGCCCGCGCCTCACGGCAGTCCTCGGCCTCTCGAACCTCGTAGCCCGCGCGGCGCAATCCGAAGGCGACCATATCGCGAATCGCCTTCTCGTCTTCCACTATGAGGATGCGCTTGGCGGTCATACTGTTCTAGTCCCTTGATTTCCTAGCCCACTATTACAACGGTCGGGTATGACAGTTCGATGACATCGTCTATTTGGCCGCGCGTTCAGCTTCGGTCAGCGCTACTTTATCGCGTAAATACAACGGGCTGATGTCGGCGGGATCCAGACCCTCCGCCAGCCGCAAGCGCAACGCGCCCAGCCGCGCGAATTCGCGCGCGTCCGGCAGTGCCCGGCGGTCGTCGGGATCGAGCTCGAGACCCGGCAATGCGGCCAGCGCCGGATAGGCCGTAAAGCCGCGGCCGATGCCGCGATGGGGGCCGGGAACGGGCAGGACCACACTCTCGGGCGGCCCGACCGACGCCGGGCAGCTCGCGGCCACGCCGCGCGCAAGATCTGCGGCGAAGCACCCCCAGTAAACCTCGCCCATGCGCGCATCGAGGCAGGCCAGGGCGTGGGCGGCGCCGCTGCGCATGGCTTGGAACGCCAACGCTTCCAACGTGCTGACCGGCGCTACGCGAAGACCGGCGCCGAAGGCGAGGCCTTGCGCCACCGCCACGCTGATTCTCACCCCGGTGAATGAGCCCGGACCGATGCTGGCGGCGATGCCATCGAGCATGGACAGGGAAACCTGAGCCTCCGCCAACACCGCCTCGACCATGCCGAGAATCTGCTGGGCGTGCGACAGCCCGCCTTCGGCATACCGGGAGATCAACTCCTCGCCGCTGAGCAGGGCCACCGAACTCGCCTCGGTCGCGGTATCGACTGCCAGTACGCGCATGCCCTAGGTAGCCTGCGACTTGAGCGTCATAGCAGGACGCAGCTTCGCCAGTCGTTCGGCCAGAAACACGGCGCCGACGCTGCTCTCGGCAATCACCGGACTGGGCGGCAACGCCTCCATGAACACCCGGCCGTAGGCCTTTGTCTTGAGCCGCGGGTCGCCGATCACGATCACGCCGAAATCGTCGAAGTCGCGGATCAAGCGCCCCACCCCCTGCTTCAATGCCAGAACCGCCTGCGGCAGTTGATATTCGAAGAACGGGTTGCCGCCGCGCCGCCGAATGCCTTCGAGACGCGCTTTGAGCAGCGGATCGTCCGGCGAGGCGAAAGGCAGCTTGTCGATCGCGACGATGGACAGCGCCTCGCCCTTCACGTCCACGCCTTCCCAAAAGCTGCCCGTGGCCAACAGCACCGCATTGCCCAGCTCGCGAAATCGATTCAGCAGCGCTTCGCGCGGCGCCTCACCCTGCACCAGTACCGGAAACGGCGGATTCGGGAATCGCGCCTGCAGCGCTCGAACGCCCTCGGCCAAGCCGCGATAACTGGTGTAGAGCAGGAACGCGCGCCCGCCGCTCGCCTCGAGCAGCGGTGCGCAGGCATCGATGAATTTCGCGGCGAAGGCCGGATCCTGCGGCTGCGGCATGTTGGGCGGCAGAAAGATACGCGCTTGGATTGGATAGTCGAAGGGGCTGTCGATGCGCACCGTGCGCGCGTCGGGCAAACCGATTCTCGCGGCAAAATGCGAGAAATCTTCGCCGATGGCCAATGTCGCGGAGGTGAATACCCAGGCGCAAGGCCGCGCCTCCACGTATTCCCGCAGGCGCTCGGCGATCTCGAAGGGCGTGTACTGCAGCAGCAACCCGCTCGGATTGGCATCCACCCAGCGCAGTCCGGCATCCTCCGATAGCTCACGCAAGGCGGCAAGGCCGTTCGCCAGCGTCGCGCTGCGTCGCGCGCAATTCCCGATGCCAGCGCCGCCGCCGAGACCCTCGAGCTGGGTGGCGATGTCGCTCAGGGCGGTCTCGAGCTCCGGCAACGCATCCAAGAATGAATCCGGCAGGCTCGCCCATTCGTGGCGCCGGAGGTCCAGCTGCAACGCGCTGCGCAGTTCCTCGAGCCGGGCCTCCACCGCGGCGACCGCCTCGGCAATGGTCGGATCGCGCACCCCGGCGGCGGCCGCCTCGGCGGTGACGTCGCGCATCAATAGCTGCACCTGCCTCACCGACCAGACCTGGCCGAAAAACTGCGCGGCGATGTCCGGGACCTGATGCGCTTCATCCAGGATGACGGCTTCCGCTCCGGGCAGGAGGTCGCCGAAGCCCTCGTCCTTGAGCGCGAGATCCGCGAGCAGCAGATGGTGATTCACAACGACGACGTCGGCCGCCTGGGCGTTGCGCCGCGCCTCGAACACATGACAACGCGAGAATTGGGGACACTCCGTTCCCAAGCAATTTTCCCGGGTCGAGGTGATCAACGGCCACGCCGCGGACTGTTCGGGCAAGTCGGTGAGTTCGGAGAGATCTCCGGCTTTGGTCGTCGCGGCCCACCGCGAAATGCGCGCCAGCGTGCGCGCGACGCCGCGCTCGCCCCCGAGCAGCGATCCCTGCTGAGTCGCGAGTTCCAGCCGATGCCGGCACAGATAATTGGCGCGGCCCTTGAGCAGCGCGATCTTCACCGGCAACCCCAAGGCTCTGGCCAGGAGCGGAATATCCCGGTGAAACAGCTGATCCTGCAGCGTGCGCGTGCCGGTGGAGATGATCACACTGCGCGCCGACAGGAGTGCCGGAACCAGGTAGGCGAAGGTCTTGCCCGTGCCGGTGCCGGCCTCCACGATCAGGGGCTCGAGACGCGCCAGCGAGAGACCCACGGCCTTCGCCATCGCAGCCTGCTCAGGGCGGTGCGCATAGCCCGGTAAGGCTCGCGCCAGCGGCCCTTCGAGGTTGAAGACGTCGTTGTAGTCGCTGTTCACCCGCCTAGCCTACGATGTTCCGGGCCCGACTATTTGACCAGCGCGCGAAATCGCACGAACGCCACCGAATTGGCCTTCAGGCTGTGCTTGAGTCGCCAGCGTATGTCGGTGTAGTCCGCGGCGACCGCGAGGCGCGGCCGGCCGTCAACCCCCGGCACCTTGAGATTCTCGGCACGTTCGAAGCTGTGGCCGCCATCGACCGAATAGCTCACCTCGGCACCCGGGCCCACCGCGGAATCCGCGACATACCGCATGTGCTCGGGGACGGGGTGGGTGACGATGGGCGAATCCAGCACCGTCGCTCCCGTATTGCGCACTTCGAGCGTATAGATCACTCGGTCCCCCGGCACCACCCGGTCGGCCGGAATCAGCTTGACGACCTCGCGGCCCGCCACGATCGACCTTGATTCAACCTCGGCAATCGAGCGAATCGCCGGTGGGCTGACCGGGACCTGCCCGACGGCGCTCGCCGCCAGCCATAGTCCGAAAAGGCCACCTCGTGTCGCCGCAAATGGCGTATTTGTGCTCATGGTCAGTCGGTATTGTAAAGCATTCATAATCAATTACTTATGCGAGGGATCGGACGCATCTTACACGCTCGGCGGACGAGACAGCGCTGTCGCGGCGAACAGCATCGCACTTGGCGGTGAACCCAGCCATCTGTCATCCTTCTAAGTCTAATAACGACTGCCTGAAGGACTCGCCCCATGGCCACCGCCCCCCAGCATTTCACCCCACTTGCCTCGCTGAGCCGCGACGTTTCCGCCTGGGTGGAGAGTGCCGCGAAGCTCACCCAACCGGACCGGATCCATTGGTGCGAGGGAAGCGATGCGGAGTTTCAAGCGCTGGAACGCGAGTTGGTCGCCTCCAAGGAGTTGCTGCCGCTCGATTCACAGAGCTTTCCCGGCTGCGTTCTGTCCCGCTCCGATCCGTCGGATGTGGCGCGCGTCGAACACCTGACCTTCGTTTGCACCCGGAACAAGGAAGATGCCGGGCCGAACAACAATTGGCTTGCCCCCGCGCAAGCCCATGCCCAGATGGATGCCTTGTTCGCCGGCTGCATGAAAGGACGCACCCTCTATGTCGTCCCGTATTGCATGGGGCCGATCGACTCGCCGTTTTCCCGATGCGGTGTCGAAATCACCGACAGCGCGTACGTGGTCCTCAACATGCAGTTGATGACCCGCATGGGACGCGCGGCGCTCGAGCGCATCGCGCACGACGGCACCTTCGTGAGAGGACTGCATTCCACCGGCGAGCTCGATCCCAAGCGCCGCTTCATCATGCACTTCCCCGAGGAACTCTCGATCAAGAGCTTCGGATCCGGTTACGGCGGCAATGCGCTGCTCGGCAAGAAGTGCCACGCTTTGCGCATCGCCAGCTGGCAGGCGCGCACGGAAGGCTGGCTGGCGGAGCACATGCTCATTGTCGGCATCGAGAATCCACAGGGCGAAACTCATTATCTGGCTTGCGCATTCCCCTCCGCCTGCGGCAAGACCAATCTGGCCATGTTGATCCCGCCGGCGAGCTACAAGGGCTGGAAAGTGTGGACGGTGGGCGATGATATCGCCTGGCTTCACCCGGGCAAGGACGGCCGGTTGTATGCCATCAATCCCGAATCGGGATACTTCGGCGTCATGCCCGGCACCAATGCCAAGACCAACCGCAATGCCTACGACATGATTCGGCACGACACCATTTTCACCAACGTCGGCCTGACCGCGGATAATCAGCCGTGGTGGGAAGGGTTGCCCGAGGGCAAACCGGTGGTCGACTGGCAGGGGCGGCCCTACGATCCGGCGAGGGGACCCGCGGCGCACCCGAATTCTCGGTTCACCGTGGCGGCCAAGCAGAATCCCAGTTATTCAAAGCTGGCCGACGCACCCGGCGGCGTGCCGATTTCCGCGATCGTGTTCGGCGGCCGGCGCCGCACGCTCGCGCCGCTGGTGTTTCAAGCCCGCAATTGGCTGCACGGAGTCCTCGTGGGCGCCGGAGTTGCTTCGGAGACGACGGCCGCAGCCACGGACGCCGTCGGCGTCGTGCGCCGCGACCCCATGGCCATGAAACCCTTCGCCGGCTACAACTTCGGCGACTATTGGTCGCACTGGATCAGTGTCGGCGCCAAGCTCAAGTCGCCGCCGCAGATTTTCCACGTCAATTGGTTCCGCCAAAACGATGCGGGCAAGTTTCTCTGGCCCGGCTTCGGCGAGAACATGCGGGTGTTGCGCTGGATCATCGATCGATGCAAGGGCACCGCCAAGGCGCGCGATACGGCGATCGGCCAATTGCCGAACTCAGCCGACTTGGATCTTCAAGGCCTCGACGTGGCGCCGGGCGCGGTCGATGAGTTGCTGACTGTGGACCCCAAACTGTGGCAGGAGGAGTTCGCGGGCATCGATAGATATTTGGGCGAATTCGGCGGCCGGGTTCCGCCGTCCCTCAAGGCGGAACTCGAGGGTGCGCTGGCGCGGGTTCACTCCTCGCAGGCGTAGCGGATCACCTGCGAGGAATTGCTGTCCGGCGCTTTGCCGAGACCGATCAATCCCTCGCCGCGAATCTGCATGGAGTCGCGGCGCACGAATGCTTCCTCGCCGTCCTTGCCGAGCACGAAGGTGCCGTTCGTGCTTTGATCGATCAGCATGAATTTATTGCGGTTGATCTCCACGCGGGCATGCAGGCGCGAAATTAGATTGCCCTTCACGACGAGATCATTTTCCTCGGCCCGGCCGATGGTGATATTGGCGCGGCCGTCGTCCACGAGGACCTCCTGGCCCTGATACCGCAGCCGTAGCCGCTGGGTCTTATTCGCTCGTTCGCGTTCGCGCGAGGTGATCGCGATCGCGGGCACCATGCTGGTGATGTCCTCGGTCTGCCAAAGCACCTCGAACAGCGCCACTTCGCTGCTGCGTCCCTTCAACGTAGCGATGTCGATTTGGCGCACGGAGGCGCGCCAGTCGCTCGACAAGCGTTCCACCATGGTCGCCGTGGTGATGATCTGGCCGGCCTTGGCCTGGCTGGTCATGCGGTTCGCGGTGTGGACGGCCGAGCCGAAGATATCGCGGTTCTCCAGCACCACGGGCCCGAAATTGCAGCCGATGCGGATGGCAACGGTCTGCTCGTCGACTTTGAGCTGGGGGTGCAGGACGATTTGCTTCTGCATCTGCGCGGCGGCATTGAGCGCGTCGTCGGCGGTCGGGAAGGTCGCCATGACCTCATCCCCCATGGTCTTGATGACCGTGCCGTGATTCTGATCGGTCGCCGCCCGCATCACGTCGATGCAAATACCCACCATGTCGCGGGCGCGCAGATCCCCCAATAGTTCATATAGCTTGGTGCTGCCGACCACATCGGCGAATACGATGGCTACTTCTATTTCTTTGCCCATTCCAGGATCATTATACTTAATGTGGCGGGGCCGCCTTAAACGTTTACGCGGCAATCCCCTGATTGAGTATCGGAATGGCCGAATACAGGGTTTCGGGCACCGCCTCGGGCCGTGCCGCGACCTCGGACAGGAACCGGCGCCAGGCGCGCGCGCCCTCTCGACCTGCCATCAAGCCGTGCATGTGCCGCGTGATCGAGTGCAGGCGTATACCCCGGCGCGCGCAGACCTTCGCATAGGCGACGACCCGCTCGACGATCTCTTGGGGCTCCGGCAACCGCCAGTGGGGATCGATCAGGACCTGCTCCAGCTCGGCGAGCAGGGCCGGCCGGTGGTAGGCCGCACGGCCGAGCATGACTCCATCCAGCCCCGCCTCCACATGATGGCGGATTTCCGCGGGCTGAGACAAGCCGCCGTTCAATATCACGGTCAGCTCCGGCCGTTCCTGTTTGAGCCGGTGTACGTAGTGGTACTTGAGGGGCGGAATCTCACGATTCTCCTTGGGGGACAGGCCGCCCAAAATCGCAGCGCGGGCGTGGACGATGAGCGCATCGATGCCGACGCCGGCGACCGCATCGACGAAGGCGGTAAAGAAGGCATAGTCGTCGCGATCGTCGATGCCGATGCGGCATTTGACGGTTACCGGCAATGCAGTGGCGCCGCGCAGGGCTCGAACGCAATCGGCGACCAGCGCCGGTTTGAGCATGAGACAGGCACCGAACGATCCGTTCTTGACCCGGTCGCTGGGACAGCCCACGTTGAGATTGATCTCCGCGAAACCCGCGGCCGCGCCGATGCGCGCCGCCGCCGCGAGTTCCTTGGGATCGCAGCCGCCCAGCTGCAGGGCGAGCGGGTGCTCGGCGGGGTGGTGCTCCAGCAGGCGGCGCGCGTCGCCGCGCACCAGGGCGGTCGACACGATCATCTCCGTATACAACACGGCATGCGGCGCGAACAGCCGGTGCACGTAGCGGCAGTGGCAGTCGGTCCAGTCCATCATGGGGGCGACGGA
>WNFL01096523.1_pt1 | contig 28618 bp, 29 predicted proteins | sample 5400361 | NCBI WGS metagenome assembly WNFL01 (sample SAMN13153351, study PRJNA577476) | soil metagenome | isolation source: 40 cm soil on Douglas fir-dominated hillslope | place: USA:California | collected 2013-09-17
TGAGGCTCGGATGAGAGCTTTAAACCGGCGTTATAGCGATATCTCTTCCTGCAAGGAAGAGTTCGGCGACGTGATCATGGACGCTGCGGCGAGATCCATTTCCGTGGGCGGCAAGCATGTTTCTCTCAGCAAACGCGAATTCCGGCTCTTCGAGATCTTAACGTCGCGCCTGAACCAGGTCGTGCCAAAAGAACGCTTGATGAATCAACTCTTTGGATACGCGGAGGACGTAGGCCCTAACGCTATCGAGCTTTACGTATCAAGAGTGAGGCAAAAGCTGCGTGCATCGAAGTTGCGGATCGAAACGATTCGTTTGGTCGGCTACGTGGCAAGGGTTTTTGATTGTGAGTCTGATCGAAGATCGAGCCAAGAGAGCTTGTAAATCTGGATTTGTTTACCGTAGCGTTCGCTGGGCACCATAGACAAGCGGTATCAGACTTTAAAGTTGCACGAGCTTGCCGCTAAAAACCGACCAATCGGAATTTCGTCGAAATAGGCGTTCGCCTCGCGGACCTCACAGGGATAGCGCAAGGAGGATTGCTTCAGCCGGGACAAGGCCATCGGGCAGAACCAGCGAGAGTATCAAATAGCCCATTCAATAGGTGCGCGGCGCCATTTCATACCCTGACCCAAGAGCTCGACCTCATGCGCGCTGCTATCGCGATCAGGGCCACAACACGCCATTCTACGGGAAGTTCAGAAAAAAACCCTTGAGAACGGGTCTTGCCATCCGGCCGCCTTGGCAATTCGAAGGTGCATTCGTAAGATTACAGCGAGGTGTAAACTCCGTTTTCTTGTTTCGGGAGCCTACGCATGTCGTCTTCAAAAGTAGAGCCTGTCACGATAACAATCGATGACGCCTTGCGCGTCTCCGGCTTGTTGCAAACGCCCAAGAGCGCACTCGCCTGTTTCGTCCTCGCGCATGGCGCGGGCGCCGGAATGACGCATCCGTTCATGACGGCGGTGGCGACCGAACTCGCCGAGCGGGGCATTGCAACCCTACGCTATCAATTTCCCTATATGGAGAAGGGCAGTAAGCGGCCCGATCCGCCCAAGCTTGCCCATGCCGCCGTTCGTGCCGCCGTGGAGGAAGCATTGCTCCTTATGCCAGACACGCCACTGATTGCCGGTGGTAAGTCCTTTGGCGGGCGGATGACATCCCAAGCCCAAGCCCTAGCCCCTCTTCCAGGGGTTCGCGGACTGGCGTTTCTCGGTTTCCCGCTGCACCCGGCCGGGCGTCCTTCCCATGACCGCGGCAAACATCTTTTCGAGGTTCATATCCCCATGCTTTTTTTGCAGGGCACGCGGGACGCGCTTGCGGAAATAAGCGAGCTAAAGCCGCTTTGCGAAGCGCTCGGCCCGCGCGCGGCGTTGAAGCTGTTCCCGGATGCCGATCATTCCTTTCACGTACCGGTCCGGACCGGTCGAACGGATTCGCAAATGCGGGTCGAAGTGTTGGATACGCTGACTGCCTGGATCGCGTGTGTGATCGCTCCAGCCAGCGAAAGTTGTCACCGCTCTTAGTTGATTGGCGAGGTGCTAAGCGCCCGCGATTATTCCAGTCGCTTCTTTCTTGGTTGTGAATGGCTCGCCATAGGGGGGCGGCAACGGCGTTTCCGCGCCGAAGCGTCAAGGTCTTCAGCAATTATGCACGGATGCTTCAAGAAGCTCACCGAGGGCCATATTGGTCTTCATGCCCAGTTGCCTCTTTTTTTGCCAGATTCGAAAGTTGCTGCTCGACGCTTGGTTTGCAACGATTCGCGCATATACGGAGCACGTGGCCAACGTCGTGGCCTGCCAGCTTTGATCCGCGATCTCGTTTTGGCGGTGACGGGAAGATAGCGGCTGCGGCGCGATTAGGTATTAGGAATGGCCCGTAAATTGCTGTCGAGTTTCCCCGTATTCGGAAGCTTTGCCGATCCGCTTGGGTTCGGCACTTGCATCTCCGCGAATGCAGCGGCCAAAGTCGCACAAACTCAAGGTTGGATCGAGGAGTTATCACGATGTGTGCAGGTGACGATCACAATTGCCCGCAATTTGAGCTGCATCGCCAGAAGCTACTCGATGATCTGGACTCCGAGCGGCGCAGCTTTCTCAAAAGTGCCGTCCTCGCAAGCGGTGCCGCAACTGCATGGGCAGCGAGCGGCACGCTGGTGTCTCCGGCAGCCGCGCAGAGCGCCGCCCGTCCCGGTAAGCCCGGCTATTACTACCTACCGGCGACGGCCGACACAGTGCATTGGGGCTATTTCAGCAAACTCCTGAAGCCGCAACTGGAAGTGGATTCCGGCGATTACGTCACCATCGAGGCCTTGACGCACCACGCCAATGACGACGCCGAGCGCATGATCAAGGGCGACCCGGGCGCCGAAAGCGTGTTCCTATGGACAAAGGACAAAAAGGGTGTCAATCGCCGGGGCGCGGGGGCGATGGACGGTAAGGTCGGCGCAGGCGATGGCGCCGGGGTACACGTCTGCACCGGCCCAGTCTATATCCGCGGCGCCGAGCCAGGCGACATCCTCGAAGTCCGCATCATTGACGTGAAGCCCCGGCCCTGCGCCAATCCGGCCTAACCTGGCAAGTCGTTTGGAAGCAATGCAGCCGCGTGGTGGGGCTTTCACTACAAGGACCTGCTCACCGAGCCTAAGCCACGCGAAGTCTGCACCATATATGAGATCGACAGCAGCGGGCAGCGCAATTGGGCGCAAGCGGTGTATAATTTCCGCTGGACGCCGCAGACCGATCCGTTTGGGGTCGTTCACGCAAAAATCGACTATCCGGGCGTGCCCGTCGACCATTCTACTGTTCAGGAGAATCATAACATCCTGAAGAATGTGCGGATTCCGATTCGTCCGCATTTCGGCGTGATGGGGCTGGCTCCGAAAGAGGCGGACATGGTGGATTCGATCCCGCCTAGCTATACCGGCGGCAATATGGACAATTGGCGCGCCGGTAAGGGCGCAACAATGTATTATCCGGTCGCCGTACCAGGCGGCCTGTTCTCTATCGGCGACTCCCACGCCTCACAGGGCGACTCCGAGCTCTGCGGCACTGCTATCGAAATGTCGCTGACCGGAACCTTCCAGCTCATCCTGCACAAGAAAAATGCGCTAATGGGTTCCCTCGCGGAGCTTAACTACCCGCTGCTTGAAACCCAAGACGAATGGGTCCTGCACGGTTTCAGCTACGCTAATTATCTTGCGGAGCTGGGTCCGAAGGCCCAGCAGGAGATTTACGGCAAGTCCTCGATCGATCTCGCCCTCAAAGACGCATTCCGCAAGATGCGGTCGTTCTTGATGACGACAAAGGGCTTAAGCGAGGACGAGGCAATCTCATTAATCTCCGTCGCAGTCGATTTTGGCGTCACCCAGGTGGTTGACGGCAATTGGGGCATCCACGCCATTATCAAAAAAAGCCTGTTCGCTGGCGCACAGGTGTAATTGGGAAAATTCCTAGCCAAGATACAATTGGAGCAATCAGGCAATCGATACCCGCGCCTCGAACTCATTCTGTGGTAGCCGGCCGAAAGTCGGAATCGACATAGCGGAACGCGGGCATCGAAGCCACAGAAGCGGGCGTGACGTTCGGAAGGACGATCTCGCCTTCCATCAATTTGAACTGCCCGATGGGGAGGGCGACGTTGCGCTCGTCAAATCCAAGAAAGCCACCCGTCCCGACGATCGCGTAGGTTACGACTTTATCGGGAGACACGATGATGTCGTTGATGAAGCCGATCTGTACGCCCTTGTCATTGTAGACGTTTTGATTGAGAAAGCGCTGCACGCTCCAGCCCTTATAGTCGATCTCTACTTCGCCGGTCACAATGCCAAGCCTGCTTATGCCTGCCACTGGCGCGGGGTTTGTCCCATTGGGGGCCGGCGATGCAGAAGTGCCCTTGACCTGAGCTGTACCATCTGTCCCCGTAGCTGGGCCAGCCTGCCGCGGGGCGATGGCCTGAACTTTTGGCGGCTGCCATGAACCGTCGAGAATGGAGGGCGGCGTCTCTTTTGGCCAATAGAGCCGCAGCATCAGGTTCATATCGCCCGTGGGAGCCGGCAGCCAGTTTGACTCCTTTTCCTTGCCGGGGGACTCAGCCTGAATGTAAAGATCCACGGAGCCGTCTTCGTTGGCCGCAAGCTCGTTTCGCTGGCTCAACGTGTAGCGATTGAGAGGGTTCTCCACGAAGAAATACTTGTCGTCATACATCGTGAGCGACCAAAAGCCGTTCACAGGCGGCAGCTGGCCTTTTCCGAAATGAATTGCATATTTATTCGCGCCGTTGAGCTTGCTTCCATGGGCATCGGCATTCGTCATGGGATAGATAGCGTCTTGGGGCAGATTGGCCCCAAGTCCGACCATCGTAACGGTCGCCCTTTGCAAGTAGTCGGTGCCGTACCTTCCCATATTCTGAACCGCCACGATCCAGCCATTCTTGATGGTTCCCACAGCCTTCGCATGGGCAGAAATTTCATCGAGACCCGCCCGAGGGGCGCGTTCGACCCCTTTAGCCGCAGCCGGTCCAAATTTGTTGATGTCGAACCCATGCCCAGGTGCAATGCCAATTTTCGCGATCCTCGCCAAAATCGCAGCGTCCTCAGGTGCAGGGGGATTATCTTTCATGAGGGCAGCCGCGAGCTGGAAGAAGGCCGCCGCATCCATTTGGCTCACTTGGTCGCGCACTGGCGTCGTCGTGTCGATGTCCGCATCGACTGTACCGCGCTCGGGTGTATGCTCCTTGCCATAAGCGCTGAGCGGAACAAGTCTGTACTCATCCTGAATCGCCCACACGGTCCTGTAGTCTTCACGCGATCCCGTGCAGTATGTTCGGCCGAGGAGCCATACCAAGTACGTGGGTGATAAAATCTGCTGAACACCTTCGGGCAGCGTTCCTTTCCAATTCGGTCCTGTAATCGCATAGGTCTGCGGTCCGGTTCCCGTCGTTCGCTTACCCGGATCGGCAATGACATTCGTCCAGGCAGAGAGGAGCGGGAACAGATAATAGCGGCTGTCTTCTTCCGGCAATGAAAGTATCCACGGCTCCTTGCCCACATTGACCCAGCCGGTCGAATAGAGAGTGTCCGCATTCGGAGCGGTCACGTTTTTAAAGCTCGCGTTGGGATATTCGCGGGCGTTGGCAAGTTGGCCCATGGGCGCATGCATAGCAGCTGGCTCAGCCGTGTTCGTCATCGCGCGCCGGGTAAGCTCCATTGTCACGAGCGGATAGGCATAAATATAGGCATCCTTGGCGATCGCCAGGGCTTCCTGCTCTTTGATCACATCGAGTGAAAGCCCGGGGCCTGCATCGGTGTGCTGCACATCTGCGATCGCGGGCAGATAGACAAGGGATCCCGCGACCAGAAGCGCGGCCGCTGTAACGCGCGTGAGTTTCGAGAGCCGCATGTCAGAACCTCCCACTTGGTTGTTTTGAGCTTTAGCGTCGCTCTTTTATTATGGAAGATCGAAGCTTTGCTGTCTTGACCAAGAAGTATTATTATTTAATGGCGTATAAAATAAAGAAATAAATATCAATCTAGAACACTTATTCTGAACTAATCTATTTTTTTCGTTTGATACAACGTTGTTTTCTGGCCAACCGCTATCCCGTGCTGGACCATCCGCGATATCGTTGAAAGGTGGTTTTGCAGACGGCTGTGGGATGTAATCGGGGCCGCCCTCAACGCCTTCTCCTCAGACGGATGCGCCAACTATTTCGCAGTTTGCGGCTATGACCCAACTTAGTTTGAATCTGCTCTAGTTGTGAGCAGGGCCTGCGGCGAACCACCGCTGCGCACCAGCGTTCCGTAGCGCATGGATTTTACTTGGATCGTGAAGAGTTTTGGCGATCCCTGAAACGGAAACATAAACCTGATTTGTCGGGTCGGAGTAGCTGACGTTAACTTCAGATGCTTTATGAAGCTCGTCCGCATTTGGGGGAGTGTTCGCTTGTAAGAAAACCAGAGGACCCCTCCTCTGGCCGTTGCGTCACCATTGGCCTTGAGCAAAGGTTCCCGCTCTGGTCCTCAAGTCGTGAGCATTCCCGCCTTGACCGCGTCTATCATCGCGGCAAGTTGGGAATAGCCTTGCTGATGGGGGTCCAACATACAATCCTCCGGTGAGGTAAGCTGAATCTTGGTTACCAAACAAGAGGACGCGCCCAACGTTCCTTATACTGCCGCGGCCAAATAGAAGGTCAGCCGCCGGCGGCAACCGCCAAATCAAACTGCCCTGCGACGGCGATACGGCCCCGCCACATTTGACACCATTCCCGGCCGCTGCGAAGGCCCATCTCTTTCCACAGCGCGCACAGCGCAGCGACGAGCTTGTCCATCTCATGATCCGTGTGCATTGGCCCTGGAGTTAACCGGATGCGCTCCGTACCGCGCGGGACGGTCGGATAGTTGATCGGCTGGACATAGATGCCAAAGTGATCAAGCAGCTTGTCGGTGAGCGCTTTGCATTGCACGGGGTCGCCGACCAGCACCGGTACGATGTGGCTCGGCGTATGCATCACGGGCAGGTCTTCAGCCGCCAAGCGCTCCTTGAGCACGGCGGCGCGAACTTGATGACGCTCCCGTTCACTTTGGCTCGTCTTAAGATGGCGGACGCTCGCGAGTGCACCCGCTACGACAACGGGAGCAAGCGAGGTGGTGAAGATAAAGCCCGGCGCATAGGATCGGATCGCATCGATGCATGCCGCTGTGGAAGCGATATAGCCGCCCATCAGGCCAAAACCTTTGGCGAGCGTCGCCTCGATAATGTCGACTTTTGCCATTGCTCCGTCCCGCTCCGCGACGCCTGCCCCGCGCGGGCCATACATGCCAACGGCGTGAACCTCATCGAGATAGGTCAGGGCGTTATATTTTTTGGCGAGATCGCAGATATCGTTAATCGGAGAAATGTCGCCATCCATGGAGTAGACCGACTCGAACGCGATAATTTTCGGCATCTCCGGCCCATACTCACGAAGCATGCTTTCCAGATGTTCGAGATCGTTGTGGCGCCAAATGCGCTTCGGACCGCCACCTTGCCGGACACCCGCAATCATGGAAGCGTGGTTTTTCTCGTCTGAGAAAATCACCGCGCCCTTGAAGAGCTTAACGAGCGTGGAGAGTGTGGCCTCGTTCGAAACGTAGCCCGACGTAAAAAGAAGAGCCGCTTCCTTGCCATGCAGGTCTGCAAGTTCAGCTTCCAGTTCAACGTGATAATGGGTGGTTCCAGAAATATTGCGCGTTCCGCCGGACCCGGCGCCGGCGGTGTCGATCGCCTCGTGCATGGCGCTCAAAACAGCGGGATGCTGACCCATTCCAAGATAGTCATTCGAACACCAGACCGTTATTGGCCTTTTGCCGTCGGGAGTGTGATGGAGCGCGTGCGGAAACTCACCCCGGTTTCTAAGAATATCTGCAAAGACGCGATACCGTCCCTCAAGCGTCAATGCATCGAGAGCTTGCCCAAATGTCCCCTGATAGTCCATCACTGTTCCTCATTGACGGGAGCGGCGCTCGCCGGTGCGCCGTGCGCAGGGCCGACACTTAAAGCCGGTCGAAATTCCACCTACGAAATGATCATCGCCCGAAGGATGCTGGAAGTCTAGAGTTTAGAAGTCTTACAAACTGCCGCAGGTCAATAAGGTTGACTATCAACAAACGTTGACCGTTATCTTTTCAGCTTAACTTGGTCATGCGCTCGTTTTGGGGCGGAAGTTTCCTTTGTTCACGCATCAGATTAGCGAAGCGGGTAAAAAGGTAATGGCTATCTTGTGGTCTAGGTGACGCCTCGGGATGATATTGCACAGAGAACACCGGCCGCCCACGAAGTCGAATTCCGCAATTACTCCCATCAAAAAGGGAAATGTGCGTTTCCTCGACGCGCTCGGGAAGGCTTTCTCTTTCAACCGCAAACCCATGATTCATAGAGGTGATTTCGACCTTGCCGGTGGTGTAATCCATGACCGGATGATTGGCTCCATGATGGCCGTGCGGCATCTTGACCGTGCGCCCCCCAAGAGCCAACCCAAGAAGCTGATGACCGAGGCAAATTCCAAAGACAGGCAAGCCGGCGTCGATCACGCCGCGGATAATGGGAATGGCATACTCTCCTGTCGCGGCCGGATCGCCTGGCCCATTCGATAGGAAAACGCCGTCTGGTTTACGTGCGATGATTTCATCGGCTTTCGCGGAGGCGGGAAGAACCGTCACCCTGCAACGGGCGGAGGCAAGGCATCTCAATATATTGCGCTTCAGGCCATAATCGATCGCGACGACATGAAACTCTGGCTTCTCCTGTTCAGGGAAGCCAAGCTCCCAGGTCCAAACCCGTTCGCTCCATCGATAACTTTGCGCGGTGGTAACGCCGCGCGCAAGCTCGGCCCCCTCCATGGGAGGGCAGCTACGAGCCCTGGCTAGGAGCGCTTCGAAATCGAAGACCCCTTCTGGATTATGGGCGATCACCGCGTTCGGCATTCCCGTTTCGCGGATCAGCATGGTAAGCGCTCGAGTATCGACGCCGCTAATTCCGACAATGCCACGCGAATGCAGCCATTGATCGAGACTCTGACGTGACCTGTAATTTGAAGGTCTTGTGACGGCGGCGTGCAAGATGCAGCCGCGCACGCCGGAAGATGCTGCGAGGTTCGATGTCTCGATGTCGTCGATATTCGCGCCAGTGTTGCCGATATGCGGAAAAGTGAATGTTATGATTTGCCCTGCATAAGAGGGATCGGTGAGAATTTCCTGATAGCCCGAGATCGCCGTGTTGAAGCACACCTCACCCATCGCTTCGCCCGTGGCGCCGACACCGAAGCCATTGATAATGAGGCCATTGGCGAGGACGACGGCGGCTGTGTAGGGGCGATCCGCCCACGCAGCGTTGCCAGCATGGATTTTTAGTGTCATGGCAGGACCTTGGGCTAGACTATCGCTCGCACGCGATGTAACCCGCTTTAACCGGCGAATTCAACCAAAGCGTGACCAGCAGCCTGTTTAGCGCGTGGGAATGGGAACTTCACCGCGATAGTCGTAAAATCCGCGCTGGGTTTTGCGGCCAAGCCACCCAGCTTCCACGTATTTCACGAGCAGCGGGCATGGCCTGTATTTGGAGTCAGCCAATCCTTCATACAACACCTGCATCACGGAAAGGCAAGTATCGAGGCCGATAAAGTCAGCGAGTTGAAGCGGGCCCATGGGATGGCGCGCGCCGAGCCGCATTGCAAGGTCGATCGCCTCTACGGAACCGACGCCCTCGTAAAGGGTGTAAACTGCTTCATTCACCATTGGCAGAAGGATGCGATTGACGATGAAGGCTGGAAAATCTTCGGCGACCGTTACCGTTTTTCCAAGGCTCTCGACAAAGCGCCGGGCAGTGCCGAAGGTGGACTCGTCCGTTGCTATGCCCCGGATCATTTCCACAAGGTCCATGACCGGCACCGGGTTCATGAAGTGCATGCCGATGAACTGCTCGGGGCGGTCGGTGACAGCGGCAAGCCGAGTGATGGAGATCGAAGACGTATTGCTGCCGATAAGTGCGCCGGGCTTCAAGCTGGGACAAAGCGCGACCAAAATCTTACGCTTGACATCCTCGTCTTCGGTGGCCGCCTCTATTACGAGATCGGTGTTGCCAAGTGCTTCCAACGAACCAGCGTAACTGATCCGGGAAAGCGCCTTGTCGCGGTCCTCTTCAGAGATTTTTCCCCGGCTCGCCTGCCGTGTCAAATTGCCGTTGATTGTGGCCAATGCAGCCTCGACCCGCTCCTTGCTGATGTCATGGAGAAGGACGTTGTAACCCGCGAGCGCGATGACATGGGCGATGCCATTGCCCATCTGGCCGGCCCCTATGATACCGACCGTGTTGATGGCGACCGGTTCGCGCCCTTCGCTTCTATTCATGAAGGGGTTCTGTCGGAACGTTTGAGGGGCTTGAACCATCGTCAACTCCGGGGTTCTTGTGCGGACTACTTCCGGCTGTCGAGCGCGGCTTCGAATTCAGGCAAAATCTGGAAGAGGTCGCCGACAAGGCCATAGTCCGCAACTTGGAATATCGGCGCTTCCTCATCCTTGTTGATCGCGACGATCACTTTAGCGTCTTTCATGCCCGCCAGATGCTGGATGGCGCCGGATATCCCCACCGCGATGTAGAGTTCGGGCGCTACGACCTTTCCGGTCTGGCCAACCTGATAATCGTTCGGGACAAAGCCAGCATCCACGGCGGCGCGGCTAGCACCAACGGCGGCGCCTAGTTTATCCGCGATCTGCTCTAAAAGCTTGAAGTTCTCGCCCGATTGCATACCCCGGCCGCCCGAAATGATGATTTTCGCGGCCGTAAGTTCTGGCCGGGCGGATTTGGACAGTTCCTCGCTGACGAAGTGAGAGGCACCATTTGCGGCGGGAGCCCGGATTTCCTCAACTGTCGCTGAGCCTCCCTCAGGCGTGGCCGCGAAAGTTGTGGTCCTGATCGTGAGAACTTTTTTGCGTTGAGTGCATTCCACCGTTTGGAGAGCGTTACCGGCGTAGATCGGCCGCTCGAATTGTGTTGGGCTGTGCACGGCGATGACATCGGAAAGCTGCGACACGTCAAGCATAGCCGCGACACGGGGAGCGAAGTTCTTCCCCGTTGTGGAGGCGACGGCAACGAGCGCGTCATACCCTTCCATCAGCGGCACGACGAGCGACGCCATATCCTCGGCCAGTCTAGGCCTGAGGTGATCCGCATTGGCGAGGAGAACCTTCTCGACGCCGTTGAGCGCGGCGGCCTTCTGCGCCACTGCTTGACAGCCGGCCCCCGCCACAAGAACGTGCACGGGACCACCTATCGCTTTCGCGGCGGTTAACGCCTTGGCGGTTGCACTGTTCAGCGTTTCGTTATTGTGCTCTGCAACAAGAAGAATAGCCATTACTGCAAGACTCCCGCCTCCGTGCGGAGCTTCTCGACGAGTTCTCCCGCTGTTTTAACCTTGATCCCAGCTTTTCTCACCGGCGGCTCGGTTGTCTTAACAACCTTGACCTTGGGTTCCAAGTCAATTCCCAGTGCCGCGGCATCGTGTTCGTCGAGCGGCTTTTTCTTTGCCTTCATAATATTGGGAAGGGAAGCATAACGCGGCTGATTGAGCCTTAAGTCGGTCGTGACGATCGCGGGCATCTTGAGCGATAGGGTCTGTAACCCGCCGTCTACTTCGCGCGTCACTTCCAATGCCCCGTCTTTAACGACTATTTTGAATGCAAAAGTTGCCTGCGGCCAGTTGAGCAAGGCGGCGAGCATTTGTCCCGTCTGGTTCGAATCATCGTCGATTGCTTGCTTGCCAAGAATGACAAGACCGGGCTTTTCCTGCTCAACGGCATGCTTCAATATTTTCGCCACCGCGAGCGGCTCAACATTAATATCCGTTTTATAAAGTATCGCACGATCTGCACCCATCGCGAGCGCCGTGCGCAACGTCTCTTGCGATTTCTGAGGCCCAACAGAGACCGCAATGATTTCTTCGGCGTGCCCGGCCTCTTTTAGCCGGATCGCCTCTTCTACCGAGATTTCATCGAAAGGGTTCATGGACATTTTGACATTGGCGATGTCGACGCCGCTGCCGTCTGGCTTCACACGAATTTTTACGTTGTAATCAACGACCCGTTTAACGGGTACGAGTATTTTCATGGTGAACGGGTCCTGGCCTTCTGACCCCTTAAATTATGCTGCAGTGCACTGCCGGGTCAACTCACCTAATGGCCTATAAGTTATACCAATCGATGCGCCAACTGAACGATGATGCTATTTCGCACTTGCGAAAGAGTCAATGCGTTCGCCTCAACCCTGGTTTGTTAAACACCGGTTGCCATGTCGAAAAGCCTGACGCCAGGGCGTTTCATGATCGTGACGAGGACAATGCCTGCGACAAAGCCGCCGACGTGAGCCCACCAGGCCGTTGCATCTCCGCTGAGATAAACAGCGCTGACGATCTGATAAATTATCCACACACCAATTATAAAACCAGCCGAGAAGCGAAGGGGAAGAAACGGCAAGCTAGGGAGCGGAAAGAGCACCCAGACGCGAATATTGGGATGCAGCATCAAATAGGCGCCGATGATGCCCGAGATCGCTCCACTCGCGCCAATTAAGGGCACGTCGGGCGAGGAGGTTACGGCGCTGTGAACAAGGGCGGCGATGACCCCGCAGATCAGATAAAACATGATGAAACGGACATGGCCCATGGCGTCCTCGACATTGTCGCCGAAGACGAACAGAAACACCATGTTGCCGAAAAGATGCAGAATGCTGCCATGGAGGAACATGTAGGACAGAAGCCTGAATTGCTCAGGAATATGCTCCAAAAATGCCTTCACCGAAGTAACATCGCGAGGTTTGAGCGACAGTGCGTCGATAAAGCTGGCTGGCGAGCTCAATACGGTGTGGGTTTCGAAAACAAAGTAAACGATGACGTTTATGATGATCAGGCCGACGGTAACGTACTGAAACTTCACCGTTTTAAGGTGATTCATATCCCAAATTGGTACAAATAGCATTTAAAACTCAACTCATTTGAAATTGCCCCGGCCGCCACAGAAGATCATTCTTGCCCTTCGCGTTGACGTACCGGCTCGCAACGAAGAGGTGGTCGGATAGGCGATTGATGTAATGAGCCACGGCGTCGCTGACCGGTTCCCCGTCTGTAAGCTTGAGGTCTATGATGCAACGTTCTGCGCGACGGCAAATTGTCCGGGCGAGATGGAGCGCTGCGCCCGCTTGCGAGCCCCCAGGGAGGATGAAGGACGCCAGAGGCGCCATCTCATCATTCATGGCGTCTATTTCCCGCTCGAGACGGTCAACCTGCGCGCTTTTTAGCCTGAGCGGCGTGTAGGGTAAGGGCTCGCCTCTGTCGGGTACGCATAAGTCCGCGCCGAGATCGAAAAGATCGTTTTGGATGCGGGCGAGCATATCGGCAACAGCGGCTTGATCGGCTGGGAGCTGAAGGCGGGCCACGCCAATCGCCGCGTTCGTTTCGTCGACCGTGCCGTAAGCTGCTATTCGAGCATTATTCTTGAGGACGAGGACGCGCTCACCGCTGCCGAGCGCTGTTGTCCCATCATCGCCAGTCTTTGTGTAGATCTTAGTGAGAACGACCATTTGAAATGTTTACCACGACCTTAATTCCAGGTCTGTGGCATAACACACCTAGAATTTGTAGCCTAGACGGACGCCTGCATTTGTTAAGCCCCGGTTGGTATCGCAAAGGCCCGCGTTCGACATGTGATCGACGGTAGCCATCAAGCGCCACTCAGGCGTCAAGGCGAAGCCGAGAGACGCCGACTCGCGGAAGTTGAGCGTGCAGCCATAAGATGCTTCGTTCAGAGAATGAAGCGGCCCATCGTGGGCGGCGCCACCAAATGACGCTTCGAAGAACGTGCGATCCAAAACCTTGGCGTCCCATGTGACGCCCCAGTAAAATTCATCGGTCTTTCCGAAAGCGACCGTTGTTCCAATGTGGGGGCGAGGCGTCAGGAAGAAATTGAGGATGCCATTTTCATAGCCGCCGGCGAAGCGCCCACCAAGAATTTCAAGATTGAGAGCAGCGCTTCCCTCGTGTGGAGCGTCGTCAACGGCCTGCTTGAACACCCCAACCCGGAACTCATCAATGGTCCAGAATGGGTGATTTGCAACTTCGAACTGTTCGATGGCATTTGCGGATGTGAAACCGACGGTCAGAAGCACTGCGGCGGTGATTGCGATCGATCTCAACGGTCCACGCTTGGTTCTCATACCCCAATGTCGATGTGCCACGCGCGCCCCCGCATCCTTAATTGCATCTTGGTTTTCGCGAGACCAGAGGCGTTTGTCAAACCGATCCGCGTTTGACTAGTTTGTTTTGAAAGGCGTGTGAGATAATTGACACGAATGCTTAATGGGATGCGAAATAAACAGCTGCCATAATGATGCAGATCGCAATAAACTGAAGTGCAACTCGCCAACGCATCAGCTTTTGACTCGTACTGGCGCTGCCCCCCCGGGCCATATTTAGAAGGCCTAGAGCGAGAACGACCGCAACTGAAATCAACGCCACAAGAACCAGGGATTTTGAGAGATTCGTCATACTGGATTTTGGCTCGGGTTAAATGGCGGTGCCGCACAAGTGTCTCGAAGCGGTGCGACTCGCCGGTTAAGATCAGCGTCAGTCGAGGCGCGAATGGGTAAACACACCATCCGCTGCATGTGCCGTTAGGTCCTTGCGATGGCGCCACCAGCGGACGTTCAGCGCGCGTTCGATGTCTTGATGTCCATTTAGCAGCCTCGGATCAGGGTGCTCTTCCACGCGGCGGCAAATGACGTCCAGAAAATACTGCCGATCGACGAGAACAGCTTGATTGCTCCAGTTTCGATAGCGTGAGTCAGTAAGATAATTGCCACTTGGAAGCTTTCGGACTGCATCGCCGTGAACACGCTCAGGAAAACGCTCAATGTAAATGGCAATTGCGCGGAACTTATCCAAGTTCCCATGCTTGGCCATCATTCTAAGCTTCGAGTATAGCGTGGGCTTGCTCGGCTTCAGTTCCGCGATAATGGGGTCGTGCACTTCGAAACAGCGGATGTATTTCGGATAAATGCCGCCATGCCCCGGATTTTCGCGCGATCTCAAGCAAAAGCTCTTGATCCCATGCTCAATCATGTCGGAAAGAGCCTTCACCACGCAGTCTTGGACAAGAGACCCGGGCAGCGGAATGATGTCGTTTTCCAGGATAAGGACATACGGCTTCTGAGCGTGCTCCGCGATAGCGCGGAAGCCGCCATAAATCCCGAGATTTTCCGCAGACCCGAAGTAATTCACGCCAGACGCTTGCGCCAGTTTCTGATCTTCGGCGGTCATCGCGTTGAAAAAGACAAAAAATTCTCCGGCCCAGTCCATTAAGCCGCTCGCACGGTAAGCCTGCAGCGACCTGGAGATTGTTCGTAACGCGCGATAGCTTAAGACCCCAACCGAGACGAGAGACGCCAGTGACTGTGGCTTCTCACCCGCGACGCCTGCTCGGGGCATCTCACTGACCTTTCCGTGGTCAGTCGCTGCAAACATGGCTCTTTACCTTGCATAAAAACGGAATACCCAAAGGAGGTTTAGGCGAGAAGATGCAAAGAAAAAAGCTCGTTTTTATCGACCCACGTCTTAACCGGCGCCCAGCCGCCCTCCAAGGCTAGCGAATGGAAGCCCGGGACAGAGTATTTATGTGAATTTTCAGTGTGGATCGTCTCTCCGGCTTTGAAGGCAAAGAGATGCGCTCCAACGGAGACCTGCTGCGAGCGAAGCGAGCGCAAGTGCATCTCAACCCGGCCCTCCTGCTCATTGTAAACCGCTTCGTGTTCGAAGGAGCCAAGATCGAAAGCTCCTTTAAGCTCACGGTTGATGCGGGCCAAAATGTTCAGATTGAAGGCAGCCGTTACGCCCTGCGCGTCATTGTAAGCGGGAAGTAACGTGTCCAGAGGCTTTGTTAAATCGGCCCCGATTAAAAAAGCGGCATTACGCCCAAGCAGAAGGCGCGCCGAGCGAAGAAAGGCAACGGCCTCGGGTCTCGTGAGGTTGCCGATCGTGGAGCCAGGGAAGAACCCGAGGCAAAAGTGATCTTGCAAGGGTAGTTTCAATCTTTGGAGTTCGTGAAAGCCCCCGAGAATCGGATGAACGGCGAGAAACGGAAATGCTTGCTTGATGCGGCGCGCCGCTGGGTAGAGAGCCGCTGCGGAGATCTCGATCGGGACGTAAGCACACGGGCGATCGAGTGCTTCCAGAAGCAGTTCGGTTTTTCGGCTGGAGCCTGAGCCGAACTCGACAACAACGGCGCTTGCGCCGATCGATCTCCTGAGGTCCGTGGCGCAAGAGCGCAGCAGTCCGATTTCCGTCCGCGTGGGGTAATATTCAGGGAGCTCCGTGATCTGCTCAAAGAGTCCGGAGCCTACCGCGTCGTAAAAGAAGCGGCTAGGCAGCGACTTCTGCGAAAGCGATAAGCCGTGCAAGACCTCGCACAGAAAATCGTCATCGGCGCAGGGTGTTGGGGTCTCTAAACCGGCAAGCTCCATCGTCATACGTCGCTCGCGAGGCGCACGCCCATGAACTGCCAGCGCTGGTGAGGATAAAAGAAATTGCGATAGGTTGGGCGAATGTGGCCGTTGGGCGTTGCGCAGGAGCCGCCACGCAAAACGATCTGATTGCTCATGAACTTGCCGTTATATTCGCCGAGCGGACCCGCCAACGGCCTGTAGCCTGGATACGGAAGATAGGCGCTTTGTGTCCATTGCCATACGCTCCCGAGAAGGGACGTTACGCCATCGGCGGAAGCGGGCCTCGATAACATATGGGATAGATCGAGGGGCGCAGGGCCCGTCTCGCCGTTTGATGCGATTTCCCACTCGAATTCCGTTGGAAGACGGTGGCCTGCCCAACGCGCATAGGCGTCCGCTTCGTAAAAGCTGACATGCGTGACCGGCCGGGCGTCATCGACCGGGCGTAGCCCGTGCAGTGTCATTTGATGCCAAGTCCCGCCATTGCGTTCCCAATATCCAGGCGCTTCCCACTGCTCACGCTGGGCCATTGCCCATCCATCGGACAACCAAAGAGATGGCGTCGTATATCCGCCCGCGTCCATGAATGCGATCCATTCGCCGTTTGTGACCTCCCGGCTGAATACCCGAAAATCGCGGAGGAGAACCTGATGCGTTGGGCCTTCATTATCGTAGGCAAAGTCTTCGCCGTTATGTCCTATATTGTAAATGCCACCCTTGACGTGGCGCCAATGCCCATCGGCGCCTGCAATAGGTGCTCCTTGCGATGTCTCGCGATAAACGGGCCTAAGGGGGTTAAATGCAAAAAGGGCCAGAATATCGGTAAGCATCAACTCTTGATGTTGCTGCTCGTGATTTATGCCGATTTCGATGAGGCTCAAAGCCTCTGGTGGCAAATCGTTCGCGGTGAGCTTTTCGAGGTTTTCGTCGACGTGAGCACGGTATGACCTCACCTCGTCGGACGAAGGGCGCGTAAGAAGCCCTCTCTTTATCCTCGGGTGGCGCGGACCCAGGCTCTCATAATAGGAGTTGAAACAATAGGAGAAGCGGTCGTCAAAAATTTGGTAGTTCGGCAAAAATTGCTTTAATATCAGCTCTTCAAAAAACCATGTCGTATGCGCAAGATGCCATTTGGCCGGGCTCGCGTCCTCATTTGCTTGTACGACCTGATCCTCGGCGGAGAGCGGAGCGGCAATCTCCAAGGATAGGCCCCTCGTTTCCGACAGCCCCGAAAACAACTCATTCCGTAGCGGTGAAGCCTGAACCTCGGCATTACTTGCAGGACGATCGTCAAGAGGCATAATATTGTGCCCTTCGTGGTTTCCGGGGTACTTCACCGACCCAATCTGGGCAACTTGAGGAACCAAGTAACCGAATCCTAGGTCCGTAGTGGTAACTTTTGAGAACAGGCTAAACACAAATTCGTTGCAGGCCGTGTTACAGAATGAGGGCAGGCCTTCGCCGAAACCTCTTCGCGGCGCGATGCGCCTGCTCCATGCCATGGGACACGGCGCGCTTGCGGAGTTTCCGCTTAAGAGCGGACGCCGCGCCGACATTCTTTCACTCGGACAGCAGGGTGAGATTTGGATTGTCGAAGTGAAATCAGGCATCCCGGATTTCCGCTCCGACCACAAATGGCAAGATTACCTCGAGTGGTGCGACCGGTTCTTTTTTGCGGTTGGGCCAGATTTTCCTGTCGATATGCTGCCTCCCTTTGCCGGGCTTCTAATCGCAGATGAATATCATGGATTGCTTGTCAGGGAGCCAGAGCCAACGCGTCTGGTGGGCAGCCGGCGTAAGGCGCTGACATTGCGCTTCGCGCATCTTGCCGCGCGACGCCTTTCAGGCCGGCAAGACCCGATTGCCGGTTGAATCCGGGCTGTCAAACCAGATTGCCCCGTGCTTGGTGGCCAAGCATGCCCTTAGGCGCGTCCCGCCGTCGTCGGGCAGAATGCGAATGTGATTAACGGCGGGGTGGACGCCTATCGATTCGAGGCTACGCTCGACTCCCATGGGGTCCGGAGTGTAAAGCTCCAACTCCTCAAGATCGACGCCGCGCTCCGGTAGAAGCTGCGAGGAATGTACACCGGCGGGCCATTCGATTAGCGAAGGCAGCAGACCTCCCGCAACGAGGCTCCCATCATCGGGAATTGTGATAAGCCAGTTAAGCGAATTGCGGCTCATGGCCTGAATACCTCCGGGGTGATAATCGGCTTGATCGGCAGTTTTGGAAATGTTCGGTGTGGACGCAACCCAGGTAAGGAGACGTGGCGTGGCCAAGTCCTCCGGTGACACGGCATCGAGGCCGAACCAACGGGGTCTGCCCGGCTTCTCCGCCAGCGGATTTATTGCGATAAGTTCGAGGTAGGAACTCTGCCCTAGTCGCAAGAGACGATTATGCGTTCCCATTTTGAGATGCTCGCCGCCCGGCGCGAGGGGAACGCCAAGGCGTTCTTCGAGCCATCGTGCTCCAACATCGAGCGAAGAAACGCCAAGGACGAGGTGATCGAAAAAGGATTTCAAACGAACCACATGTTTGCCCTGCCGAAGGGCGATTACTTAGGCGCTCGCTTCGCCAGGATGCGCTGCAGGGTACGGCGATGCATGTGCAACCGGCGCGCGGTCTCGGAGACGTTGCGGTTGCAGAGTTCATAAACACGCTGGATGTGCTCCCAGCGCACGCGATCCGCCGACATGGGGTTTTCCGGTGGACGAGGCTTGGTCTCGCCGGAAGCGGTAAGAGCTGCGAGAATAGCAGGCTTCGACAGATAATCGATGGCGCCGAGTTTTACCGCCGTAACCGCGGTCGCGATATTTCCGTAGCCAGTCAATACCAGGGCGCGGCAATCGGGCCTCGTTTCACGAAGCATACGTATGACGTCGAGGCCGTTGCCATCCTCAAGACGCATGTCAACCACCGCAAACGCAGGCGCTGCCTCCCTAATAGCCTGTTTTCCGGCTTCGAGGGTTTCCGCGGTGCGTACGTGATAGCCTCGTGCCTCCATTGCCTTCGCTAGACGCGATAGGAACGGCTTGTCGTCGTCCACGATCAAAAGCGAATTATCGGCCCGGGCTTCGGGGGCTGTAAGTATAACCATTGATGTATCCACGGGTTCTATCACACCTCTTACATAATGTCGCAGGTTGCTGCTCAAAACCTGAACGCACAAAAATTATGCCGAAGCTTCAAGCCGTTCGCGCGGCCACGCTATTTCGACCAACGCACCAGTCTCAGGCAGCATCCTGTTTGCGACATGGACCGAAGCACCTGAACGTTCGAGCAGGGTCTTTGCTATAAAGAAGCCAAGGCCCATGCCGACCTCCTCGTCGTCACCTTCGCCGCGCGGCCTGCTCGTTACGTAGGGCTCGCCCAAATGGTTGATGACACTTGCGTGAAATCCGGGACCGTCATCCGAAATGCGAAGGCTCACGTTATCTTGATCGAAGCGTGCGTCGATGGTTACGCGTTCGTTTGCAAAGTCCACTGCGTTCTCGACTAAATTGCCAAGGCTATGCATAAGACCGGGATTGCGGGGTATAACAGGCTCTGCGGCTGACTTCGTCGAAAGCAATCCAGTTCCTAGCCGGACATCGATCTCAACCCCAGGTGCGCGCAACGGAGCCACAACCTCCTCGAGAAGGTGGCTCAGCCGCATTTGCGAGAAAATGTGATCCTCTTCCCCCTCGCGTCCGCTTCTTGAGAGCTGGCTCAGGATTTCGCGGCATCGCGCCGCCTGGCTTTGAAGAAGCACGATATCTTCTCGCAAGGGGCTATCTTTCGGGATTTCCCGTTCAAGTTCCTTGGAAACGAGCGCGATTGTGGAAAGCGGTGTGCCGAGCTGATGCGCTGCCGCGGCAGCGAGGCCATCCAGCGCCGTCAGCCGCTGCTCCCGGGCCAGGACAAGTTCAGCGGCGGTAAGAGCCTGAGACATCTGACGCGCCTCCTGTCCGATCCGCCATGCATAGATCGCAATGAAAACGATGCAGGAAACAAGCGCGGACCAAAGTCCAACCATGTAGTTGAGCGGAAGGAGAGGCGGTTCTTCGTACCCCCATGGCAAAGGAAGATGATAGCGCAGCCCCGCCAAGAACGACGTTATCGCCAGCGGCTGCGTCGATGCGGACACGGCAACCGGAACCACCAGCAAAAAAGCAAATGGGGTTTCAAGCCCGCCGGTAAAATACAAAAGCGCCGATAATTGCAAAATATCGTAGCTGAGAAGCAGCATCGCATGGCGGCTTAAGAGAAGCTGCGATCGCGGGTAGGTCACGCTGAGCACGATATTCAACGCGGCAGACAAAAGAATGACTCCCAGGCATGCCATCAGAGGCAGAGGAAAGCCGAAGCCATAGTAAATCGTGAGAATTGTCGCGATTTGACCCGCGACCGCGAACCACCGCAGCCTGACTGTCGTTTTAAGGCGCAGGCGGCTGCCATCGAGCGCGATTTGTGGGATTGCCATTATGTGAACCTGGAATTTCTTGGCATTGTGGATAAATAAGCGTGAGTGGCGGTCGTGGCCATGAGAGAATGGTGCCGCTGAGGGTTTAGCGTCGCCGATAATGCCAACGTACTGGAAGCTCCGGTGTTAAAAGGCCAATGGGTCTACTGGAAGCAAGGGAGAAAATAATGCGGCCGACAAAGCTAGCGGTGCTTGTCCTTTTCCTCTTCTGCGTGGGGGTTGGCGGCGCTTACGTGATCGCCACGCAGCCGACAAAGTCTCAAATGGAAGGCAAGGCCCTTATCGGCGGTCCGTTTTCGCTCGTCGATACCGATGGGAAGCGCGTCACCGACCGCGATTTGCAGGGCAAGCTGATGCTTGTTTTTTTTGGCTATACGCACTGTCCGGACGTTTGCCCGACTGAACTTCAAACCATGGCTGAAGTCATCGACAAGCTCGGCCCGGATGCTGACAAGGTCGCTCCGATATTTATCTCCGTAGATCCGTCCCGCGACACGCCGCAGGCTCTTTCGGCTTATGTAAAGAATTTCAGCCCGCGGATCATTGGTCTGACGGGCGACGCCAGCGAAGTCGCAAGCGTCGCGAAGGCTTATCGTGTCTATTTTAGAAAAAACGGGGACAGCAACGGCGAGTATACCGTAGACCACTCTGCCTTTGTTTACCTGATGGACGGGCAAGGGAACTATCTAACCCATTTTCCGTTTGATACTACATCGGACATTATGACCAGTGTGATAAAAAAGCATATCGTCGCGGATAAGGGCGCGTAAGACGCCAATAAGATCAACCAAAGATTAATTTCGGGTGTAAAGCTTTCCTGTCACATTTGTGAGAGTGGCGTGGTGTCAACGTGTGTTTTCACCAACATACGAATGTTCACATTCACGAGTCCTATGAACATGCGCCAGGCAAGGAGAAGTCGTGCTCTATCATCTTTTTGAGCTTGGCCACCGGGCCATATCTCCTGCGAGGGCGGCAGCGAACTCGACCAGCTATCTGCTGCGCAACCCGTTCAATCCATTCACATACACGAATATGGGGCGCAACACTGCGGCGGCAGCCGAACTCTTGGAGCGGACAACTCGCCGTTACAGGAAGCCGGCATTCGGTCTTGAAAGCACGATGGTGAAGGGACAGCGCGTCCCGATCATCGAACAAACGGTGTGGCAAAAACCGTTTTGCAATCTCATCCGGTTCGATAAGCAATTCCCTGCCGGCACGGCATCGAACGAGCCACGTTTGCTCATAGTTGCGCCGCTATCGGGGCACTACGCGACATTGTTGCGTGGAACGGTGGAGGCCATGCTGCCTTTTGCCGACGTCTACATTACCGATTGGCAGGATGCCCGCACCGTCCCTCTTTCGGATGGAAGCTTCGATCTCGATGATTACATCGACTACGTCATTCAGATGATCGAACTCTTCGAAGGCGATGTTCACGTTATGGCTGTATGCCAGCCGGCGGTCCCGGTTTTGTCAGCTGTGGCAATCATGGAAACGCGCGAAAGCCCCGCCGTTCCGCGCAGCCTGATCTTAAAGGGTGGACCCGTAGACACGCGCATCAACCCGACCGCGGTCAATAAGCTCGCAGAGGAGCGCGGAACCGAGTGGTTTCGCCGGACGGTAATTACAACCACGCCTTGGCCGAACCGCGGGCATGGGCGTTCAGTCTATCCAGGTTTCCTTCAGCTCACGGGATTCATGACGATGAATCTCGACCGGCATGTCACCGCCCATAAAGACCTTTTCGTGCACCTCGTGCGCGGCGATGGGGAGTCCGTCGAAAAGCACAAACAGTTTTATGATGAGTACCTCGCCGTCATGGATCTAACGGCGGAATATTACCTTCAAACGGTCGAGCAGATCTTCGTTAAGCATCAGTTGCCGAAGGGTGAAATGTTCCATCGCGGGCAATTGATCGATCTGACCGCGATCAGGCGAGTCGCCTTGATGACCGTTGAGGGAGAAAAGGACGATATCACGGGCCTCGGCCAGAGTCAGGCCGCGCTCCATCTCTGCACAAACCTCTCCCGCTCTCGCAAGCGTCATTACACTCAGCTCGGCGTCGGTCATTATGGGATTTTCAACGGCTCGCGCTTCCGTCATGAAATCGTTCCGCGTGTCGTTGCCTTCATGGCAGACTACGATGTCCGGGGCGGTAGTTTGAAATGGCTTGTCAATAGCGCAGCCCCCGTAGCCGAGTCCGAAACACGAAGGAATGCGTCTTCCGCGCCATCGTTGCCCAAAAGAGGAACGGGATCGCTAGTTGCAACGTTTCACGGCAAGGGCGGATCGGCGAAAGTCAGAGGCCGCTAATCGGCATAACGGGCTTGACCAGCGCAAGTGCCTGCTTGGGTTGAAGCCCAGACGCGAGAGGGCTTCGCATGGAAAACGGCAAAAAAGAAGACGCTGAGAAGCTGCCAGAGGACAATGACGATCTCGACAAGGCACTGGAGGATTCGTTCCCCGCAAGCGATCCGCCAGCACCTGTGGTTAAGGGCACTGCTGCAAACCCGCGTCCTCATGAAAAGAATGAGCACGACGGCAATTAGTTTTTTAATGGCTGACTGAGGGGGGCGCAAAATTCAGTAGTCTATCCACATATTGAGGGACAACCTCTGTGGCACGGCCGTGAATGGCTTCCACAAAGACGCTGACCCCTTCCGAAGGTTCAAGATTAAGTTCGACCGCATGGGCGCCAGCGCGGAGCGCTTCCAGGACAAAACCGGCCGCGGGGTAGACGGTGCCGCTCGTCCCGATCGAAACAAAAAGATCGCAGCCCGCGAGGGCGTCGTAAATGCGCTCCATGTGATAGGGCATTTCGCCGAACCAGACGACGTCAGGCCGCATATCCCCTTGCTTCGCGCAGCTTGGGCAAGCCACTTCTAGCGTCAGGTCCGCGTTCCCAATGGTGTGGCGCGATCCACATGCCTCGCACAATGCTTTCACGATCTCGCCATGCATGTGAATAAGGTCTTTAGAACCCGCCATCTCATGCAACGGATCAACGTTCTGTGTCACGATCAGAACGTGGCCCGGATACTCGGCCCCAAGCCGGGCCAATGCATTATGCGCGGCGTTTGGCCTTACGTGGGCGTTCTGCCTGCGCCGTTCGTTATAGAAGTTCAACACAAGCGCCGGGTTGCGACGATATCCCTCTGGCGTGGCGACCTCGCGATAGTCATACTTGGACCAGATTCCATCCTTGTCGCGGAACGTATGAAGCCCGGACTCCGCGGAAAGTCCTGCGCCAGTCAAAACGACAATGTTTTTATAAAGGGTCATTGGGCGCGCGAAATCCTTCGCTTTAAGAGAAACATGCTGAACTTAGCCCAGAGAAGCTTTCGCGAAAAGCCTTCAAGACGCGCATATGGCTCTACCCACGATGCCTGCCGCAGGCTAGATCCTTGGGTCCTTGGACCCGCGGCGAGGCGAGGCCAGACCCAGGAGGGGCCTCGTTTGCGAGGCGCTGGCACCTTACCTCGGGGCTAGTCGAGTTTTGCCTGCCGCATCGCAATGTCATGGAGGTTAGATGATGTCAAACCGTTTGGAAGCCTACGCACATTTGGCGGGCCAGACGCTGCGCACAGGCTGGTATGCCGCGCTCTACAGCCTCACCAATAGGCAGGCTGCACGCCTTAGCGAGGATGGCGTCCGCGTTGAGATCACGAGACCGGTTCCCAGTCTTTGGGCGCTCGTACAAGACGTTCTAAAACTCCAGGCCAAAGATGCGCGAAATGTTCGAGACGGCTACTACCCTATTCCCGTTGAGGATGGCGGTTCGCTGAGCAGCCGCATCGAAGCGGTGCGGGGGATGCTCGCCGATCTCCCCCAATCGAACGAGCGACGCGCCGCGAAGCGGGCAATGGAAGCGGCTTCGCTGCCGGAAGCGCAGGGCATGCCGGATTATTACGCCCAGAATTTCCATTATCAATCGGGTGGGTACCTGACCGAAGAATCGGCGAAACTCTATGACGTGCAAGTCGAAACGCTTTTCATGGGCGCCGCCGGTGCGATGCGGCGCCAAGCGATACCTCCGATCGCCGAGTTTCTCAAAGGCCGCGATCAGCGCCAGCTCAAGCTTCTTGACGTTGGGTGCGGCAGCGGCCGTTTCCTCGGTCAGCTTGCGCAGGCGTTCCCAGCCATGCCGATGACTGGCGCGGACTTGAGCCAAGCCTATCTCGACGAAGCCGCCCGCTACCTTCATGGACGCCGGAACTTATCGTTCAGACAGGCAAACGCGGAGGCATTGCCCTTCGAAACAGGAAGCTTCGACATCGCGACGTGCATTTTTCTTTATCATGAGCTTCCGAATGAGGTTCGCCGGAAAGTAAGCGCCGAAATTGCGCGGATCTTGAAGCCTGGCGGCCTTTTTGTCTTCGTGGACTCCCTGCAGTGGGGTGACGTCGACGGCTATGACGGTCTGCTCGAAGCCTTCCCGCAACGCTTCCATGAGCCCTATTATCTCGATTATTTGGGCGATCGACTGGATGGCCCGGACGGGGTGTTCGCTCATGCAGAAATACAACCAACGGACACTTTTCCGGCTTTCCTGTCAAAGGTGATTGTGTGCCGCAGAACGGGCGGCTAAAGCTGCGCCATGTACATGATCATGGTTTGGCTTGCGGGGCTTCTTATTCCGCTGCAGGTGCTCATCAATTCCCGTCTTAGCTCCCACCTTACGGGCGTGTTGAGCGCAACAGTCGTCAACACTTTTATCGCGCTGCTGTCGGTAATCGTGGCGTTCTTTGGTCTTGGACAGACCGTTCCAAGCAGCGTTCAGGCAGGCAATGCTCCCTGGTGGGCCTGGACGGGCGGCATTTTCGGCGCCTATTTCCTCACCGCGACAGCGCTATCGATCCCGAAGCTCGGCGCTGCGGGCACGATCTCGCTCGTAATCGGAGGGCAACTTATTGCTTCGCTCATTCTCGATCATTTCGGCGTGCTACAGGCGACGCAGCCATTGACACTTCCGCGGCTGGCGGGCGGGTGCTTCCTCATCCTTGGTGTTTACCTAATCCTCCGTCCTGCGGCGTAGCTACTTAGCATTGTCTGGTCGCCTCGCCTGAAGCCTTCTCATTTAGTAACGGCGCTCCGGGATCGAGGACCCGCTTCGAGTATTACATTCTCACACACCGCGTCGGCGCGGTGAATGTTTGATTGTGAATCGACAGGCTCGCTCGTGACCAAGGATCAAGTGTCTCCCCCTTCGGACGAAGACGAAGTTCCAGAAGCCGCACGTGGGCTTAGCGAGCACGAACAGAGCAAAGTGCGTGAGGCGCAGCGGCCACGCGCCCCCGTTGTGTACGAGATTATAAGGAACGAAGGGGAGAGCGAGCTTCGGCGTCCGTTTGCTTCGCTTTGGTGGTCCGGCGTCGCTGCAGGCATCTCGATTGGTTTTTCGTTTATCACTCCAGCCGCGCTTGCTGCTTCTCTTCCCCAATCGGATTGGAAACCACTCATCGCGAAGCTTGGCTATCCTGTCGGCTTTATCATCGTGATTTTGGGGCGCCAGCAACTTTTTACGGAGAATGTGCTGACTGCTGTACTTCCGATCATATCCCGAAGAAAAGTGAGCTGGCTTCTCAGCATGTTTCGTCTCTGGGGGATAGTTCTCGGCGCGAACGTAGCCGGTTGCCTGGTTTTCGGCGCCGCAGTTGCGCTACTTCCCGTGATAACCAACGACGTCGACTCGGAGTTGGCGAAGCTTGTTGACAATCTCATGACGAATACGCCGTGGCAGATGTTTGCAAAGGGCATCGGAGCGGGGTGGATTATCGCCGCGCTAGTGTGGATCATCGCCTCGACCGAAGGCATGGACTTTTTTGTGATTGGCTTGCTTGTTTACCTCATCGCGCTGTTTAACTTCACACACATCGTCGCGGGGTCGACCGAGGTTCTTTACGGATGGTTTACCGGCCTCGTCACTTTAAACCAAGCGGCGTTCAAGTTTTTTCTTCCCACGCTCGCCGGGAACGTGTTCGGCGGCACAGTTCTATTTTCTGTGCTGAGTTATGGGCAGGTTCGCGAGGAGATATCTGCGAACAGATAGCGGAGGGGGTGCTCGCCAGCGCCGTCTCAAGCGCAGGGCAACCTAGCGGTAAAACCGCCACATCCGAAATATCGTGCGATGGATTTCCTCGGCTGGCGGGACAAAGGGCTGGAGGTTGATGCGCACGATATTGTCGTAGCCCATGCTCCAGGGTAGCCTCATCAGAAGCCGCCAGATCGACAGCCTCCGCCAGTCGGCAAGCAACGCGCCATTCGCCGGTTGTATCAACTTGATGTGGAGCTCTTCCATTTCGAGCGTGCGCACCGAATAGGTCACGAGATTTATTTCGCCGATGGCGCGCCAAGCTATGAGCCCGAACCCGTCGATGAAAAGCCCGTACTGATTTGCACCTAGGCGGGGGCGGCTTTCGGTAAAAGGGAAGAAGTAGTAGGCCGAACATCCGGCAAGGATCGCGGTTATGGAGAGAATTTGATAACCCCAGGTCAGCCAGGCGGCGAACGTAGCAGCCGTGATTGCCGCAAGCACGTGGAAGCGGGCTGCTTCGGACCGGCCGTAGGGCAAAATGAAGCCCTCTTGCAGATAGCCCGGCAAACCTGGGCGTCGCGCCATGACAGTGTCTCGATGCACGGTGATATAACGGTTGGAAACTAGAAGAGTTCAGCGGCCTGTCTGCCCGCGGTGCCGCAAAAAATGATCGGCGAGAACGAGCGCCACCATCGCCTCCCCGACAGGCACCGCGCGAATACCAACGCAAGGATCATGCCGCCCCTTTGTGAGGATATCGGTTTCTTGACCGTGCTTATCGATCGTCCTTCGCGGGCTTAAAATTGAAGAGGTTGGTTTAACTGCGAAACGTGCGACGATCGGCTGCCCGGATGAAATTCCGCCCAGAATACCGCCCGCATGATTGGAGAGGAAAACCGCCTTACCATCCGCACCCATGCGCATTTCATCGGCATTTTTTTCGCCCGAAAAAGCGGCAGCGGCAAATCCGTCGCCGATTTCAACGCCCTTTACGGCATTTATGCTCATAAGCGCGCCAGCAATGTCCTGATCGAGCTTTGCGTAAACCGGCGCGCCGAGCCCTGGCGGCACCCCTTCCGCGACGACTTCGATGATTGCGCCGCAGGACGAACCCGCCTTGCGGATGCCATCCAGATAAGCAGCCCATTTCTGGACCGCACCATGGTCCGGGGAAAAGAACGGATTGCGGTCCACCTCCTCCCAATCCCAATTTTCGCGGTCTATTTTTTCAGGCCCAAGTTGAATCAATGCGCCCCGGATTGTGACGTCCGGCAATATCTTCCGGGCCACCGCGCCCGCTGCAACGCGCATGGCGGTCTCCCGCGCCGAGGAACGGCCGCCGCCGCGATAGTCCCGGACGCCATACTTCATGAGGTAGGTGTAATCGGCGTGGCCTGGGCGGAACTTGTCCTTGATGCCGGAATAGTCTTTCGAGCGTTGGTCCTCGTTTTCTATCAAAAGGGCAATCGGCGTCCCCGTTGTGACCTGAACACCCGCATCGTTTGGAAAAACGCCCGATACGATCTTGACGCGGTCTTCCTCCTGGCGCTGCGTTGTGAAGCGAGACTGCCCCGGCCGGCGCTTGTCGAGATAAGGCTGAATATCGTTTTCCGCCAAGGGAATTCCTGGCGGGCAGCCATCGATCACGCAACCAATGGAAGGGCCATGACTTTCGCCCCAGGTCGTTACGCGGAATAGATGGCCAAACGTGTTATGGGACATAATGCGCGGCCTTTATCAAAGCCAAGTCAGCGTATCGCCTTCAATCATGAGCACCTTATCTTGCGGGACATCAAGATGCACCATCTCTTGCGGCGCAAGCTTAAGGAAATGCCCTCTCAAACAGCGGCTTGTTCCGCCATGGGCAACGACGATTGTATCCGAAGTAACCTCGGCAAGCCATCCCATGACCTGTTCATAAAAATCACGGAAGCACTGTCCTTTCGGTGGCGCCTCATTCCATGGGTCCGCCTGCCTGCGGACGTAATTGACGGGATCGCGTTCGGCAATTTCAGCCATAGTCATTCCGCCCCACGCGCCGAAATGGATTTCTTTCAGGCGCTCGTCGGTGCGATAACCCTCAGGGGCAAACCCCATT